>WLWD01003881.1_pt1 | contig 73940 bp, 40 predicted proteins | sample 6712731 | NCBI WGS metagenome assembly WLWD01 (sample SAMN12718690, study PRJNA576275) | sponge metagenome | isolation source: marine sponge | host: Mycale hentscheli | place: New Zealand: South Island, Marlborough, Capsize Point | collected 2014-11-01
GCTATATATGAGGGGGAAAATGGTACTAGCTAATGAGAGAGTTGAAAGAAAGGAGATGATTAGCTAGTTAGTGAATGAAAGGTGTGACTATATTGATATGGAGGGAATGTAACTCACTGTGGAGTATGGAACATAAATGAAATGCAGGACTAAAAAAAAACATTACTAAGAGTCCAGAGGAGTAGGAAGACAGATCTAATTGGTGTGGCCAATTATAACCACAACCATTTAACCACACCCACTCATGTATTCAAGTAATGAGTTTGATTAATAGAAAGACATTATGGAAGTATTTTTAAACAAAAAACAGCAAGATTTTTAATCAATAATTTCAAATGCCACTGCAATCCTAACAATTCAAGGAGCCATTTTTATTATATTACAAAGCAAATGATTTTATAAACAATCAGTTGGTTCATGTCAAATAAATAATTTGTGAAATTATAATTATATTATGTAGAGTGTATATATTGAATAGCTATAGCTACTTAAAAGAAAACTAATATATGCAGTTGTACACATACACACTTGGAGTTTCATAATAAAGTTTCTGTGGTGACCAAGCCCACCACACACACTGTGCAACAGTAACTTATCTTATTAATTATTATTAGCAAGTACAGAACTGAATTGTTCATTTCTTTATTCATCCTTCACCCAAGTGTTGATCACTTTTGCTGGTTCATGCTGAGTCATTCCAAATACACACTGAGCATGCTTAGGAATGGTTGCATAAATAGTGACCACCTGAGCACATGCAGTCATTCTATTAGTGGTTCACTCTGTGTTAAGACCTCAGATGAATGCTATTGTTTCTACCTAAACTAAAGAATTAGTAACTCTTTACTTTTGGGAGGAACTTCTGCTGAGTAATAGCTAGTTACATTAGCAGTGGTGGCAGCGTACCTTAACCTACCTTCCCTCTCCCAGCTGCCCAGCACACCAAAGTTTCTGAGGGTTGCCTTGGCAACTCTTTGGTGAGGGCTGACCTAAACATATGTTTAATGTTTTATTAGAGCATTAGCTTCCAAGTTTACACCTACAGATGAGAATATTATAGCACAATTATTGTGTCACCCTAAACAACTGGTGTGATGAACATGTATTGGACAGCTGACATGTCAGTCATTATTGTTGCCTGTGTTCATGTGTATCCTTTTGAACTGTGTATCTCAAACAGTTTCTTGTGTAGTCTTCAGTATCCATCAGACCTCAAATGAATAAGAACTCCTCCCAATGGTTTGAGATTGCCTCTGTTATATAACTGCAAATGCACATTTCTAGTACAAAAATTAACCTCAAGCAATTGGGAGGAGTTCTAGTTCATTTTAGGTCAGATGGATGGAGACTGGAACCTGTCTGAGATGACAGATCAAAGGCAAAAATACATGTTCATCACACCAGTTGTTTAGGGTGACATAATTGTGCTATAATATTCTTAATCTGATGTAGGTGTAAACTATATATGTTCATCAAAACCAGTAGCTTAGGTTGACATAACAAGTCTAGCTATTATACTAGTGATGTGCTTGAGCACAAATGGCGAGCGAGCCTAAAGACTATACTATTTATATAGAATGATTTTGACTTCTAACACTGAAGCTACTGAAAATAAGGTCCAGTTTTTAAATTTAGCATACACGGTAAAGGGATTTCAGTGCCATAGTAACAACTCTCTGCAACTGCTTGAATTGAAGGTAAAAAACAACAACAAAACAGTACACGTTATTTAAAAGTTTTTTTCTTTGTGACATTGTTTAGCTAAGTAGTGGTTGTAACACACAATGCTTTGACACAACTGGACATGCACCTACACAGACTTATCTTCGCAGTAGTCTAGTGGACAATGTATTTTCAGGTAAATACTGTTACGCACGGCTTATAACCATGACAAAGAGCGCATTGACTTACCACCGCCACTAACTCGAATAGAAATGGAAGTCCCTTAAGTTGTCAAGTTTTAACTGCACCCGCAAAAGAATTCAAAACGGTACACAGACTTACCTTCGCAGTAAGTGGACAATGTATTTTCAAGTAAATACAGTTGCGCACGGCTTATAACCATGACAAAGAGCGCATTGACTTACCACCGCCACTAACTCGAATAGAAATGGAAGTCCTTTAAGTTTTCAAGTTTTAACTGCACCCGCAAAAGAATTCAAAACGGTAAACAATTCAATTTCTAGGGTGATACGGGTACTGATCGATAAACCAGAGGATTCTGTTTAGTGCAATTTGGGACCGGGTCGACCACATAAACTAACACAAAAACGCGAGGGTCAAAGTACAAAATGACATACGTACGTCCAAACATATATACAAATTAACTAGTGGTGTGCTTGAGCACAAATGGCGAGCGAGCCTAAAGACTATACTATTTTTATTGACTTCTACCACTGAAGCTACTGAAAATAAGGTCCAGTTTTTTAATTTAGCATACAGGGTAAAGGGATTTCAGTGCCATAGTAACAACTCTCTGCAACTGCTTGAATTGAAGGAAAAAACAACAACAACAAAACAATACGCGTTATTTAAAAGTTTTCTTTGTGATATTCTTTAGCTAAGTAGTGGTTGTAACACACAATGCTTTGACACAGCTGGACATGCACCTACACAGACTTACCTTGGCAGTAGTCTAGTGGACAATGTATTTTCAGGTAAATACTGTGCGCACGGCTTATAACCATGACAAAGAGCGCATTGAACTAACACAAAAACGCGAGGGTCAAAGTACAAAATGACATACGTACGTCCAAACATATATACAAATAAACATCCCCGATTTTTTCATTTTTACCCCTGTAAGTGTCTCGCTCGCTACGCTCGCTCGCCAAATACCTGTCATCTGTTGGTGGTAGATGAGTGGGTGGCAATGTGTAACACACCAACTTTTTTTCTTTTAATTCAGTACAGCCTGTTAGACTATTTCATTCTAGCTGAATTATCAAAGACATTTGGTGTAAAATTTTGATGACATGAATAAAATATCCTATAGAATTTCTACACACAGTACTCTACTATTGTCTGGCAGCCATTCGATATATAAAAGGTTTCATTCATTAGTATAATAATGAATATCTAACATTAGTTCATACATAATATATGAAAGAAGGAAAAGAGATGTGGACCAAGTTGATTATAATTATTGTTATTCCACATTTTCTTTCTCAGCCTTCTTTTACTCATTAGATGTGGCTATTTCCCTCTCCCTTTTTTTTTTTTTAATATTGAATTTAAAATATTTGGTCGCCACCGGGAATCAAACCTAGGACCACTTGCTTAATGCACAAGCGCTCTGCCACTGAGCTATGACAACCAGCCTGCAAACAAACACTTCAATTCTGTATTTATACTGTTAAGGGGTACTACTATGCTAAATCTTGCTAACAACGACCAACAGAAATTTTCTTTTTTCAAAGATTCTTTTTATCTGTGGAATTTTTTTTTACTCTGCTAATTTTTCATTTCCCAACTTCTTTCTCAGCTTTTTAAGAGAGAAATTGTGAAGTGATAAATGAGCAGACTAAAACAATTTCACAAATAAAAAGAATAATTGAAAAAAAAGAAATTGCTGTTGGTCTGCTGAGAGTAAGACTATAGCATAGCAATACCCGGAACAGTATAAAGACAGAATTGAAGTCTGTTTGCCCGCTGGTTACTGTAGCTCAGTGGCAGAGTGCTTGTGCGTTAAGAAGAGACTGGAGAGAGTGTGACTAATGAGACCAGAAGAGACTTGATAGACTAGAAAAGACTGAAGATACTCGAAGAGACTAAAGAGACCAGAAGAAACTTAAGAGACTAAAGAGACTAGAAGAGACTAAAGAGACTAAAAGAGACTAGAAGAGACTAAAGAGACTGGAAGAGACCAAAGAGACTAGAGACTAGAAGAGATTAAAAAGACTAGAAGAGTCTAAAGAAACTATAAGAAACCAGAGAGACTAAAGAGATTAGATGAGACTAATGGGACTAGAAGAGACTAAAGAAACTGGAAGAAGAAACTATAAGAGACTAAAGAGAAGAAAAGAGATTAAAGAGGCTAGAAGAGCCTAAAGAGGCTAGAAGAGCCTAAAGAGACTAGAAGAGACTAAAGAAGAAATTAGCTAGAAGAGATTAAAGAGACTAAAGAGATTAGAAGAGACTAATGTTCAGGCCTTCACCTGAACAGGAACAGAACTTTAACATTCATTTAGTTTAACCTAATTAGCTACTTAATTTATCACCCTTATTATTGTATTTCTCTCTCCCCCCCCCTTTTCTTTTATTCTATTATTTTTGTTTCATAGTGCGCTTGAGCATAAGTGCGTTATCGCACACTTTGTTCAGTTACTCCGGAAGATTGAATTGTGAAGTTTTGGTTGAGTGTTGGGGCGAGTGACTCTGTTATAAAAACCTGGTGAGCCTGTGGATTTACGCCCACAGTCAACTATAAAGAGACTAAAAGAGACTTCAACAATTAGATATTTTGCTTATGCGATAGGAATTTATTCTATAAATAACTCTTAAAATGATGTAATGAAAGTAAGTACAACTTGGTAAGTGTGCAGAGAACCGCCCACACACATACACATACACACACATACACGCGCGTGCGCTTCGAATTGACACGCCCAATAACCAGAAATGGTGGGTACGCAAGAGGAGAAAACACTTCAATTCATCTAAACTTCAGTTAATAAAATAAAAAAAGGGAGTGAATCCACTGTTCGATTGTAGCTAATTGCTATGGACACCTTGGAAAGACTTGAATGGTATAAGTACGAATATTCACTAGAAGTGAAATCACAACAGGAAGCTGTTCCAACACAGTACGATGTGCTTCAGGACAATGTACGAATCTTAGTGTTATCATTAAAACGCTTTGGTGTGAATATTATTGATAGATTTACTGAAGCTGAAGAAGTATTTAATTATATTCAACATCAACCCAACATGTCTATTGGATCCATTACTTCCCACCAGCTAGTTAAAGAACTAACTATTAACCACAACAGTCCTTTACACGTAGCTTGTCTACTGGGTGACCTAAACACAGTAAAGAAAGTGTGTTGTGGTCACTATATTGATTGTACCAACAAAAGTAGAGACACGCCCCTTCATATAGCATGTCGTCTGGGTCATGAATATATCTGTGAGTATATATCTGGTCAGATAGTGGCTGATAGAAGGGGATCTTATGTAAGGATGAAAACTCCAACAATTCTCTTCATTGAAGGCCTTGTAAATCAGCAGGAATATACAGGAAAAGTTTTAGTTAGTGCTAATCTTCCAGCTATATATTTTATAGAAAACGAAGAAAAATTAACTCCCTTTCAAGTTGCATTGAGATTTCAAAATTATACTTGTATGAGTATGAAAGATTACAACAAAAAAAAAACTCATCATCTGAAGGAATTAATTTTTCTAAGCAGGTTCATTCTGATGAGGCTACAAACACAGTATGCCTCATGCAAAGAGAATGAAGTTATGTTACATAGATATTGCCTTTGGGTAGCTATGCTGAGTCAAGCGCTCTGCCACTGAGCTACGACAACCAGCCAGCAACCAAACATTTCAATTTATACTGTTAAGGGGTACTTGTTAGGAACTTCAAATTAGAGTCTAAGTCTTGCCGGTCTGAATTATGTCCCTAACAGTCTAATTCCAATTGAACTGGTCTTGAATTTCAAATGTTCACTGCTAAGATAAAAAACTCAACCTACTGTGAGCTGAGACTGGCATTTTATAGCCAGCCTGCAACTATAAGTGTGAATCAATGTGTGGTAAACAATCAAGGGGGGTGAGAGACAGAGATGAATGATGTGTGAAAGTACACTATGTCACTAAGTGGGGTGAGTGTCAGGTGAAAATGTATTTTGAATGAACCTGTCAGAATCCCCTGCTATGCTACAGTCTTGCTCTCAACATAGATTTAGGATCAGACAAACAGAAAACTTGTACAGCTCTATATCCTTCTGTTGTACTCTATATACATATGTGTGTGTAGCAAGCAGTCCTGGGTTAGATTCCTGGTGACAGCCAAACATTTTTTTTAAATTCTGTATTGTTAAAAAAAAAAAGAAAAAAAAAGCCAGTGTAAGAGAGAGAATACATCTAATGACTTTTTGATTACTTGTGAAGACATTATCAAACCACATTTAATCAAACCACACCCACTTCCTGGCCAGACCATACAAGATTTGCTTCCTGCTGCTGTTACTGTATAAAGTTATTGTATTGCATACATAATGATTCGAGGAAAAAGGAATTCATACAATTAATTAATTTAAGGGGGTGGTATTGTTCAGTGTATTAGTTAGCTATTATGGTCTGAACATGATTTGTTTTTGTTTTGTTTTGTTTTTGTTTGTGGCAACATGTACACCTATTTTCCTAGTTGAAAGGTAGCTAATATGACCAAGTATTATAATGGTAGTACAGTGATTTTTTTATACTGATGGAGCAATTACCCCAATTACTCTATACCATTTTGCTTTACAAGGTAATGTATCATAGTCGTACTCGTACTGTGTGCCATGCTATTGGATTGAGTGTGCAATTGAAATTCTAAATGTATTGTATGTATCCAGGGTACTAATGTATTGTATGTATCCAGGGATCTAATGGATTGTATGTATCCAGGGACTTAATGGTGGTGCCATGGATGAACTGTTGCAGTGGTCTCACTATTCCTACCCACTGGACCTCTCACTCATACAAGACTCTCTCATAACAGGACCAGTTACCAGCAACATTTCATTTCTATTGCAGAATCAATCAGAATAGATCTCTTCATATAACTAATGTAGAGTATCATAATGTTCTTGACATGATATTATATTACTATTGTTATGGCTAGCATAACTGAAGCAAAGTCGAAAGACAGATAGTTTAACAGCATCTCTTTAGTGTTAGTAAGATAAGGTATTTAGCTAGTCTAGCAAAATTCCTCTGGTCTGGTCCATTCCTCATTTGCAAGTCTTGCTCTTCCATAAAATGTATTTGGATAGTATTGTAGACTTTCTAACATGCAGCCTCCAGTTAGGCATTACTGGTACCAGAAAGCATTAGAGATATTTGCTGGAAAATTACAGGCAACTAGCTATGACTACAAAAACGAATTATACATAGAAAATTTGCATGAACAAAATTAGGACTGTCCAAATACAAGAGTTAATACACGAGGCCGCTAATGTCTACACACTCGTCTGTTTATAGAAAAGCTGGCTGAGATTTAGGGCTGGGAGGGCCCCCAATTTGTCTGGCGGAACCAGAACCAACCACGTAACAATGCGAAGCGTAGCGGTTCGGTAAAGGGTCTGACTACGCCACCCCAAATCGTTGACTTACGTAATCTGCTAATAAACTCACGCACACACACACACACACACACACACAACAACACATTGCACGCTTATTGACACACCCATTAACCGGAAATGGTACGCAAGAGATAAACACTTCAATTTTATTTAAAAAACTAAAACTTAAACTGGTGAATCTAACGTTCTGTGGTATCTGATCGCTATGGCCAACTTAGAAGAACTGGAAGTGAAATCACAAGCTCTGTACTATGTGCTTCAGGACAACTTAGAAAAAATTAAATGGGTTGAATGGGCTAATTATGGAGTTTCATCACTAGAAGTGAAATCACAACAGGAAGCTGTTCCAATACAGTATGATGTGCTTCAGGACAATGTACAAATCTTAATGTTATCGTTACAATGCTTTGGTGTTATAGATATTTGTGATCCTTTTACTAAAGCTGAAGAAGTATTTGATTATATTCAACATCAACCCAACATGTCTATTGGATCCATTACTTCCCACCAGCTAGTTGAAGAACTAACTATTAACCACAACAGTCCTTTACACTTAGCTTGTCTACTGGGTGACCTAGACACGGTAAAGAAAGTGTGTTGTTGTCGCTATATTGATTATACCAACAAATTTGGAGACACACCCCTTCATATAGCATGTCGTCTGGGTCATGAAGACATCTGTGAGTATATATCTGATCAGATAGTAGCTGATAGTAGGGGATATTTTGTAAGGTTTAAAACTTTACCAAAGCTCTACATTAAAGGTGGTTTATTTAAGGAATACACAGGGAAAGTTTTAGTTAGTTCTAATCTTCCATCTATATTTACAGAAAACGAAGAAAAATGAACTCCCTTACAAGTTTCATTGAGATTTCAAAATTATTCTTGTATGAGAATTATACTTAGTCTTCCTAAATTTCATTTTATATTATGTCGAAAATCTGTGGCATTAATTGATTTAAGCAGAGAGCAGAGTTTAGAACATGTAAACAATGGAACACCTGGTGGTGGTGGTATGATTATCAGTGGACAGCTTTACAATGAATATTTGAAGAAGTGTACAGATGTTCTTCATGACTACAGAAGAGTAAGAAATTATACTCATATAATAGCTCATGTTGGGTACAATGCCCAATACAAGAATGACAAAGGACAACTTCCTATTGAATCTTTGATGGAGAATTATGATAAAGTAGATGATAAAGTAGATCTTGTAAATAACATTGTTAAACACAATGCTTGTTTCTGGCATGATTTCATAAAGACAGATAGTAAGAAGTTTTTTTCTTTTTGTTCTACACATAAGTTATTTAAACCTGATATTTGGAAACACTTGTGCCATACAGAGGACTGGGATGGCAATTTACTTCTTCATTTAATTTGTCACTATAGCGATGATGCTACTATAGTGACATGTTTTTGTCAGTGTGATATTAATATAAAAAATGTATCTGGACATTCTCCATTACATGAAGCTTTCCAAAATGAGAATTACTCTGTATGTCGTTGGCTAATACTTGACAGACAATATGATATGTATTATGAACACATGAGCTACATTAGTACTTTATGTGAGAAAATTCTAGTGCCATCTTTTGAAGTTACAGAAGTTGCACCAGGAGACACATTACTGCATGTAGCAGCAGCTAGTGGAAGTAGTGATGCAATCTCATATCTCATAGGGTATATGAAGTTAAACGCTTTGAATTCTAAGCAGCAATATCCTCTTCATTTGGCATGTAAATCTGGTTTATCCATAGAAGCCATTCACTTATTGAGAGAATGTGATATAACTCACAAAGATATAGATGGCAATACTTCTCTAGACTTACTCTACAAACATCATCCTAACAGACAGGACTTGATATCATGTGCCATGGGATCCTCTTTCTATATTCCTGGAAGTTCACCATGCAAAGAAGAAGAATTAGTTTCAACTGAATGGTTGCGTAATCTGGATTATAAAGAACTATCAAGTCATCACATGTTACGAAACAATGTTCTCCATATTGCTTCAGAAAATGGCTTGTTGTATTTAATAGAAAGATTGAAAGCACAGTTTCCAGAAGTTTTTTACAAATTTAATAAAGAAAATAATAAATTTCATAATTTACCACTTCACATCGCATCAGCTCATTCCAATTTGCCCTGTATTAAATTAGTAAGTGAAGGATGTGACGTCAATGCTGTGAATATATATGGTAGAACAGCTCTTCATGAAGCTTGTCAAAATGCAGACAGCTCTGACAATGATTTGGAAGCTGTAAAATATTTGATTGAGAATTTGAATAGCCGGGTAAATGTGCAAGACACAAAAGGAAGATCAATCATTCATATCGCCTGCAATAATGGAAATTTGAAACTAGTGGATTATATTTTAACGCATCTTGGGTTGGACCCCAATCAGAAAGATTGCAATAATTGCACTCCACTGATGTTGACTTCCTTGGACAATCATGACATCATCAAATTACTCATTGAACATGGAGCAGACACTAGTCCCCTTAAATTAGTAAGTGAAGGATGTGACGTCAATGCTGTGAATATATATGGTAGAACAGCTCTTCATGAAGCTTGTCAAAATGCAGACAGCTCTGACAATGATTTGGAAGCTGTAAAATATTTAATTGAGAATTTGAAAAGCCGGGTAAATGTGCAAGACACAAAAGGAAGATCAATCATTCATATCGCCTGCAAGAATGGAAATTTGAAACTAGTGGATTATATTTTAACGCATCTTGGGTTGGACCCCAATCAGAAAGATTGCAATAATTGCACTCCACTGATGTTGACTTCCTTGGACAATCATGACATCATCAAATTACTCATTGAACATGGAGCAGACACTAGTCCCCTTAAATTAGTAAGTGAAGGATGTGACGTCAATGCTGTGAATATATATGGTAGAACAGCTCTTCATGAAGCTTGTCAAAATGCAGACAGCTCTGACAATGATTTGGAAGCTGTAAAATATTTAATTGAGAATTTGAAAAGCCGGGTAAATGTGCAAGACACAAAAGGAAGATCAATCATTCATATCGCCTGCAAGAATGGAAATTTGAAACTAGTGGATTATATTTTAACGCATCTTGGGTTGGACCCCAATCAGAAAGATTGCAATAATTGCACTCCACTGATGTTGACTTCCTTGGACAATCATGACATCATCAAATTACTCATTGAACATGGAGCATACACTAGTCCCCTGTATGACACATACAAGGAGTGCTTTAAAACGTATAAGTCAGAGAATCCTCCACCCACTCCTCTCAACATAATAGTTGCTGGGAAACCTTCATCAGGAAAGTCTACACTCATCAAATCTCTATGTAGTGATGGTAGTCAAACTATAGTACAGGCAGAACCCCACACTGCCGGAATCATTCCTTCTTCTCATGACAGTGAAAAGTTGGGTTGTGTGCCCTTCTGTGACTTGGCAGGTCAGAGTGAATACTATGACAGCCATGAGGCAGCACAGTGGTGTAATTATGGAGTTTCACTAGAAGTGAAATCACAACAGGAAGCTGTTCCAATACAGTACGATGTGCTTCAGGACAATGTACATATCTTAATGTTATCGTTACAATGCTTTGGTGTTATAGATATTTGTAATCCTTTTACTAAAGCTGAAGAAGTATTTGATTATATTCAACATCAACCCAACATGTCTATTGGATCCATTACTTCCCACCAGCTAGTTGAAGAACTAACTATTAACCACAACAGTCCTTTACACATAGCTTGTCTACTGGGTGACCTAGACATGGTAAAGAAAGTGTGTTGTTGTCGCTATATTGATTATACCAACAAATTTGGAGACACACCCCTTCATATAGCATGTCGTCTGGGTCATGAAGATATCTGTGAGTATATATCTGATCAGATAGTAGCTAATAGAAGGGGTTCTTATGTAAGGATTAAAACTTCACCAAGGCTATACATTAAAGGTGGTTTAAATTATAAGGAATACACAGGGAAAGTTTTAGTTAGTGCTAATCTTCCATCTATATTTACAGAAAACGAAGAAAAATTAACTCCCTTTCAAGTTGCATTGAGATTTCAAAATTATTCTTGTATGAGTATTGTACTTAGTCTTCCTAAATTTCATTTTATATTATGTCGAAAGTCTATGGCATTCATTGATTTAAGCAGTGAGCAGAGTTTAGAACATGTAAACAGTGGAACACCTGGTGGTATGGTTATCAGTGGACAGCTTTACAATGAATATTTGAAGAAGTGTACAGATGTTGCTCATGACTACGGACAAAGAAATTGTACTCATATAGTCGCTATTGTTGGGTTCAATGGCCTATACAAGAATGATAAAGGACAAGTCCCTATTGAATCTTTGATGGAGAATTATGATAAAGTAGATGATAAAGTAGATCTTGTAAAAAACATTGTTAAGTGCGATGCTTGTTTTTGGCATAATGTCATAAAGGCTGATAGTAAGAAGTTTTTTTCTTTTTGTTCTACATATAAGTTATTTGAACCTGAAATTTGGAAACACTTGTGCCATAAAAAGGACCGAAATGACAATTTACTTCTTCATTTAATTTGTCGCTATAGCGATGATGATATCATAGTGAAATGTTTTTGTCAGTGTGACATTAATACAAAAAATGTACTTGGACGTACTCCATTACATGAGGCTTTCCTAAATAACAATTACTCCGTATGTCGTTGGCTAGTACTTGATAGACATTATGATATGAGTCATGAAGACACGAGCTACATTAGTACTTTATGTGAGAAAATTCTTCTGCCATCTTTTGAAGTTACAGAAGTCGCACCAGGAGACACATTACTGCATGTAGCAGCAGCTAGTGGAAGTAGTGATGCAGTCTCATATTTCATAGGGTATATGAAGTTAAACACTTTGAATTCTAGGCAGCAATATCCTCTTCACGTGGCATGTAAATCTGGTTTATCTATAAAAGCCATTCACTTATTGAGAGAATGTGATATAACTCACAAAGATATCAATGGCAAAACTCCTCTAGACTTGCTCTACAAACATCATCCTAACAGACAGGACTTGATGGCATGTGCTATGGGATCTTCTTACTACATTCCTGGAGAAACATCTTCACCTTGTAGCAAAGAAGAACTAATTTCAACAGAATGGTTTTATGACCTCAGTTTTCAAGAGCTTGAGCAACATCATAATTTACATAACAATGCTCTTCACAAAGCAGCAGATAATGGATCCATAGCATTGATTGAAGAATTAAAGGAAGATTATCCTGACTTATTCCACAAATTTGTACTAGAAAAAAATTTATATCATGATTTGCCACTCCATTATGCAGCATTGAATCGCAACATAAACTCCATCAAGTTATTAAGTGAAGGATGTGATGTTAATTCTGTCAATAAATTAGGCCATACTTGTCTACATGAAGCATGCAGGAATGCAAGCAACTTGGACAATGACTTGGAAGTGGTGCAATTTTTAATTGAAGATTTAAAAGTTGACGTAAACATTGGCAATAACATTGGAAGAACTGCATTACATCTAGCTTGTAAAAGAGGAAAAACTCAAATTGTAAACTATATTCTTACAATGACAACAGCAAATCCAGACATAAATGATGGCAATAATTGCACTCCACTGATGTTGACTTCCCTGGACAATCATGACATCATCAAATTACTCATTGAACATGGAGCAGACACTAGTCCCCTGTATGACACATACAAGGAGTTCTTTAAAACGTATCAGTCAGAGAATCCTCCACCCACTCCTCTCAACATAATAGTTGCTGGGAAACCTTCATCAGGAAAGTCTACGCTCATCAAGGCTCTATGTAATGATGGCAGTCAAACTATAGTACAGGCAGAACCCCACACTGCCGGAATCATTCCTTCTTCTCATGACAGTGAAGAGTTAGGTTGTGTGTCCTTCTATGACTTGGCAGGTCAGAGTGAATACTATGCCAGCCATGAGGCAGTACTACACACAGTCATGGCTTCATCAACTCCACTTATTCTGTTACTAGTCGACTGCAGGAGAGATCAAAACCTCATTCTACAAGATATTTTATACTGGATCCATTTTTTCAAATGTCAAGTAAAATCAAAATCAGGAGACAGTCAGCCACAAGTCATAATTATTTTTAGTTTTGCTGATCAGATTCAGCATCTAATAGCTCAAATGAAAACTATTTGCAGCAAAGATGCTCTGAAACATATTTTTAGAAATAGTGGGTTTCATTTAGCTCACTGTTACTTTTTAGACTGTCGAATGTCATACTCCAATGAATTGAAAGAACTTCGAGAAGACATCAATACATGTGCTTCAGTTCTACGCAATTCAGCTCCAATAGACTTTCTGCTGCACTGTTTTTATGCTTTTTTGCTTCACAGTTTTAACCTTCGACCTGCAGTACAGATAAGTGATATCATAAATATAAAAGAACGATGGATTTTATCAGGAATGGATCCTAACACATTTCCATTTTCTAATAGTGACAGTTCTTTGAGCTCAGGTGAAGAATTTGATTTTGAAAATGAACCCACATTTGAAGAAGAGAATCCAGCCTATCTTCTTCCTGATAACAGTGATAGTTTTGTGAAATTGTCAAAAAAATTGCATCGTAAAGGTCATATTATATTTCTACAAAATCACAAAAACATCTCACATAGTTGGCTAGTCATCAACAAAGAAATTCTTTTACACGAAATTAATGGCTCTCTATTTGCTCCACCTACTTTTCAACATCATCACAGAATAGTCAGCACCAGTACTGGAGTAGTAGCTTCTTCTACTATAGCAAAACAATTCCCACACTATGATATTGACATGTTGATGGGATTTCTACTACATTTAGAGTATTGTCAGAAAATTGCAGACAGTTCAATTCTCGAATTTCTCTCTGCTGAGCTTCAATTTAGTTCTGATGAATTCTATTATTTCCCAGGACTAGTGAGTATAGAGAAACCACAGAATGTGTGGAATTCTCTGGCAGGACCAGTAGTGCAGTGTGGTTGGATACTGCGAGTAGAAGATGCGACATCATTTTTCACACCTCGTCTTATTCAAATATTGCTACTTAGAGTGGCATTTCAAAATGCTTTTCCTGTGAAAAGTTGGAATCGTGGCTTTAAATGTCCTAGTATTTGTCTTTCTTGTTGTGTATGGACGAATGGAATCTTTTGGACTGAAGTCGGAACAGAGTGTCTTTTAGAAGTAGCTGAACAAGGCCAGGCAGTTGTGTTGATGTTTCGTTCTTTAAATACTAACATTCAAGATAATAATCTCAAGAAATTATTATTTGTACGTTCTTCTGTGATAAGAACTACTTTGAAATGTGTTGAGGAAATATGTCCATCTTTGAACGTGCTAGAGTATTTCTGTCATCCTGATCAAGTTCAATATCCTCCTAAGCCTTGTGAAGAAATGGCTTTATACAGTATCAATAGTATAGCCAAAGCTGTATGTCAGAGATCTGAGGCAGTAAAGAACGACAATCCTCCATTTCATCATTTGAGATTATCAGAACTGCTACAGTTCGAACCTTTTATGAGTTGCTGCTTTAAAGATATGTTTGATGATACGAATCAGAATAATCTAATATCTAAAAATGATATGGAGACAATCTCTGAATGTGTGAAGCATGAGAAAATGTTTATTGTACTCTCCGATCGTGATGGTGAGAGTACTGATGAAGTAATACTTAGTTGGAAAAGCAAGACATACCGAGAGTTCAGATGCCAACTGGCCAAGTTCAGTGTATTTGGTTTAAGAGATCCCCAGGTTAGTAAATAGTTTGATATTTTACTAGCTACTTGTAACATAATTGTATTAAATATAGTCATATGTCATGTTTTTAGATACTTGGACGTTGCTCTATGGAGGAGTTTTCTTCAGAAGCATTAGCCAAGAAACATACTTTCATATCAAATTCAGACGGTATGTCATCTATTTAATTCACTTTAGCACTAAAAATGTGTTTGTTGTTGTTCATACTTTTATTTTTAAATTGTGCTACAGTGTTTAGAAAGTTTTATCCAGTGTTAATGAAACGACTACAATTCAGCATCAGCTCTATTGCAGATTATTGCTATAGCAAGAATCTTATATCAGATGACACTTACAGTGAGATCGTAGAATTGAACATATCCAAAGCAGGCAAGACAAGAAAGTTACTGATGGATGTAGAACAGAATATTTCTTCAAAAACAGAAGCATTTGAAGATTTCTGTGAAGTTCTGAAAAGCTGTGAATTTAGAGATTTAGTAGTTTCTCTCACATCGGAGACTACTTAATGTGAGTAAATCAATATTGCTTCAAATATAATATTAACTACATGTATAATTGTATTCATGTTGTGTTATGGCTTGTGCTGATTACACTTAATCTATATATGTCCAATCTCGTACTAGTGGTCCAATAATCATACGCTCATGACTAATGTTGTTTCACAGAATTTGTCCTGCTGGACAGTTTCTTAAACAAACATAAACAGTAGCAATTAGTTAGCTTGTCACAGAAAGATTGTTTCCTCTCTCAGTTTTATATATACCCAACAGCTTCACAACCTCTGCAGTTGTTTTGCAATTCATTTCTAAATGTTGATTAATGGTAACCTGGCAGTCACAACACTCCCTGATGTGACTGCCTCTTTTAGGTACAACCACTGTTGGGGCAAATTGTTCACCAGATTTGACCTTATCCACAATGCCTTACCCAACACATCAACCAGTTAAAATACAGGCCTTGAATAAACCTAGCCTTGAAATGATTTGATGAGACAAGAATTGAGATTATATATTGATTGAGTTCAAAGTCTTATACACAAAATTATTATATATAATAGTGATGTGCTTCAGCACAAATGGCAAGCAAATGGGCCTAGCAGCAAGCAGTAATTTAAATTTTAATTCGTATGATAACGATTAATAATTTGATTGTTTTTGTTTTTTGTTTTTAATTTTGTGGTATTCTTTAGTACACACAACACTTACACACACACACACACAAGTAAGAACACACAACTTACAAGTAACTCAAAATGTGTTGATGTGTTTTTGTATTTTTTACACTTTTTTTTGTTGTTAATATAGGAATTTTTAATACATCATCACAGGAGGTGTATCTACCAGTAGTCATTGTCATGGTTCAGTTTTGTCATTAATTTTTGTGAATAGTTATGCATCTTGCAGTCCATATTGTTACTGATAAACTTTTATTTATATTATTAAAAAAAAATTTTTTTAATCATTTCAACAACAAAATTTTTTAACATTTGGGAAAAAAATGTTCAGCCATGATTAATATTAAGTGGTTTATGCAATGTTCAAGAGTGGGCAAGTATTTACTCACAAGCCATCTACCAGTATCAATAACCAGTTGGCTGTTTCATTATTCATTACCCAACACTCAAACAATGCATACAAAGGAGCAAAGGCAATGTTCATTCTGAATCATCTGAGTCATCTGAAGAAGTGTCAGTCTCAGATTCCAATTCTGATTCTGAGTCCCCTTCCGTCGATATTATAAATTCTTCTACGAGCTCCTGTTGCAGTCCATCAACCTCCCAGTAGTGGTTCTCCACTTTTTGTTGGACGTGAGTGATTAGAGATTTCCAACGATCTGGTGTAACCACAGTGAATGCGGTATGAGTCAGTCTCTATTTCAGATAAGGTGAACTTGATGTTATTTTTCTTGATGTAGTTCTTCATTTGAGCCCATGCCATTTCAATAGGATTAAGTTCACAATGGGCAACAGAGAGGCGGACAATTTCATGGCCAGCAGATTTGGCAAGATGATCGACAACATATTCTGGATTAATTGGTCGATGGCTTTTCACGATCTCCCAAATCTTCTTTTTTAAACAATTCTCAGGAAAGGCTATTTTTTCACTTGGAGCCATTCCACCATCTTCTTTTTTGTCCAACTCTTAACAGGATGTGGTTCGCTTCGGCGGCTATGATAAGAAGCATTATCCATAACAATGAGACTTTATGGGGAATGCTAAGGAGAAGCTGTTCACTCCACCAACGCTCAAAGCGATTAGCGGTCATCTCATCATGATAGTCACCTACATAGTATGCATAGTGTAAACTACAATTTCGGAACACAGATTCAAATACCTGTACTCTTTCCGGATTTGAACACATTAGAGCACAGTTTGGCACCCACCCAGTTTCTGATCCAGCATGAAGAATAATTAATCGAGAACCTAATCACCATACACACAAACACACACACACACACAAAGCATCATTCATTTACACACACACACACACACACACACACACAAAAAAAAAAAAAAAAAAAAAAGCACCATACATACACGCATGCACAAAACAATAAAAAAAACAAAAAACAACAACAACCGGGAATGCCTCTAAGATACTGCTAAATTTATTTTCTAACTTACCTTTACCAGAAGGACGATGAACACCACCTATAGTACCACCAGTCACTGCGTCATTTTCCACCCATGGCCTATCTTTACCATTATGTGCATTTGCCCAGGTTTCGTCCAGATAGATGACAGGACATTTCTCTTCCCGTTTTGTCTCATTCTTCTTAAATAAGAATGTCTTTGCTCAATTACACGCTGGTCTAAAAATTAAATCAAGAATGCACAATTAATATTAATAATCACTTCATGGGTACATACATTGAGTAAAGGAAATAGGAATACTGAAAATTTTTATTACAGAAAGAGGTATGGAAACGTATTCTCACAGAAAAATGCAATTACCTCTTGTCATTAATTTTCTTGTAGTCAAATCCCATATCTTTCAACAAACTTGCAAGTGATGACCGCCCACCATGAAACAAATCGGCATCTTGAAGAATTTCATGAAAGCTATACAGAGTGAAATTCTGTTTTTGTTCATACAAGTGATAAATTTTACGACGAATCCATGGCATCTCTATCAAAATCATCCACCAAGATTCTCTGCCTGGATTGATCATACCGCTTTTGGGGGGACTCAAAAGTTGTAGTGGGATTGGCATCCTTGTCAGATATTATGCGGTGCACAGTGCGTATTGGTATGCCTGATATATAATAAATTCAACCTATCATAAAAGTAGCCAAATTATACTCATGTAGCTTTTATCATAAACATTTAGCTATATAACTTTACTTACTTACAAATCAACCAAGCGATGCCTCAGAATTTGACTGCAGTTGTTGAGATTGAAGCAATCATAAAATGCTTGTCCATTATTGTATGTGTCCTCTGAGGACCAAAAGAAGCCACTGACTCACTCACACTTGCTGTGTGGATGCCGACTTCTAAGTTTGCCTGAACACCTCACTTACTGCCACCCACTTGATGATGTAGACTTCAATATTGCCCCTTCTGAGGCAGCAAGACATGTCAAGCACCTGAACAATGTACTGAACCACTTCTGGAGACGCTGGCGACAGGAGTACCTCCTTGAACTGAGGGAGTGTCATCGATACAGCGAGGGAGGGAAAGAAGCTACTGTAAGCATTGAGGTTGGGGACATTGTACTTCTGCAGGACGACCAAGGAGCTTCTGGAAGTTGGTGAGAGTGGTGGAGTTGCTCACCGGACATGACTGGAAGACCAGTGATGCTGCTGTGAAAGTACCCAACAAGAGTGGCCAGACCACAACCCTAAGACGTCCACTTCAGCTACTTTATCCCCTGGAACTGAAGTGCAAGGATCAATACGAGCAACAAGGAGAGTCTGCCGAGTCCAATAATCAGAGTGCCGAGCTGACTGTCGAGCCTGAGGATCAGGAGACGAGGCCCAGCGACGAGCAGCTACAAATGCACGAGGCATGATGAAGGTTTATCTGCTCGAAAGGGAGGACTCTGAAACTGACTGCTAGCTGTTGACCACTTTGCATGTGGTCAATTGGTGAGTGTAAGAAACTGCATGAACTATTGTCATTTGAACTTATAATCATTCAATCGTTATTGCAACTTATGATGTAATCATTTCATTCTGATTTGTGTGTGGTTTTTGTGCACATGATGACCATGCGGTCTGAAGTTGTCTAATGAGAATTTGATAATTGAAACTTGTTGAGTTAGATTGTTTTTCTGACTAGCTAGTACTCACCAATAGCTAGCTGAGAGTGCCGAATGTATTACATAAACTAAACAAGTCACGTTATTTAAATGTCTTCTTTGCGATATTCTTTAGCTAAGTAGTAGCTAAGTATTTGCTGTACCGCACACACAGTTAAAATGGGGTGCTTAAATAACACCTCATGAGGTGTTTGTCTGCAGGAGGGCTGTCTGGACACCCCACTTTGAGCCCTTATAACTTCCACACAAAGAATATTATACAAAGTGAGCATAATTAATAGCTAATATCCTTTAGTTTCTTTATTTCAAAATATTCTATTAATGACTAACTATGGAGACAATATAGAGCTTTAAAGTGGGGTGTCTGTGCAGCACCTCTTATTTAACACTAAAGCTAAGCTATCCAAACACCCCATTTTTAACAGTGCAATACTTTCACAAAACTGGACAGCACAAGACTTACCTTCGTGGTTAATATAGTGAACCATTACATTTTTCAAGTAAATACTATTATGTACGTATACACATACTTGAGAAATTATAGCAGAATTAGAAACCTTACCCAAAAAAGCTAAAAAATCCACTCTTTAAGCTGTAAGCACTGTATAGAAAGCCAAGTTATATTTGAGCTATTGTGCAAATCTTCCAAATGTACATGTGTATGAATTTACAAACAATGTAATATTAGTAAGCCATGTGTCAAAAAAACAATCTGGCTCGCTCCCAAATATCTTAAATAACTAGCATTGTGGCTGTATTTGTATTTTGTGTATTTCTACTGCTAACTACTTTTAAATGTGTAATTTCTGATAGACACTTATATTAAATACTATATTATTAAGCTAGATATATATGTATATGCCATAATATATTGATTTAAGGTAATTGTGTGAAGTGAAAGCTATGAAATGTGTAATACAAATAATGCTGTGTATGAGAGCCTGACCACCGGTCAGATCAAAAGGATGTCTTGGAAATATGGTGGGCCTATTTAAGCTTACAAATGAGTTCATATTACTGCTATACTTATACTAGCATACTCAAATATTGTCCAGTGTTGGCCAGTAAAGTTCGCAGCCTAGTTGAGCTCACTGTGAACAGAGCCCAGTGTTGGCAATTGATGTTGACAGGCCAGTGTTGACAACACTACGATTCTTCATTTCTTGTCGAATACATTCTTTTGAATGCACAATGTGCAATAAATCCAATATAGCATAACAAACTGACAATGAAGAAATGAGTGAACACATCAAAACTATTGCTTATGTAATTAAGATTGCACTCTCTTGCTCGTAATAATGCTAAATAAAAAAAATTTAATTAATTGAATTCAATTATTATGAATAAAATAATATACTTTAGTCAATAATGATGGTGATTTCTACATAAAACATTCACTGCTTCTTGCAAAACTTGATTGCTATTATACATAAAACATTTTAAGTTATAACAATGAGCTATTATTCTTAAATAGCTATCACTAAAAATAATTGAACATTTTAACAAATAATGCATTCAATAGCAGATATTGTTATTATTATTATGTTGAATACTGTAGACTGATACAATATTATATATAATTTTATGGCATTGTTTTTCTATTTAGCAGCAAATAGTTGAGTAGTAATGTAACACTGTACTCTGACACTGTGTCCAGTATCTAACAATTTATTCAACAAATGTTTGTCTATTCACTCTTCATACACTCATGATCAACACATGGTTTATTATAAAGTTTAAGCGTTCTTTGTATGCCACTTACTATAACAACACTTGATTAAATCATTGGATGACACATGAGACAATATTATAGTAATTCCTTCTACTCATTAATATCTTGAAAACGTGAATAACGTTAACAACGTAATTGGTTATCCATCATTATTATTGTTGTCATTGTTATTTAAGGAAATTGGTATAATTCATTTGATGTGAATACTTTGTTCCAATGTCTTTCCATTTCTCGTTAATTTCTTATGTTCATAAATATATTACTAACATGTCTTGTATCTTTTTCGATGAAGAATTCTTAAGATTATACTTTATATGCATGCCTTTTTATTTCATTGTGACTCTATGTTGTGGCTATTTGTAGCACTACTGGAGTGACTACTACGCTTTCCAATTATACTATTTCTGGGGGAAAATATTTAAATTGAATAATTAGAGTTATCACTATCATGATGACATAATGACATTTTGTATTTTCAACTTGTAGTAATTTTATGCTTTAAGAAGAAGTTTGTAATTTCGTTTGAAAATTTTTAAGGATATTTCACTCCAAGCTCGAATTGTCCCCCCTATAATGGAAGTCACAATACATAGTCTTGATGCCCGGATTTCTCTTCTTTGCAAAGTAATAACAATTGATTGGCATGTAATGTTCTTCTGAATCTAATGATCCTGCTGTTTACTTATTTTTTCCTTATTCAATCTCTTTCCTCTTCCAAAATACATTGAGACATGTATTAGCACATCAGATATTTTGTCCTCAGTTAATTACTTCAAAACAAGTAAAAATATATAGTTTTTAATACAATATAGAAAGTTGTAAATCTTCCTTTTTTGCATGTCCTGTTGCATGTCACAATATTTTTTGTCACTTAAACTTACGTAGAGCAGTTAATTAAAGCATTCAAGATGTTCATCGCATAAATAATTTCATAGGAGCATGTCGAAATACATGTCAAATATATTTTCCTTATTGAAAATTTGAGGACTACAACACACCTCTATCATCCTTTTACAATGTTAAGAACATTTCACAGTTTCAGTTGTTTAAATATACTTTAAAGGGACATGTGACCATTACCAATTATGAATGTTTACTAACTTAGATTTCCTTAGAATGTGTTTACCATACCTATTCAATTTTTTTTACTCTTCCAATCATTTTGGCATATTTAGTGATAAATTTGTTTTTAAACAAAAAAATGTGTTCACATGTTGCCTAGATTTTTTAATGACAGTTATAGAATGTCCCAAATATATGTGTATTTTTGTCTCTATGGAACCAGAATGTCTTATTAACTACTGCTCATCAATCAAATGTAGGATACAGTAGCATTTCACATCCTTATTTATTTCAGAAAATATGATACTGGATTTGATTACGTTTATTCCTCCTGTAAACATCAAGACACATCACAATATTGTAGAGTTTTTAATCCCTTCATTATAATGAAAACTTCAGTCACATGTTGCACCGTATGCATTGTTTGTCAAATTTCAAATATTATCTTTTTTTTTGGACTCAAGACTGGCAGTTTTATTCTTTTTTGAATATGTGAGAATGTTAGTTGATATGCAGCTATAGTAGAATTCATATTTATTTCCATAGGAAAATTAATACAAAATAATTATCTTCTTTATAATATTATATTTAATTGTATTATGTAACAATATTGTTGAGTCATAAAATTGTTTAGTACCATGTAAAATCTTTATTTCAACTCTAATTATTGTTTAGTACATTTAAAATTAACAATTTCAAACTATTTCCACAGAAATCATTCTTAACTTCTTTCATATTTCTTCTAGGTATGTGACAACAGCTTGCTTTTTCATTCAAATAATGTCATATATACTGTTCCTCTTTCTAGTTACCTCAAGACAAGCATTGGTATTTAAAATTTCTTTTCTTCTTGAAAATTATGCCATGTCGTCGTATACTTCGTAGCTAAAGTTTTGTTACATGATAGTATTAGCAGTGCCAATTATTAGTCTAAATTCTTCTTGGGGACAATTGACAAAATTGGAACGTCTAAATTCTTTTGGGGACAATTGACAAAGTTGGGACGTCTAAATTCTTCTTGAGAACAATTGACAAAATTGGAACGTCTAAATTATTCTTGGGAACAATTGACAAAATTGGAACGTCTAAATTCTTCTTGGGGACAATTGACAAAATTGGAACGTCTAAATTCTTCTTGGGGACAATTGACAAAATTGGAACGTCTAAATTATTCTTGGGAACAATTGACAAAATTGGAACGTCTAAATTCTTCTTGGGAACAATTGACAAAATTGGAACGTCTAAATTCTTCTTGGGAACAATTGACAAAATTGGAACGTCTAAATTCTTCTTGGGGACAATTGACAAAATTGGAACGTCTAAATTCTTCTTGGGGACAATTGACAAAATTGGAACGTCTAAATTCTTCTTGGGAACAATTGACAAAATTGGAATCTAAATTCTTCTTGGGGACAATTGACAAAATTGGAACGTCTAAATTCTTCTTTTGGACAATTGACAAAATTGGAACGTCTAAATTCTTCTTGGGAACAATTGACAAAATTGGAACGTCTAAATTCTTCTTGGGAACAATTGACAAAATTGGAACATCTAAATTCTTCTAGGAAATTGGCATTTTTTAATTCCTGTGAAAATGTTACAAAGCTGGGATCTTTCATTTCTTGGGGATGTGTAACAAAATTAGCTTATCTACAATAATCAAGAGGACACGTGACCAAATCGGCAGGTTTAAATTCTTCTTGAGAATAGTATTTGATAAAATTTGATATGTCTTAGCTACCTTTTTGGGACATGTGATTTTTTATTTATGTTGATGAAATATAATAAATAAGCATGTCAAAATTTTTCTAGATGTGCGAACAAATTGACAAGTCTAATTTCTTCTTGGAGACATGTGACAAAATTGACATGTCTAATTACTTCTTGGGGACATGTGACAAAATTGACATGTTAAAATTCTTCTTGGGGACATGTGACAAAATCGGCATTTCTAATTGCTTCTGGGGACATGTGACAAAATTGTCTACAAGATTTGACAAGTATAAATTCTTCTAGGGGACATGTGACAAAATCGGCATTTCTAATTTCTTCTTGGGGACATGTGACAAAATTATCTACAAGATTTGACATGTCTAACTTCTTCTTGGGGACATCTGACAAAATTAACATCTCTAAATTATTCTTGGGGGCCCGTGACACAATTGACACGTCTAAATTCTTCTTGGGGACATGTGACAAAATCGGCATTTCTAATTTCTTCTTGGGGACATGTGACAAAATTATCTACAAGATTTGACATGTCTAACTTCTTCTTGGGGACATCTGACAAAATTAACATCTCTAAATTATTCTTGGGGGCCCGTGACACAATTGACATGTCTAAATTATTCTTGGGGACATGTGACAAAATTGACATGTCTAACTTCTTCTGGGGGACATCTGACAAAATTGACATGTCTAAATTATTCTTGGGGACATTTGACAAAATTGACATGTCTAAATTCTTCTTGGGGACATGTGACAAAATTGACATGTCTAAATTCTTCTTGGGGACATGTGACAAAATTGACATGTCCATATTCTTCTTGGGGACACGTGACAACATTGACATATCTAAATTCTTCTTGGGGACACGTGACAAAATTGACATGTATAAATTTTTCTTGGGGACATGTGACAAAATTGACATGTCTAAATTCTTCTTGGAGACATGTGACAAAATTATCTACAAGATTTGACATGTCTAACTTCTTCTTGGGCACATGTGACAAAATTGACATGTCTAAATTCTTCTTGGGGACATGTGACAAAATTGACATGTCTAAATTCTTCTTGGGGACATGTGACAAAATTATCTACCAGATTTGACATGTCTCGACTTCTTCTTGGGGACATGTGACAACATTGACATGTCTAAATTCTTCTTGGGGACATGTAACAAAATTGACATGTCTAAATTCTTCTTAGGGACATGTTACAAAATTGACATGTCAATTCTTCTTGGGGACACGTGACAAAATTGACATGTCTAAATTCTTCTTGGGGACATGTAACAAAATTGACATGTCTAAATTCTTCTTAGGGACATGTTACAAAATTGACATGTCAATTCTTCTTGGGGACACGTGACAAAATTGACATGTCTAAATTCTTCTTGGGGACACGTGACAAAATTTACATGTCCAAATTCTTCTTGGGGACATGTGACAAAATTGACATGTCTAAATTCTTCTTGGGTACATGTGACAAAATTGACATGTCTAAATTCTTCTTGGGGACATGTGACAAAATTGACATGTCTAAATTCTTCTTGGGGACGTGTGACAAAATCGGCATTTCTAATTTCTTCTTGGGGACATGTGACAGAATTATCTACAAGATTTGGCATGTCTAACTTCTTCTTGGGGACATGTGACAAAATTGACATGTCTAAATTATTCTTGAAGACATGTGACAAAATTGACAGGTCTAAATTATTCTTGGGGACATGTGACAAAATTGACATGTCTAAATTATTCTTGAAGACATGTGACAAAATTGACAGGTCTAAATTATTCTTGGGGACATGTGACAAAATTGACATGTCTAAATTATTCTTGAAGACATGTGACAAAATTGACAGATCTAATTCTTCTTGGGGACATGTGACAAAATTTTCATGTCCAAATTATTCTTGGGGACATCTGACCAAATTGACATTTCTAAATTCTTCTTGGGGACACGTGACAAAATCGGCATTTCTAATTTCTTCTTGGGGACATGTGACAAAATTGACATGTCTAAATTATTCTAGGGGACATGTGACAAAATTGACATGTCTAAATTCTTCTTCGGGACATGTGGCAAAATTGGCATTTCTAATTTCTTCTTGGGGACATGTGACAAAATTATCTACAAGATTTGACATGTCTGACTTCGTCTTGGGGACATCTGACAAAATTGACATGTCTAAATTATTCTTGGGGACACGTGACAAAATTGACATGTCTAAATGCTTCTTCGGGACATGTGGCAAAATTGGCATTTCTAATTTCTTCTTGGGGACATGTGACAAAATTATCTACAAGATTTGACATGTCTGACTTCGTCTTGGGGACATCTGACAAAATTGACATGTCTAAATTATTCTTGGGGACACGTGACAAAATTGACATGTCTAAATGCTTCTTCGGGACATGTGGCAAAATTGGCATTTCTAATTTCTTCTTGGGGACATGTGACAAAATTATCTACAAGATTTGACATGTCTGACTTCGTCTTGGGGACATCTGACAAAATTGACATGTCTAAATTATTCTTGGGGACACGTGACAAAATTGGCATGTCTAAATTATTCTTGGGACATGTGATTTTTTATTTATATTGATGAAATATAATAAATAGGCATGTCGAAATTTTTCTTGATATGTGAACAAATTGACAAGTCTATTTTCTTCTCGGGGACATGTGAAAAAATTGACATGTCGAAATTCTTCTTGGGGACATGTGACAAAATTGACATGTCTAAATTCTTCTGGGGGACACATGACAAAATCAACATTTCTAAATTCTTCTAGGGGACACGTGACAAAATCATCATGTCCAAATTATTCTTGGAAATATTTGACAAAATTGACATGTCTAACTTCTTCTATGGGACATGTGACAAAATTGACATGTCTAAATTCTTCTTGAAGACATGTGACAAAATTATCATGCCTTTTTCTGGTCTTGAAGACATGTGACACAATTGACATGTCTAAATTCTTCTTGGAGACATGTGACAAAATTGACATGTCTAAATGCTTCTTGGGGACATGTGACAAATTAAGTCTAAATTCTTCTATGGGACATGTGACAAAATTGACATGTCTAAATGCTTCTTGGGGACATGTGACAAATTAAGTCTAAATTCTTCTATGGGACATGTGACAAAATTGACATGTCTAAATGCTTCTTGGGGACATGTGACAAATTTGGCATGTATTTATTTTCTTGGGGAATGTTAACAAAATAATTGTAAATGTTTTTTTTTCTTTGGTTACACTTGACAATATTGGCAGGTCTAAATTCTTCTTGGTGACATGTGACAAAATAGGCACCTCCATTTATCTTCTATGGAACATGTAACACATTGGCATGTCTTTGTATTTTGTGGTGGACGTGATAGTATTGGCATGCCTAAAGCTTTCTAAAGACATCTGATAAAATTAGCATCTTTTATTTCTTGAGAATTTAAAAATCTTGAGGGTATTTGACAAAATTGGCATGCCTTCTTTATTTGGGACATGAGATTCAGTTAGCATGTCTTTTTATTTTTCTTGAGAAATGTAACTGGATTGAAATATCAAACTCATCATGATGATATGTGACATGTGTGGAATGTCTTGATGTGAAAAAATTATCATGTCTTTTTATTATCTTGAGGACATGTGACAAAGCCTAAATTCTTATGGGGACATTGAAATACTGGCCCGTCTTGATTCTTCTTGTACACATGTGAAAATTTTACCACGTCTTTAAGGAATGTGACAGAATTGACATCGCTAAATTTATCTTGGTGACATGTGACAAAATTGGCATTTCTTGGTGACAAAATTGGCTTATCTTGTCTTCTTGAGGGCATATGACAATTTAGCATATTTTTACTTCCTTGGGTTAATGTGCCAAAATGGGCATTTTTCTTGGTGACATGTGACAAAAATTGCATGTTTTATCTTCATCTAGATGACATGGGACAAAATCAGCATCTAATTGTTTTCTTGACGAAATGAGACAAAACTGACATGTCTAATTCAAAGAACATCAAATTGGCATTTCTACTTTCTTCTTAGGGACATGTGACGAGATTGCATTTCTATTGCCTTCTTTGACCGTGACAAAATTAACGATGCTTATTCATTCTTGGAGATATGTGACAGCACCAATATTTGCATGGTATAAATTTTTTGCCGTAAAATTATTTCAAATTTTTTTTTGTATACTCAGACATTGATATCATTGGTTTTCAATTTCTATTGTTCTATAAATTTCATTGATGGTTTTGAATATTTACATATTGTCAATTGCTTTGACCCTTATTTGTAATTTCACGACAAACATAATTATTATGAAGAAGCTAATATTGTGCTTGCTGCATCTGGTAGACAAAGTTTCTGTAAGCTGATGTTCAGTTCATTTATACCCTCTTTGGACATTATTAGCTCTTCAAATTTAATTTTTCTGAATCCAAAATTATTCCTCTAGGTTCTCAAGAGTTTCATAAATCCCTTTTATTTAAGCAAAATTCTTATTGATACGATAATATTAGCATTTTATATTCTTGTTATCTAATACTACAGAAGCCTACTTTTGTAAATTACTCTTGATAAAATTGGTTTATTGATTTCTTCATATCACTCAAATTTTAAGTAGTACATCAGGCACCATAATACACATTGCACTCATTCCATTTCATTGATGAGTTTGGATGGTTGAGTCTTTTTCTCCATGTGCTGAGTTTGGTTCTTTCTTTAAAAGTCATATTTTTATGGGATAAGGATAAGTATTGTGAATATTCATATATGACTGTATACCTATATATTTTATCTCAGGATCAACAATCTAGTTTCATATCTTCCATCTAATATTGATTATGTTGGTTAAATAGGGAAATTCTATTTTGTCAGGTTACCCCATCGTATCCATTATGATTTAATACCTTTAGTCGCTTTGCTCTAACACAGAACAATAATAGACACTGACAATGAAGTTACTGTCATTTTTCCCTTCAGTTTGTATTCGAAAATGATAATGTTATATGATGCTGCACTCATTCTAAACTCTGGATAGAAACCAATGAAATAATTTTTAGCTTGATACTCAGAATCTCCATAAATTAAACTTCTTGAGTTGTTCTGTTGGTTGGAAGGAGTGTGGTTAACTTTAATCCCAGCTGGCAGCTGGATATATATATATAGTTAGATTAAAAATATTTATCATCTTGTACACCATACTACTTTAGATTGTCAAATATACAGGTATACAATGAGTAATCAGAGTAGTCATTTGTATTATATATATATTATTATTTATTGCAGCTTTGATATTTTTACTTGAATATTTCCGCATCACGCGAGCGTTCTGTATTCTCCCATATTGTACGGTTTATATTGTACGCTCGTTGTAGCGCGCGCGTAGCGAGTAAAATCAATGAAAATTGTATTGTAACCGGTTGAGAAAAATTTCAAAGAAGCAATAAATCACTTATCACACTCGTCGTACAATATGGGAATGATATTTTACTCTCACGCCACATTTTCACTCGCCTTTGGCTCGTGAAAATATTTTGCGTGCTCGTAAAATATTTTCCCATATTGCACTCTGACTCGTGCTATAAGTATTATATATTATATATATATATATATATATATACAGTAGTTGCTGAGGTAACCGCCATGGATTAAAAAGTTATTTGCCTGTTCGTTATCCTCTGGCATTGTATGTTTCCACTACTTGCACTTTTCTACTGGGACCGTTATATCAGCGATAATTCTGACATTACCGAATGGCAACCAGCAAGTTTTGCTTCACACAATATACTAATGTAGTTAGATACCACAAACCAATAAGCCATAGGAGTGCAAGTTGTGGAAATATAGTATCCATCGCTGCGTGAAAAGACTTAAAATGGTTGTAATTTTGGGGGCAGTTGGGATTAATATTTCTCACATGGCGTAATAATCCACATAGCAGTTGGTATAGCGTCTTGGGTGGGTAATGCTCTCCATTAGTTTCCTCGTTTCCACGACATACCGAGACAGAATGTTATTCATTAAATGCATTCTCTCTCTATCACTGGATTGTATTGTTCTTTAAAAGAGACAGAATGTTATTCATTAGATGTATTCTCTCTCTTTCACCGGATTGTATTGTTTTTAAAAAAGCGTGAAAGAGAGACATAATGAGGAAAAAGGGCTGAGAAAGAAGTTGGAGAATGTTATTTATCAAACTTTTTTCGCTGCAACTAAAAACATCTTCAGGGAAATCATCAGTCTCAGTTACGTACTTTAGTAGCTCTTCTCCAGTTGTCAAAAATTTTGACTGCTGCCCAGGAAGTTGCTTTAGTGGTGTTCACAATATTATTATTAACACCTTTAGAGAGCATACTAAGCTCTTCTTCACTAACAAAGAAAGTCTAGTAATAGCACTGATAGGGGGGGGGGGGGGGGGGAGTTTTAGATTGGCAGCACTAGTAGATGATGAGGAAGATGGCAGTAGGAACTGAAGTTGCATATGTATGGGGTGGCGATATCTCCATTAATAAAATTAATTACATTATTTCCTCACAAAATTACTGGCTTGTCATTGAGTTAGTGAAAATAGTAGTGAAACTGTGGTATGAAACAGTTAACACTTGGCAACATCAGGATTATAGTGGTAACTGCTCCTTATCCTGAGGCTTGCCCTCAGGATGAAGCAGTTATCAACTATAATCCCTCTGCTCTTTGGGTTAACTATTACATATGTGGAGGTATCTGTGAAAGCACTATTTCATTTTGAGATAATAGGCTAAATCTGACAGCAGGTAAGATTTAACCAAAAAAATTTTTAGCTTGTTAGTATGTATACCTTCATCTAGCTCTTTCCCAAGTTATTGGTCTTAAAAACGCACACTGCTACAAAATGGTTTAGCGAGTATGAGTGTCAGGTAAGTTTTGCTGGAATAAATAAGTAGAGGTGTACTTGAGCTCTAATGCCTAGCGAACCTCCCGAATTAGGCTACATAAAACTTAAAGTTAACTTATCACACTGTGGCCAGCAACTAAAAAGTTTATTTTATTAAGTAAAGACTGTAAAAGGATTTCAGTGCCACATTAACCACTCGCCAGAAACTGTTCGACTTAAAAAACCAAGAAAAACGATGAATTACTGCACAGGTTTGAATGGGGTGTTTGGATAACTTAGTTTTAGTGTTAAATAGAGGCGCTGCCTGGACACCCCAGTTTAAAGCCTAATATTGTCTCCATAGTTAGTCGCAACTAAATGATATTTGAAAGGAAGAAACTAATGGATATAAGCTATTATTATATAAGCTCACTTGGTAAAGTATGAATTGGTGTAGAAGTTATAAGGGCTCAAAGTGGGGTGTCCAGACAGCGCCTCCTGGAAAACACCTCGGGAGGTGTTATTTAAGCAACCAGTTCGCTACCAGAGTCCGTAGGTTGGCCGTTATCTGCAGGTGCACCAGGGCCCTAAACAATTACTTTAAATTTTAATTTAAAGTCTAAGACGAAAGAACATGGCACCACAAACATTAAAGTCCAAACTGGAGCCAACTGTCAAGTGCAGACTGACTCACGTTAGTGGGTACTCTAGTTGTTTTTTGTTGTTTTTTATTTACCGAACAAGCACGCACACAAACTTGTTCGACGGACTTACCAACACAAACTTTGCATTGTGTTTAGACTATTGGACAATAAATTTTCATGTAAGAACCACGATGTTGCGATGGGGGTTTAGCCATAACAAATAGCCATTCACGCTGCTGCAACTAATCAATACACATGCCAGTGTTGCTTTGTTGCAACACTTTTTTTCCAATTCTGCTTCTTTTTTTATTCCCTGCATTAAATTCTGAAGTTCTCCTGGAATAGACTCCATAATGGGCTTTTTCGGGAGTCGCATATAGGTAACTGCTATCGGTTTCCCGTTTATAGGCCAGTTTCTGGACTCAATAAACAAGTTGAGGTCCGGTACAGGCCAGGAACGCTAGGCGTTCTAATTCAGGGAAATCAGAGGTAGGGGCCAGTCATAAAGTAAGTTCAAAAACTATTTAGCGTGCTCAGGTGGGATCGCCTACTTAAGTGAGGGAGGCCATTAAGCCGGATTGAACCTTATAGCTACTCCACACAACTTTGGAACCTTTTACCTGTGACTGGCCCCGAAGTAGGAGTTAAAAGGCTGGGGACCCGAATAAGTCAAGAGGTTCAAGTTGCTGGTGTGTAGTCTAGTTGGCAGGCAAATGAAGTTAAGAAACTCTGGTGGTTACTCTGGACAGAATTCCTATATATTTAGCTGAAGAAACTATATTATGCAGTTACTATAAAGGTACTTTCATGTATTTATTTAGTCTTTATTACAGAATGTCTTATGAACTGAATTTTACTTGTAATAGGGCGACATAATAATTATAAATATTCATTAGCTAATGGTATATCAGAACCTTAAAATAACAAAGAATATAATATATTTTATTCTCCATTTTAATTTACCCCATATAACACTACAGAATAGTTTGTTGTTGTTTTTTTAGTTTACCTAAAAGACTCAACGTACCAATTAACAAAAATTTATCTTTAAATGAGATCTATCTTTACTTAATAACGGTACTGCTTACCCGCTAAGAACAATAAGGGCAATTTAGAAGGTTAGAAGACGGTAGGAAAAATAGCTACTAAAGATAATAGCGTTCTGGCATCTTTCGTATTCCCCGCAATAGCGTATAACACAGGTTGTGAGGTGAAGTCGGGCTGACGAACGCTTAGCGGTGCAATTTCGCACGACAGGAGAGGTCAGTCTGCTAGCTCTACACTGCAATACACCACTAATCAAGCGCACTTCTACCCCTTCATAGAACTTTTGCTACTTAGCTAAATGTTGCAGGTCTCCATAAAAAGTCGTAAATGCTGGAGCCTGCAATTTTTTGGTGTAGGTTCAATCAACGGTGATTCTAAGACGTATTATGATTATATTATTGAGAAGAAAAAGCGTAGAGAGTTCTGTTGGGTCTGTGGTAGCTTGCCTAGCCTTAGTTAAGCAGGAGAGAGCTGAGCCTTACAACCTGTGCTTGACAAGTCGCTGCAGGATACTTAAACTGCTTCATACCCAAAACAGTACTGATGACATTTCAGCCCTCTATTCTAAATTATATATATATAATATATAATATATATATATAATATATATTATATATATATTATATATATAGCCAAATTTGATGAATTGTTTCCACTTTTTCAGTTCTATGGTAATGAACGGTTCGTCCAATAGAATCTGCTGTATAAACAGACTATCAGCATTCCACACTATAAAGTCACAGTATTCTGCATTGCTAAACTTTAAAACTTGAACTTGAAAGTAATACGCATGATATAATTGAGGGAAATGTTTTGATCAATCTGTTTCAATAAGAAATCAGAGTCATTGATCTATCTTGAATAGTTTAGTTCGGCAAGAATAAGGCCATTTTATTTCTAGTACACTATCATTACAGACTTGCACCAGACCATCCAAGCGTATGAAGGAGGAATGATGAACACACTCCTGGACATTCCAAAAGTGATGTGTTCTTTGGATAATTTTCTTTTATATTCCTTCCCTGCGTGTTCCTCATGATAACACCCCCATTGTGTAACTACAGACTTGAACACAACACTTTCAGGACAGTACACAGCTTTGATTAGAGATAGTGCTGGTTGTGCAATGTCAGTACAATATGCAGCCCTAAATTTTGATACAGTGACTCTACCTGATTGCTGCTGGAACCAAATCTGTGGATGTGCTTGATTTTTGGTGTTTTCCTGTACTGCTGTAGATAGAGCTGGTGCAATAGCATAAGAATCAAAAAAAACTATTCACACTTGTTTAGTAGTTCAGGATAAGAAAGTCGAGATTGTTTATATCAAAAGGTGATTAGGGAGCACATATTTACAATAAATAGGTAATTTATGGTTCAAAGTAACCAGGAGTAAGATAAAGAATAACTGACTTACCAGCTGCTGCAATTTCTCTTTTATAGTATCGAGTCCTTCATAGGGGTGGAAACTTTAGCTACTTTTTTGTTTGGGTTAGGAACAGTACTTGCATTATTACTGTTTAATTTTTTTCCTCTTTACTTCTGTGGTCTCAAAATCAATACCATCTCAATATGGAATGCTGGGCTTAGTTAGCTCTAAGCAGTTTAACCACGCAATCTTTACTTGACCAACACTATGGGCAATCTAAGCAAAACTTTCAACATTGTAGCCTCGACGTATAAATTGTACTTTTTTTAAACAATATGTAAATCTAATATCATCCTATTTAGGCTCTATACATTGTTTAAATCAATACATAATATTATTCTTTTTGGCTCGAGTAAATGTACCACCCAATAAATGTAAAAATAATGACTAAATGTAAGGCTATAATTGTATTTTCACAACATCTTCTGATTCTAATTGTGGTCATCCAGTAGTCAGGCTCTTATAGTCAATCAAAATGTGTATCATACATTTTCAAGCTTTCACTTTACTTAATTATCTTATAGCAACCAAGGCAGTTAGTATGGCATAAATGAGTTTTAGATACTAATACTATAAGGTAAGTACAGAAACTAAAACGAATGTTGTTAGGAGTAGTGAGCATGTCAGCCTTTAGGCATGTTAACCCTTAGGCTATATAATGGCAGCTGTCCCTGACCTCCAGGAAACAGTTGTGTATATATAATGATGATATGAATGTATGTGAGAGTTATGTCTTAGGCTTAGGCCTTAATTGAAGCTTGAACAACAAGCAAGTTTAATATTCTGATATTAATGGTTTACTAATATTAGATTGTTTGTTAATCACCTATAGATTTCTGAAAATTTGCACAATAGCTTGGATACCATTTTGGCTGTCTATTATTTGAAGCTCAAAACCTGGTCATTGTTGAGCTGAGTACGAGGAATCACTAAATATAACTAGCAGTTATCACAAAATTAGTTCTATTATTTGATGCATATATTTTCTTTTTGTTGCAAACACAATTATAATATTGTTCAATTGGAATTAAATATATTCTGTTTCATTGATCCAGAGAAAGTTAGGTAGCTGTACATCTAGAGGGTTGATAAATATATGTAGATAAATACTGTATGTGTATGAATACTTCTAAAACTTGTATATAGAATAAGTTATATTTAAAATATTGATTGCTTGTACACTATAAATAATGGGGTGTTCCAATACACCTTTCATAACACCTGGCTGGTTTTTAAATGTGCTATACCACTAAATAATATTCAAGAAGTATTAAAGTATAAACAGAGTATCATCAAATGGAATTTCATTCCAATACATATCCATCAATAAGTTACTAAAAACATAAACTTGTCCAGGGCTACAGAATTTTTATAAACCAAAAATAAGTTGCATGATAATTCACAAACCCACTCACTCAGACTTAGGGCTCTACTAGTCCAAGATTTGCAACCTCAATATTGGCTGATAATAATTAAACTTGTTAAAGATGTTCACACCACACCAAATGCATAGTACAAATAACATCTACAAATTGACTTACATTGATACAACATTTTGTTTTCATATTTCAATGTTTTTAATTTAGTGTCATAATCAAATTTCTTCCCTTTGTAGTACTTGAAATGTTCAATTAATTGTCTAATTTTGTAAGAAATTTTGGTAGTATTATGAACTTTTCTTCCAGGATCTATACAAGATATATATATATATATTATGTAGTCATATCCTACAGTTAACTTAATATATACATTTATCTAATGTGATCTGACACACGAATGTTAAGTATAGTGTGTTGGTCCATATTGTTTGTAAACTAACTTTCTCTGTATTCCATGTCTAGGATTGCTTCCTGGGACAAAGCTACTCGTATAAGTTAGTGAGATTATCGCATTTGAGTTATCTGCCTCTACAACCTAAGTAATTTCAAATTATCCCACTATTAGAACAAAAATATAAAGAAGTGAAGAGATGAGTGAGCACTACAATAAGTAACTTTATACCATAGTTACATTTATCTTAATTGTCTTAGTTGGTTTAAAAATGTGGTTTAAATAGTAATAAGAACTTCATTTCTTTGCATAACCAACGCATTTTAATCTTGCACTGAACTGCTATATATTTAAGCAGTGAAGTCAGTTAGACAGTGGCTGGATTGTGCGCTCTGAAAGCTCTGCATTAGATGTCATCACCAGCTAAGTCGGGCAGTTAACAAAAAGTGGTCACTTAAGTGAACATTTTCAATGCATTATATTTCACTACTGGCAGACCATTATAACTTTAATATTAAAGGCCCACCAACGCTCCATTAATTATAACGAGGACTCAATTTTCTATGCAATTAGATTTTGTAACTTCCACACTGTAGCAATCAAGGGTTTCCCAAGTGCCCTCTTTCAGTGAAAAAAATTGGCTATTTTAATATAAAGATTTAAAAATTTGAGTGACGTGATTAAAATGAATCTTTAAAAAAACATTATTTGATGAAGTTAAATATAGATTACTATTTAACATACATGTACAAGTAATAATAATAAATACACTTACAAGCTAACCAAACTCTGACTTCAGAATAATAAAGAATGTAAGGATCCTTATTGAGGTTTTTCCATAGACACGCATATCTACCCTGTAAGTCTTCATTAAATTTAGGTATAATGAGTGTGTGCATATTGTTGTTCTTGCCATGTGTTCTAGTAATCATATCCTTGTTGGATATTGGCCTCTCATTGAAAGTCCAAGTCACCTTACCATGAGATACACAGAAAAAAGTTGCAGTAACTTCATTCTCGTGCACAACGTTATTAGGAAAAGTTGAATGCTGGAGTACTGTATGTACAAATGGTAGAATAAAATATGGTATATAATATATATATGGTATAATAGAATACTATTATTGAGCAATTATTTAATGTAGTTGACTTCTGAAACAATAGGAGAACGTTTCAGACTTGAAGTCCTTCATCAGCTCACAATAGAGTGAACAAAGTAATGTGACACAGCTATATATAGGGGTTAGAGAGGGTATCATTGCATGGTAGTGATGTGGGATGGTGTAAATTGGATGAATAGTAGCCAATAATTGGATGGAGAATAAGTGAATGGCTAGCTGCTAATTGGGTGTAGAATGAGTGAATGGTGAAGAAGTATGTACATTAATTATTTTTGAGATGTGAGATGAGAGTTCCACACACTAGAGAAGAACATTGGCACAAGAGGAAGATCACAGAAGCTTTGTGGATCAAGAGAACTAACAACAACACAATAAACCTGGACAAGGCCAACAGATAGATCGTCTGTGGAACTCTCATCTCACATCTCAAAAATAATTAACATACATACCTCTTAACCATTTAGCTTTCCAGAAATTTTCCATCTCATTAAATTGACACTGTGGTATTCTTGTTGTAATTAGTTCTTACCCATAACTGTCAAAGTAAATTGGGCTGAGAAATCCAAGCTGTAAAGATGTGTTGTTCCTTTACATTCATATATTCCCCTAGAGGCAACATCTACTTGAATAGCAAGTGATGCATGCCTCCACTCTGATGAAATCTCTGTAAATTCTTTTTGTTTAAAATTCGAGAAGCTCCAAACTGGGACAGAAAGGGAGACACATTGTACACGTACAATATCACCAACTTTTCTTGTTACTTGCTGAGGCATGATGTATGAATTATCTGTGATTTATGTATACAAAGTACATGCTGCTAAATTACTATATTCAATTCATATTGATGGACGTCTGGCAAAAGTGGAACAATTGTGAGTTTTGATGTGCAAGCTGAAAATCAATTGGGTTAACTATTTAATACAACTTAGAAGGTATTTTCGATATGGAGTCATCACTAAACTGACTTTTGTGACCTTTAAATTATACTATTGAGTTTGAACATCTAAGTGTTACATTACAATCAAAGTGAGTAAATATCAAAGGCAGAATAATGTGTACAACTCTATGCTAGAATAATAGCAGTTAAAAATAATAGAATGGCTAAAATAATTTTGGATCGTATCCAAAAAATTAATACCTTTTGTCAGTTACAATAAGTATTAGCATCTCTAGTCAATTATTTAAACATATTGACACAATCTAACAATAATGACTAAAATCACAGCGCAAAAATGTACCTATTATTGTAAGATAAGCTTTAGCAGAGAAAGATAAACCCAAATCACTTAACCGGTATCCAACGCATGTGTACTCTCCGTAGTCCTCAATTGAGACATTATATAATTTAAGGAGTCTGTTTTGATGTACAGTTGGTAATCTTTTATTATACCGCAACCATGAAACTGTCTCTCCTTCCATCCCATGACATAGAAATTGTGTGTCCTCGCCAACATAAACTTTACGTTCTTTAGGGAACACTCTGTCACTGTCATTCACTACATGTATGCATATACATATACATATATATACACACACACATACATGCATTGCATATGTTTATATGCAGTAAGAATTACTTAAATTGAGATTCTATTATGTATATATTTTTGTGCACAAAAATTTGTAAAACGTTTAGCTATTGCTGCCAATGTCAATGCAATTGCATCACAAAATTACTTTAGAATTACATTTTTACATTTTTGTTTACATTATTAAACATATGGAGCATATTGTAAAATGATCAGCTAGTAAAGCTGGATGTTGATTTTTGTGTATTTTTTTATAATGGCTATTATTACAATAGTATGTCAAAATTTAGTTGGAACAACCACTGGCTCTCCAGTAAGTTCACAAGGAGTGCACTTAGTAAAAAAATACTGGAAGTAATTTAAATGTACAATCTAATAGCAGCTAAATTAACACGTGAGTTAATCTACATTCTCGTGAAAAGGGGCCCTTATTTGGATATGCGTTAATGCAATGACTTTCTTGAGAGTTTACCAGGTCGTCTTGCAGTGCTAAATAGTTGCTTTAAGTTCACAGGCGCTAACCTAGAGCCGTGGACCTGAAGAATTAAGACTTGCAATTTGCTAGCTAAACGTTCCATTATATCTATTCACAGATCAGGATTTGTTCCAAAACATACAGAAAATTTAGACGTAAGCGCGCATATCAGACATAACTATACCGTTGACATCAGAGATAGCTATACTGTAGACGCAACTAAAGACCTTTCCGCGCTCACAGCTTACACTTAGAATGAAATACAAAGCTAGATAACTACCCACCCGAGAAGTACGGTAGCTAAAACCCATTACCAAACTTCCTGCGCGAAAAATGGGCCGAGACCTAACATTTAAACTCAATGTACTTGTGGAATGCAATAAACAACGATTTACTATAGTGATGTGCCTGAACACAATGGGAACGAGCCTCTCCAGTAGGCTACATAAAGCTACAGTATTCCCATATGATTAATTACCACTCCCATTACTAAAAACAGATTAAATACCGTTGCTATATTGTTGTCAGGTGTAATAACTTGGCAAGTGTGCAATAACACTTGCCCGGTATTTAAACTAGTTAAAGCATGAGCGCTTAGTGCCTAGTACATTTATCGCACTCAGTCCTCGGGCCTACGGCCCTCGGGCTGTCGTGCAATAAATCGACTAGAAACTAAGCGCTCATGCTTTAACTAGTGGTGTGCTTGAGCACAAATGGCGAGCGAGCCTTAAACTACACTATTGTTAAATGATTGATTTTAACAACTAACACTCAAGCTACTAAAATAAAGTCGAGTTTTAAAATTATGTATGTGGTAAAGGGGTTTCAATGCCATAGTAACCGCTCCCCGCAACTGTTTGAATTGAAAAAGAAGCAACAAAATCAAGTCACGTTATTTAAAATTTTATTTGTGATATTCTTAATAGTAGTTGTAACGCACAATACTTTCACACAACTGAACATACCTACGCAAGACTTACCTTCGTGATTCGTCTAGAGGACAATGCATTTTCAAGTAAACACTGTTGAGTAGGGCTTATAACTGTGACAAATAGCGTATTAACTTACCACCGCCACTAACTCGAATAGAAATGGAGCTCCCATAAGTTTTTGAGTTTTAACTGCACCCGCAAAACAATTCAAAGCCGTAAACAATTCAATTTCTAAGGCGATACGGGTAATGGTCGCTAAGACCCGAGGATTCTGTTTAGTGAAGATTGGGACGGGGTCGAACGCGGAGCGAACACAAAAATACGGAGGGTCAAAGTACAAAATGACATACATACGTCCAAACATATATATAAATAAATAAATAAACAAACATCCCCGATTTTCGATTGTGTTACCCCTGTAAGTGTCTCGCTCGCTACGCTCGCTCGCCAACTATAACATGAAGTTTTAGGCAGTTTAAGGGGGTCGACAATGAGCTAATACATGCACAAACCCATGGGTCAAAGTACAAAAATGGGAGCGTTGCTAAGAAATCTATTAGCGACTTTTCACTAACCGCGAGGAAAAGACTGTATCTAACTAATTCACTTACTATTCTTCATAACCTGCATACTCACTCAATTCTCGCCATCACATTTTCTGCCATCACGGTTTCTCGAAGCCTATTTGGCTTCTTTCAATCCCCCTGCAACCAGTTCAGTTCTCTGGTGTATTGGAAACAAGCGGTAATAGTATAAGGAAACAAGGCACCCCCCTGCAACCAGTTCAGTCCTGGTGCCCAGGAGACAAGCGGTAATAGTATAGGGAAACAAGGCACGCCCCCTGGCCCCTTAGCAACTAGTTTAGGACAAGGCGCTTCTGCCACAGCTTCCAAATTAGGAGGACGGCATCCCCCATGGCCCGCACAACATGCCGGCAGAAAAACAACAACTTTAGATGACCCTTTTTGGCTGATTTTCCCAAAACCGGTCACTTACGGTTGACAGGTTCATTACTTTGTTGTCTTATCGAGACGCTTGACCAGCTTACGTAATTAGTGCCGTGGGCGAAAAGGGGATTGCACTCAATATAAGCGAACAAAAATACGTAAACACCAGGGAATCTGGATTGTGTTATAGACTGGAGTATAGACCGTGTTATAGACTGTGCTGTAACCCCAGTAAGTGTCTCTCACGCTACGCTCGCTCTTTCACTCACCAATGTAGTCTAATTTATTTCCACCTGCCACTTGCAAGCACAAAGCCTGGATTATGCTAGATATATTCACGTCGTAGATTGCACTAGGGTTGGTAACTCAAAAGAGAAGTTGGCTGGAAACTGGAAAACTAGTACAGGCCGGTTGCTATAACTACAAAACTATCAGAGCGTCAGGACCTAAGAAAATTGTTTTGAAGATATCTAGCTCAGGGTAGTGGTAAAGCTACTCCTTAAGAAACGCTGCACTGCCCAAAAAACATTCCTCATTTATCATTCTCACACAAGCTAAGACTTTTCCAACACCTATATATGTGTGTGTGTGTGTGTGTGTGTGTGTGTGTGTGAGTGTGTGTGTGTGTCTCAGAGGTGACATTATCTGCAAGTTAACACAATAATATTTCAATATTTCAATGAATGTGTTGATATACTTGATGCACTGGTTTAAATATTATTATTGAAACCACACAAGGAGATCATCTTGGCAGTTTATTGAAAGAAGAGCTTGAGAAAATTGATAAGCTTACCTATTACTACTAACCATGACTTTGTTTTAAAGGTGTCGCTTCCGTTCCTCCCTTGACACTCATAAACACCTTCTCTACATTTACTACTAGCAACTATTTCTATTACGTGATAATACCGTTTGGAATAAATGGATATCTCTGAGGAATTCTTTAAACTTACTCCGTTAAATTTCCATACGGGTTTGCTTTCCGCTATACAATTAATTTTCGCAACCTGACCTATCGGTTGAAACTGTATATAGGGCCGTATTTTCTGCATCATCGTACCTAAATACAAAATAATACTATTTAATATATGCTGTCCTACACAAGCTCACTATAACTGTAACTTATATTTTTTGTTAAAGGTAAATATTATAACTCCCTTAAATCAAAATGATCTACTAACCCTTCAAAAATATTAAGCAAATTAAAGCTTTTAAAATAGAATACATAACAGTTCCTGCAAATACTATTCCACTCAGGACGCCCTACACCGTCCATCAAGAGTCAAGAATGACCTGGGGCTTGTGAATTGGGTTCCTATATTATTTTGTGGTGTTAGACAAAATGAAAAGAAAAACTGTTGTGTTATAATAATAAGTGCTTAATATAAATGGCTTCACCATAGCGTTACATGAATGAAATACGTAATTCTTGGACCACTATTTGGGTACTGGGAAGTTAGAGGAAGTTATAATTATGAACCAGAGAGAGGACAGAATCCTTCACCAGTAAAATCTTAATTGGTGATGGTGACATTATTCATGACATTAATTAGTAAACTCTAAGCACATGTTAAATTTAAAAATTCATAAAATCGACATTGATTAACAAAATACTAGTGATGTGCTTCAGCATGAGTGGGAGTGAGTTGGTCTGATTGAAATTGAAATTGGAATTCTAACCTCTAATAACAATTATTGGTTAGTTAATTATCTTTATGAATTTATAATAGAAATGGATTTTCAAAGGGTACAGCAATTAAATTTCGTCGAATGTTGCAGGTAAGAATCGCTGAGCAGGAGGATTCCGTTTTTAGCCTGGCCCAAAAGTTGACTCCTAGAAAATGCTCTGGTGTACCAGAGCTCCAGTAAATAACACTTTCTCTAAGTGACTTGACTATTCGACAATGAATTTTCATTAAGTACAATTTTGTTACACAAGGTGTAGAGCGGTTGAGCTTGACGTCATAGCGCACTGCGCGGATGGGTCTGCATGGCAAAAGTAGCATGGCATCTGTGGGTGATCTATCGTATTTCTATTACAGTCTACAGGATTCTGACATTAGGAACGGTATAAACAGGAGTTGAGGTTGTTTCAAGGCCAAGATCCTTATGTGATGCTCAAAGAGTACCAGTTCAGCCAAAGTGATGGGTTTCCTGACTTTAGGTAACTATTAGATATGTCTAGTATCTTATTAGCGAACTTTTATATTTCTCTGTCAATGTAGCTATCCTGACCTGTACCATTACTTAATCAATTCCATCAGTTTTGTAACCAAAGATGAGGTTAAAAACTACAAGAGCCTCACTGCATACAAGTATTTTGTTGATGGCTGGGTTATAGGAACTTGGTGGAAGAAGCTTGGTGATATATTCTTGCTGATTGGGAAAGTAAAGCATTCTGATGCAGTTAGTGGTTCTTGTTCAGGGGGCGTAACTACCCTGAGCTAGTGGTGAAGGTGTCAAGTCCGGAGGAGGGTGTGGCAAGAGTGATGCCACGGCTGAAGGACCAGGAGTCTTACTCGTCTCTGGAGCTAGGAATGACTAAAACGCGGCTTAATACCTTGCGGGTTCAACTTTGTAATAGTTCCCAAAAGCACTCACTCCCAACCTTTCCAACAATTTGGGTTTAACTCATAAGACACATAATAATACAATAATTGAACATGGCTTAAGTAGAATGAACATGATACAGAACCTGCTGGTTATTGTGGATGTATAAATATGATTTAAAGTTAATGAGTTAGGTAAGGTGTAGCTAATGATTGATGAGTAAGCTTGTGTGTTCCTGAGGTAAGTGTTAATGATGTGTTGAGATGCCTGCAAGCTTGCTTGGAGCTTTCTTGTCCCTGTTCAGGTTGTGTGTCCTGAACAGTTCTCCTTTACTTCCATGGGTAGCTGTAAGAATGAACGGATCTGTTGAATATGGCCATTGTACCTATATGGCTGGATTAGGTGAAACATACTCTCACATTGCCGCTATCCTGGTTAGAAACAGCTACTCATATTAAAGAATAGCACTTCATGCACATCAATGCCTAATAGTTGGAGTCCACCTACATTACCAACAGCCTGCACAGAAGTGCCTTATGTCACTTTAGAGGAGCTAGAGCATATTTCTCAGAGACAACACAAGATATAATCAATTAGCAGAAAGTGGGAAGCTACATTGAAACAAGTGTTCTGATGAAGAAATGAGTGCATTTTACTTATCGTTGAGCAAAGCTCCAACTAGAAAACCAGCTATCCTGTCTCTGATCTAGTTCATTATGATAGATTTTCTCAATCTTCGCAGCACTTGCCAACTCCTCTATAAGGCATTTATTAGACTGAAAATGTTCTTTTAAACTATTCTCAGTTATTAGAAAAGGCCAAAACTTTATGTCGTGAACTTAATTCGGAATCCTAGGTGCATCATTTGGAAGAGCTTACAAGAGGACAGTCCAACAAGCAATGGTTCAAATATAGAGCCAGTAGAATTACTGCATCTCAAATTTATTATGTACTGATAGGGGCTTAGTAAGTATGTACATACATTTTACTTTATTTATTGTGCAGGTGCCAAATGCTTATAAATTTAAATACTAAAGCAACACAATATGGTTGTGAACATGAAAAAATTGCGAAGGAATGCTATAAATCTGAATTGTTAGGAAAACATTTTGGATTTAAGGTTTCTCCATGTGGCTTTTTTGTGCACAAAGTTACTCGATACATTGGAGCATCTCTCCTGATGGCCTTGTAGAATGTACTTGCTGCCACCAAGGTGTCGTTGAAAATAAATGTCCTTATTGTGCAAAGGATGCGAGTCATTACATGAGGTAGCAGATAGACGTTAAAAAAGTTTTGTTTAGAAGATACTGAAACTGGTTTACTTTTGACTAAAGTATATTTTAGTAAGCTCTTTCTAACACAATATATAACAAAAAGTAGCTAAGTGATATTAAAAATAGTCTGTTAAATTTTTTAGAAATAGCTGCATTATTCAAACTTTTGAAGAATTTAGAGATTAGATTTTTATTTCTAAATATAAAATAGCTTCACCAGGATAAAATAGTTGTAACTAAAATAATTATGACTATAATGTCCGAAAAAATTTGAAAGTTACTCAATTTTGGTTACAACACACAGTAAAAATTCTAGCATAAAATAATTATAATTAAATCTAATCTTCTTTCTACAGTTACATAAAACTTAACTGGCACACTACCCCACTACTACTTCTTCAGGGGACAGTAGCTAACTCTGGGCACACAAAGCCAAAAGGAGTAATTGTCATAATGGTAGGCGAGTAAATTGCCCATTCAAAAATGTACAGGGAAATCGCAGTTCAATTGAAATCGCAAGGGGAAAGTGGGATAGCACGTACGTAATTACGTGAAATAGCACGTGATTCAGTGAAATTGCACGTGATCAAGTGAAATAGCACGTGATTAAGTGAATTAGCACACGTATTAAGTGAAATAGCACCCCATTAAGTAAAATACCAAGTAATTAAGTGAAATACTAAGGTAACCAAGTGGAATACCTCGGTAGCGAAGTAAAATAATACAGGTAGGTGCACCTGCATGCAGCTCAAGCCTAGGAAACTAACAGTTTCAGCTGTTTTAAGTTGGTGTCTAAGTTAGAGCTTAAGTTGTCTTTGGTGCAGAATATCTACCTGGATTAGATGGAATTTTTTTCGACAGAATAGGAGAAGCCAGGGCTGAAAAAACAAGTTCCAGAAGCTAATCCTGGAACACAGAAATTGTGAGTGAACATACAGTGTAACTACGGTGCAAATAAAGGTTGGCCTACTACAATAGGACTCGTGAAGCAATTGAAATAGCAAGATGCGACGCCTAGTGCTATTTTAATCACGTTAATCGCACTATTACTCTGGTAGCATGGTCCGGTGTTATTTTTCTTACAAGTATGAGCAGTAAGTTGTGGCAAGTGGTTACTAAGGTGTGGGAACCTCTTCTGGTATAGTGTAATATAAAAACAAAAACTTGGCCGTTTTTTTATTAGCTGGAGTGCTCTATGTCAAAAACGACTGGTCACATTTAGATAGTCATTTTTTACTACAGAGGTTACAACGTACCACTACTCGGGAAAATTGAGGTAAGTGTCTGGGAACTAAAATATAACCTCTTTTTTTGGTTCTGCTTTATTTGATCCAGATTTTGTATAGGCAAAAAAATATCAGCTTTTATCAGATTATACCTTGTTGCTTGAGCACAATAGCTCGCTCGCCACTAGTTGTCGTTACATTCCGCTTCTATAAAATGTTGAGAATAAGAAAGCGTCGGCGGTGTTGCTCCAGTACTTCAAGTCAAAACCTTAAGTAATTTCAAAATATAATGTTAGATGGATTTATTGTCGGTATTGGAATATGTCATTATTTTTGTAATACTTGGTAAGACACACAATTGGGTTGATAGAGTCCCGTTAACTATTGTAGTTGACTATGCTGTGAATATTATGTACTTGAAGATTGTATTGACACATTCAATTATTAAAATATTTAAGATCACATAGCTATATATTCACTAGAGAAGTGCTTGTGCACAAATGGGAACAAGCCCAAAACTACACTACGTTATGCGATTGATTTTAACTTCTAACACTCAAGCTACTATAAAAAGAAGTCGAGTTTTTTTTTAATTACGTACATACACAGTAAAGGGGATTCAGTACCACAGTAACCACTCCCCCGCAAGAGCTTGCGCACTGAACTGACATACTTACACATGGCTTACCTTCGTGGTTGGTGTGGCACGGTTGTTTTACTAATAGAAACTTAACGGTTAATTGTTACCGCGTAGAAAACTTCCGGTAGCTATGCTCATTAATATATTCATGATCTCTTGGGATTTGGTTGCACAAATTCCTGGTTTTCCTTGCTTCATATTTCATACTGGAACCAAGTTAGATACTTCCTGCCACTAGATACCATTAGTAATGACCTTAAAGGTTCATTCCAATTCTACCACGCAACTGGGATTGGTACCACAAGCCAGTGCGCTTCACCTTTTTCCAGATAGGTCAACCACGTGAAGTTCAGCTGGTTAGATAGGCCTTGTTTGTGGGTTGTTTACTCACTGTCAGGAAGCGCTTCAGACATTGAGACTAAGGTAAGATAGTAGTGTATGCATCAAAATAAAATAAACCATCAATAACATTAGGAAATGCAACTTATTTTTGTGTTCACAAAAATGAAAAAATAAAATTGGCAAGTTCCATGGAATTCCACCAACAACAGCTGCAAAAGCATTGCAGGATCTGTGGAAACAGACTTAACAAGGCTAAGGGGAGACAGCAACCTGTCTATTCTTGCAGAGAGCATGCTGATGGCATTGCAGCTTATGCTGGAGTCATGATTGTCTCTACTGAAGACTGTGCCGTGTTTCCCCAGTGGTACTGCAACCTGTGCCACTCCCTGTTCCATCGAGCTAAGCTTGCAGCGAAGGAGGGACTACCCTTCCATTCCATCATTGCACAGGAATGGTCACCACATCAGGAAGGCTGCAAAGTAGGTTAAATATAAAAAAAATCATTCCAATGATTGTATTTAAATTAAACATAAAAAATTAAATTATAGTGACACTCTTTCCCTTCATTTTCAATTATTTTCTTTCTCCCTTGAGATGGGATTAAATGAGTGACAGGAATATATTGCCAATCCATCTCTCTCTGACTATCTATCCATTCACAATGAATTATAAAAAAAAATTCCCTCTCTGGCACAGTTTATTTGTTAATCAAAGGTACAAAAAAAAATAATAATAAAATACATTAAAAAATACTAAAATATGAGGCTCTTTTTAAATTATTTTTAAAAAATTTCCTCCTCAATCTCTCTTTCTCCCTTGGGAATGGGATGGAAGTAAATGAGTGATAGGGATATATTGCCATCCCATCTCTGACTGACATATATTGCCATCCCATCTCTGACTGACATATATTGCCATCCCATCTCTGACTGACATATATTGCCATCCCATCTCTAACTGACTGACTATCTACCCAATTACAATAGATTTAAAGAAAACAACAACAAAAAAAAACAACAACTGGCCTTTTCCTTCTCTTGCACAGACTATCTACTGATTATTATTATTGATACCCTCTCCCCTCTCTTCTCTGTCACTCATATTATGAAATTGAAGGGAAAAAAGAGTATATGTTTAATAGAATTCCCTGGTATTAGTGGAGATTAAATAAAACATGACCTGCTGAAAATAATTCAACCTTGATGTGTTCAATTGAAATTTATTAATACCAGGTCTGCTTACACTTTCAACAAGTGTCAAAGGGTGGGGGACAGAATAGGAAGAAGAATAAAGGAAGAGGAAGACCTGAAGGAGAGACACCTAAAGCAGTTATGCATCACATTCGGTCTGTCGCCCCACCGAGTCCTTTACCAGACAATAAAGACCCACAGTTCCTCCACTCACCTAATATAAATAAGCTGCTCTGTTCTCTTTGCCAGAAGGTGGCATTTCAGCCAATCGAGCTTTCATGCAACAGCATGGTGTGTTCAGCATGTTGTTGCAAGGCAATCCAAGCCTCAGGTTCTGTCAACTGCCCTTGCTGTAGTGATCATCCACTCACTAGTCAGACAGTTCGCCCCCCATCATCACTCTTCATGTCCTTGGTCCACGATCTTTTAGTGAAATGTGCGAAGGGGTGTGGTGGTGCAGTAAGGCTACAGGATTACATGAAACATTGTGACAGCAAATGTAACAGTTTCCGCCATAATCTGGAATCACCATCCAAGGTTACCTTGAAGGACGTGTTGGCTAAACCTTCAACATCCCCTGCAACTCCAGCAGAAGTCAAGGCTGCACACTCCTTAGTGAAGCGTCTCTTGAACCAAGGAGAAAGTAGCTCGTCATCTCCACCTGTACTTAAAGTTGGTAGCAGCCGAGGCCAGGTGTGCTGTTATGTAATATATATGTAGCTTTTAATTATGTATTGTACTTTTAAATATAAAAAAGCCCATCACCTTGGTGCAAGTCCCTGCTGGCAGAATTGAAACTTCTGGGGCATGTGCTAAGACAGTTATCAATCGGACTAGGACGCTGAGTGCAGTGAGGGAAATTGCAAGCTGTGGTGACAGTACTTCACAGCTAAGTGCTGAGGTGATGGCTATGTCGAAGGGTGACAGACAAAATCTTCTCCATCAAGCCCAGCTTCCAATTTCAGTTCCAGCTACTGATGCACTGGCCATGAAAGCCGATCTGGCTCTGCCATGGAATAAGTTGAGAGTATTGAGAAGGTAATAGAAGCGAAAATACACTTACTTACTTGATTCCCTAGATATGTGTTCACAGATGGTTCAAAGCTTTCAACGTCTCTATAGCCAGTGAGCAACAGCAGAGGAAGATAGCAAAGGACCTCGTAGGAGAGAATCTGGTGGCAGAGCGAGGTGCATTTAGCTTCGAAGAGCACGGAAAAGAAGTGGTGCGAGAAGTCCCCTTTGTCTATCGACCAAACCTGATTGCTGCTATAGCAGATATAGTAGACAAACATGAAAGGTATATTTTAAAATATCCATTGTAGGTACCACTTACTAATTTCCTTAATAATGCATATTCCTTTATCATCCTGACTAATTGATTAAATGTCTGCGGAAAAAACAGAATGCAAAACTTTCACATACTAGTTGTTACTATCCAGATCAACTGCTGGATTGACCTGGCACAAGGGTGCAATACCTTCAGATGAGCTTTGGGTCAAGCTTGGAGGCGACAAGGGGCGTGGCAGCTTCAAGATGAACCTTCAGTTGGTGAACACCAAACACCCCAACTCAATGAAGGGTACTGACTTGCTGTCAGTGTTCAAGGCCGGAGACACTACCACCAACCTGCATACAGCCCTGAACATGTTCAAGGAACATGTCATAGAAGCACAGGGGATGAACATCAAGTAAAAAATTAAAAAAAGTCACGTCTTAATATTACAGAAAAATGTCTCACTTGTTCTAGACATCGTACTGTCAGACTCTTCTTGTCTGGCGACTACGAGTACGTTTGCCGTATGTACGGTCTTAGTGGTGCCAGTGGTACGTGCTATGAAACAACAATGAAGCTCAATCAGCATCATATTATTTTTGTAACACATTTTACACAACTCACCTATAGGTCGACACAATTGTTTATGGTGTCTCATTACAAGGTCGAAATTAGCTGAACCGAAAGATAAACGGGGATCTTATGCAGCTAGATCTTTGGACTCCCTCAAGGCTGACTATGCCAGATTCACTTCTCAAGGCCATGGGAATCGGAGCCTGGCCAAGGAATATAACAACGTCATTGGGGAGATCATCTTTGACATTCCTTTAGACAATGTAAGAAAACCTTTTTAAAAGCAACTGACTTATTTTCGATTTGACTAACAGGTCTGCATACCTGGCCTTCACTTGTCTTTGGGAATCTTCAATCGGCTGTGGAACTTGTTGGAAGCTGCCTGCGGTGAACTCGACTTTAAACTGGCCATGGCTTATGTAGACACTGCCTCCAGCTCTCCATTTGATACAGCTACCCTCAAGAAGTTGTCTTTAATGAGAATAGAGTTGGACACTCAACGCAATTATGCCAAGGTGGTCACTGAAATGATTACCTTCTACACTCTCACTGCAGATGACGCTAGTGACATGTGTGAGAGTTTGAGGCAGGATTTGGCTATAGCACAGCAGTCTATCAGCGACAAGGTACCTAACACTGTATACATGTAAATGTATTGTAATGCATGTCATTAATTTTTTTAAAATAGACCACAGAAATCTCTGACTGTGAACGTGCCCTAAAGTCTAAGTTAGACATTTACCAAGGCATATTTTATAGCTCCTTGGACAAGTGTCTCCAGAAACTCAGGGTACAGCGACAAGCATACCATGGAGGGACCTTTATTGGCAACCACGTCCATAAGTTGCTCAAGGTAGACCTGTAGAAAGTTTGACACATACCTAAACATATTATTTTTTCAGCCTGCCAGCATCACCTACATCTGCAGCAACTTACGAGAAGTGGCGTCATCACATCCTAAAGTCCTTGGAGAAGCCAACCAGGTCGCTGACACCTTTTCCGAAGCCTTTTCTCTCTTTGGTCAATGTCACCGAGGATATAACTCATCCCATCACATGTCTGATGAGGAAATAGTCAAGCTTGGTAATAATCATATATGTTAGTAATTCCTGTTCATATACACCTCTTTATTTATTCTTAGAAATCAACATCGTCAATTTTTTGAAGTTCTACCGGAAAAGTTTCCCTCTTGCTACAGTGATCCTGAAGATGCACATTCTTGAGGATCATGTCCTTCCATGGTTCAGAAGATGGAGGCTTGGCTTTGGGTTGATGGGGGAGCAAGGGGCAGAAGCAATCCATGCCCACATGATGAAGCTAGACAGAGTGTACCAGAGTATTCCTGATGAGGTGGAGAGAATGAAATATATAGTTAAGGAACATATTCTTGAATCTGATCCTTCCCTCACCTGCCTCAGACCACCTCCACAGAAGAGGAAGAAAAAGTCTAAATCTGGAGAGAACACCAGCAGTAGCAGTGATAGTGATAGTGATGCTTGATGCTCGAGTTGATTTCTTTATTTTTTTTAAGGGGGAACCAGATTAACCATACTCTTTTTCATCGCTTGTAGTTCTGTTAAAAAAAAATAGTTGCACCAAGAGATTTAGTTACAAATATTGGAAATACTTACCTTTTTCACTCATCCAAATCCTCTTTCCTGAAGCTCTTCCAAAGTTCTAGTGCTAAACCAAATAACCTATCTGAAAGAGAACTAAGTATTGGTGCCACCGCTGGTCAGATTTTTTTGCTCTTTAATTGGAAAGGCACAGAAAATTTGGGGCTGATAGAATGCCTATTGCCCACCGCTTCCTGCCTTACGTAACCTGTTAAAAATGGGATAGCATTTCCTGGTTCATTGGTTGCTACTGTGGTTGCCAGGGAAATTTGATCCAGGAAAAAATTTCTGGGGGTGTGATTAAGTTTCTGCGGAGTCATTTACGTGAAACAGCCATGGTGGGCTGGCTCTCGGCTCCGTGGAGCGGTTGTAGCAAGCACGCACGCAGGCGGACAGCTTATTGTACGCTGCCACCAGGTCCGACGCCTAAGCAATCTCTTTAAGCTTATTACTTATTAAGATATAGAACGGACTAGTTACAAAAATGATGGTGGGTGGTTTTATACGAAGTGAACAACTCCACCCACCGGAAATGAATATACAAGACAACCAACTACACGTGGCCACACAACACATGACATAACCATAAAAGGAAAACGACAAATGCAACACTAACTGACATGCGCAAAATACTTGTACAACTGAATCAAGCAAACTGAATACATAGAATAATACATAATATCTCTGTCTCTATCTTTCTCTTTCTCTGTCTTCCTTGTCTCCTCCATCTCTATCTTCTCGAATGTGGGCTCGCTTGTCCTGGGAGCCCACATCACCCCCCTTCGACGGAAGGTGCTTGTCACCATCTCCAAAGCAACGGCTCAATGAGTCTGGCACTGTATTCAAACGACCAGGCCTATAGACAATCTCAAACACGAAATCTGACAATTTCAGCGCCCACCCATAGAGGCGTCTGTTCTCTTGCTTCCCACTCATTAAGTTCACCAATCCACGATGATCAGTCACAATTCTAAACTTCCTCCCATACAAATAGTATGCGAAGTACTTCACACTCTCAAAGATGGCAAGGCCCTCCAATTCTTGGGCACTATACCTAGACTGGGCTCCATGCAATTGTCTGGAGAAAAATGCCACAGGCAAACGATCTTCACCCCTCACAACGTAGAGCACAGCACCAATTCCCGAACAACACGCATCACACTCAAGCACAAACATATCGTCAACACACGGAACACATAATGATACTGATTCACATAATGCATTATACAAATTCTGAAAGGCCTCTAACATCGGCCCAGACCACCTAAGCTCACCTGACAGAGCCACTGACGTGTGGGGAGTCAGAATCGACGACCACTTGTGGAACCCGCCGATGAACCGACGATAGTACCCCACCAATCCCAAGAAGACACGAAGCTGCCTCCGGGTCTTAGGTAAGGGATGATCCTTAATCGCCCCTACCCTGGCTGCCGGCACACTGATCATGCCATCACCTACTAGGTGCCCCAGAAACTCCAAACTTCTCTTCCCAAAACTACACTTGCTCCGTCTGCATGTCAAACCTGCCTCTCTCAAAGTCCTCAACACCTCTCTCACGTGACCCAAATGTTCTTCCCAACTCCTTGAAGCAATCAAAATATCATCTATGTACACCTTTGCATACTCGCTACATTCTACCAATACACAATCCATAAGCCGCTGGAATACAGACGGCGCATTAGTAAGCCCAAATGGCATACGTACGAATCTAAACTTGCCAAAGGGGCATACAAAGCTGGTTTTGTCCCTATCTCTCTCATCAACTAGGACCTGGTGAAATCCTTTAGCAAGGTCCACCTTAGATAACACCTTTCCTCTACCAACTTTCTCCAACATCTCCTCCAAACTGGGAATATAATATGGTTCTTTGACAGTAATCCCATTAAGCCTACGATAATCCACGCAAAGTCTCACGCCTCCATCCTGTTTCTTCACTGGTGACGCCCAACAACTCTCACTTCGTTCAATGATCCCATTCCTCTCTAAACTTAATAACTCCTCCTTGACCTTGTCCCTGATCCCTAAAGGAACCGAGTACGGTGCCTGCCTCACAGGCCCATGTTCCCCAGTGTCAATGCTCATGACGACCCTTTCCGTACTACCCGGAACTTCTGAAAACACGTCCTCAAATTCACTTAAAACATTATTCATCTCAAATTCATTATATCTATCACAAACACCACTCAAAACACTACTCCTTCCACTTTGCTCATCCAATACAACATCTAACCTATTCATCTCAAACCTCTCTCTATAAATCTTTAAACAATTAACATGAACTACCTTCGCCTGCTTCTCAGCACCTACCTTCCCAATTCTATAATTAACTTCTCCCTTTCTCTCTAATACCTTGTACGGCCCTGGCCTCTCCCAGGAGTCTGCTAGCTTACAAGTCATCCCTGGCACACGGTATAATACTAACTCTCCCACCTGGAACACTCTCAACTTAGTCCCTCTATTTAAGTACAACATCCTAGACTCACGACCCTTCACACTCTTCAAAGCCGCACTATCTCTCATACGTTCCAGTCTCTTCGCTACCTTCATTACCCACTCACTCACACATAAATTCTCGCTTTCGCACTCATACAACCCATAATATAGGGCATCTAATGGTGTCCTCACACGAAACCCGTAAACCAAATCAAATGGGCTGAACCCAGAATCAGAATGTGGCATCTGCCGCAATACAAAAAGAACAAAACTAATCTGGCTCACCCAATCCACCTTATCACTAATACATTTCCCCAAAATAGCCTTAAAGGTCCCATGCATCCGTTCTACGGTGCCATTGCTCTCGGGATGATATGGGGACGTTCTAATCTTCTCAATTCCTAACATCTCGCACAATTGCTTAACTACCTTCCCACAAAACTGGCTCCCCTGATCACTCAATATCACTTCCGGAATTGAGGTCCTTGAAAAGATGGACCACAACCCATCACACACAGCCATAGCAGTAATGCCCCTCAGAGGTACTGCCTCAGGCCACCTAGTGGCTAAGCACACATATGTCAATAGATATTGACACCCACCCTTCCCTTTGGGTAAAGGGCCTACCAAATCGATAGCTATCGATTTGAACGGCTCAGTTAGTATGGGCCGTTCTACCACGGGAGCCCATCTGGGCTTGTGCTTGCTTCTCACTTGACACACTCTGCAACTACCACAATGGGTCACAATATCCTTTGCCATTTCCGGCCATACAAAATACCTACTAATCATAGCACTCACTTTCTCAGCTCCCAAATGCCCATTCCTCTCGTGACCCAATTCCAACACCTTAACACGATAACTCTCGGGCAATACTAGAACATCTCGAAACTGTTCCCAAGTCACATACATTGATCTCACTAACACATTCTTCTTCCACTTAAATCCTCTCTCACATCTCTCTCCCAATTTTCTCCAATCTTTTAAACTTCTGTCACTCATTAATTCTTCCTGGAATCTATCTCCATCAGACCCCTCCCTCACTGGGCCTATCTCACCAGCCAACTTACATAGCTCAGCATCGTCATTACTCACAGGCAACGACTTATCAAGGGGGGTTGGACTTCCCTCCCCCGACACTTCACACTCATTCATCTCACTAGTTTTCACCTGGGGCTCGCCTGGCATTGGTGAAACCTCCGCCTCATCCGCCCCATGACCCTTTCCCACCTTACTCCCGACTTCAGGCATCATTAAGGGTTCAGGCTGGCTACTCACTCTCAACGCCGTTTCCGGCACACTATCACTCCCACTCTCGGGAGTAACTACACTCCACAAGTCACCCACGCTTACATTCTCTTCACATTTATCTAACTCCTCCTCCTTCCTAACCATGCTCCTAGTCATGACATTCATTGTCACACTCTCCCCTGCTACATACTCTTGTATAGCACATCTATAAGCTTCAGACTCCTCTCCGTTTGTCAACGAAAAAGGAACAATACACGATACACCAGGCATCTCACTTTCATCTATGATTGCCCTAACAACCTTCCGATAACTTCCAATTACAAATTCACACATAAAACTCGTACAATTTTTCTCACAACCACCATAGCCCTTCACTAATACATCTCCACACAACACCACATCCTCAGGCACTAGTGCTTTGGGCACGGACCCCAACTCCGCCCCTGAGTCTATCAAGACCTCAGTCTTGACTCCATTGACTAAACCAACCGCTACGTTTCCCAATTTCCCTGACTTATTCACACTTTTCAGTACAGACATTTTACTAGGCGCACCCTCTTTTTTCGCATTCACCACATTCTTCTTAACAGTACATTCTGGGCTCCTGTGTCCCACCTTCCCGCAGTTATAGCAAGTTACCCTGGGTACGAACCCACTTCCCCCAGGCCTCCCACTGTTATCTCTACACTCACTAGCTCGATGACCCTTCCGGCCACAGTTAAAACACGTAGGGTATCCACTGACACCTCCGCCATTCACTCCTTCTTTCCCCCCACTCGCACCATTAAACTCACGCCCCTGACTATTCCTAACCACCCTACTACTCTCCACAACCCCACTGCCCAAAGGCTTAAAATAGTTACCTTTCTGTCGTCCCGCCATCCAATCTTCCAGTGCTTCGCGGTAATCACCCCAATTCTTCACCACCCTGTTCTCAAGAAACATTTTACCGCTTTGAGGAAGTACCCTTCTGGTCAGTGCCATAGCTATGGCCAGAACTCCCTCGTCTAAACTCTTACAACCATGACAGGTACCCTTTACAGTCCTCTGCATCCACTCTACAATACTACTTGCACTCATCCCTTTGAAAGTTTCACTGGTCGCATCAAATAACTGATTCCCATATGTAATGGCAGTTTCTCCCGCTGCCTTCAATAAAACACCCTTCACCTCTGAGTATTCTGATCCATCATCCCTTAATTGGGCCACCCTCACACACAATTGTTCAGGTAACCTAGGATACAGACGCTCTGCCCAACAATTTACCTCAATCTCACTCTCTCTCATGATCCTCTCAAATTTTTCTAAGTAAGCACCCAGCTCACTTCCATCCTTATATACACCTACAGTGGTGGCGGAAGCATTTTTTCATTGGTCAGGCAAATTCATACCTTCTATTTTCATAGATCTTTTTGTATTAACGGAACAATGTTATTAAAATTTGAATTTGAAATAATAAAAGAAAATTAATGATTAGCTCAAGTTAAAATGATCCAAAAATTCTTCCTGCGCTCACTTCCACTAATAAATTCATGTTTGCAACTTAACTGACTTCTCTGGACAGTACTGCTCCAGTACGCTACCGCTGGAGTCGCCACAGGATGCCATACCAGTTCAGGTCGAATTCAACTGGTAAGTATCGTTATATAGTTTTGTACCCCAGTTCTATTCTATAAATATCACTGCGCATGCACATGAAATATAAAGAGCTACAAGAGCCGACGTAGAGCGGTTAAGTAAATAGTCTCGCTGGCGAGACTGATAGTCACGCAGTTATGAAAAAGCAGTTATGAAAAAATTGGTCAGGCACTTATGAAAAATATTGGTCCGGCACTTGCCGGGTCTGCCGGGCCAGTTCCGCCGCCACTGCACCTAATCCCTTTAGCTTCTCCTGCAACAATTCTTTCCTTTCCCTAGCATTGTCCTCCCCTTCTTTTCTAATTTTCCTCCTATCTTCCTCCTCTCTTCTCCACTGAAGCTCCTCACTTCTCCTCCTTTCTTCCTCCTCTCTACGCCTAGCACACTCCTCATCTCTTCTCTGCTGCCTAATCTCTTCTTCTCTTCGCAACCTCTCTTCTAAGGCTCTCAGATCCGCTTCCTTCTCCCTTTGTCTTCTAGCCTCATCTTCTGCTCTTCTCTTCTCCCATGCAGCTTCCTCTCCTCTTCTCTTTTCCTCATTATCCTGTCTAATCCTCTCGTCTCTCTCTCTCCACTTCTCATCACGGTCTATCATTAACTTCATTAGACTAGCTAAGTCCACTTCATCACCCTTCTTTGCCATCTTCTTGCTATGTATTGGCACCTCCCTCTCTATCACCACCCTGTCCGCCACACTGCCTACCTCACTTCCCTCTTCCTCTGACAGCACCTCTTCGGTATACTGCACTCCAGCGGGGCGCGTGGGGTAGGGGGACCTCTCAGAGGCACTCGGCCTACGCGAGGGACGGTAGGGCTTATCCCCGGTATCAACGGCAGGCAACCTCTTCGTGGCCGCCTTCCTCCCCTCCACCACCTGTCCAGGCCCTGACATAAGCCGGTGACCCAGACGTCAGTCAAAGACCCTACAGACAGCAGCACACACACAAAAGAAATATATAAAAATAGATGACACGACTGGAGGACTTTTACAATAAATAAATTACAAAAATAACACAAGATTTCAACTTCACACTTCCAGAAAAAAAATCACACCACACACAACTGGAGTTCAACTCCACCAAAATCTCAACAGGACGTTGGGGATCCTCGTTGGGGGGGGGGGGGGTGATCCGTAGATCGTATGATCCTCTGCCGTGGCAAGGTCAGTTGCTGGTCTCCTCTGCCGTGGCAAGAAGCTCAGTTACTCCGTCCGTAGACTCGGTAGGGGTTCGAGTTCTGGTCGAGGATATCTCCACTCCAGATAGTGCTTCCACTGCCGTAGCAAGGTTGCCTCGTCCTTGTCCGTAGACTAGGTTGGTTCTAGGTCCGGTTGGGGATGTCTCCGTCCGTCCGTAAACTCGGTAGGGGTTCGAGTTCTGGTCGAGGATGTCTCCACTCCAGATAGTGCTTCCACTGCCGTAGCAAGGTTGCCTCGTCCTTGTCCATAGACTAGGTTGGTTCTAGGTCCGGTTAGGGATGTCTCCACTACGGATCCCACCACTGCCACCAAATGTGGGCTGGCTCTCAGCTCCGTGGAGCGGTTGTAGCAAGCACGCACGCAGGCGGACAGCTTATTGTACGCTGCCACCAGGTCCGACGCCTAAGCAATCTCTTTAAGCTTATTACTTATTAAGATATAGAACGGACTAGTTACAAAAATGATGGTGGGTGGTTTTATACGAAGTGAACAACTCCACCCACCGGAAATGAATATACAAGCAACCAACTACACGTGGCCACACGTGGCCAGTCAACACATGACATAACCATAAAAGGAAAACGACAAATGCAACACTAACTGACATGCGCAAAATACTTGTACAACTGAATCAAGCAAACTGAATACATAGAATAATACATAATATCTCTGTCTCTATCTTTCTCTTTCTCTGTCTTCCTTGTCTCCTCCATCTCTATCTTCTCGAATGTGGGCTCGCTTGTCCTGGGAGCCCACAGTTGGTCAAGTGGACAATGAAATTTTCAAATAAATACTGTTGGGTAGGGCTTACAACTAAGACAAATTTACCGCTGCCACTAACTCAAACAGAAATGGAACTCCGGTAAGTTTTTGTGTTTTAACTACACCTGCAAAATAATTCAAAGCGGAAAATGATTCAATTTCAAAGATGTTTCCACTGCTGTTGGATGCTTCAGCTGCTGTAGAAAATGTTGCTACTGCTGTTGGAGGTTTCCGCTGCTGCTGGATGTTCCTGCTGCTGCTGAAGATGTTTCCCCTGCTGCTGAAGATTTTTTAATTAACAGAAACCTCTACCACTTTCGATCAATGTGGGAGGTTTTTCACAAGCCTTCCCCTACCAAGGGTGGAAGAAATGATTGTGACCAGCTATGAGAACACGGACCATTGAGACAAAATTTGAAAAATAGATTTTATTGGTAATCTTTTAGTGTTAACTAGTCAAAATCGCTTACCTTAGCTCTTTAACTTGGAGCCTCCTAGCAGGCTATATAAACGCTCAGAAAGCCACGCAGTTAGCTCCATCGCAAAAATTAAACCGAAAAGAAAATCGTGCTTAAAGTTTTACACTCGATTTCCGTGCGCGGACCTTGGCCACAGTTTTTGAGCGTAGTTGTGATTTGAAAGGTGGAAGACTGAAACTATAACTATAGCCAACTGCACTATAAGCTAACTAGTTTTCTGTAGTTCGGGTCTATTGACCTAACATAATTTAGCTAAACAGCTAAATCAAAGAGTTGACTACGTTTGCAGTTATAACTCCTCCTTTATAGGAAGCAGATACAGAGGGACGATACTAGAAGATTTGGAGCATTAAATGAGCAAAATGTTCAGTTCTTTGATATTCCAGATAGCCTGTAAGTCCGCTGAAAAACAAGATCAACTACTTCCGTCTGTTCAAGATTTTGTTACCTATAAGTGGTGCGCACCGCATTTGACCCATGCGAGTAAACTTACCGTTGCTGCTTTAGGTGTGCGGCGTTAAGCAGAGCTGCCAGTAAACTGCGTGCTGCGGGTTGAATCCAGTTTGCTATATTACTTGAGGAAAGGGACAATTAATGATTCATTTTTTGTGGAGCGGCAAACAATAACGGGGTAATAAAAACTGTCTGTTTAGTTTTACAAAGTATATTCTTATTGTGTCATAAGACAAAGAGATACAATTAACAAAACTAATCTGACAGAACCATTGAATCATTGAAAATAAGGTTCAGAAAGGGAAGATAAATTTTCAGCTATTAAGTATTTTCCACTAACCTAAAAGTTGCTTTTGGTTAAGAACTTAGTACTCTAGGTAGAGAGTTTCTCCACCATTTTTGGTAAGCTTCCTGTTAGTCAGCCTGTCTTCCCAGTACCCTCATTAGTAGAGTTCTGCAACATGGGACTTTGAAGTTACATCCCTGGCAACAGTCAATTAGTTTGGGTGGGTTGAGTGGGCTGTGTACGAGCATCCTTATTATTCTAGAATTATTCCACTATGCTGATTAGTGTCTATTATTCCAGAAAAAAAATGCTAGCATAATCTGGCAGGACATGAGTAGAGAAACTCTTCTTTTTTCTTTAATCTCTGATGTGTAAGATCTTTCTTAGGTGCAGCTGTCTGACAGCGAGTCCCGCCACCAAAGGAGAGAGACTTGGCCAATATTTGGCTTCCTCAGCTTCCAAAAGTCCCTGATGGATGAAATGTACACTACCGAAATAACTACCTATTAAAAGTGACCCAAAAGGGAAGGTGGTATGACAAATTACAGCAACGTAGTCTGTGCCAACCCCTACATGGAGTTGACAGACTGGCAACCCCTACCAATGATTTCCTACTTCCGCTTATGCACCTGTCTGTTCCCTTTTCCTCCCCAACTAAAGTTACCCTAATTACGTCTTGCTGATGCCCCAGTCTAATGAGTCAAGTAAATTTAGCCAGATTTGTTTTGCTAACACAATCATTCTAAGGACAATAAATAGCTTTTAACAGGTACACTCCACGAAACCAGACCTATAATATTGATTGAGTATGTGAATACTTGTGTGGATACATATCAGTGATTAATTAAATTGAAATCTTGAGTCTATGCAAATCAGTGTTAAAATTTGCATGTTGTGTGGCCCCTGTGACCCTCTCCCCCCACCCAAGCAGCAATAAATCTGGGGAGGGGGTAGTGCCCCCCACCCCCAAGCCCTAACACTGTTTTCTAGTGCTCATTATCCACATGTGCTAGCTGTGTAGCTATGCAATATCTTTTGGCTAATACTTGTTTTGATTTCATTAGGGTAATTGTATTTATAACATCATTGTTAAAGAATATTATAAGAATGCAACCAATTTTAGTATTCATGAGAATTTTCACAAGTGTTAATTAGCTATATCCAATCATTTATTGTCTTCTTACTTATTTATATATAAGATTCGATTCGTGCAAAAAAAAGAGGTGCAAATAATACTGAAATATTTCCAAGTTCAAAAAGGTCATGTACTGATGAAAACACACTCCTGCCTGATATTGATTTATTTACTTTAGAGCACTGCTGCAATGCATCAAGCCTAATATGGGGTAAGTTAAATGCTTAATCATACATACTCAATGTGCTAATAAATCGTATATAGCTATAAATTAAATGTTATAATTCACTATTAATAAAGAAAATTACTACAATTATCAAGTTCTGACCCTTCATAAAAACTAGATTGAAACTTTCTCACCTAAAGGGGTCTGGAAAAAAGCAAAGGAAAAATGTGAAAAAATCTTAGTTATCGTCCAGGGCCACTGGCTTTAGCCACCAGTACTCTAACCACTGAGCTACGATTAGCTACTACAAATCCTACCTGCTCTACGATACAAGTTTTTTTGTTACTCTTGGAGTCTAGTCTTTTTCATTGGCTCTTGTTCTTTACTTTTAGTGTATTTCCATAATGCTCCCTGAATAATTTAGTGTTTGTAATACTTTAATTTATATATGAATCCTTTTAGTGTTGCTCCTCAAATGTGACTTCTTAAGTGAGTCATTTATATACTTATTCCCCAAATGACTTCAAGAATAAACATTTCTATTAAATCTCGGGTGTATTAATAAAGTATTGTATTCCATCCTAGATATATCTACACAATGATATTTTTAGGTAGAGAAAAAACCCAGTGAAATAACTCAAGCTTGTTACTTCACTTATTTCACGCTGTATGACAAGCTTCGTTACCCCAGTAGTTACAGCAACCAGTCAAGTTCAAAACCTTTCCAGGTTTTTCTTTTCTCACACTTTGGCTGTTTCGGCAGCTCTTTAAGCTTGTTCTTTTTTTGGCATCTTTAGCCTCCCTTCTGTTTCTTTTCTGCTTATCCTTTATATTGGGTTCAAGAAATACTCGCAGTAAAATTAAAGATTGCCATCGTACTTCATAGCATGCACAGGCACCTAAGCAGAAAAGAGGGCACACATACGCCTGAGATTGCAAAAAGGTCCACATACTCCTACAGCAAATTTAAATGAAGACATTAATATGACACTTAATACATGAGTCACAGTGTGATATGGCAAAATATTTCACTGAGCAGGCTAATTTATTTTCAGAGCCAAAGGCAGGCTGAAAATACAGCCTGAGAGTGAAATATCTTGCCATATTACTCTGATAAGTGTAACAAGTGGTTAATTCTATGCTAGATATCTTTGCTATAGTAGTTGACCTAAGACTGGTAACTCAGGTGTGAAAGATGGATTTAGGAGGGCCCCACACCCCCAGCTGATATTTTAGCAGCTGCTCTAACCTGGTTGCTTCACTTAGAAGAAAGTAGCTGTAAAAACCAGGAAATGTGATCAGGTAGGCTGGGTTGCTATAAAGGGCAATGAACTTGGGCAATACAGCATGAAATAATACAGTGAAAAAAAATGAGTTATTTCACCAGTTATGTACTTAAAAATAACATTATGAAGATATCTAATGTGGAATAATTAATATAATACCAAACTCAGTAATATACTATACAGCTTCTGCTTGTTTCACTTGCTCCCTAAATTATTGGTATTTAGGACTGAATAAATGATAATAACTGTGATAGAGCCAAATTTGTATTATATTTACTTCTTTAAGATTCACCTTAATGTACATAAGCATATGCATTATTATGATTTTATTAGATAGTGCAGTTACGGATGACATAATGTCGTGGGATATGGAAGATATGGAATCGCTTGTCAATTTACTATTTCCTGACAATGCAGAGGAAGACAGAACAATGGGAATACAAAATTCTATGTCTACACAGTCAGACACAAATATTAACAATGGGACCACATCAGCTTTTGCACCAGGTATTGATGAATATTTCAATTTTATGCCAATATATCAACTAGTGGTATGCTTGAGCACAAATGGCGAGCAAGCCTCCCTCTAATTAGGCTACATAAATCGAAGTACTGTTGTATGATTAATTTTAACTTCTAACACTCCAGCTACTAAATAATTCGGTAGTTTTTAAATTACGTATATATGGTAAAGGTGTTTCAGTGCCATAGTAACCACTTGCCACAACTGTTTAACTTAAAAAAACAAGAAGAAAAACAAACAGGCATTTCTGAGGAATTACTGCACAGGTTTGAACCTAACCCTATAGGACATGCTTACTATTGCAGTTGCAAAAAATCTGTGTAAAAGCAGCTAAAATATTTATTTTGTTAAACATTTACTTTGTGATGTTTTAGCTAAGCAGTAGCTGTAACACACAACACTTTCACACACACTTGTTCACTGGACATACCAACACAAGACTTGCAATCTGGTTACATTGTTGGACAATGAATTCTCGAGTAAGAACAACATTGTAGTGTAGGGCATATAGCTATGACAAAGAGGCATTGTTTTATCACCATCATTAATTCAAATTGAAGAAAAGCTGCATTTGTACAGAATTTAAAGTGGTAAACAATTCAATTTCTTTGGATAATGTGAGTAATGATCAATAAACCAAAATATCCCGTGTAATGGCATATGAAACAAAAACTTGAGGGGCAAATACAAAATAACTTGTGTATAGTCCAAACATATTATATAAACTAAGCTTTACATACTTCATGATGACAAACGTGGATTATAGCAATTGATCTTTAATTATCAAATAAATATAAAATTCCTTCCTTGTCTCAATTTCCTCAGTAGTGATAACCTAAATTCAATCCATTCTGACTGCCTCAATTGCCTGTAATTAGAAAATAAAGGCCACAGTTATTTTTGTAATTTTAGCTAACAAATTTGGAAATACGTACTTACCTCAGCTTCTCCCAAGCAGTGGTTAGCTTCCTTAGTATTAATATTAAGCCATTCTGACTACCAGTGGCTCTTGACAACCAACAAGCAGCAGCGGCACTCAGCAGCCCCAGAAAAAGGGAAGTTTTGAAATTAAATCTGGTAATGGGGTTTCAATGCCATAATAACCAGTCTCAGCAACTTTGTTTTTTCCTTGAAAATAATCTGTTTTGTAGGAATTATCTCACAATTTGGAGCCTAAATTTAAAGTAAGGCTTTCTTAATGCTGTAGTATTAAACTGGAGTCAAGCCTAGAAAGCCATGTGGAGAAAAACAGGCACCCCCACCCTCGTTCAAGGGGCATAGTGGTGTGCTTGAGCACAAATGGCAAGCGAGCCTCCCTAGCTAGTTAAGTTACATATGATTAAAGTATTGTGATTTTTTTTAACTACTAAGACTCTGGCGATTAAAAACGGTCTAGTTTTTTAATTACGTACATATTGTAAAGGGGTTTCAATGCCATAGTAATCACGCACTGCAACGGTGTGACTTAAAAGAAAAAAACAGGCATTTGACGGAAGTTACGGCACAGATTTGTACCTAACCTAATAAGACATGTTTACTGCCATAGTAGCCGAAGGAACTTCACTGTTGCTGGCATATGAGTATGACAAATAGTGCATAAACTCAGTATTGCCACTTGAACTCAAGTAAGTTGGTAACTTTCAACTGCACCCACAAAAGAATTCAAAGTGGTAAACAATTTGATTTCTTTGAATGATACGGGTAAAGATCAATAAATCAAAGTATTCTGTTTAGTGGAATATGGGACAGGATCGACCTCCTAGCAAACACAAAATACAAGGGTCAAAGTACAAAATGACGTGCATATGTCCAAACATATATATATAAACTAGTGGTGTACTACAGCACAAATATCAAGTGAGCCTGCCTAGTTAGATTACATAAAACAACAGTATTGTTTAGATGTATTCTCTCTCTTTCACAGGCTTTTGTTTTGTTTTTTACAATACAGAACTAAAAATATTTGGTCGCCACCGGGAATCGAACCCAGGACCGTGTGTATAACGCACAAGTGCTCTGCCACTGAGCTACGACAACAAGCCCGTGAACAAACACTCCAATTCTGTATTTATACAGTTAAGGGGTACTGCTATGCTACAGTCTCACTCTCAACAGACCTTTTTTTTTCAAAGATTCTTATTATTCGTTGAATTTTTTTACTCCTCTATTATCACTTCACAATTTCTTTCTCAGGCTGAGAAAGAAATTGTGAAACAGTATTGTTATGTAATATACTTTAGCTTAGTTCATGCAAAACAGTATCTAACAGTTGACCATTACTTTTACCAAACAAATGCAGAATTACTCTCTTAACCTTAGCCTCCTAAATTATCGTAACTTCTGTAATATCCAATTTAAGCCATTCTAACTACCTCAATTACCAGTAACTGGTGAATAAACTCGCAGCTCTACCAAAAGAACAATGGCCAGAGTTATTTTTGTAATTTTAACTAACAAATATGGAATTAGTACCAGCGGTAACTGTTCAATTCCTAGGATGATACAGGCAATGATCGATAAACCACCAGGGGATTCTGTTTAGTGAAGTTTGGGATGGGGTCAAACACCCAGCTAACACAAAAATATGTGAGGGTCAAAGTACAAAATGACATACGTATGTCCAAACATATAAACAAACAAACATCCCCAATTTTCACTGTGTTACCCCTGTAAGTGTCTCGCTCGCTTTGTTCACTCGCCAATAACATATACCTGATTTTCAATTGTTTACCCCAAACGGTACCGTGCTCGCTCCACTAGCTCAACAAAGGTAAAATGTGAGGGTCTTGGAAGTCGAGGGTTGTTGTAGCTCAGTGGTTAGAGCGCTGGTGGCTGAAGCCAATGGCCTTGGGTTTGATTCCCGGCGACAACTATGATTTTCACTTTTTTTCCTTTGCTTTTTTCCGGACCCTTTTAGGTGAGAAAGTTTCAATCTAGTTTGTATGAAGGGTCAGAACTTGATAATGTGATGATAGAGCCTTTTCAATCCACAAATTATGGCTCCTCTCCAGAAGGGGAGGTGTTCCGGTCGACACCGAAAAGGTGTTCTGACGACACATAATTGGTGGTCTGTTGAGTACGAGACTGCAGCAAGCGGTACTACTCAACAGTATAAAGGTAAAATGTGAGAGTCTTGGAAGTCGAGGGTTGTCGTAGCTCACTGGTGGCTGAAGCCAGTGGCCCTGGGTTCGATTCCCGGCAACAACTAAGATTTTTCACATTTTTTCCTTTGCTTTTTTCCAGACCCCTTTAGGTGAGAAAATTTCAATCTAATTTGTATAAAGGGTCAGAACTTGATAACTAATAACATACTTGACCACAAAATGGTGAGCAAGCCTGCCTAAAACTCTGTGCAGTGGTGGCTTAGGAACTGCAGCAGCTGGAGCAGCTTTGACCGCTGCACTTTTTAGCCAGATATTGATATTGAAACTGCTCATTGATATGGCAAAGTATCATAACTGTATGGTAAAGTCACGTTTCTGTCCTCAGTTAGGCCCTTCCCATGTAGTGTGATTTTAGTCCGTGATTGAGTACTATTATTATTTACTGTCTAATTTAATCTATGGAACTGGTTTAATGAGGTAAGATATTTCCAGTCATTGGTAACTGATCAACCTTTAAATTTCTGTGTAGAATGGTCGCGAGTAGATTAAGTAGTTCATCTATTGAGCTTCCCAGTTTACCTCACCAACCCAACGTGGAAGATTTGGAAGATTTATTCATGCAGATCAAGAACACTAGCATAAAATTAATTTGCGTGTATTTCCTACACCCTTGGTCTGGTGTTATTGTAGTTAACCCTTAATACTAGTAAACTTGCTTCCTTACCTCAATTTTTTCAAAGCATTTGTTAATTCTGTAGCATCAATTTTTAAAGCCATTCTGATTGTCTGAATTACCAATAACTTAGCTATGTTCAAGCAATCAGCTACACAAAAAAATGGCAAGAGTTTTTTTTAACATAATTTAGCTAGCAAAATAATACGTACTCACCTCAGTGTTTCCTAGTAGTAGTAGCTTAGGAATTCTGACAATCTGAAATACTCCTTGACAACCAAACCAACGAGCACTCTGCTACAAAAACGATGAAGTTATTTTTATGTCTGGTAAAGGGTTTCAATGTCATAGTAACCACTACCAACAACCTTGGTCACCTGTAAAAAAAAGCATTTCTGAGGAACTTTTGCACAGTTTCGGGCTTAACACATATGATTTACTTACTGCTGCAGTACCAGAAGAAACTGGATAGTTTGTAGCACTGTTATTTTCACGTGACACTTGTGAAAATATGCCAGCATAGAGATGTGTATTTTGTACTATAGTTAGAAAGAGAATGATATGTATGGTAAATATTTTAAAAGCACCTTCACTTCTACCTGAATAGTCACGTGTCTACTACAAATTCAAGCCCGTTTACAATAAATAGTACCAGTGAAATACAACTGCACTGCACTTACTTCCCTGAAGGCATACAGAGTTGGGGCAGAGTGTGGCGAGTTAACAAGTAATAATCTTAAAAAAATAATAAAGGAATAGTTCTAATCCATTTTGGTGAATTGCTCAGAAATAGCATTGATTAATCTTGCCTACGCTTGGGGCTGACCAGGAATTTTTTTTAAGTAGAAAATTGTTCATATTCTAAGATAAGACAAAAGCAAAATATAATTTTAAATATTAAAAATTACATGCACACACGAGTAAACGCAGCATCTTAATGTTCAAAGTCCCTTGGGAGAACTGGGTGAATTTCAAACTTTCGATGGGCTATTTCCAAAAGATGTGATGAACCTCCAGTTTAAATTTTTCATAATACTTTCCCCTATCAATACTTGCTGGCCTCTAATAATGCTACAGGGGGTAGAGCACACCATATCAATTATTTATTTTTCCAAGCCTCTTTGACTAACTCGTGCAAGAAAGTAAATATATACAATTTCTTTTCTTTTTTTTTGTAAATTATCATTATGCATTCAGTACAATGCATACTTCATAAGTACAGTTTTTTCGTGTAACATTTAAATAGAGTGAGATAACTGAGAGGAATTCATTTGTACAAAACCAGATTTTCAGTGGCCACCAAATTAATCCACTATAACATAATAGCTTGTTTGTTGTCTTTGTTGCTGTTGTTGTTGTTTACTTTCTTTTCTTTTTTCTTTCTTTTTTCCCAATTATATATTTGAATGTGTTTGGCGTTGTCCTATTCTAGATAATGGCTTCATTTTGAATACATATTTTAGGTGACTGCTGCATATCTTTACCACTAATGTATTTATGTCAGATTATATCCACGATGACACAATGGATTGGGAAAAAGAATTTATGGACATTGATTTTGACTCAATACCCAATACTTCTATAGATGATGTAATGGAAGATGCAAAAAATAAGGCACTCAATCAATTGAATGAACCAAATAAGAATCAAGCAGCTACAGCTGTCCAAAAACCTGTATTGAAACCACCTGATTTAGATCAAAGAAAAAGTACAATAATACTAGTATAAGCATAATTTTTAATTGGGTACAGATATCATTTTTTAATTGGATGCAGATATTTTGTAATTGTATTATTGTCAGAGGGGTGAGGGAGTCACACAAGAGAGAGAGAGAGGCTAACAACGAATATATGTAATAAACAAATAAATAGCAAGCACCACAATATTGCTAAAGTAATATTCAACTTAGTATATTAGCCAATAAATATAAGGATAAGAACTGTTTCAGTGCAGTGGAAAAATATTGGACAGGTATAATAAAAATGGAACTTATTCAATATTTACACTTAAATTTCTTGCATGCAGCACTTGAACTTACATAAATACTAAGCAAAAAAGTCAAAATGAAATTTTGCAGTATCATTAAGTGTGTATATATATATATATTTATATATTTATTTATTCCACGCTAGATATCTTCACAATGTTATCTTTAGGTATGTGACCTGTGAGATAACTCATGTTATCACATAGTGTTATCTCCTCAAGGCTGTATTGTGCAAGCTCATTACCCTAGTAGTTATAGCAACCAGTATGGCTTACCAGTTTTCAGGGTTTTTACAGCTACCTTACTCTAGTGGAGCCTACCCAACCAGGTTAGAGCAGCTGCTAAAATATCATTTGGGGGTGTGAGGAGCCCCTAGAGAGTTATACCCAACTTTTCAGGGTGAGTTACCAACAAACTACTTCAGTGAAGTTATCTAGCGTGGAATAAACCACTTATTGATATGGCTAGATATTTCACTCTCCGGCTTTATTTTCACTCGCCTCTAGCTCTTGAAAATAAATTAGTCTGCTCATGAAATATTTTGCAATATCACACTCTGACTCATGTAATAAGTACTATATATAATACTTATGGTACACATCAGCATACATTATGGGAAGATATGTCATTAGCATGTGTGAAAGCTAGTAAAAATACAAGCACAAGAGTGAAATATCCCTATGTTCAACGCCAAGTGTATTAAATTTGAATTTTTTTCCAAAAGAGTATATCAACTACTTCAAAGCCTTGTAAGGTAACTCCACCATGCTTCTAACAATTCAGTTGTCCAGACTACACACAAGCACATTGGATTTTTCAATACATAGCATTCTATATGGGAAATAACATATTCATGTGACTGAAAATACTCAACACTAAAATCTATATAAATATTTATATATTTTATATATACTATATACATGTGCATAACATACTACCTGCTATCTATTCCAGGAAGAGTGCCAACTCAATGCACACCAATATTTAAGATGTTGTCTAGTAATGTTATATTTGAATGTCCATCACTGATAATCACCTCATGGTCATTCAATAATGGAGGCTTACTCAGCAATACTGAAATGTTACACAATAGGATTCTTATCAGTGGTGTCCGATTAAAAAACAGAGGAAAATATACGTGTGAAGGTTTTGACAATGATGGACAATTTTTTACAAAAGAATTTTTGCTAAACGTCTTGTGTATGTCACTAAGTGCATGAACTATATTTGATGTTGTTTTATTGTGGGAAAATTTGTGATATCTTTCTTATTTTTAAACATTTTATTGGTGAATGATCAATGGATATAGGATCCTAACAAATGTTACCTAGTGATGTGCTATAACTGGCAGGCAAGCTTGTCTTGCTATGCTTTTTTAGTAAGGAGCTCCATCCAAGTCTTCAAACAACCACACAATTAGCTAATAAAAACACTATTATACAAGTCTATATACGATTAGAAGTTTACTCTGCCTAGGTTTTATATACCGCTTATTCACTCACTAAGTTAAGCACCAAATTTTTTCTAAGCATACAAGTACATAACTGCTGACAGTTGATTTTAGTAACAGAAACGTTCATCTCTTATATTGATTTTCCCAGTAATAGTAACTCTGCACTATCTCATTTCAGTAGCTCCAAACAAGAAGCCAAACTAAAACAGTCATTAACTGTACAAAACAGCATGTCACAACAATTGGAAACTGTTACTTAAATAGAATTATACACCTCTTAAATAGAATTATACACATTCATGTAATACTCCTTACATGAGTCAGACTTTGATATGGCAACATATTTTATGAGCAGGCTAAAATAATTCAAGAAGCACAGGCCTGAGAGTGAAATATTTCACAATATATCAAGCACTGTCAAGTGTAAGAAATGGTTTTTCTATACTAGATATCTTCTATGTATTGCAGGCTGTCTGTAATGGCTGATTGTCAGGATATCTTGCTAGGATATGTTAGTATTTTTTATATTCATTCCAGTTCCTATTGACTGTTGCAATTATTAATTATGAGCATGTCTGAGAGTAGCAAGCATTCTCAATACAATGTGAGATAAAACTGTCAGATATCATGAGTTATCTCACATGCCAAGAATTTAAAATTACTATTGTGAAGATATACAAATTAAGTTCATACATTATACAATACTTGTAATAGCTATGTAGCCCTTATTACATGTGCAGATTAAATTTTACTATTAATGACACCCATTCTTTCATGTCTTTGCATCTAGCTATATGTCAAAACCAAAAAAAAAGTAACCTATATGTAAAAAAAATTGAAAGTGCTTGGAAAGTATTTTATGAGATAGAGGGAGCTAAAAATAACCCTTACTCCCAGACATAATTAAGCAAAGGAAGTTTGTGTGACTTGCAACTTCAGTAGTTTATTATTATATTTTGCATTAAGACTACACTATAGCTTTTCACTCAGAAATAATTACTGGTCTTAGATTATGATGAACATAACATTTTTCCTTTGGAGCAAAATTTGCCAATTGGTCATAAAATGACTATGAGCTGTTCCTCAAACTCAAGAGTAACTTGGATTGCCAATGAGAAAGTGATAAGGAGCACCCACTACTCTTTAGAGAACAGTCATGAGCAGGCCAGATATAGCCTTCAAATCAACGCATTCAAAATGGCAGATGTAGGACTGTACACCTGTGTAGGCAAACATCAGCATGACGATGAATATACGTTCTTTTACTCCAATGCTTGGCTAAGACAAGGTACAAACTTTGCAAATTATTACATTAGAATATTTTTAACTGAAATATTTGTGTAATATTAGAACAAACAGATAAAAGTGCAGTTAATGTTCATCATATTCCAAGTGAAGGTGCAGTGATATTAGAGTGCTACAACATTCTCAGACCGGTTTGGTGGCATGATGGAAAACAGTTGGAAAGTCTCTCTGATGACATGTTTGTATACAGGAAGTATTTGGTAATATTACAAGTATCGCAACTAACAAAAGGCAACTATACTTGCGGCACACAAAATAATTCAAATATTATTAGCCATTTAGTGGTTTTAATGGGTAAAATACACTGATTGAGAGTGGAAAGTTTAATCTAAAGTCATAATGATAGTAGTTTGTTCTTGTAAAGAAAAAAAAAGCTAAATAAAGTGCAGCCATTAAAGATAACGTGTTTGATTTCAGGTTCAAGATCAGTACAGTTCTTAAAAAGTGAAAAGATACTTACAATAATAAAAATGAATAAATTCAAGTTCTTAATGCATGCTATCCAGTTCCATTTCATTGTTTCACTTAACCTGTAATCAGGCTAGTGTATGTGGGTATTCAATTAAAAAAATGACAATTAATACATTGACAATGTAAATAATGCAATAATTATTTGTACTGCTGAGACTATAAACCTCTGAACACACCTCCAATATTTATCAAGATATCTGCTGATTGTTCCAAAATGTCCACACCAAAGTAACACATTTTGTGTAAACTATGTGCATGTAATCAGCTTTTTAAACATAAGTATTTAATTAATACTTTTGTTAGAAAACTACACTGAAGTGATATATCCAAAAAGAATTTCGGTACTGCTAGGAAGACCCACTGTATTTAAATGCTTTAAAAATCACAAAGTGCAGTGGATCATTGATAGAAAGGATGTTGATCCAGGGTTAATTCTACAAAATGGGCGGACAGTATTTATTAATGAAACTACACTGAAACACTATGGAACTTATACTTGCAAGAATTGGAACACTGAAGTGCAGTACAACTCGGTTATTGTGAAAATCATAGGTCAGTAATGATATCATAGCATTTATAAACACATTGTTTATAACTGTACATTGTTTTCATAGTTCTAAAAAATACTGGGGAAAATAGAATTCTTAAACAAATTAACTCTCATGTTAAGTTTGACTGTAACTCAATGCCCTATGCAGCGATTTGGTGGTTCAATGGTAAAATTGTGCATAGACATACAAACACAGTTGAAATTAATAAAATCTCAGAAAAGAACATAGGAATTTATGAATGTGAAGGCCTCAGTAGATACGGCAAACATAAATTTGTCAACTTGTATGAACTGAACCTACTATGTAAGTTAGCTATAGAATTAGCCAACAATGTAAGTAATGAAATAATATTAGGGTGCTTATAATCTTATGTAATAACAAATATAATTTTCCAACATAAATAAGTTGTATAAATATTTATGTAGCCATTATTGTTAAAACACTTCACAACAGTACTTAATGTAGATATAAGGTAATGGTGATTTTATTAAAGTGTCTGTAATAGTTCATTTGGCTTATGCACTGTGTGTTATGAACATAATATTTCCCTACCAATTACAATGTAATATAGCCTGCGTCACTACAAGTTTTGTACCACAGGCCAAATTGCATCGTATTCCCTAGTTTTATTCTCTTTCAGGACTTGAATATCCTCACATATAGCTTACTCTTTGTTCCTACAATACTCAATTGTTAGAGTGTACTACTTTGAAAGACAAATTCCTAGAACAAGTATTGGTTAACTCAGAGTAGCTGCTGTGTCTTGCCATTCTAGGTTTCAAATGGACCAAACTAGTCTGCACCACAGACAAGATAAACCAGCCTAGAAGATGGCACCACAGACAAGATAAACCAGCCTAGAAGATGGCACCACAGACAAGATAAACCAAGCTAGAAGAAGGTACCACAGACAGACAAAAAGAAGGCACCACAGACAAGATAAACCAACCTAGAAGAATGCACCACAGACAAGATAAACCAGCCTAGAAGATGGCACCACAGACAAGATAAACCAACCTAGAAGATGGCACCACAGACAAGATAAACCAACCTAGAAGATGGCACCACAGACAAGATAAACCAGCCTAGAAGATGGCACCACAGACAAGATAAACCAGCCTAGAAGATGGCACCACAGACAAGATAAACCAACCTAGAAGATGGCACCACAGACAAGATAAACCAACCTAGAAGATGGCACCACAGACAAGATAAACCAGCCTAGAAGATGGCACCACAGACAAGATAAACCAACCTAGAAGATGGCACCACAGACAAGATAAACCAACCTAGAAGGCACCACAGACAAGATAAACCAACCTAGAAGAAGGCACCACAGACAAGATAAACCAGCCTAGAAGAAGGCACCACAGACAAGATAAACCAACCTAGAAGAAGGCACCACAGACAAGATAAACCAGCCTAGAAGAAGGCACCACAGACAAGATAAACCAACCTAGAAGAAGGCACCACAGACAAGATAAACCAGCCTAGAAGAAGGC
>WLWD01002589.1_pt1 | contig 73906 bp, 49 predicted proteins | sample 6712731 | NCBI WGS metagenome assembly WLWD01 (sample SAMN12718690, study PRJNA576275) | sponge metagenome | isolation source: marine sponge | host: Mycale hentscheli | place: New Zealand: South Island, Marlborough, Capsize Point | collected 2014-11-01
TGGCACCACAGATAAAAGTTAACACGGATGCTTTTGCTTTCATTGTAGCTGTGTAGCACTTGTGAGTATTTTGAATGAGTAACTGAAAAATTATTGCCATGGCCAAAGAGATACACAAAATATTTTTTTTAGTTGTTACTGTTATCCTTGAACTAAATTTTCTAGTGTGCTACGAAAAACAATTGGGAATAATACCGTCTTAAAGATTTGTGTTACAGACAAAATAATCTCTATTATAATTCAGGTAACCTCTGCTTATCCCCACAGGAAATTTAGAAATACCATAATTCAGTTGTGAACTACTCACCTCGACGCTGAAGCCTATGTACCATAGGAACGCATCCACGCCACCCATTATTGGTGCAACACATTCGCACAGCAGTCTCACGGGGCCGGTCTTTTTACTAACCCTGATCCTTCCCCCGCGCGTCATGTTAGGGTAGTTAGCGTAGTTATAGCCAGAGGAGATCTTTGGCCCGACGAGAGATTAAACTTTGACAATGCTTCGGACGACCATTTCCAGTCAATATTATTACTTTTGTATGGTAAAGCGTTTTTAACACATTTGGCCTGGTGATATCACTGGTAAAGGGTTTTCTGGATAGAGGTTATTGTATTGTTTACTAACAGTTTAGCTATAAATGAACAGTCAGAGAACAAATGCATGTTTTTTTTTCCATTAGTATTAAGAAATAGCTATTTAAATAGACAGTGTAGTGGTGTATATTTTTTGATCAATTAATTGTAAAGCAATTAAGAATGAATGAGAATGAATGAGTGAGAACACGTAAATGAATGAAGGAGAATGAACAAATGTATCCATTAGATTCCATTGATATAACACTGTAGCAGTCTCAAGGGGACCTAACCCTTTACCAAGCTAAAAAATGCATATATTTTTTAATTTAGTAATAATAATTTAAAATTGTGTTTATTAATTATTATTATTATCATCACGTACAAAAACTTCACATTAAAAATAATATACATATGAATTAAAAAATTTTTTTTTGTACAGTGTATACATCCTGCATGTACATCTGTAAATTCTAAGTATTAGTGTTAAACTATCTGTAAACTTACCACTTCAGTAAACTCCAGTAGATGCCTAGTACACCTCAGGTGTTAATTGATCTATTGTGCCTGTACACTTGTCTTGGTAAAAAAAAAAAGAAACTACGACGTATATGCTGCATATAAATTTGTGAAAATCCTTGTAAACTGGGCTTTTTCATGTAGTGTACAGAATTAAACAATAAATTAAAAAATGCATAAACAAATGAAACAAGGAAACAAATGACTAAGTAAATTTTAGAAAGAATTTTTTTATTCAAATAACAGCTGTTGAACAAAGTTTAAAGTTTAGCTATAGCTAGATGTGAACAGATGGAAACACAAGCCTCATTATTTAACGTTTGAAATTTCTGACATCATGAAATTCAGCTACAGTCCATGTTTCATGTTCCATACAATAGCTATGGAAATTCCAAATTTCATGTTTTCATGAAATTTTTCAGGAATATCACATTTCATGGAATTACATTACCAGGGCATATCATATTTCATGCACACCATGAAACTAGAGTGGAATGTGAAATTTCCTGTACCTGATAGTTCATTTGTAACTCATGAAAGTCAAGCCTGACATTTCATGTTAATTTCTGACTTAAACTGTACTCAGGAAATGCCACTTTTTTTGTAGTGTACATTATAAACATAATAGGTAATTGGAGGAGTACAGCGTTGGCATGCCATAAGAAATATTAATACTATGGGAACGCGCAACATAGCCAATAGAAAATGTGCAATATATGGAAATGACATTCCAAGGACGGCAGCCATGATGTTGGCAAAGCAGCACAACGAATTTAACAGTATTCAACGTTTCACTGGATTTACAGAACTGGCGGCATGTTGTCGAAAGTTATATTTCGTGCATTTTGCTATGGATGGAGTGACAGATGACGGTAAAACTGACTTACCCAGGGAGAGATATAACTCAAAAAAATATATTGCATTTAAGCAAGAATGTTTGGCTTTATTGACAACTTCCCAAATTGTAAGGTCATTTTTTTCCTTTCTATCTATGTTTAATTTTATGCTGCATTTAATAGAGTCAAGCACTTATAGAACAGGCCATACAGATGGCACTACAGCCTACTGCAGTCTATCATAAAATGCAGGATGTTTTCAGGAGATATGAGTTGGGAAAGTTAAAAGGCCAAAAAGAAAGATTAATGATTGGAGGAACCCTTCAAAAAGCCCTCCAAGGAAAGTATTCTATTAAGCTGTCTCACTTCAAGTGCTTCCAGGGCTTAGGGGTAATTTAGCTGTTGGCTGTTAAAATAGATTTTGGTACAATCATATTTTAATTATTATAGTGTGCTGACAAAGAACAACTTCTTAATGAATTGTTAAGTGGTTCAATTACTTTTAATGAAGCTAATGGGAAGATTGATCAACTTAAAACACTCTCAATAGCCAAATCAGCATTTTTACAGGAAGTTGACATAAAGGAATGGGATATTGCTGAGAGGAAATTGCCTGACTTTACCAAGGAAGATGTTATTGTAAAATTTAATATACAGAAAGGGAAGCCTCTGCCCAGAGCATTTCTGGTCAGTGCCATAATTATATGTTGTTGAGTAGACCTTCTGTTCATATTTGTGGTCATTGTGCATACATATTTATATAGGCTCACTGCCAGCGGGCTAAAAGTGCTATGGTAGCTTCTTCCACAAAAAGTAGTCCTTTTATTGTTCCTGTCATGAAAAAATCTATGGTTTCTGTGTTGGTTGCAGACAATAACCATCTTGGAATGGTCGATTATCAAAGATGTAGTTTTTTTATGCTTAATGTGAAAGAGGTAAGTCCGGTATCAGATAATAACTGTGATAATAATCACAATATAAAGGACTTAGCTCAGGTAGTATAACTCTTTCATGAAATCAACCTATATTGTGTACCAATACCGGTTCACCAGTAATCCCTCATACATTGATTTTGCAAGCCAAGATTATGCGTTACAATGTAATGCTCTTTTCTATTATGTAAATATGTAGATCTGCTACCAGGGCATAGAAGATATTATTACAAGTGTTGTTATGTCACATCTACATAACTGTGTTGTAACCATATACAACATAAATAATTGTACTGCAGCCGAAAAAATAAAAAACCCATTATTGGCCTGTAATGCCACTTCGAGTTCCATCTTCATGGTAACCTCGAATATGAGGTGTGAGAGTAAGTTTATTTGCATTTCAGTAATTCTTGTCATAGTTATTACTGTATGCATTGATTGACAGATAATATTTCTATTGGCATATCTGAACCTATTGTGTTAGCATGGCTTGGACCTGGATCTATTCCTAGTGGCCATATCCTTCTGAATGTTGCAGGCCCTGGAGTCAATTCAATGGTATGCCAACCTGACCTAGAAGATACTGTCATCTCTAGTATGACTTGCACTGGCTGGATCAAGTATCTTGTAACACATTCATGTCCTGACTATGTTTTTGATACTTATAGCTCATCTGGTAAGTTGTATCAAAATTAAAGAGGTATGTTCATTAGCTATTTATAATGCTTAGGTGAGCTGATTCAGATCTGTATTGATGAAGGAATTGTGTGCTGCTCTATTCATGCTTCGGACGAAAAGGCTAAGTTGATAATAGCTCAATTAGATGACTGGTTAGATAATGGAATTTCAGAGAAAGAAGTATCGGACAATAATCTTGATAGTTCCAGACAAGAATCAACAAATCCTGTGCAAGTGGTCCCTTCTGAAATTGTGAACTCAGTTGCTGATCATTCCATTAATACCGAAGAGCTGCTGGAACAATTGAGTGAAGCTGAAAAACTAGCTACGCTAAACAGTGTACCTAAAGATGGTGCTGAAAAACAGGTTAAGCATACAGATGGGTTGAAAGTCATAAAAACCAGAAGCAAAAGTATCAAAATGTCTCTACGACAAAAAAACAAAAACAATTAAAAGGTGACATCTGACAGTATGCAAACTCATTATGTACTGTACTTTTATTTTGTCTCAATGTAATCATTCAATGATCCACATTCAATTTAGCTATGATCCACTACTTAAATGCAGCAAATAATTTTTGGCAAATGATACGAGATAATTATGCAACCAATTTTACACCAGACTAAAATTTTCTAGCAGACCGAAGCAAGAAATTTTCTGGCAAAAGTGCAGGAAGATTTCCTGCAAAAAAAATGCGGGAAATTTTCTGGCATAATAAGTGCAGGAAAATTTCCTGCAAAAAAAAATGCGGGAAATTTTCTGGCATAATAAGTGCAGGAAAATTTCCTGCAAAAAAAAATGCGGGAAATTTTCTGGCATAATAAGTGCAGGAAAATTTCCTGCAAAAAAAAATGCGGGAAATTTTCTGGCATAATAAGTGCAGGAAAATTTCCTGCAAAAAAAAATGCGGGAAATTTTCTGGCATAATAAGTGCAGGAAAATTTCTGCAAAAAAAATGCGGGAAATTTTCTGGTGCACCAAGTGCACATATCTTTCTAGAAAAATATGTAGAGGAAATTTTATGCTAAAGGGATATATTTCGTCAAACTTTCATGGTGCTGGAAAACTTCCTACAACCAAAATGAAAAGTTTTATGGTAACCATTAGCTATGTGTGGGTTCTTTCAAACAAATAGTAGACAGAAATACTCCTACATTTTAATACTCTCCTTTATGTATTTTGTCTTCATCATAATTTCTTTCACTTTATCATTAAGTTTGGTATCTTATTGAGGTAAATGGTCTGCATTTGCAGAACCCTTTTTACTTTATGAAAATTATGGTAAGTATTTTTCAAGACATGGCTGCTATCACTTTCATATTAGGAGTATCAATGTGAGAAATATCTTACATTTTGATGCACTTATTTTTATATTGAAAATACTCTATGAGCGTTCCTTCCTACATTTTGCTTGTAATACTCTCATTCTTGCATATTGTAAATATTATATGAAGAATCTTTCCTGCATTTTGACAGTGGAATTTGTATATCCTGGGAACTAAGAAGGAAATTGTCCTACAGTTTTGTTAATTTGTTGTAGATTTGGATAGTGTATGTAAGAAATGTCCTGCATTTTTTTAAAATGAACATAGAAATTGGAAATTCAATTCATTTAAACCTCAAATATGACTCCAGTTTGCTTTTTTTTTTCTTATTTTGTTCGGAGGATGTTGTTATGTGTTGGACAGAAGATATGTTGTAGAATACATGGCATGAATGAAAAAATTTGAATAAGGTTTAACATAAGTTAGACTTAGTTAATATAGGAAGGAAAGGAGAGGGAGGGGCCACACCCAGGGGACATGCGCAAGACATGGGAGTCCACATGTTAACCAGTTGACAGTGAGCATAAGCGAGACACTCAAGAAACGATCTAAGGAAAAATCAGTATCGCCTCTCACCCACTCCAAGACCAGTTAGTCAAAAAAAAAAAAATCCGTTACGTGACCTGTGGTAGGGTATTTTTGGGGTAAAACAACATCTTCAGGGTATTGCCTTAAAACTTATGGAGTTTTGACAGGAAATGGTGTAAGGCCAGGACAAGATAATGCCAATGCTGAAGAAAATGACCACTGATAAAGGGTTGATTTGAGCAGACAGGTGTGGAATTAGAAGGTGAACTAAGCTGCCATGTCTGTTCCAGATAAAGGCTTCAAGCTAACTCCACCTCGTTCCTATCAGACACACCATTTTTGTTAAAATTATTGGTGCGGTCTATTGTACTTAGCTATGTATGATGTCGTTTCCTATTTTTAACTAATGTTTGTCATTTGTGCACAATAGCAGAGTATTTTATCACAAATTAACAATATTCAATCTGCATGCAAACATAACCCTGTCCTTCAACTTAACAATAAATAGCTACTGTGTCATTTCATTAAAATATTTGATAGTGAATTAGCATATTAGCTATTCATCATGTTTCCAGCAATTACACTATAATAGGAATAAAATTCATTACAGACAGCTTTTGAAACATAACAAAAAAACCATAGCTAGCGACCTAGCTATACGCGCGTGTTACAATACCTATATAGTACAATCATAGCAACAACTCAAACCATAATACATTCCGCATACTGGTGTTCAGTTATAAAACACCTTATATTCACATTTGCTAACAATGTTTACTAAAGCAGCAAGTTTATAAAATGCTTGACATGTTAGCATGTAATAATTAGAGAGCAAACAACTAAAATAACTAGCTCACACATGCTTGGCTATAACTAAATATGAATTCATTTTCTAAGCCAGCTAGACTACTGTTTAGGAAGTCCTTCCACATGGTCCTGAGCTGGATACTCCACACTGTAGATCAGTCTCAGCTCCAGATCTTCTCCACTCTGAACTGAGACATGCCACTCCATGTTGTTGCTCTCATTCAATATGGCATGTCCACATGGCAGAAGACACTTGACCTGAATCTTCTGCACATCAGGCTCCATGACATTCACCTGAATTTACCCATAAATAGGATTTTTATGTTGAATGACTTGAATGCTAAGCTGACACACAGATAGCCATGTGATGGCATTTACCTTGACTTTCTCATCAGAACTCAGTGGGACTTGTTCAGAGAGATGGATGCTGACTGGATGGGACTTGGTGTTCTTCACCTGGAACTTTTGAGTGTAAGTAATGGAGGTGGTCTTGCTACGCAGGCCAGAGCGAGTGTTGTGGACCACACCCACTGGCTGACAGGTGATACGAAGAGACTGGTCTACGCCCAGAGATGTAGTAAACTCTTCATTGGGAGATACATCTGCCAACTCAGACTGCATTTTGATAAATACAAATTAAATAAATTATTTGGGACTGAGAGGTGTTCGGATAACTGAAAAGTACAGAACCGTGAACACCACAGAAATGTATTATTAAGCACTAATGAAGGGACATGGTCAAGTAATTCTTCATGACTGCACGTGATACCATTAGATTTGGGTGTTTGGTTAACTGAAGTATTCGAATAATTTAAGTTCAGATAGCTGAAGTTTTACTTTACCTAACTACGATAAGAAATACATGTGACCGGTTTTGAGAAAATCGGCCTAAATGCAGCGAACAATTTTTTTCAGTATCTCCCTGTAAGGCCTGACGGGTCGATTTTTTTCAAAAAATTTTTATGGCAGAAATGGATAGACATTATCTTATGGCGTGGTTGTAAGCTCTGGCAAGCTCTAGAACTCACGCTATGGGGCTAGAAACATTAGCCTGGTAGACTCATGTACAAAGCGTTGCTAAGAAATCTTTTGGCGGGCTTTTCAGTATCAGCGGGGGGGGGGGGGGGGGGGGGGGGGGTGGAGGGGAAATATTGTAGCTAACTAATTCACTTACTTGTCTACATAACCCCTGTACTCACGCAATTCTTGCCACCATAGTTTCTCGAAGACGCCTAAATTAAGCTTTTTTGGCTTCTTTCAATCCACCTGCAACCAGTTTAGTTAGTAGTGTCCCAGAGACACCCGGAAATAGTATACGGAATACAAGACACGCCCCCTGGCCTTAGCAACTCTTTTACACAACGTTTTTTTAGAATCACCAATAACAAATTGAACAATAATACTGAAGTGTTGCAGCGCGTAGGGCGAAGATGGCTTGTGCTATGGCTTCCAAAATTGGTAGACCGCATCCCAAGGCCCAGTGCAACCTATCGGTAAAAAAAATCGAAAACACCTTAGATGCTGCATTTAGGCCGATTTTCACAAAACCGGTCACATATAGTTTGTGGTTAAAATAATTATCCTAAGATGTGATAACTAAATTGCCGAAGATTTTAATCTTTGATAATGAAATATTTATTTAACTAGCTAAGTGCATTGAAAACAAACAAAAACAACAACTAATTTCCATTGGTGGGATATATATTAGAGATTATTACAGCAGTACAAATGATACCTTTGCAATAAAGTTGTTGTCCATGAAGATATTAGTAGGTCCAGCTAGCATAGTGTAGGGAGATGAATTTTTAGCCTTAGCCTGTAGAAAGGAGTGTGGAGAGAGGCGTGGCACACTGTTATAGTGAAAATCTGGACTAAGGTCCACAAGAGCAACAGTCACCTATAACAAAAACAGGATGGATTGACTTATTGGAATTGAAAAACTGTTACATTGAAAGGAAAAAAACATACAACCATAAAAAGGTGCAGATAATTCCATTGATAGAATCATAACATGAATATATTTTAAATGGGTGCTTAATTTTGATGTATTTCAGTGTATTAAACTTCTCTCAATTTAGAATAAAATATCGAATACAACAATTGCAGCTTACTTTGTGTTCAGTGTCATCTGCTGGAACTGTCTTATTTCCAGGAATAGCAAATGTGGCGTTAAAAAGACCTGCAGTGACCTTTAAATGTTGGAAGGCAATATTATATGAACTGAATCCATACAAAGAATACTTTTATCTCTTACTTTCGATGTTTCCACTTCTAATGCTGGTGGAGGAGGAGGAGCCTTAGATTTTGGCATAGCAGACTTGAACCTAGGAGCACCTTCAAAACCATCCATAGCCCTAGTTATTCTTTTAGCATGAGATTTTGCAGCAAATTGCAGTGCGTTTACGCTCAAGTCTTCATCACTATCCTGAAAATTGGACATGAATATAATAGAAAAGAGACTGAACACAGCACATACTATGATATGTTACTTAATAATGATTTAGGCTCTCTACTTATTTATATTAGGAAAAAAAAATCTGATTTTACAATATATGAGTAGGAAGAACAAAATCAAGGCAAAAAGTACACCATGCAATCAACATCTAGCTGTAAAGTATAACTTACTTCACTTCTATAGGCGGAGCCTAGCATTGAACCTATAAATAATCACAAGATACATATTAAATTACGATTGCTTCACTGTACTTCCTGATCCTCTCAAATTTGTATTTATACATCAAGTTTAAAAAAAATCCAGCAAACATTGCATTGTTATTCCTGTGAAAACAACCTAATTTATCTTGTGAGTCAGTTTCAAAAATATATTCTACCACAAAGCACTTAACGGGCTAATGTTGAGTATAAGTATGATGATTATGATGCCTCACTTGTATATAAATTCATGCATATCTTACAACATGAAACAATAGATATTATGCTCCAGATTAAACCAATGATGTACTATCACTTTTGACCTTTTTTAATTTTTCAATAAATATACTTGTTTTAAATGGAGATAGTCAAATATTCCAGCGTACGGTGGAGACCCATCCGGCCCACGCAATTTCTTGGTGTAATTGCTTGTAAAATTTTTTTTTTTAATACGAATGTTGCAACAATTTGAACATGGTACACTTACTCTTGGTCATATAATCTTTCTATACAGCCTAAACTTTCCATATAGCCAAAACTTAGAGTGAGAGCATATGGGTAAGTGAAGATAAGAGCGAAAAGTTTCTACACATGTTTATCTCACTTATGACACTGAATAAATGTTCCCAAGTTTGGACTTCATCCCGTGATCCTTTCTAGCTCAACTTCTACCGCCACTAAGAAAGCGCTTTGAAGAAGGCCACAAATTGTAGCAGCTAATTCTAAGTGCATGGGAAACTAAAAACGCCCCTCCTGAAAGTAATAGGCACGTGCCCTGCCCCTGCCTTTTGAAATTTTTGACAGCTCAGCACTTTCGTATAACTTGAATTTCTCGTCCAAAAGTAAGGTTGATTTACACCTTTTGCCAGTGGATAGTAAACGGGATGACTGCTAAATCCTGAGTACGAGTAATTTAGCTGCTTCGAATTTGCTTGGAGTTTGATAGTGTTCAAGTTTGACACTTTTTGTTTCAAAATGAGCTAAGGAACTCTGAGTTGTTGTTTTCTTGTTTAGCCTCATAATTTCAGTTAACACAGAACAATCTCTATATTAGTAGACATGTTTTATGCACTACATATTGCTGCAATTTTTGTATGTAGGACTAATCCAAGTAACGTTGATGAATGTGGACTTCTCTATTCTACATGCAGCCATTTGTGATTGACCAGGACCTGGATTAGAATGATACCCTCCATTCATCCTTTGTCAGAATAATATCTTGACTTTATACATTCAATGTGATTATTATATTTATGCCATGGCAAAATGAAGCACCAAAGGTGCAAACCCTCAGCGCTATTAAACACTACCTGCGCGCTGAGAGATAAAAAGCTTCTTTAGCTCGATTATTTTAGGTTAAATTCCACTGATAAACTCTACCACAATTGGCCAATTGATTCTGAGCTGCTCGGTACATGCAGACAACCGCTAATATTACATTTCTCAATTAAATTTGTGCGGTGAGTTTGGAGCAAGGTTGAAGGTGAGATTTCTGTGGTTGATAGTACTTATAACTTCTATTCAGCCTTGGCAACAGTTCCTATGGGTCTCCTTTCTTAATACAATGATAGAAAAATGAAGGGAAAAAAACAAACAAAAAAACAATCAAAGAAAGATCAGGTAGAAAAAGAAAAAAATAGGCAAAACATGCACACAAAAAAATAAATAAATAAAAAAAAAAAAAAAAAAAAAAAGGAAGGAGGAGAAAGGAAAAAAAATTACAAGTAAACTCTACAAGGTTTTAATTCAGGGGAATTAATGCAACATTTACAAATATACTACTTCACTTGCTTGTTAAAATAGAAAACCATCATAAAGTGATTATACAAAATATTAGAATAAGTAAAGCCCTATATATTGAAGATTAAAGAATAGGGGTAAACAGGTAAACAGAAACATAAGATAGAATATAGAAAAAAGAAAAGCAATCTATATCAGCAAACTTACAATTACGAAATACATATCTGGGCCGCTTAAAACGAAGGACACGTGTTGGTAGTTCTGGAGGAGACCCTCCAATGCTGGGCTGAGCTGTGGACAGGGACAGTTTGGCATCTTTCCAATCTTCTCCAGTTTGCTGCTTGATAAAACCATAATACTGGACCTAATGAAAATATTAAGAATAAGAAATAGTTATATGTATACATAGAAGTATCATTCTATAATAATATTACCACAATGACATGCTGAAACACTGAACCTAGGTAAGATAATTGGCGAGCGAGCGAAGCGAGCGAGCAACTCTAAGATGTAGTCTATGGAAATCCTGAATACGTGGTACGTCGTTGTTTTGAATACGTCGTCGTTTAAACGCGCGCGCGCATTCCAGAACTTCGCTGGCTCGCCCAACCAATGCTACACGAGCATTTTCTAGTAGTGTAAAATGTGTGAGTATGAACTACCATAGCCATTATTGATAATGCAAATATGACATATGGTATAATTAGAAATACAGGAGCTACATACAAAGGGAATGTGATAACATTAGAAATGAAAAATTACTTTCAGGAAAAATGGAATACCCTAAACAATACTTTAATTCTCATGAAAATGTGGTGACCATGTATCCAATATCAAGTATGTTAAAAAGAGTTTAATTTAAGTCTTAAAAAAACCTTATGTTAGACAATCTTATGAAAAACATAAGACTTGCCTTCATAGCTTTGTCCTTAGTGAAGACCCTCACATCATAGGCAGACCTCCAGGAAGCTTGACTGACAACATAGGACACCAACAAGACACCTTCCACTTGTTCAGTTGTCTCCAGGCCTACATGAACTGACCTAAAAACAGTGAAAAATAAAAAGTGAACCAGTAAACCATTAGTAGAATGAAATAACTAATATTGCACATTAACACTAAGATGCATATCGAAACTGAACGGGCGTATCCACATACCTAGTTAGTTCTTCCTGTGGACTATTTGCAGTATACTTTTTATAACTTTCAAAATAATAATACTCTCTATAAATACGAAACATGAGAAAATTTTCAATACTGCATTTATAAGTTGACTTTCACCAGACCAGACAGTAAATAGCTATGTTGTATTGAAATACAGCATTCAATGCCTGAATCAACCTTATAGATGGACTAATTTTGACCCACTGCTGACAGAGTGATAGGAAAAATTAGTACACCAACCTAGGGAGTATTGATGGCCTGCTTTTCTTATATAGTTCGATAAGACTCTAATGCCAACACCTGAAAGCTTGCAAGAGTGGTTCTATGTAAATCATAATCCTGTACTATATATTATTTGAAAAATAAATTGTCCCACTTGATTCTGTCATTATTCAAACTTTTCTTTCCGTTGTTAAACAGTGCTGCCCAGGAATTTTGTGGAAATATTGCCTAGCCAATAAAGTAGGGTGAGATCGCAGATAGATTACCATGACTAATCGGATCATAACTTGTTTTTTTACTGCTGTGGTATTTCAAAATAATACCACATTATTTTTGTATTAAAAATAAATTGGCTATTAAAAAAGAAATTAACAAACCATTATCCCTCTCCAGCAGATGAAATTTAGTGATTTCAAATAGCTAGAAACTATTTATCACGTCTTGGCAGTCAAATTTGGTTGCTTAGCAACAAACCACAATTTGTTATGGTTACCACACCGTAACTGTATCATGACAATGCGCAATGTATGTATTACAGTGCAGTATTAGCATGTTTTATGCATAATTAGATGTTTATTACTATTGTTTTATATAGGCAGTCATCTCAGCCAACAAAGTTATTGCCCGTACCAGTTAAGGCATGACTGCAAGAGAACAATATTATATAGTATAGTAAATACAGTAGGCCCTCATATATGCGGGCCTCACACCAGCTTCTCGCTTTATCCGGCCTGCAGACGGCAAATTCTATAAGTGCACTACAAGTTTATGCAGTATGTAGTTGCAGTGCCCGTCCTTATCTCTCCCTTTCTGGGGTAATCTAGCTCTACTGAGCCGAATAGACAGGCTAGCTAGCTATGATAATCTTCATTTACAGCTAATCTGAGGTTGCATTCTTCTGGGCTAGCTCTGAAACAGGTGTGGTAATGTTCAAAAGAATAGATTGGCTCCCCTAGCCTATGCCAAACTGTTTGCGCGTATGTTACTGCAGGCTAATAGCCATGAGCTACTGCAAGAGTATACTCCCATACAGCTCTACTATTAGAACAAATTAGAAGTACGCAAGCCTGTGAAGCAAATTATTCATTTCAATAATAGTTAGCTATTGCTGTTATTTCACTTTTGCAATCCACTATCAATTTAAACTCATTTTTTAGAATGGTTTAAAAAAATACGGAATTTTCACTCATCCAAACGAGGTTCAGTCACTTTGCATGGTTAAGACATGAGAGGGCCAACTGTGATGTAATGCATAATGTACTACAATGGAACAAAATAGATTGAAAGTTTCTGACTCCGTGTCTAGAGAGAAGCAAAGGAAAAATATGAAAAAATCTTAGTTGTCGCTAGGGAATCGAACCCAGGCTTTAGCCACCAGTGCTCTAACCACTGAGCTACGACAACCCACGACTTCCAAGACCATCACATTTTACCTTTTTACTGTTGAGTAGTACGGCTTGCTGCAGTCTCGTACTCAACAGACCACCAATTAAGTGCCGTCAGAAAAACTTTTCGGTGTCGACCAGAAAGGTAAAATGTGAAGGTCTTGGAAGTCATGGGTTGTCGTAGCTCAGTGGTTAGAGCACTGGTGTCTAAAGTCAGGGTTCCTGGAATCAATTCCCCAGCGACAACTAAGATTTTTTCACATTTTTCCTTTGCTTCCATCTACACTCCTTTAAGTGAGAAAGTTTCAATCTAGTTTTTATGAAGGGTCAGAACTTGATAATTGTGATGATAAAGCCTTTTCAATCCACTAACTATGACTTCTCTCCAGAGGGGAAGGTGTTTCCAGTCGACACCGAAAAAGTGTTGTGACAGCACATAATTGGTGGTCTTTTGAGTACAAGACTGCAGCAAGTGGCACTACTCAACAGTATAAATGTAAAATGTGAAGGTCTTGGAAGTCATGGGTTGTCGTAGCTCAGTGGTTAGAGCACTGGTGGCTAAAGCCAGGGTTCCTTGGTTCAGTTCCCCGGCAACAACCAAGATTTTTTTCACATTTTTCCTTTGCTTCCATCTACACTCCTTTAAGTGAGAAAGTTTCAATCTAGTTTTTATGAAGGGTCAGAACTTGATAATTGTGATGATAAAGCCTTTTCAATCCACTAACTATGACTTCTCTCCAGAGGGGAAGGTGTTTCCAGTCGACACCAAAAAGGTGTTGTGACGGCACATAATTGGTGGTCTTTTGAGTACAAGACTGCAGCAAGTGGCACTACTCAACAGTATAAAGGTAAAATGTGAAGGTCTTGGAAGTAGTGGGTTGTCGTAGCTCAGTGGTTAGAGCACTGGTGGCTAAAGCCAGGTTTCTTTGGTTCGATTCGCCGGCGATAACTAAGATTTTTTCACATTTTTCGTTTGCTACTCTCTAGACCGTTTTAAGTGAGAAAGTTTCAATCTAGTTTTCATGAAGGGTCAGAACTTGATAATTGTGATGATAAAGCCTTTTCAATCCAATGACTTCTCTCCAGAGGGGAAGGTGTTTCCAGTCGACACCGAAAAGGTGTTGTGACAGCACATAATTGGTGGTCTTTTGAGTACAAGACTGCAGCAAGTGGCACTACTCAACAGTATAAAGGTAAAATGTGAAGGTCTTGGAAGTAGTGGGTTGTCGCAGCTCAGTGGTTAGAGCACTGGTGGCTAAAGCCAGGGTTCCTTGGTTCAGTTCCCCGGCAACAACCAAGATTTTTTTCACATTTTTCCTTTGCTTCTCTCTTATAGACCCTTTTAAGTGAGAAAGTTTCAATCTAGTTTGGTCAAACCTTGATAATTTGAACAAAAAAAAATTGAATTGATTTTTTTTCTCCAATACTCCATTTCAAACAGCGAATTCAGAAATTTAAAAAAAGAATGTTGAGTATGATACAAAAGTGAAGAAAAATATAGAGTTCAAACTGAAGGGAAACAACCAAAGCCTAACTGCTTGCCTCCTGCTATTATAGCTTATCACACAATGCTTTACACTAGCACAAGCTCTTAATCCCCTGCTTGTACTTCTTCCCATTCTACTACTTCCATTCCTTCCACTAATATATCTGATCTCTGCTTCTCATTCTCCATTCACCACCTTGTCTTATGCCCAGTCTCTAATACTTCGTGTTCCTCATTTATCACTTTGTCTTCCATACCTTTTCTGCTTCCCACATATTCAATATCTATCATCATTAAAGAAGAAAAGACACCATCCTTCATTGAAGGGACAGAAAAAGGTCTGGTAAATCAGAGAGCAAGGCAGCTCACTCTAATCATCACTCACTGGTGGGGGTAACACTAAAAGAAACTAACGTTACAGCTTTTAACATATTAGTGCCACATTCCCAAGAGCTATCAAAATTTACTGCCATGTTATCAGCAAAACTACTGACTTTTTTTTATGACTATACACAATGTAAATATCTGATTGTCTTACCTAGAATCAATTTTTTATCTCCTCTTTGGCATAGTTCCTGGTATCTTTCCTACCTACAGCATTCTAGTAGCTCTCAAGTTCACTAGCCTCAATAGCTATATTCTCTGCCAGTTTTTGCTTACTTTCGCTGTCAGAAAAATTGTCACAGATAAAATCCACCACCTCAGTTGCAGTAAAATACTTTGCCATTTGTTTTAACCTGGCTACCTTAGTTATATGTAAGATCAATACATTAGCTGTGCTCTGGATGCCGCAGCTAAGATTTTATGGTTACTCATTGAGGGGAAAAAAACTTCTCCGCATTACATCATCCTCAACTTGTGCCAGTGAATATGTTAATCAGCTAGCAAGTCAAAGCATTGGCAGGTCACTATTTAAGTAAATGATTGTGATAGTTTTTATTAGTTTATTGACATACTTACACACAAACAAATTATGACTATACACTTACAGTATTAAATTCAGTCATTCTGACCTTATTTATTCCTTCAAATTAAGGCAAGACTTACTGAAGTAATATTGGTTGAACTCGCAACATCATTTAAAAAATTCATTAATAAAGCAGTAACACAAGCACTGAATGCTAACGGACAATATTACACAGATTGAATTGTGCTTGATAAGTTACCTTGTTCGTTATCATTACCGTATGGTATGATCCACAAATTCAATAATATTACACTGTCTATAGAAATGACTATTACCTCACGGTGTCACCTTTTCCCTTGTTTTTCCCTGGATTAAGCTTTTCTCCATTTTTCTTCAAAACAGACACTTTTTCTTGAAGCAAATTGATATCTTCATCTGATTTAGAAAGTCGAGAATCTATGTCTGCAATTTTGGCCTACATTGATGACAGCATCTAATTAAGTAATACATATTTAATAACCTATACCTTACCTCATAATTCTCAAAGAATTCCATGACCGATGTAACCCTTTTTTTATCCACCAGCTGGCCCAAACCATCTTCTCCATCCTGAATTGATAGAGTAAAAAGTGTATTCAGCCAATCAAGTCACCATTTTTTCTTACTTTTGCAGAATGAACACTTGAAATGTGAGCAGCAAATCGACCAAGCAGCTCCTTCTGCTCCTGCAGTACTTCCTGCTTAAATGTGAGTCGTGTCAAATCAACCTCGCAGGATTTAATTTCATCCTGTAAACAAACACCACAGCTTAAACAGATAGGAAATGGGCTGAAATAATACACTAAAATATTATGAAAGTACATTATATCTGGTTAAGTTAGCATTTGCTGTGTCATATTACAAACAGACTTTCCAACAACTAAATTAAATTAACTAGTTCCTTGCATATTATATATATATATTATATATATATATAGGGATGGGCGATATTTGGACATATTGCATCACGACATTTATGAATCAAAATATTGTGATATGGCTACATATTGAATACAAGTATATATATATATATATATATTTACTTATTGTAAACAACAATAAAAAATAAATAAATATAAATATATTTATACAACATACATACATATACATATATATATATACATGTATATATATAATGTATATTGTATTCAGCTTTCTAAACTAGAATGCTAGCTCTGTAGGACATATGTAAAACCCTCATATTGTACCACTTTCACTCATGCATGCCTTGGTATTTTTCTCATCAATTCTGTACGCCAAAGTTGATCAACTGGTCACTTCTTCAAAGATGAACCTACCACTCTTCAAGCTTGAGAACTTCTGAGTAGAAATCATGTGATATAAAATATTTGAGTTTCTATAAAAACAGCAATAGCTGTCTCCTCACTTCAATACCTATAGCTCTACACATGGTTTCTGCTGCCAGGTTTCTGGTCCACCTCATACTTCCTAAAAACTGCTTTCCAATTATGGACTAACTCCATGTAGGTGTAGGTGTGTTTTTTTCCACCTCAGTCAGATGATAAATATGTGAGTGGGTCTAGGAAAAGGGACCTTATGGAGCAAACCCAAAAAATTGAGTTTTTTATGCTAATAAAAAGCTACAATTTATCTCAACTTAGTGCTAAAATACTGGAGGGTAAAACCTTCGACATGCAGAGAAACTGGCAGTTGAACTGGGCTGTATTCAGCAAAGCAATTGAACTAGAAATCGAGAAAACATAAATTGAATTTCCACTTCCGGTATAATTAACGTTTCCGTATACTTAACGGCGTACTCCGCATACGCAATTAAATCGTACAGCCGCTTTTTAACGGTGACTAACGAAGTTTGTGTAGAGTTCTTTTTAGCTTTCAAAGCGTCTCACGGCCTGTCTTGTCGGAATCCTTGGCTACTCTTCGCTGTAGCGGTAAACTTTCAGCCAGAGGTAAGCTGTAGAGTGCATGCAATAGTCTCAAAGCTATGCCGTGTTTTTAGCTGCTTCTTTGAAACTCCGCCCATCCCCCGTTTATTGTACTTCGAGAATGAGAGAGAATAAAAAGTAACTTGTCTTTCCACGGCATGCTTGGGGTCTTTTAAGTTGTTTTGACATTTGAAATTTGGCATAGACGTAGAGTAAGGGTCACTAAGACTAATTCTGCAAAAAACAAAAATAGGAGAAATAAAGAATTTTTCCGATGACTTACTTCTGGAGCCTATATCTCAATTTCAATTTTTGTGCCATAAGGTCCCTTTTCCCAGACCCGCTCACATATATTACTGGCACTAAAACATTGAGATGCTGACTATATATTGATATATTTCCCAACCCTCCACCCTAGATATATTCACAATGTTATTATTAGGTACCTGACCCATGAACACAGATTTGTTAATTCACTCAGTATTGGGCAAGCTTATTACCCTAGTAGTTATAGCAACCAGCTTAGTTCACCAGTTTTCCAGGTTTTTACAGCTACCTTTCTCTGGTGAAGCTTACCCAACCTGGGTGAGTGCAGCTGCTAAAATATCAACTGGGGGTATGGAGAAACCCTACAGCCAACTTTACACCTAGAGTTACCAGTCCTAATACAAACAATGTCAGTGAAGATATAGAGGGTAGAATAAACCACTTCTTACACTCAGCAGAGAGATATGGCTAGATATTTCACTCACCTTTGGTTCTTGAATATAAATTAGCCTGCTCATGAAATATTTCACCATATCACACTCTGACCCATGTAAAAAGTATTATAATATTATATATATAATATAAATTAAAGTTACGAGTAGTTGTGTTGCTGATAATTGTCAGGTATGAAATATGATGACAATCAAGAATACAAACGATAATAATTGGCCCTGGAATTGTCTTCTACTCTTACACTTACATAGGCATATCGGACAATAGTGGTGATTAGTCCTTTAGAGCTTTAGAGGCTTAAAAGATTCAATCTAAGATGTGACCTTGTTATATTAATTTATTGCAGACATACCTGTATTGCTTCATACTCCTCCTTTGATCCCGAATTTTGAACTCCTTCAGTAGTCTTGCTGGAATATATCACATCTGTTATCACTGCCTTCCCTTTACCTTCCACCCTAATACACAAAAGGAGGCAGTAAATATTGAAAAACATGCCAGCTACTTCAAAATTTCTCTACCATGTTATACCACATATTACCATAATTTAACTTAGTTCAAAATGAAAATGAATGTGATTACCAATAATCCCTCTACTGAAATTTCACTTGTCATAGCCTTTTTAGTCTCACAAAGTAGACATTTAACCATACCACTACATAGGAAAAGGATCTTGTCAACATCAGCATAACACTTTAGTTTTCATTTTGGAGTATTATCCTACCAATACTGTTGCTTGCTATACGAGTGTTACAAAGTAATATTGCCAATTGTCCTATGGGACCATAGAAAAATTTCATGAAATGTCCTATCAAATTTTTTTAAATTTAACACTCAATCTTTGCAGCAGTTAGCCTTAGTCACATGACAGGTACATTATATGGTAGAGTTTACCTAGTCTCATTTAACCAGTATTTCTTCACACATAAAAGGGCAGAGTAGTAGGAACAGGAGGGCAGGATATTATTGGGAGGGGGATTGGGGAAGTAAAACCAGCATTTGTCCTCCCTCCCACAAAAAATAATTGGGGGAGGGCAGATGCTGTATCCTGTATACTGTTGTTAATTAAAATACCTTTTATCAAATACATAGTCAATCTGTAAATAACACCATCTTACAGTTCTCCATTCATTAACAGTTCAATTCAATGGTTTGGCAAACTGTATTTAGAAGTAAGCACAAGCTTAGAAATATGGCTGCTCAAAAGAAATAGTCCAGTCATTTTATAGTCTGACCTTAAACAAACTTTTTCAAATGTTTTTAATACAGAAAAAATAAGTGCTTTACAACATACTAAAACGTCCTAAGAAGTCCTTTAGGGGGGAAAGTAGAGAAAATTCCAGTATTAGGCATGCAAGATTGACCTTTGAACAGAAATCTACCATGTGGTCAACTAGTGGTGAGTAAATTCTCTTTGGGGCACACCCCACATTAGTTGGGCGGAGCCCGACCTCTGCTGAAGGGAGAGGTCGGGTAACAAGCCTATGCCCGGGTTTGTTCTGCTGAGTCAGCTAATTTCCTTAGCATTTAACCACACTTCAATCTGATTGGACTGCAACGTACGTTGCAGCAGGGAACAAACCCGGGGTATAGGCTTGTTACCCGACCTCTCCCTTCAGCAGAGGTCGGGCTCCGCCCAACTACACCCCTCAGTTGTTTCAAGAAATCCCATGGACAATTGATGGCAAAGCTAAACAGTAAAACACTGCCTTCCCAATGGCAAATCTCTGCAACACCTTTAGAACAAACATAAAAATTCCTTTGTTCAACTGATTAGCTATTATAATATGAGATACTAGCTAATGTCCATAGGTAATTACAAAGTCAAGTGAGCTAATAATTTTATTTACTTTACCTGATAGAATTCTTATCTACGCAAGTGGACAGACCTTGGACCACCACTTCATTTTTTCCTGCTTCTAAACTGACTGAGACTCTTCTTTTCACTTCAGCTCTATCAGCGTACACCACCACCGATTCCACAGGGCAATCCCTCACTGGCTTCTCAACGATTTGAACGTTGCCGCCGGGGAAGGTTAGCTTATCTAGGTCCAACATCACACACCGACACCGACACCGGCTTTCCAATAAAAAAATAATGAGCTGGCAAACTAACAAAACAACAATCCTTTTACCAACAGTGAAACCGCACCCACAGACTACAACAGCACCACCCAGTGTGCGCGCAACCGCACCCACATCGAGCGGTAAATATTAGGTAAATGGACGCACTGTTAAAAAATAATGTAATCAATTTGCGCACAGCAAATGTGTAAGGTTGTGAAGTGTGATGCTGTTTAAATCCAACTGATGCACTTCAACACAAACGGTGAGCTAGCTAACCCAGGTATATGATTTTATCCTCACCGTAGATAAAATAAGAGAGAACTCACAGCCACACGGCTGTAGAAGATTAAGAAGAACACTGCAAGAGCTTCCTAGTACCGGTAGCTAGTTTCTCTCCTCTAGCTTAATGGAAGAAATTTAGTGTCTAGCTAGTTTACTGGAATACAGTTGACAAGTAAAAAAAGCTAAAATGTAGCTGTTCACATTCTAGTTACTAGTATGGATGCTGCTAATAAATTTAGCCCAAGAGCGTATAGCTGCTGTAGATGATTGTCGACATTCTTGTAACACACATGGCATGTGCAACTTCAGTACATGATCTGATTGAACAGGTGAGAGTCAGGTGTCCTAATTGCACTAAAGTTCCTTTACCACTTGGGTTCAGCTTAAGTTTTGGCCAAATATAATAGGGAGTTTTCATCACGTGACATTTTATGACGTAATTTAGTAGTGGTGTACAGGTGAACCACAATCAGCTGTAGGATTTCTACCTTAGCTTCCAATTTTGATCGGCTTCCCGTCGCGGCTAAGGCTAGGTACCAAGAGAAAATTAAATTGATTGGTTCTTTGGATCCTGTCTTACTTCCAACTAATCGTGGCTTAGCTGCTTTATCGACACTACCTCCTGTGGAAGCCAGTGACATTGTGTTTACCTTGTTCTCCAGACAAGTTTCTTGACTGCTAAGCAATTTACAGCTTATAAATCATTGGAATCATAAAACCAATTTGTGAGTGGATGGGTAAAGGATGTTGAGGGCTGGAATACTCATGGAAAAATCACTGTCACTGGTCTAGTAAGTTGCTACATAAATACAATTTTATTGTTGCTTTTGAATACATTAATGATGCATTATTTCATTTATAAAAATGTAGGTGAGGCATTCCCAAAGATGTAATGACACACCACTGAGTTGTTGGATTATTTGTGAGTCAACTGGAGAGATTAGTTGTGGCCACTGCAACTGCATGGCTGGCTTAGGTGAAGCATGCACACACATTGGAGCAGTACTGTTTTATTTGGAGGCATCTACAAAAATGAGAAGTGAGTAAACATGTACTCAGTCTAAATGTCAGTGGGTCATTCCAAGTTACCAAAAAGAAATACCTTACCTGCCCATCAAAGATCTAGACTTCTCCTTGGCCAAAAAGAAACAAACCACAGTAACCATCCCAATGCCGTCGAGTAGCCAGCAAGAAGGATTCAAAGCGATCTACAGGACTTGTACACCACTACCTCGGATCACGTGAGCGCTAACGCTTGATGAAAACTCCCTATAATGCTGTGGCTGCATTCTTGTAGTACTTTGTGAAGTGGTTGGTAAAAGGTCATCCTAATGGTTGGCTATATTGATGAAAACTCCCTATACATGCTAAATCAAAAATACATTATACAGGCAGGTTAAATTATAAAATTTAAAGTCCAAGCTTGTAAGAGCCATGTGGATGCTCATTAATTATGCATCAGCAGTTTTTTGCTATCAGCATGAAATTGCAGTACAGTTATAAGAGTATAGTAATTTTGTGTGTCTTGATGATAAACATAGAGTTAAGGTTGGGGAGCCGACGCGAATTTTTCTGTTGCTGCCGCAGAGCGTAAAGTTTTGAAGTTGGTGATCATGATTTCTCTGTTTTCAGTCTGATTCCATCCATGTATTTTCTTGTTTATATTCCGAATAGTGTTGAATTATCCTGGTACACTTGGTATGGTTCTGTTATACATAGTTGGGCTCAAAGAAGCATTATTTGAAGCTTCTAGTCCACCCAGCGTCATTGCAAAGAGTTGTACGATATTCTTTTTTCTAAAAATCCTCACATACAATGTGATGAATAAAACTCATCACCTCCCTCATCAAATTTTCAGGCATGGTTGGACAGGAATTTAAAGTTTCAATTGGATTTGCCTAATGTCTTGATGATTTACAAAATGCTTTCATTCTTAGTGTATCAAGTAAAATGTTCTTTACCTGGTAAAATTTTTTATCTATACAAGTGGACAGACCATGCCATGGACCACCACTTCATTTTCCCCAGCTTCTAAACTGACTGGGGGACTCTTCTTTCACTTCAGCTCTATCTGTGTACACCAGCACCGATATTATACGGGGCAATCCCTCACATGATGTCTCAATGATATGTACATTACTAAGCTTACCTAGGTCCAACATCACAGATCACCATACCAAATTTGAATGTGGAAGTAGTCCGTGCCCCATCTACTCCCCTAATTGCCTGAATTTCTATCGCAGTGAAGATGCAGATTAATTCTTTGATGATATATTAAGTTTCTGTAGCTTTTGTTGGCAGACAAGGATTATGAAAGTAGAAAGAATCACTGGTGGAGGTGATCAGACCTTTAGTGGCAGGGTAGAGACGTATTAAGTTGTTGCTGTGCTGTTGATCAGGATGTAGCTATCCAATTTCTAAACTTTGCTAAAGAAGTAAACCCAAGGAACAACTAGCAAATAGAAAACATTAGCTAAAATAAAATGCAATATGCTGAGTTATGTTATCTTGTATTGCAAGCCTTTCACATTTTGTAATAATTTACAACTTCCTAATCACTGGTTCTGCAAATATTGTTTGGCATTTTTAATTTTTTTTTGCAGTAATTTCAATTATTGGTTGTTACAGCTAGCTAATAACTAATAGACAGTATCTATAGCTAATCTGGTCCTAAATGTTTATAAGGCACAGTGATAATTACTTTTAAATATTAAAATATTTGCTTATTAACTTGATAACAATAATATAATTTCAGTCATTATTTAAAGCTGTCAGAGTCAAAAGCAGTGCTAACTAATACTTAAGAAGTCCTTTCACATGATGCTGAGTTGGATACTCCACACTGTATACTAATCTCAGCTCCAGTTCTTCTCCACTCTGTACTGAGACATGCCACTCCATGTTGTTGCTCTCATTCAATATGGCATGTCCACTTGGCAGAGGACACTTTACTTTCACTTTCTGCACTGCAGGCTCCGATACACTCACCTATAATGCAAGTAGATGAAATTGAATCAATTTTTCATCAGTCTATGATAGAAGTGAGACATTTGAATTCAGTGTATGTACCTTGACTTTCTCATCGGAACTCAGTGGGACTTGTTCAGAGAGATGGATGTTGACTGGATGGGATTTGGTGTTCTTCACTTGAAACTTGTGAGTGTAAGTAATAGAGGTGGTCTTGCTACGCAGGCCAGAGCGAGTGTTGTGGACCACACCCACTGGCTGACAGGTGATGCGAAGAGATTGGTCTACTCCCAGAGCTGTGGTAAAGTTTTCATTTGGAGATACATCTGAGAACTCGGACTATAAAAAATGATGAAGAAAATACATGAATTTTCACTTGAGGGCTTGCCGTTAACTTCTTAGTCACCTGTATAAACCCTTGATGTCATTCTATAACCATATGTTATACACTTACCCATTCAAAAAGATTATATTAATATTTGCAGGTTTGTATTTGCCTAATAGTCTCGATAGCTATTACTAGCAATTATTTCATGTTCAATCATAGTTTAGATTCACACAACATTGAATCATTGAGAGTTTGTAACAGTGATGCTTTATAATTGTAGTAACAATGCTCAATGATATGCCAGAATATCTGAAAAAAAATTTCTTCCATAGAACATATAATTTAGATCGATTTACATAACTGAATATTATTTACCTTTGCAATGAAATTGTTGTCCATGAAGACATTAGCAGGTCCAGCTAGCATAGTATAAGGAGATTTGTTCTTTGCCATTGCTTGCAAGAAAGAATGAGGAGAGAGACGTGGCACACTACTGTAGTGGAAGTCAGGACTAAGGTCCACTAAAGCAACTGTTACCTGAAATAATGTCACAGACACTAATTTTAATAAAGTAACGCAAGACATCAAAGTCACTGTGCTTTTATTTTATTGTTAAATTTGACAGCCACTACTTGTGAAATTATTTCACCGTACATAAAATTTTGAACAGATAGTTAACCCTTTCAACAGTGTGACAGCTTATATGTGGGCAAGGACAAGCTCATGTCTTCCAATTTAAAAAAAATCTATTCAGTGTTACTATAGTAATTCTTTTTTACACGTAGAAAAGGTATTGTACTTTTTTTTTAATTTGAGCCCACATGTGTGGGTTGCGTATTTTATTAATTGAGCGATCGAGAATTATTTGGCCAAGAATTTCCAGGGCGTCAAACAACCAAGTTTTGTTGTTGGCTACAAAGTTCAAGCACTCAGAATAGAAAGTATGAAGCCTATAGGGAGTCCCACAGTTTTTTGGAAGAATATAGATAAAGTTTTTCATACCGGGCATCGCAAGCAATCGACCGGTCTTGTTCTTTGGAGTTTCCTAGAACCTGCTGTAAAATGAACTGGTTCCTGTTCTTTTTCAAGCTTTTAGAAGCTTTTTTTTTTGCTTTGTATAAGGCTATATCTGCCTACTATCGATGCCTGGCTGGTTTGTGTATGGTTGTAAGTGTTGAAGAAAGTTGACGTAGAAAGTGTCTTCTTCATAGCTACAAATGCTTAGACAACAGCAGCACACACAATTGTTGGTAAATTTCTTTTTGAGATGTAATAGTAACTAAAATAACCGACTAAAATTAAAAAAAATAATCTAGTGAGCAGAGAAAACACATGACTTACTACTCACAACTAACATGATGTATTCTTTTTCATAAATTAAGCAAAAGTACATTAAATATACATTGAGTAGTAGCCAGCTAATGAGAGTACCTTATGTTCAGTGTTGTCAGCTGGAATACTGCTGGCTCTTAGAATTTCATATGTGGTATTAACAAGACCATCATTAACCTATTATAGTAAAATAATAACCAAAAATACGCAGTGATAACTAGTGATGATGATAATAATATGAACCACAACAATAATAGCAACAATTAACAATTTTCATATTGTGTTATGCAGTAGCACTAGTGAAAATTCACAACCCCTCCTCCCTTTATAGAAAATTTTAGTGCGAATAATGGCACATTATATAATAGAAGAACTCCTTATCAACACAGATTATTGCATCATAGGTAACTATAATGAGACAATATCTCACTTTGGCTGTATACACTTCAAGTGGTGATGGCTTCCCTTTGAAATGTGGTGGACCTCCTGGAAGTTCTGTAGTAATAAAAGATGATTTTAATGCTTCCTCCTCCGCTTCCTCCTCCTCCTCTTCTAAATCATCCTTGCAAGAAAATTAAACAAACAAAAAAAAGTAATATACAGTGGCACAAAACGCATATCACCACACAATCCATCTGATGCACTGCAACATGATGGCTGACAATCATAAATGTGGCCGGTGTTGGGAAAATCGGCCTAAACATGGCAAACAATTTTTTTCAGTATCCCCGGGTAAAGCCTTATGGATCGATTTTTTTCGAAAAAATTTTTATGGCAGAAATGGATAGACACCAGTTAGCTCTATCTTATGACGCAGTTGTAAACTCTGGCGTGCTCTAGAACTCACACTAGCCGGTTGGACTCGTGTACGGAGTGTTGCTAAGAAATTATTGGCGGGCTTTTCACTAACAGCCGGGAAAAAACTGTAGCTAACTAATTCACTTACTATTCTACATAATTCACTACTCACGCAATTCTCGCCATCATAGATTCTTAAGGAGCCCTGCATTAAGCCTTTTAGACTTCTTTCAATCCGCCTGTAACCAGTATATTCCATAGTGTCCCGGAGACACGCAGTAATAGTATACGGGCACAAGGCACGCCCCCTGACCTTAGCAACGCCTTTACCTGGCATTTTTTCGAAATCAGCAATAATAAGTTTAGCAAAAATACTGAAGTGTTGCAGTGCGTAGGGCGAAGACGGCTTGTGCTACAGCTTCCAAATTAGGAAAAAGGCATCCCAAGGCCCCGTGCAGTCTACTGGTAGAATAAATTAGAAAACTTTAGATGCCGCGTTTAGCCGGGTTTTCACAAATTCGGTCACAAATACTCGAGAAAGCTAAGTATAGTGATGAGCACATATTCCGATTTCCAATATATAATGCCCCTGTAATTACTGCAAACTTACTATAGTTGGATGATATTCATCCAATCCTAAACATTCAATCACAGGAATCATAACTGCAATTATACACAAAACACATACGCAATTATGTTAACATACTGTGCTGAAAATACAGAGAAAAACTTGCTATGAGTAATACAAGGTCTAATATACAGCTAGAATTATATTACCATAGATGTTAATTTTATTGTTTTGTACATGTAAGATATTTCTATTCATCAATGCTAATCAATTAATTATCTTAATTAAATAACAAAACTCAATCAAATTATGCTTATGTTGCCCATAATACTAGTAATGTAGAAATTATTGATAATTGTATAGAACAAACTGCTCCAGGAACCATATCACACATCACTAAACCGTACATTTATCAATGACATTTGAGATTATGAAATATTTCAGATTTTATTGTCTTGACAGTGTGTATGTGCATAAAAACAATAAAATAATACGCTTGTGTGTCAGTAACGACGACAGTGTGTGTATTTATGAATAATACATGAGCTTTGTATGGTTTGGTAAAGCATCGTTCATTTATGGTAGGTAAAGTATTGCCACAATCAGTAGAATAGAACGTGCTGGTTACTTCTAAAAAGCGGGTGCAAATGACGATGGAAGGCGGCGTAGGTTTCAAAAAGGAAGGAGAAAGTATGGAGAAGGTAAAAGGCGATTAATCATAACTGAAAGCAGATGGAATCGGCGAGGTAAGGGGTGTAGGTTTAAAATGGAAGGGAAGAGAAGGCAAAAAGGCGAGCAATTAATTATAACTAAAAAGTGGGTGGAATTGACGAGTAAAGGCGGGGTTTAGTTTTCAAAAGAAAGGCTAAAGTACGAAATAAAAGACAAAAAGACAAAAGTTTCTCAGGACAGAAATTCAGAAGCAGGAGAGATAGACAAAGTAAAAGGGGGCTCCATGACTCAAGAAAAAGAGCTGAAGTTAAGAGAGATGGGTAGAAGAATAGCTCAGATAGTTCAGCAAAAAAGAGTAGGAGAGGGAAACTTATGTAACCTTAACCAATGGTAGAGAATGATAACTGAGTAAGATAATTTGTGCTACTGCATTCTTACTTTGCAAAACGTCAAGCGCCACTATGTGGCGGGGTACTTGCTAGTAAAATAATATTATCATTACACAAATATTTACATTCCTCAGAATATTGCCATGATCTAGAATACCAATTACGACTTCTACAAAAGAAATATTCTTCATGCAATGAAATCAGGCCTAACTTTAAATAACCTCTTTTAAAACGAAGAACACGAGTTGATAACTCTGGAGGAGATCCTCCAATGCTAGGCTGAGCTGTGGATAGGGACAGTTTGGCATCCTTCCAATCCTCTCCAGTCTGCTGCTTGATAAAACCATGATACTGGACCTATACAGCATAAAACCTATCTAAACACATTAAAACTGAATGTAGTGGGCTCAAAATTAGCGTTATGACACAACCACACACAAACGCTACAGCTACAAAATATGAAATATTATGAGTACTATTTATATAATTATATGCTTGTGTGTCACTAACAATGATGACGGTGCGTGTATTTAAGAATAATTTATTAGCTGAGACAGTAAAACATTGCCACGAACTGAAGAATCAAGAAAACAACAACTATTGTAGCTAAAATCATGTGAAATCACGATGAAAGTCAATAAAAAAGCATTCAAAAGGGAAGGCAATAGTTTCACAATTCCTAAGTCCACAATCATACATGGAAGGGCAGAGAAACATGAACCAGGAAGAGATAGACAAAGGAGGAGAAGAGAATACATGGTTCAAGAAAAGAGCTGAAGAGAGGAAAGTTTTCAGGAATAAAAGATAGCAGGAGAGGAATACTGATGCAACTAAACCAAGTGGTAGAGTGTGCTACTGCATTCCTAATTTGCAAAGGTTAGCATCAAGTCCCACTGTGTGGCAGGATGCTTGGTAGTTTAAATGATAGAATTATTTTAAATCTGGATCCATACCACAATGAAATGATCAATAAAAAAGCATTTACATTTTAAGTCTGAAAAAGCTAAACCAGGGCGAATTAAAAGCTTATGGAAATTGAAAATTGGGGAGAAAAACCCTTTCTGTCAAATTGATTTTAAAGATGTTAAGCTAATTACTATAAACTTTATAATTATGACTATTTGTGATCCTAATAATGGTAATTATAAAATATTTAAACTAAAATTGTAATAATTTCCCTTTTAAAAGCCTATGAAGTAGTGAGAAAAAAAGAAATTATTTTGAATAATGATAAAAACAGTTAATCTTGATTTCATCGTCACTCCTCACCGGCCCCGCCCCAGTAAGATGTGTGCGTCCAGGGGCTTTCTCATGCCGGGATAGACCCACAAATAATATATAATATAATTAATAATAATAAAATAATATTACCTTCATGATTTTGTCTTTAGTAAAGACCCTCACATCATAGGCTGACCTCCAGGAAGCTTGACTGACAACATATGATACAAACAAGACACACTCCACTTTCTCAGTCGTCTCTAGGCCTACATGAACTGACCTAATCAATGATTATTACTTAGCATCAAACAATTGTTGTAAAATAGTAATTCATGCAAGTATAGGATAGTGCAACTCAAAATACTGTTGTAGCCAGATACCCTGCTCAAATATGTGACCGGATTTGGGAAAATCCGCCTAAACGCGGCAAACAATTTTTTTCAGTATCCCCCGGTAAAGCCTTATGGGTCGATTTTTTTCGAAAAATTTTTTATGGCAGAAATGGATAGACACCAGTTAGCTCTAGCTTATGACGCAGTTGTAAGCTCTGGCGTGCTCTAGAACTCACACTAGGAGGCTAGAAACACTAGCCGGTTGGACTCGTGTACGGAGAGTTGCTAAGAAATTATTGGCGGGCTTTTCACTAACAGCCGGGAAAAAACTGTAGCTAACTAATTCACTTGCTATTCTACATAATTCACGTACTCACGCAATTCTCATCATCATAGTTTCTTAAGGAGCCCTGCATTAAGCCTTTTAGACTTCTTTCAATCCGTCTGTAACCGATTTATTCTATAGTGTCCCGGAGACACGCAGTAATAGTATATGGACACAAGCCACGCCCCCCTGACCTTAGCAACGCCTTTACCGGGCGTTTTTTCGAAATCAGCAATAATAAGTTTAGCAAAAATACTGAAGTGTTGTAGTGCGTAGGGCGAAGACGGCTTGTGCTACTGCTTCCAAATTAGGAGGAAGGCATCCCAAGGCCCCGTGCAGCCTACTGGTAGAATAAATTAGAAAACTTTAGATGCCGCGTTTAGCCGGGTTTTCACAAATCCGGTCACATATACACTCATCATACTTATAATAATTTGTGAGAGACATAATGATGTAATATAGTAATGTTGTATTCATTGGACTTCACATCTCAACTTAATGAAAGCACAACAAATAGTTTGGCCTTGTTTATATCTACAACATTTATTGTAACCATTAAAAAAAAATATTGTAATTTTTAGACTTAACTCGTCAATTTTACAGAACTGTATTACAGAACATTATTTTGACTAAGTTTCAACCAAGCTTACTTGACTTACTTCTATCGTATTTGAAGAAAACCGAACAAACTAGGTCAGTGAGCAAATCAAAGAAAACGAGCAGAATTTTATAAAAATGGCAAAAATCAAGTTTATAAAAGCAGCTTAAATTCTAGTACATTCAAAATAATTTGCACTAAGGGTTACTCACCCTCTTGAACAGAAAAAAGTGAAATAAAAGTGCATTGATAGATTAGTCTTCATAATTCAGGTCCACATACCCGATAACAAATATTTATTCATCATAAATCTCTTCAAACATTATGTGCCAATATATTCGTTAGTCCTAAGACTAACCGCACATTTTCTTGCATGGTGTCAACTTTTCCTGGGTTGAGTTTTTCTGCATTTTCCTTCAAAACAGAGATCTTTTCTTGTGTTACACTTCTCTCTTCAGCCACCTTAGAGAGACGATAATCCAAGTCTGCTATCTTAGCCTGCAAGATTCATATTAATTTCAAGTGCACGCAACACCAAATGTATACTTACCTCATATTTCTCAAAAAATTCCATGACAGCTATTACATTGTCCTTGTTGACCAACTGGAATAACGTGTCATCCTTACCCTAACAACAGCGACCAGTGAAAACATTAGTTTTTCTTTATGCTGTAGGTATTGTACATACGTACTTTCACAGTATGAACACTTGAAATATGACTCGCAAACTTATCCAATAACTTCTTTTCATCTTTTAGTACTTGTTCTTTAAATGTCAGCCGTTTGACATCTATTTCACATGCTGAGATTTCCTCCTGTTCAAACATTTACATTAAGAATTTTTGAAAATTTCCATTGCTATATCTCTCAGATTGGACGCAATTACATGCGTAATTACGTGCCTACCTTCAAAGCTTCATATTTCTCCGATCCCTGGCTTGGCAGATTGTCTTTAGTCTTGCTTGAATATATTACATCAGTAATTACTGCCTTTCCCTTGCCTTCAACTCTACAAAAAGATTATGAGAAATTCAGGGGGGAGAAAAACAAGAGAAAAATAGTGAAAATTCTCTTATTTAATTATGACAAGGTGATTCACATCTTGTGTACTTGCTTTTTTGAGTAAGTTTATACCTAAATCAACAATTAATTGTTAGTAGTCACCAAATCAGAGAATGGCACAGACTAACAAACAGACCGACGACAGACGGCAGATGACCGACTGACTGACTGACTGACTGACAGGACAACTACTATAACGTTCTCATGCTTGGGTGCTGTGTGTTATTAACTAAAAATTGAAAACATTAAAAGTTTAGATTACTACCCCAAAAGGGTACTGTAACTAAAGAAAAAATGCCACCCTTCAAAACTATGAATATTTTATATAGAAATTAGTTGGTGAATGATATATAAGCACTGCCTGACTAGAGCTGGGCGATATACCGGTATTATCGTTGCACCACGATAAAAATCCTACATTGCAACGCGATATTTCAATTGTATTTGCACGATATTATCGTTTTCTCACAAAATCGTTGGTATGGATCATTAAATTAGTGTGGGAACTTCTACCAGTGGCTCATGACAACCAGCAAACGGCACTTAGCAGCCCTAAAAAGTAAGTTTTAAAATTATGTCTGGCAAAGGGTTGTCAATGCCATAATAACTAGTCGCAGTAACTTTTTGTGACTTGAAAAAAAGCATTTTGCAGGAGTTATCTCACAATTTAGAGCCTAAGTATAAAGTATGACTTGGTTCATGCTGTAGTGTCAGAGAAAACTGGGGTCAAGCTTAAAAAGCCGTGTTTTAGGAGAAAAAAGGTAGCACATGTAATATCTTGCTGCTTTGCTCGCTCGATAACTAACCATTACAATTTAAGCCTTTTTTTTTTTTTAATAATCAATGATGTCAGATCAAGGCAATGTCCAATTATAAATAAAATGCACATTATGTTTATTTAATCTGAAAAAAGGGGTAGGAACTATGTGGTAATGGTGATGGTGCATATGTGTGTGCGTGTGAGTGTGAACATTTGCAGCCTTAAACACAGCTTATAGAACTATTTCATTGTCTAAAAACAACATAGCTTTAAATTACCTCAAGCTCAATATGGTGTCATCAAACAAATCTGGTTGCTTATACCCTCAAGCATACTCAGAAATTCAATTTAAGTATTGAGGGGGAAGGGGGTAGGGGGTTTACACTAAAATAGCTATCTTTACTCTTAACTGGTAATAAATTTTGACCACCATATAAAGGAAATCTGGCATGAAATTTTGTGAGTTAGTTGAATCCACTTATACTCGCCCCTCCCCCCCAAATATTTATTGCTTGGGAGGCACTGGGGGGAGGGCACACACGAGGCAGATTTAAGCAGTGGGAAACTGTTGTTCAGCTTTTAGTTAATAATGAAATTATATTTTTCATGAAATGTAAAAGTGTTTGCATGAGAGTAAATTGAAGTGTGATTATTATTATTATTATTATTATTATTATAATTTTAAAACCACTATATACCAAAGAGAATTAAAAGAGTTGTAATGTGATGTGATGGGTGGATGAAGGACAAACTCTAAATTCACTAGTTAGCTAAAAGAAAAGAAGAAGAAGAAAAAAGGATATAAATAATAATAAAACAGCTAAGTGTGAGAGGGGAGTGATACATTAATAAGTGACTGTGACATCCAGAGCAAGGACATAAACAATCAAATGTGCAGGAATTGTCCGAATCAAAGTGCAATAAATAGATCCCAAAATGTTTGCTTGAGAGAACGCTTAATAGAAGTGAAGGACAATGAAAGATCAATAGGTGAGAATGTGTTCCATAGTAGAGATATGCAATTACAATATTGATGTCGTGTAGTGGAGATGCATTGGAACTTAATTTCGAATTTATGATTAGATGAATATCTTGTGGACCCCAGAATGAAGTGACTGTTCAGGGGTCGTAAATCCCTGAGCTGGAGGTTGGTACTGTATCGAAGGACCAGAGCCCACCATAAGCTATGCCCAGCTTCAGCAAGTTGACCAGCTGTCTGCATTCACTGAGCTTGACTTATGATGGACTAATTTTCCCAAGACAACTTACAGTGCGTATACAATTTGTGGTGGTTCTGGATGGATCATGAATATCATTAGATGATAATGAGTTGATGTAGCACATGTTAACACATGTTAGCACATGTTGGAGACCCATAGCAACGGTTGGTAAGGCTGTGGGAAGTGTTAAGTGCTATCAACCACAAAAATCTACCACCCTCACCTGGCTCGGCATGCATCTCGCAAGCATAACCACCGCTTGATATATTAGCGCACAAAGCGGGGCAAAAATCTCGAGAGTCCCTAACCTCAGTAGCCTACTGGTGGGTTAGCTTTGACCACGTTGTTGTTACAACCAGCTTCTACAGCAAACTATAATCATGCCTTCTAGGAAAAGGAAGAGGGCTATTAGTGCAGCCACAGAAATGAGGAAAATGAAATATATTAAAAAAATATATACATACATAATATATATAATATATATATTATATTGTATAGACATAGGATTGGAGCAAGTCCCAGCAATAGGTGGGGCTTCCACTGATACTCTTGATGATCCTTCCTTTACTGGTCATGATGTCACGCCCTCTCTTCGGCAGGAGTCATCATCAGAAGTGCTCCCTGATTCACTTTCTCAAGATTTAGTGTCCACTCCTACTGCTCCACCATGTGAATCACACCCTCTAGCATTTTTTAATCCATCTCAAGTTCTAAATGATCTCACTACCTAGTCACATGATGACCACAATTCTCCTCCTGTCTCTTCTCATCCAGTTGTGAGTTCCACTGAAGTTTCCCCAGCTCCGCAGGAAGCACTTCAAGAGTTAGTTGAGAAGCTTTCAGCTATCGCTCAACAGAATGGTTTGGTGTTTGATGTGTCCAGTCTCCCTCAGTTTGTGAATAATTCAGCCATACGACTCCAGACTTCTGGACCAGGGTTGGATTGAGCTATGGAGACTTGGAACTGCTCAAATCTGAATGCAAGGACCGAGAAGAATTTGTACGAATTCTGAAGGCTAGAGGAATTAACAGCAAACCCCTCCAGGAGAAGCTGTCCAAGCACTTCAAATACAGCCAAAGAAAATGAGTCCTTTTTTTCCAACCCGGCTCTTTTCAGAGCCACTACCTCACAGAAGGTTTCACCTAAAATGTTCGCACACATAATCAGTGGGCTATTTCTTCAAATCCTTACACTACTAGCTAATTCGCTTACCTGTGCGTTGGTAAGGCAGACGTGCTAGTATCGCCTGAACGGGGTACTGTATAAATCCACTGCAGGACCCCTCCCAGCTTAGTATCGAAATCTAACAAGCTGGGTGCTTCTTCAACAGCACCGTAGGTGATTCTTCAACAGCACCGTAGCCGTTCTTCTCACCAAAAAGCAGCTGAGCGGAGCGCACCTTTGGTGGGCGGGGTGCAAAATGCAACATTCGAGTCACGGGATGCAGTCTAAACTTGGAACAGTAATTCGGTGACGTAAGGTGAACAGGCCTACGTTTAGATTTTCTTGATAGCGTGCCAGGAAGCAAAGTTGACTTTAGTGGTCGGATATTTAGAAAAGTAAAGTTGCTATAGCTAAAAACTAAACGTAGGAAGCGGGAACATAATGGGAGGAAGCCGTAGAGTCTTGAATCGGAAGAAAAGCTTGGACGGTTGCGGAGAAACAACACGAAATGTCCGCAGAAGTAAATCGCTCCTAACTGGGCTTACGAAGATGCAAATGGTCTGAATTTTGGTGTGCAGAGAGACCTTATCACCCTAAATAAATTCAGCATGTTAAAGAATTGCCACCGTTGCTTGAAGTTTGTTTTTTTCAGCATCAATTTTTAAGGAAAATGCGTGGGCCGGATGGGTCTCCACCCTTAAGACTTTTAAAAAATAATAGGTCTAGTAATTGTAAGTAGTACATTAGTGGTAAAATATGTGACAGGCTCTGGGAAAACAAGGCATTTCCAGCAAAAATTGAAATTGAGATATAGGCTCCAGAACTAAGTCATCGGAAAAATTCTTTCTTTCTCCTATTTTTGTTTTTTGCAGAATTAGTCTTACTGACACTTACTCTAAGTCTAGCCAAATTTCAAATGTCAAAACAACTTAAAAGACCTCAAGCGTGCGGTGGAAAGACAAGCTACTTTTTACTCTCTCTCGTTCTCGAAGTACAATAAACGGGGAATGGGTGGAGTTTCAAACAAGCAGCTAAAAAAACGGCATAGCTTTGAGACTATTGCATGCAATCTACAGCTTACCTCTGGCTGAAAGTTTACTACTACATCGAGTAGAGTAGTCAAGGATTCCGACAAGACAGGCTCCGAGACGCTCTGAAAGCTAAAAAGAACTCTACGCAAAACGTCGTTAGTTGCCGTTTAAAAAGCGGCTGCACAATTTAATTGCGCATGCGGAGTACGCGGTTAAGTATACGGAAACGTTAATTATACCGGAAGTAGAAATTCAATTTATGTTTGCTGAATACAGCCCAGTTCAACTGCCAGTTTCTGTGCGAGTCAAAGGTTTTACCCTCCAGTATTTCAGCACTAAGTTGAGATAAATTGTAACTTTCATAAAAAACTCATATTTTTTGGTTTGCCAGAAATGCCTGGTTTTCCCAGAGCCTGTCACATATATTGAGATGAATAAGTCTTAATTAGTAAGGGTGTGCCCACTTTAATTAAAGATCCCTGTAAAGAACTACCAGACAAAGCTATATAGGTTTATATCTAAAGCCACCCTTTTTCAGACTCACTCACCTAATTGAATTTTGGTCAACGCAATCTGACAACCCATAAACTACGACTTCGTTTCTTCCAGTAGCTAACGCAACCGGTACCTTTCGTTTGACTTGAGCCCGGTCAGCGTACACCACCACAGACTCAATGGCACAATCCCTCACCGCAGCTTCCACCACAAGATGGTTACCCGAGGGGAAAGCAAGCTTTTCAAAGTCAGGCATCGACGTCCAAAACTAAAAGTGCAGTCGAGTCAGTCCGAGAAAAGTGACCGGTAAACCACACATTTCCTATAATGTACATATGTACAACCTCCCCTTTAGTCGCCCGCGCTATTGAGGGTGCAGTGTGGCGCCACACTGCACCCTCAATAGCGTGGCTTAGCAATTGTCGCACATCACACATGCACCATGTATACATACGCTGATTATGCAGGAAGTGACGTACAATTGACCTTTACTTAGCAACAGTTGCTACCTCGCCATTTGGAGTGGCAAAACGTCGCTTAGGTAATATTCTAGGCTAATTATGTCTTCATTCTGGGAGCGACCCTTACCTAGCTAAAGGAAGGATTTATTGAAGATCCCTGGGACAAATATGGCCCGAAGTATCCAGATATATTTTGCTACCTCATTGAATCGACTAGCAAGTATACTGGTGAAACTTTGAACGCTTATTCATAAAAGTCTTGATTCCTACATCTAATGGTTGGGTAGCTAACTTAAGGCTGTAGCAGTACCAGGTCTAATTATAGTAATTGGTTCAGTGTGTCACTCACAAAGGCTTACAGTACCTCCAGCAACTCCTTTGTTCAACAAACTATTTGGATGAACCCTTCATAACAATAATTGAACTAATCAAGACGGGGCTTTCTGCCTGACTTTGTTGGTAAATGGTTCACCAAAGAAGCAACGGGTATTTCAACACATCCGTCTTCTAGCTTTTCTTCTGATAATATTGTGACCATGGAAGGTCCCGTTAGATTATTGTGCTAACTTCATTTATATCCCTGTGTGTGGTTCACAGTAACCTCACCATTTCCATTATCACAGAGCTGTACCTGGCTTTTGGCAGCTTCTAATCTTGCTGTATCTTCTCTTCTTCTTTTATTCACTTAGCACTCCTTTTAAACCCATACCATCAATAGCTTTCCATTATAGAGGGCTCGTAATGTGTTGGTGATTCTCTCCACCATACAGCAGAGAACACACACAATGTATACATTTGTACTTTCGATGCATTTACTTGTTTGTGTATAACCTTGTGTTAGTTTATGTTCCTCCTCTGTTCTTACATGTACAAATTATTTTCACCTTTTTAGTCTAATGTAGCTAATTAACTTGACATTTCCCAACTGGTAAAATTCATTTTTAGCTTTCACTCATTCATTAATTAACATTCATTACTTGTATTCATGTTCCTAGCTTATATTTTAATTATGATTCACCTTAATTAAATTGATTCTTTTTGTTAAGACTCACTCTGCAGACAGTTCTGTATATATGTGGCTGCCTTGCAGTGTCTGAGTCGGTAGATTCTTTCTTCATTAAACTTAAAACTGTAATCAGAACTACAACTAGAAGTTTCTACACCTAGTTAGCTGAAGCAATCTAATCCTTGCTGGGGAAGAAGATTCGATTCTGGTGGCAGCAACCTCGCCTGGCGGCTTAGACTTTATCGTCTCTGCTAGGCAGACAATACTGGTGACTCTTCAGGCTGGATTGTCTTCTTAACTGGACTACTCCACTCACTCCAGTCACCACAGTGTGCAAACACTTACGATACGACAGGAGACAAGGGATCGTTACTTTAACATCCTGATACAAAATGATCGCTACATAACCAAGTGTGTTCCGGTCTTTCCTGCTTACAGCCACTATCCCACTTCCTACAAAAGCTCAATCGAAAAGAATAAGAACTAGCTAAATAAATAAAAATGATAACAAAGGGGAACGAAAAAGACGCTCGTGTGTTTACAAGGTTTTGCGGGAGTCCAAGTCTGTAGCTATACCTAGCATACTATAGCATCGCATCATTAATCCTAAATGCGGCATTTCACACAGCCTACGCATTTCACGAATTCCTTGCAATCGTTTCGCTTCGTCTACTCGCCAGCTCCTATTGGCTACCGAGATCCCTTAGCTGATCTTTCCAGATTCTAATCCAGTGTGTGGCCCTGCTCCCAGGTTAGTAAATTTCGACGATACTAAATACTGAGCTTTGCTTAGTTATTTACTGTACTACGAGCAGTCAATTAGCAAAGAGAGTAAGAAAGAAATGAAGAACTAGTTGGAGAGGTCAAGTTGGAGTGAGAAAGGAAGTGTGAAGATTGGTATTGAGTGTTAATTAATGAAAGATCTACAAGACCACTGCATACCTACCATCCACTATCAGTACTACTGCAAATTTAATGAAAACTTTACTATTATTACATTTGTGTTAGAAGCAGGTCTATAGAATAAATTTTTTGTTTGGGTTCATGAAGCCTAAAAATGGGTAACTATTGTCAAACAGACTATACTTGGTGTTCACTAGTACTTTCTTACTGCAACATCTGAGTTTGGACAACGACAGTTATCTAGCTATATAAGGAAACAAACTACTGGCATACTGAAATGTTATGATAACATGAGAGTTTATGATTTCAAACATCCTGTGTGATATAACATGCAGTATACATATTATTATTCTAGGCACACTGAAGTGTTGTGATAACATGGGCAGGTTTAAAATTTCAAATGCTGTGTGTGTGTGTGTGTGTGTGTGTGTGTGTGTGTGTGGGTGGGTGGGTGTGGGTGTGTCGATAGCATAAAGTAAACTGCTTATTCTATAGCAACATAATCAAAGGGAGAGTTATGCTGGGCTAATAAGCTACCAGACATTCCAATATAATTAGTGGGGTAAACTCTTATTCTGGAACCAAAATTACACTGGATTAATAAAACATGGGTAAAACATAGGAAGTTGTACATGTGGTTTGTAGTTTGTTCCAGAATTAGAGTTTACCTCAGGGTAAACTATGCAGTAAATTTACAGTAAACTTCGGTAAAACAAGGCTTGGCAAGCAGTGTATTAATTTTCAATGTACTTAGCTGGAAGGGGTATGGGGTGTGGGGGCTACTTAGCACAGTTCAGACATCATGTGAAAACTTCAAAAAAAATTTTAGGACAGTGGAATGAATTTTATTGTACAACCGAGCATATGGTTCTAGAATTGTATGTATTGTCAAACTATTTATCATTTATTAATTAATCAGGGGGAAAGACAGGGGAAAGGTGGGAGGGGTCACTTCTACTTTTTGCTATTTTAGACTTTACAACAATAAAAAAAAATGGTTATTTGGGACAGTTCAGCCTGTGAGGGAATTGATAGCGAACCACTGCCACCAGAGTGCTTTTCTCAAGTTCAGTATGTGGAGTCGATTGCCCATCAGTCCTAACTCCCCAGGTTAAGGTGCTCCGCAGTCCCTTAGGATAGTAGTCTTTTGGATGGAGAAAATTCCACTTTACATAAAAACAAGATCACAGAACACACTGAACTTTAGGGTAGCCAGCCACAATATATAAAACAGCACCACACCCCAAAGTTAACATATTTGAACGAAAGCACACTGACATAACCAAACATAGAAACATACATACATTCACATGCACACATCAGTTTTGTTCCCATGGTCTTTATACATGTGATGAGGTCTAATGGCTCTTCTGTTCGCCGGGCTTGGTTGGTGGGTGTTCCCACAGTGGACTTAACCCTCTCGTTCCCAAATTGTTTTGACGCGCGCGGAAAAATCTAATCTTCTACCGCGGAATAGAGCATTACCGTTTTATTTTTTTAACTCGATGCTGGCTGGGAAAACCCCATAGCAACCATATATCACTAAATAGACCAAGAGTTTGGGATTCCCCTCATTTTTTGATTGAGAAAATTGAATAATATTTAAGCCATCTACTAATATTTCAAAAAAAAATTTTTTTTCCCCCAAAAAAATCCACTTTTCCCATCAATAAAAAAATAAAATAAAATAGAAATAATATTGTTTGATGCATTATATACCAATATTATATTAGTTCAACAATAAAATATGTTGTTTGTTGTGTGTGGTGCTGATTGTGATCATGTAGGAGACATCTATGAGTGTCCACAAGGAACGTATGCCATCGGACGTCGAGCTCTACTACAAAACAATTTCATATACACAAAAACACAAACAACAAAGATATTTGTAATACAAACAACAAATTATTCATGATCCTATATAATTGCAACTTTATGATGTATTGTATGCGGTTCATACAGGATTTTTGTTTGGGGTGGGGCTCCGAGTGTACTTCGCCACACCCATTTTTTGGAACCTACACTACTTTGATGCACATCTTTGCATACGAGTCTATACTTCACACTGATGATCAGTGTTCGGTCCTATGCACTAAATGGCTCAGTTATGATAGGAACATAATGGGATACAATATCAGACTAAAATAAATGCTTCCTAAATGTTCATTTCTATTCAACTCCCAAAATTCTAGGGGGGAACCCAGCGCTAGCCTCCCACTGTATGAACAATCGTTGTATTGAGAAAGTGTAATTTGAAAATGAAAAGCAGTACAAGCACACACATGGAATTCAACTTACTCGGCATGGATGGTGTCACAGACTGAACGATCCCTCCCATAGGATCCGGAACCTCCATACAATACCAAAAAAACACAAGACAACAATGATATTTGTAACATAACAGCTGGCCTCGCTGAATTGCCCCCCCCCCTCCCCCGTCATTACTTTTCACTGACATTCTTGTACCATAACCCCCCCCCTCCCCCGTCATTACTTTTCACTGACATTCTTGTACCATAACCCCCCCCAGCCCTAGCTGGACACCCAAATATCAGTAAGTTGAAAAAATGAAATTCAACTTACCCGGCATGGATGATGTCCCAGACCGGAAAAAGACCACTGAGTTCGTTCTCTCTCAGGTTGGATCCGGAAGTGCCACATACTGTTTGTTCATGGTTGCTCTTTCCACAAATGCACGCACACACATACACACACACACACACAAGAAAAAAGAAGCTACAGGTGAATACAGATCATAAAAATAAATGTATAATTTATTATACATAAATTGACTGGTGTACACACACACACACACACATGAAATTCAACTTACATGGGCATAGTAGTCACGATCCAAAAAGATCCAGAGTTCCCTCCCAGGTTGTATACGGAAGCGCCACATACTGTTTGTCCACGGTTGCTCTCTCTCATTCCACAAATGCACACACACACATACACACACACACACACTAGAAAAAAGAAGATACAGGTGAATACAGATCATAAAAATAAATGTATAATATAAATTGACTGGTGTACACACACACACACATACATGAAATTCAACTTACATGGGCATAGTAGCCCCGATTGGAAAAGACCCCCCCCCCCCACCCCGAGTTCGTTCCCTCCCCGGTTAGATCTGGAAGCGCCAGAATAACATTTCAACTCCACGCACACACATATACATCGAGTGCGAAGCTCCACTACAACACCACAAAAACACTGACAACGACAATCAACGACAATAACAATACATATTACAACTTTTGGGATGTTCAGGGGGGGAGGGGGAAGCAGCCACAAATATCAAAGTCTGTGGTCCTTCACACAAAAGATTATGGAATATCAATGGGTGTGCCACTCTCCCCCTACCTCATCCACCCGACTCTTGTTCTTCGGTTCCCGCCTTCTCCGACCGCGAGGACGTCCAAAACTTGGAGCAGGAGGAGCCACTTCCTCTTCTTTATCACTGGAACCTGCTGCCTATTCGTGTTTCATCATTGGAAGACTCAGGTCCGGTATCCTCTCCTTCATCACTGGAAGACTCTGCTCCTGTCGCCTCATCTGCGTAATCAGGTCGGTGACTGCATTCACATCTGGTCCTAGTAGTATATGTGGTAAAAAAATTTTTTAATTTTTTTGAAAATTTGAATTTGTTCAAAAAACCACAAGCCACTTTCAAATCTCAAAACTCAATGAAATATATATATATTATAGCTAAACAGCTTACTCTATCTCAATATAGCTATAAATAAGTCCTTTCCACAACAGAAGCTTGCTATTTTTCAAGAGAAAGACAAGAGAAAGACAAGCTTACCTCGATCATCTTCTTGACTCCCATTTTCAGTATCAGAGTTGACGGGGTCTGGTCCACCAACCCTGATACAGGGCCTCCTATAGCCCTAGATGTCGTCTCCCTTCTCTCCGCTTGATCCTGAGTCGCTAGAGTCAGCATCAAGCAAGTCTAAAACTTGCACCGCATTGTAACTTCTAGACGCCATCTTCCAAAAAATGACTTTGAAAAAAAATTTTTTTTGCATAGTTACCGGGGTCACACGACACGCTCACTTTTTTCCTATGATGTAATAAGCATTACCTAAGACTGTACGTAATAGGGAGGTCCCCAGTTGAACTGGCGATTTTATAAAAAATGGAGAAGACAGTAAGTCCAACCGCAAAGTCTTGGTCGGCAAAGAAGCGGTTGTTTCAATGTGTTATGGACGGCTACTGAGCTCAAGCAATTTTTCGCTTCTTCTACAAAGCTCTGGAGATGACTGGATCCATAAATGAAGCTGCTGTGAAGAAGGTAACTTTTTTTAAAATTCGACGGAGAACCGATGTTTTTTTTTTTGCCGAGGAAGAAATAAACGCAACTGCTGTGAGGTACTGTCGAAGCAGTCCTGGCTGAAAGCTATTTTAGATGCTTCTCCAATGCATTGGGCACCTGTGTATGCAATCTGAAGGTTCTAGCTATAAAGTAACTATTTTTAAAAATTCGGAGAAGCCAACCGGTCTTCACCCGCTTTAAAGCGGGATTGGGAACGAAAGGGTTTTAAACCTCCCACTTTGTGCTTTTTTAGACTGTACCAAAAGTTGCTTAATTAGAGACAAGTAAACTATAATTTGTTGTTGGTTTTTTCTGAATGATTACAAGTTTACTAAAATTCAAATGTATTCATCTTACTTCAAATTTTTGAAAAATAAAATGAATATTATTGCACCGAGCCTAGCTAGCTACGTATTTTTCTTAATGACCACAGGTGTGCTAAAATTTAAACATATTCATATTTATGTTTACTTAAGTACTCATGCCAGCTTTTTAAGGTTAAAGAAATGTATTTTTTATTCAGAACTCTAAAGGAGTATAAATAGTTGTAGTCCAAGCCATTTTTAAGCACTTGTCACAGAGCTACTTATCTATCTGAACTTTGCTACATCACTGCTAAATAAGTGAGGATCAATTTTTTTTAATAATTCTTTAATTTAAGTATACATTGCTTTTAGCTACTGAATGATTTCTAATTGCATTAGTTCACATTTTCTGAGTTACATGCAGCTTTATACTCGATAGATATGAAGGTATAGAGATGATTTACATTTGTCAGTTCGGACATAGTTAATGATAAAACTTTTTTAAATTTTTTATAAAGAGTAGAATGAATTGTATTGTACAACTGAGTCAGGTGCTAGAATTGTAGGTATATACTTGACAGATATAAATTGTCTAAACATTGTTTATTCACTACTACAGTTCATCCTCTGCCCCACCCCCTTTATTTGTTTTGCTGTCAGGTGGCTTGCCAATAAGTAGCTAAAAAAATAAAAGAAAAAATAAAAGATTTAAAAAAACTATTGTGCTAATTATTTGATTACATCGCACCATGTATAGCTACTTCAAGTTTTTGAACAGTGAACTGAAGGTTATGCACTTAGCCTAGCTACACGTTGTCCTCTGAATAGAGGTGCTAAAATTCAATTGTATTCATCTTATTTCAAAATTTTTAAAAACTATTATTAAATAAATGCTTTTGCGCTGAGCCTAGCTAGCTACATGTTTTTTCTGAATGACCACAGGTGTGCTAAATTTAAACATATTCATGTTTTTGTTTGCTTAAGCACTCATGCTGCCAGCTTTTTAAGGTTAAAGAAATGTATAACTCTAAAGGAGTATAAATAGTAGTAGTCCTAGCCATTTTTGAGCACTTGTCACAGAGCTACTTATCCATCTGAAGTTTGCTACAACACTGCTATAAGGTGAGGAACAGTTTTTTAAATAATTCTTTTAATTAGATATACATTGCTTTTACATGTAGCTATTGAATGATTTTTAATTCCTAATTATATTAGTTCACATCTTTTCTGAGTTACATGCAGCTTTATATACTTGACAGATATGAAGGTATAGAGATGATATAAAAGCTATTGAATCATTACCTAAAGAGGCACTGGCTATAATGTTCTATCAAGGTGAATAAAGTGATATTTAACTGAGTTTGGTTCCAAAACTCAACCAGCCTAATCAATCAATTCAATTGCTTAGATTTAACCTAATCCACAAAATTCTTTGCAGCACTTCATAAAAACGACGAGTTAGACATTGCAATACATAGACAAGCATTCCTTATAGTCAATTGTCTTTATTTGGTAGACTTAAAAAAGCTCATAGTCAAAGCTTGTGTCTACTTGTTGGTGAAATCAAAACAACTTTATAGCTTTTTGCCAAGACAAAGAGAAAGCCATCATTCAATGAAGAGATAAGAAAAAGGGGTGCTACAGTAGTTGCTCACTGCAGTATTGAGAGTTATGGAGAAGTTCTATGAGACATTGTGTAAAGTTTATATAGCAACAGTAGCTAGGTCTCAGGTAGAATACAAAAATGGGAAAATTAAATTCATCCTAGTTAGCTAGTTGGAAGTATGCAATTCATGCTAAATTTTTCAAATTTGAGAGGCCTTAATAAGGCCATGCAAAACTCAATTTGGCTATAGCTACTCTACACCTGCTATCAATACTATTGCAATTATAAGGGCACAATACTATTATATTTATGTAAGAAGCAAGTATACTAACCATATTTAAACTTAGTTTTTACAAACTCTTTCCTTCAACAATTCATGATTTTGAATTATAATTGTTATAAAAGATAGCTAGTTAGATAGCTACTCAGGAAGCCACTAATTACAATAAATGCAACTGTAACATTATGATGTAGTACTCATACACAATTATGCATGTACATTCCATTCAATAGCAACACATGAAAGCCACGTTACAACATCAAAATAATTATATTATTAGACTTTTATTGATAGATAATCAATAAAAGATTTATGCATCTATGAATACACAATCTCAATACAGAAGTTTTACTGGTTAACAAAATTCATGGCATTTCTTTTAGTTCGTGCCTTGTGTAGTTGTAGCAACATTATTATATTCTTAGTTTTAAAAATTGTCATTGCTACACATTTAGTACTTTCAATGATTCAGTCATTATAATAAGCATTTTCCTCTGTTTTACTGCCAGTATAATAAAACTTAATCTATGTTTTGACTTCCTGTGAATGTCCAACTCAGGGTCAATGTGGTTGAAATATCTGTGGCAATTTTATAAACAAAATGTAGCAAGTGTCTACACCACTTATCTCTTCCCATTTAATATTTTCCAGCTAGGTTAATATGTACTGTTACATAAGTGAGTTCCCATAAGAAATGTATATAGTACAGTCACACATAAATTTATTCTCCTTCAATTATATTTAATGTATTTTTGTACTTCCCGCCTATAATGTTGCATGTTTTCTAATTGTTTGTAATAGACTTGGTAAAATAATTTTGACAAAGCAGCAATGGCAACTGAGCAAGATATATCTGAGTAAGTGTTTTCGATAATACTGCACTGTATATTGTATAAAAGTTTATAGTTAGTGCTTTAATCACGTTCACATTTTAAGACTATTGCCAATATAGAATGTTTCAGTGTCATAATTTGCTGAGTTCAGTCAATTGCAGTGATATCTGACAAAGGATAGTCACCTTAGATACTTTCTTGGCATCTGGCAGAACAATATAATTTTTGTTAAGTAGAGTGAGACAACATCACTAATATGAATGCCTAAGTCACTCGATATTATATGAACATAACCATGTTATTCTATACATCTACATGCAAAGCTATTAGAATAGAAAATTCAAGTTTGGCAACGTAAATGAAAGATATAAAATTAAGTTTCTATGAGTAACCATTAATGAGTAAATTGCTCTTATTGCACAATGCAACCTAATTAACTAAATGTATTCAGTGTTATTAGACCATCTGGAAAGCGTGAAAACTATATAGAGAAAGAAGATTATTACATGGCTATAGCCAAATTATCAGAAGAAAGGAGCAAAGATAAGGATACACAGGTAATGGTTGTGAATTACAGGCACTGAAATGGGTGAGTGGGAGAAATCAATTATAGATACACATTATACAAATCTAGATGACAATATGCTTGTCTGCAGTCATAGTGACAATGACGGCATGTGTATTTATGAATATTTCATTAGCTGAGCAGGGTTGTAGTGCTGGTGTAGTAAGTGCAGTAGATGTAAGATTAGTTATGACTATTGTGTCTTGAGATTTGGAATCCCCTCTTTGAAAAATTCTATAGACCACCAATAAAGGTTGTATATGTTCATAACAATAACCTTATTTTCACAAAGCCTAACTTATAATAACACTGATATATTTATAATAGAATATAGGGCATATTCATTCTTGGATGGATAGACAGATTGATGGATGAATGGGTGGGTGGGCAGGCAGGTGAACGGATGATCTTCAAATAGTCATCATCTTCAATACAGTTCATGATTGCGAAATAAAATATAAATATATAGCTTAGTAGATTCACAACTAAAAAAATCACTCATTAAACAAATACGGTTTTGAACAGCCAGTGATAGTGTGGTATGTGGAATTTTATAAGCTTAGCTAGCTAATAATATTGTAACGTTACTACTTTATTTAATTTATACTTAGGTGGGTGCCTGTGTAGTCAACATGGATGATAGAATTGTTGCCATAGGGTATAATGGCATGCCAAATAGATGTGATGATGATAGAATGCCATGGCGTAAAGAAGAGGGACTGGAAGACAAGCGTCTATATGGTGAGTAAAATGGCTCCTCGCATTTATCTTGTTTGTTGTCTCCTGTCCACCAAATTTGGCTATCAAGCCATTTCAGCAAAACATTATCAGAGATAGTTAGTGAAAAAAATTGTGTATTATGGTAATTTTTTTTGCACAAAAAGGGCAGTTGAGCATTTTTTGCAAATCAATTATCGGATTGTGCTTGTTTGGGTGGAAAATAGGCAGTCATGAAGATAGATTGCCTATATTTTCAGTAGTTATAATTAAGTTATTTAAAAAGGTCAACATGATATTTAAATATATTTACCACCTATTTTGTATAATTGCAATTTGTTCAATAAATTAAAATAAGAAAAGAAATCTTTACAGCATTCTCAAATCAAAATTAATGTACAATATGGCTACACTTAATTGTGAATACAAATTCCTGTTCATCGCTCCTTTAGTTCATTTTACTTTGTTAAAAATTACCATCTTTTTACTGATTTATAGTAAGTATGTAATACCATTTTCTTAATAACTTAGTGTCCTTTGTCAGACTACACCTTCAAATATATTTCAGACTATATTTTTCTCTGTCTGGGGTTTTGAAGAGGTTTGCTAACTTGATGAAGAGACAGATGACTAGTGGAACAAATGACAATTGACAGAGACAATATCATATAGGCAGACAACAAAAGTACTTTAAATTTCTTTGACTTATAATGTTCAAAGTTGTATACACTAACAAAACAATTAAAAGATGATCCAAATTTGATGAAGACAATAGGAAAAGGTATCCCTCATGACTGTATACAGCACAACTACTCGGATATATCCTAAAGTGAGGAGGATTTAGTTTAACTTAGAGCTCCACATAGTTGTACAATGATATATAGATATAGTTAAATGTCTAAAATATGCATAACAATTTTCAATTTTATTTCTTATGTTTGTAGTTTGTCATGCAGAGCTGAATGCAATTTGTAACAAGCACTCTACAAATGTTAGAGACTGCACCCTGTACGTGACATTGTTTCCTTGTAATGAGTGTAGCAAGGTCATTGTACAGTCTGGCATCAAGGAAGTGGTTTACTTAAGTGACAGAAAGTCTGAAAAAAAAGAAGTTAGAGCATCCAAGTTTATATTGCAAAATGCTGGAATTAATGCTCGGTACGTTATGAATAACTTGTGACCTGAATATAATAATACTAGCAAGTACCCTGCCACAATTTTGGGACTAGGAGTGCAGTAGCATAAGGTATTTTTTGTCCATGGTTTCTCCCTCCTGCTCTATTTATTTCTTATCCATCCCAGTTTTTCTTATTCCTCTTTTCAACTCATAGAGTCCCTTCTTCTCTATTTTCTATCTCTCCTGCTCCTCAGAATATCTGTCCTTTCTGTGCATTTTCTTTCACTTCCACTTTGAAGTAGTTGCATCAGTCAGCCTTTTCTCACAAGCTTCACTTATTCTTGACCCTTGCCTGCTTCTCTGCCTTCCTTATATCTACGATTTGTGGTAAATTATAGTTAGCTACTGTAGGTGAACACCTATTCCTTACTCAGTTCAGTGAATGAATTATTCATGGATACAGACACCGTAGAGCAGGTAAGGGACAGGGCAAGACCTAGGGAAAAAACAAGAATGAAGCAAATATACGATTAAGGCACTCCAGGATTTACCAACTGGTTAGTTCCGGACGGTTTAATAAGTGTGCATGCCTGTGTAGTTATGGTCACGTGTTAAAATCCGACATGAGGAGATACTAAGTTTTTCTCTCTCTTTGTTTCTTGTGAACTATAGAGTATTTATAACTCAAAACTTTTCCCATTCAGGTAATTGTGACACTTTACCAACTCTGCTCAGCTCATGAATCGTTCTTAAATACATACACACACCGTCATCGTCGGTCATCGTTATCGTCGTTATTACTGACACACAAACGTATTATTGTACTAGATTCTTTTTTCAATACAATTATAGTTCCTAATAATTGTTGTAAGAACTATAATTGTACTATAAAAAAGTTTAAAATTAATACATTATTGTCTTAAGAATGTAGCAAATATGTCTCCCTAAAATTGTGACTTTAATATTTTAGTATGTGCTATTGAATAATTTAGTTTGACGGGAGTATTAGCTCATAGTTGCCAACTTTTAGATACAAAATGTAGGGACAACTCGGCGAGCTTGCGCGCCTGAAGTTTTTTGCCACGACCACGCCCCTTTTAATTAAACCGCGCCCCTTCTGCCACGTCCACATGCACATCGAAAAGATTCAGTGGTACATGGTGATTGATCGTGAACTGACGATTTGTTTTGTGAACTGATGATTTGTTATGTGAACTTGTTTTTAGTCTTTGTGAAGTGATTGGCGAGTTGCTTTCTTGCGTTATGACTAAAAATAACTGTACTTTGACCCTACTCGGGCCATAGCTAGCTAAACTAAGTCTCGAGCTGTACTGTTACAGTTTAGCCTTCATTTTCTGGCCTCGGACCCTCTCTGGTCGGTGATGTCGGGACAGGAGCGGGACTGGAGCTAGAATGTCGGGATTGCCCGCCAGAATCGGGATGGTTGGCAACTATGTTAGCTTGTATAATGCAAACCCTCAAATTTCTATATCCTTCAGCTATCTCAAAATACATTCCTGCAATGATAGCAAGAACCACTATGGTTAATTATTGCTGCAAACACTATTGTAGCTATAAGTTCTGACCCTTCATAAAAACTGGATTAAAACTTTCTCACTTAAGGGGTCTAAAAAGAAGCAAAGGCAAAATGTGAAAAAATCTTAGTTGTTGCCTGAGAATTGAACCCAGGAACTCTGGCTTTAACTGTGATGATAAAGCCTTTTTAACCTACTAATTATTGCTCCTCTCCGGAGGGGGAGGTGTTTCCAGTCGACATCGATAAGGTGTTCTGACGGCACATAATTGATGGGTGGTCTGTTGAGTATGAGACTGCAGCAAGCAGTACTACTCAACAGTATAAAGGAAAAATGTGAAGGTCTTGTAAGTTGTGGGTTATCATAGCTTAGTGGCTAGAGCACTGGTAACTAAAGGCAGGCGTCCTGGGTTTGATTAGATTACCCGGTGACAACTGAGATTTTTTTTCATTTTGCCTAAGCGAGAAAGTTTAATCTATATTTTATCTTTAAAAAATCAATTCAATTTTTGTACATATAACCATTACAGATTATTTTTTTGCATTGTGGTTACTTTATTTCATGAAAATATTGCATAAAATTCTTACATTGTAATTTAGCCTTTAGTATCAGCTACTGAATGTTTATTTTGTGGTATAAGACTAAATTAAACACATTTACATTAGCTTTAAAACTTCTATATTTAGCACTATGACCATTCAGTTATTATATTTACTGCTGTAACTAATGTGCTTTGCTAATGTTGTGATTGTTAGGAGATACACACCACTGAAAAGTGAAATACGAATATCACTGATTGCTGAAGACAGAGACCCAGAATTTCAATAAAAAAATTTATTATCAAATAGCTACCTTTTCATTTTTTGTAGGGTTGCTGATTGTATTGTTGAACAGTTGTGCATATGAGTTTTGAAAGTTAAATGTTAGTCACTGGACACTATAAGTGTTGATTTGTACATTTTTTGGTTTAGTCATTGTTTTTTATCTCTTTTAGTATAAGTACAGACTTGATCATTGGAAGACTTAAATTGATCCTCCTAAGTAGTAGCCTTTTAGAGTAAATTTGAATATCATTACTATAAATATGATTGCTTTGAATTTAACATTTCATGAATATCATTGGTCCACTCCAATTTCATAGTTTGTGTCTACGTGGATATAGCTATTGCTATGAAACCACAAATTGAGAGTGAATTATGTAAGCAATATTATCAGGGGAATACATATAAGTGCTGCCAGAATGGAATGCTGAAGTACAAGTTTGCTGGTAGAACATCAAAACTAGATGATATTACTTCAGTGTATATGTAATAGTTATGCCATGGCCAACGAGGGGTTATGGAATATAACCGTCCCGATCCCGAGGGCGAAGCCCGAGGGATAAGGGCGGTGATATTCCATAACCCGGATGTTTCCATGGCATAACTGTTTTATACCATAGTTGCTGCTACTACTACTCTCTCATATCCACCTATATGGGACCAGCCCTACCACATATAACTCTCCTGCCGCTCTCATACCACAGGAATTTACCACAGCTAGCTGCTTTACTGCTTACTGCTGAGCAGCCCAGTTAGAGTTAGATCTGGAGATAACAGCTGGCAGCTACAATGCTAAAGTAAACTTGCTAAAGTAAACTTGCTAAAGTAAACTTTCTGGCTTGCTTCAATTGAATTTTAATTGAATTTTAATTTTGGGCCGGAAACACGGAAGAATTCGCTTGACACCGCACCGGGAAAATATCATAGCCCCAGGAAAAATCACCAGGAAAATATCACTTTTAATCCATGGGTGTTACCGCAGCAACCATGGTATAAATATATATATGGCCTAGAAATAGACATATCTTTTATTCAGTTTGAAAATATTATGACTCTTACATAAGCAACCAGCAGCAAAGTATCTCGGGTAGAAATAATTTATAAATAATTTTTATGACCATTAAAAATAAACATGTATTAGTAGATTATTCCTGAATTATAATAAGTTAAAACCACACTAAATATAAATTAAAATGCCTAATATTATAATACCTAAAATCAATACAGTATAAGCCTAAATTAAAATAATTGTTCGGGACCAGATGCACCGAACAACCGCCAGTGAAGTGCATGGATTGGACTATGAACCTTGTTTGCTGTGTGTGCATTTCTATGTGAGGGTAGTGTGCATGCTCATCCCCCCTTGTGTCATTCCACTCATTAACACTTCTATTCACTCATTTTTGCTGTTCAGTTGCTGTTCAAATATATCTCTAACTGTAACTTAGCTATTCTAGCTACTACTGCATGTGCCTGTGCATGTTAGTTCTCCACGGGCTGGTCCTTCAGATTCTCCTGCAAACCCCGAGCTCAGGGACTTACAACCCCTGATCAATAATTGGGGCATTGATTTTCAATATGTGGCAACAATACTAAGATCTCCAATAAACTACATGCATAATCAAGTTGATACAAGATTGTGTGTTTCACTGTGTTTTAAAAACTGATATCTTAAAATAAACAAAATAAAACGAATATTGTACTTATTAAGTGCTATTATAAAGAGGCTCCATAATAGCTCACTCTTTACATAAACCCTCAATTAATTTTATTGCCCCATAAAAATACCAGTATTCATTGCTATTATTTATATCATCACATAAACTAATTCAGCATTTGATAACAAGAGTACTTTAAAAGGTCTTTTTGTCCAAGAAAAAGGTAGCTAACAAAGTGCTACTGTATTAATGGTTTGTGGACTTCAAAGAGAATGTAGATGTGAAATTTCACTATAACCTTAAATTCTTAATTTATTTATAAAAATAGCTAAAATATCCAAGGTCATTCGCACGCGCTTATAAATATAGACGGCTCAGCGCGTTTATCTGATCTGCACTGTTGACAATTTCCAAGGAGAAGAAATTGACATAATTTTACTTTCCTTTGTACGAAGCAACCCCAAAGGTTGTCTTCGGAACTAACTCCGCATGACCCAGATCAAGATACTCTTGAACCACTTGTTAAAATGCAGCCCACTTCCCTTTTCTGGAGATTGATCTCTCATTTGCTTCAAATCGAACTATAATACCCGTGTGTGTGTTTTGCCTCGTGCTAGTTATAAGCATGCATTCAGCCCAAGGATACTGTGCTAGAAGATCACGAAATAAAGGAAACCAAAATAAAAAGTTAGTTGAGGTCAGGGCTGAATGAGGGTTCACTTATTAATGACTATAGTTGTAGCAATAATGCAGGGAGTAGCATTGCTGTAACTGCAGCAGTCAGACACTGCACAATGTACTAGTTTAAGACATTAAATTAGGTGGTGTTTTGATACCTTTACTATAATAATAATGCCTAAAAAAGCTACTCTGTAGGGAATTATAAATAGTCCCTTTTTTTGCTAAGAGAGTATAGTACTACTTCTAAAAATAAAGATTTGAACTAATAAGTATAACTGAGATTTCAAGGAATATATTATCATATATCATTTAATTTTTACTAATGATTATAGCTATGAATGCACCTGTAGCTTATTGATTTAAAATTGACTACCTTCATACTGACGTTTATGCCTGAAAGAGCGTGCTTAGCTTTACACTTGAATTAATGCTAAATTGAGTTTAGTAGTACACTGAAACAGAGTAATTTTTTATTTCATGCTTGAAGCATGCAGAAGTGAATGTGTACGAGAAGTACGTTCTACAAATTCTAATTTGTTTCTCGAACCCAATCTGATTAATTTCTTTCTTTTGATTAGGCCATACAAAGTTATTTTATTAGTTTCTCAAGCATCGCCCGCTCTAATTTTTTTAAAAGTTGCATTTTGAATTTTATTAATTAAGAATCTTGTGGTTTGATAATTGTGTATTACTCAAGCGTAATAGGTGCACAAACTGTGTTAACGGGTGGAGAGCTGGACAGCCGCTGAAAGTGCGAGGCAGTGCTGTGTTAGTGCTCACTGGTACAAATGGTTTTGTTATTGTCAATTATCTTGCTGCAGTTCTTCAACAAAACTAGTGTAGTTACAGAGTGGCAAATAGTTACTATACCAGTAACACCAGGCCTTTTGAGTATATCAGTGACAATGCAAAAATAAATAAATAAATAAAAAAATAATAAAAGAAAGCCACTTCGCATAGGACATATCAAACACAAAAAAATATTTCCGTGATGTGTAAGTTACCTGCCTAGGTAATGTTTAGAGACAAGTTTGAACTGAGTTATATTACCTATAGCTAATACAGTTCCTTCTGTCAAGGACAAACTTAATACTTTTCCGTGATATCTATAGGAAATCATCAATTACTCACTTAATTCATTTGCAGTGAATCCCTGGCCAAACAAAGCTTATTACCAATGACACTAATATATAATATAATAGAATACATATTTTTCTTCTATGAGCAAGTCAAATTTTAATTGTGTGAAACCACTAAATTATAGTAAAATGTTTTCAAAATTTTGCAGTTGTCTATATACTTACTAGAGTAGTTCAATTTAGCTTGAAATCATTAATAGAAAAGAATGCTGACCTGGCCTTTAGTAGCACATCACGACGCAGATCAAAATTGGCTATATAGTTGGCTACTATGATTAATAAGTAATAGTTTATCAGACTTAAACCATGCCAATATCGAAATTTTGTGTCAATTATATCAAAATCTGAATTTTACATGGCAGTTGCACGTCTCGCAGAACAGAGGAGCAAGGATTCTGTAAAACAGGTGCAAAATGACTAATATATCACAAAGGAGCAAAGTGAGACAGAATTTGAGATGTTGCAAGAAAAACATGGATGTGGTCAACATTTTTAGCTCTGTATAGCAGATGAAAAGCTTTGTGTGTTCAATTAACATTGCCTTTTTTTAGTATAATTATACATTTTAAAGGTAATGAACTGAAATATTTCATGAATTATTTAATAAGCACATAATATGACTGTAAAACTAAGCTTCATTACACAGGCTTAAAAATTAAGTAATTAGTAAGAAAAAAAAAAAGGTAACTGAACAGTCAATACATTTATTCTTATAATTCAATCCAACATTTCAACTATTTACCGAAATTTACCTCAGATTTGGCAAGAATTTGAAGTTCTAAAAGGGTATACAATGATAGCTAAGCTCAAAGTAATAGGCCTAACTCACATGATCCACAACAATGAGGAGGTATGGAATAGTAAGAATTAAACCTCTCTTGTCTTTTGCTTGGTATCTGTAATCTCTAAACGGTAACTCTTTAGAGCCTGCCCTAGTAACCATTACTTTGAAGTACTTTGTGAAGGTATTTCTATTCTTCCTTTAAATTTTCACTCACGTTGGTTACTCTCCTAGCTCTCCGATACAAGTATTTTATTTTACAATTCCTCTCTTAACATGATTAGAACGATGACACTTAAGTGAAGGTATTTATCTGTGTGTTTAGGTTTTCTGTAAACTGTGGGAGTAAGCATACTATACTTCCTCTCTTCAATAAGCAATCTAAAATGGTAGCTTACCTTTTCCTTCTGATTATATAGAAAGTCTTACAGTGTTTAGAAAGATAGTTTCAATCAAACAATAGGGAACGCCAATTACAGCAGTCCATTAAACCACTGAGAATATGAAGCAACTCTGCAGGTAGCAGAAATTACTTGCTCATGTGAGTATGGCATGACAATAGAGTGCGTTACTAACAAAATCTTATGATCGTACGGTCAAAAATAACTAGCTTTTTCTGAAAAAATAAGCCGAAACAAAAAAAATCTGGCATGCTCTGTTTCAATCTTTGGGAGGCTGCCAACTTCAAGAGCTGCTATTTGTTGTGTGACAGAATGATGACTGACTGATTGACTGACTGATAGACAAAGTGAGTACTGTAACCCTCTAGCACATGTGATCTGAGGGCTAAAATAGCAAAACTATGGCTACTGTCAGAATTATAGTTATGTATTATACATTGGATATTTTCCTTGAGTATTTCAGCATTATGCAAGCATTCAGTGGCATAGATATCGCTCACTAATATAATCATCTATAGTTATATTTAAAGAAAGTGGTACAGGTTCAGTTATTCATCTACAAGGGTCAGCTTTATATATTGTTTTATGCCTGTGTGTAATTAATATACAAGAATAGCAATTATATCTGTATTTACAGTCAATAAATTTATTCTTATAATTCAATCCAACATTTCAACTATTTACCGAAATTTACCTCAGATTTGGCAAGAATTTGAAGTTCTAAAAGGGTATACAATGATAGCTAAGCTCAAAGTAATAGGCCTAACTTACATGATCCACAACAATTAGATATAGCTAATAGCTATATAATTTGACACAGAGCTTAATGTTATGTCATAAATAATAATGACCCAAAAATATCATAGAGAAGAATGTAAACCTGTAAAAGCTCCATCCATTATCGGCTGGAATAATTATAACAGCAAATTTTCTCACAGCCAATATTTTAGGAGGATTTTGGCAGGACACTCGGAAAAAAGCTTGTGTTATTTGCTTCTATCAATACATACACATACACATGTAACTTTATTCTGTGTCTCTTTCCCTGGCTTATCCTTATCTTCTTCCCCACGTTACCTGACTCTCAGGACTTATTTACTTTATTTCATTTCTAGAGTTACATATATGTGTGCTTATTACTCAATCACTTGTCTGTGCAAAAATTGTCACTTTATTCATTTTGTTAACACCTCATTCAAGGGCTGCACCCCATTCACAACAGTCTTTGTCCTTTATTTTAGCTGACTATACAGTTGGCTTTACTTCATTTCTTTTTAGTTGTGGAAATTCACTAGGCCTGACTGGCCTGACCGCTTGCGCCGCCCCTGTCTGTACTGGCTATGGGCTGGCTAGTCATCGCTCCGGTTGAGATAGCGGTAGGTGGAGCTTGACCACATTGTGAAGTCTCGACCCTTTACTCTCTATGGGTTGCCTGTTGTGCTGCTAAATCCATACTTCTGGAAGGAGCCATGTCTTCGACAAAGAAAGCGAGAAATGCTCTTAGCTTGAAGAAGAAATATGAATTGATTGAAATGAGGAAGAAGAACCCACACATAACTAGCAGGATTCTGGCTGATAAGTTCAATTGTGGAAAGACACAAGTTAACACTATTTTAGCCCATCAAGATAACATTAGAGAGCAATATGAATCCAATATTTCAAATGATAGTGTTGTGCTAGGCAAAAGATCCCGTACTTGTGAGTTTGGTGAAATCAATGAATTGCTTTACAAATGGTATTCTATTGCCACTGCCAGAAATATTTATCCTTCCGGTCCACAGTTGTGTGAGAAGGCAAGGTTAATTGCTGAGCAATTGTCTTTCCATAATTTTAAAGCTTCCAATGGGTGGCTAGACTGTTGGAAAAAGCGATATGATGTTCACAGGATGAAAGTTTGTGGTGAATCCGGTGATGTGTCTGGAGAAACTGTAGATTCTTGGAAGGAACGACTTCCCGAGTTAGTTCATGGGTATTCAGCTGAAAACATCTGGAATCTTGATGAAACAGGATGCTTCTGGCGTGCTCTACCCGAGTATGGCTTTGGAAAGAAGGGGTCTCAGTGTAAAGGAGGAAAAAAGGCAAAACAACGCTTTACTATTTGCTTTATAGCTAATGCAGCTGGTGGTAAAGAAGTTGCCTGTGTAATTTGGAAATCAAAAAAACCTAGGTGTTTTAAAGGAATCGATGTATCAAAGCTTCCAGTACAATATTTCAGTCAACCCAATGCATGGATGACCGGCGAAATATTAGACGAGTTGCTTTCGCAAGTTAATCGCCGTTTGTCATCTTCCTCTAGATATATTGTTCTTCTCATGGACAATGCTGGATGTCATCCTCACGAGCTGAAGGAAAAATACTCTAATATTAAGATCATTTTTCTCCCTCCAAACACTACATCGCATCTACAGCCACTAGATTTAGGTATTATACAAAATTTTAAAGTGTTTTATCGAAAGCTTTTTCTAAGATTTGTGCTTTCAAAGATTGACCAAACCACAGAAACAGCATCCCAACTAGTACAATCAGTCAATGTTCTTCAGGTCATTCGTTGGGTAGCTCAAGCCTGGGATTCAGTAAAGGAAGAAACTGTCATGAAATGCTTCCGGAAAGCAGGAGTTACTCGTACTGATTTCTCTGTTGTTGGCCGCCAGTTTGAAAATGAAGACCCGTTTGCTGATATGGAAGAACAAGAGGAATTGCAAGCTTTAGTTAATCAAATTTCTCAGACAGAAATGTGCTGTGGAATGGAGGAGTATATCAGTGGAGAAGGTGACATGTCCATTTGTATGGAACATGGTGATGACTGGGAGGACAGGTTTTATGCTGACCTTAATGCAAGTTCTGCTTCTCCTCCACAAGTAACTAATGAGGAAGAAGAAGAATTTGACTTGGAACCACCTCCACCTAAGATAACAAAATACGAGGATGCAATAGCTGCTCTAGAAGATGTTAGAGTGTTTATGGATAATAAAGGGCATCCTGAAGAAGCAACACGACTTACATTCACGGTAGATAAGCTGATTCAGCTTCATACTGCTAGCCTTTGTCATGGTAGACAGAGCACTCTACAAGAGTTTTTTCAGCCTCGTGATATATGATTTTTATAACCAAACTTTACAGCAAACAGTAGTAACACCTAACCATTGTCATTATTTATTCGACACTATTATCACTTATTCGACATTATTATCATATTTATTCATTATTATTGAAAACCTTTGAAATAAGGCCACCTTTCTATAAAGGCCAAAATTTTATTCCCGACGTTGGCCATTATAGAGAGGTTCTATTGCAATGTAGCTACAGTAGACTATTTGAATATTGAACATTTTGGGACAAGGCTCTATTATCCTTTATGTGGGAGTGTCTTTTATTGGAATGTTATAGGTACTTTCAAGCTAGATAATGAGATATAAGTACCACTTTTTGGATGCTTATAGCTGGAGATAGTGTCATTCCTTTGATTGTGTATCTTAATGATCATTCGTTCTCCAAAAGGGTCAGAGAGACATTTCAGTACCCTGCATGATGTTGACAAATTAGATCTACCTTTCCCTCAGAATTAAGAGGATGCACTTCAAGCAGATGCTAAGTGAGATGAAGAATATGTCGTATATGATAGGAAAAAATATTTCATCATATCTATTTTATTATATTCCCTTCAGGAACAAGCTTGTGGCTAGTTCCAGAATACTTGTTATGGTAACTGCAAAAGCTACAATTGTATTATTATTGTAAAGTGAATGTATGAATGTATTTTATCTCCATAATGGGGGTTACTACTCCATTAGTGTCATAACAAGCCATTCTCCATAGAAAGGGGTGCTGCCATAGGAAAGAGGAGAACGTCTAGTTACTTTAACGTTGTTGTGAAATTGAGCCATAATGTTGGAACAACCAATCTAGAGACCGAAGTTATGTATGTGATAAGTGGATATCTTACCAATCTACATCACTATAAAATGAAGTTAAATACATTCTGACATTAAACGGAAACTGGCGAATATGTTACAAACGGCTGGTTACAAGACTACCACACCAATAGCTTCACTAGTAAATAGTGTGTGTGTGCGTGTGTATGTGTGTGTATGTGTGTGTGTATGTGTGCATGTGTGTGTGTGTGTGTGAGTGTGTGTGTGTGTGAGTGTGTGTCTGTAGTGTAGTGGTTGTGTCCTGGGCTCAGGGCCCGAGGTCCTGAAGTTCAAGCCCAACTCAGGCATTTTTTCCATCTGATTTTCCATCTGCCTCCTATCAGCCCCACCAGTCCACCCAGCTGTGATTGGGTACCTGGCATTTGCTGGGGTGCAAATTCAAGGTCTTTTTCTCATGCAACAGCAGTGTCCAGGTGGGACTTTGGGTGCCCACACCACTTGCTGTGAGGAAAGGCCTGTTCTCCTGCGAGTTACTAGCCCGGCTATTATAGAGTAAAGTGTTTACCGGATAGAATTTTTATCTATACAAGTGGACAAATCATAGACCACCACTTCATTTTCCCCCAGCTTCTAAACTAACTGGGACTCTTCACTTCAGCTCTATCAGCATACACCACCACGGATTCCACGGGGCAATCCCTCACTGATGTCTCAATGATGCGAACATTACCAAGCTTACCTAGGTCCAACCTCACATATCACCTTACCATATTTGAATGTGGAAGTAGTCAGTGCCCCATCTACTCCCTAATTGCCTGAATTTCTACCGCAGTGAAGATGCAGATTAATTCTCTGACGTTATATATAATATTATATAATTATATATATATACAAAGTTTCTGTAGCTTTAGTTGGCAGACCAGGATTATGACGAGTTGAAAGAGTTACTGGTGGAGGTGATCAGACCTTTAGTGGCAGGGTAGAGACGTATTTGGATATTTTCAGTGCCTTGTCTGAAAGTATTTATAGAAAGCAGTATATATTGGAACCTTCAAATGGAATTGCCAACATAGGTAGAGGGTATTTTAGTAATCTCAAAAATTAATTTAAAAAGTCCCAAAGCCAGTATCTGGAAGACTTACATCAAATTGTCATTGTTACAGTTTACAATAAAAACTAATTGTATATATTCTTTGCTATTCTATAATAGGTGACGAATAATATAAATATAATATACATGTATTTTATTAATATATTATATATATATTAAGTTGTTGCTGTGCAGTTGATCAGGATGTAGATATCCAATGTCTAAACTTCGCTAAAGAAGTAAACCCAAGGAACAACTAGCAAATAGAAAACATAGCTAAAATAAAATGCAATATGCTGAGCTTTGTTATCTTGTATTGCAAGCCTTTCACATTTTGTAATAATGTACAACTTCCTAATCACTGGTTCTGCTAATATTGTTTGGCATTTTTTTATTTTTTTTATGCAGTAATTTCAATGATTGGTTGTTACAGCTAGCTAATAGCTAATAGACAGTATCTATAGCTAATCTGGTCCTAACGTTTATAAGGCACAGTGATAATTACTTTTAAATATTAAAATATTTGCTTAATTATTAACTTGATAACAATAATATGATTTCAGTCATTATTTAAAGCTGTCAGAGTCAAAAGCAGTGCTAACTAATACTTAAGAAGTCCTTCCACATGATGCTGAGCTGGATAATCCACATTGTATACTAATCTTAGCTCCAGTTCTTCTCCACTCTGTACTGAGACATGCCACTCCATGTTGTTGCTATCATTCAATATGGCATGTCCACTTGGCAGAGGACACTTTACTTTCACTTTCTGCACTGCAGGCTCCGATACACTCACCTATAATGCAAGTAGATGAAATTGAATCAATTTTTCATCAGTCTACTGATAGAAGTGAGACATTTGAATTCAGTGTATGTACCTTGACTTTCTCATCGGAACTCAGTGGGACTTGTTCAGAGAGATGGATGATGACTGGATGGGACTTGGTGTTCTTCACTTGAAACTTGTGAGTGTAAGTAATGGAGGTAGTCTTGCTACGCAGGCCAGAGCGAGTGTTGTGGACCACACCCACTGGCTTACAGGTGATACGAAGAGATTGGTATACTCCCAGAGATGTGGTAAAGTCTTCATTTGGAGATACATCTGAGAACTCGGACTATAAAAAATGATGAAGAAAATACATGCATTTTTCACTCGAGGGCTTGCCGTTAACTTCTTAGTCACCTGTATAAACCCTTGATGTCATTCTATAACCATATGTTATACACTTACCCATTCACCGGGCATTGCAAGCAATTGACCGATCTTGTTCTTCGAAGTTTCCTAGAACCTGCTGTAAAATGAACTGGTTCCTGTTCTTTTTCAAGCTTTTAGAAGATTTTTTTTGCTTTGTATAAGGCTATATCTGCCTACTATCGATGCCTGGCTGGTTTGTGTATGGTTGTAAGTGTTGAAGAAAGTTGACGTTGAAAGTGTCTTCTTCATAGCTACAAATGCTTAGACAACAGCAGCACACACAATTGTTGGTAAATTTCTTTTTGAGATGTAATAGTAACTAAAATAACCGACTAAAATTTAAAAAAATAATCTAGTGAGCAGAGAAAACACATGACTTACTACTCACAACTAACATGATGTATTCTTTTTCATAAATTAAGCAAAAGTACATTAAATATACATTGAGTAGTAGCCAGCTAATGAGAGTACCTTATGTTCAGTGTTGTCAGCTGGAATACTGCTGGCTCTTAGAATTTCATATGTGGTATTAACAAGACCATCATTGACCTATTATAGTAAAATAATAACCAAAAATACGCAGTGATAACTAGTAATGATGATAATAATACGAATCACAACAATAATAGCAACAATTAACTATTTTCATATTGTGTTATGAGTGAAAATTCACAACCCCTCTTCCCTTCATAGCAAATTTTAGTGCGAATAATGGCACATTATATAATAGAAGAACTCCTTTATCAACACAGATTATTGCATCATAGGTAACTATAATGAGACAATATCTCACTTTGGCTGTATACACTTCAAGTGGTAATGGCTTCCCTTTGAAATGTGGTGGACCTCCTGGAAGTTCTGTAGTAATAAAAGATGATTTTAATGCTTCCTCCTTTGCTTCCTCCTCCTCCTCTTCTAAATCATCCTTGCAAGAAAATTAAACAAACAAAAAAAAGTAATATACAGTGGCACAAAAAGCATATCACCACACAATCCATCTGATGCACTGCAACATGATGGCTGACAATCATAATAATACTCGAGAAAGCTAAGTATAGTGATGAGCACATATTCCGATTTCCAATATATTATAGTGCCCCCATAATTACTGCAAACTTACTATGGTTGGATGATATTCATCCAATCCTAAACAGTCATACAGAGGAATTATATCTGCAATTATACACAAAACACATACGCAATTATGTTAACATATTGTGCTGAAAATACAGAGAAAAACTTGCTATGAGTAATACAAGGTCTAATATACAGCTAGAATTATATTACCATAGATGTAATTTTATTGTTTTGTACATGTAAGATATTTCTATTCATCAATGCTAATCAATTAATTATCTTAATTAAATAACAAAACTCAATCAAATTATGCTTATGTTGCCCATAATACTTGTAATGTAGAAATTATTGATAATTGTATAGAACAAACTGCTCCAGGAACCATATCACCATATCACACATCACTAAACCGTACATTTATCAATGACATTTGAGATTATGAAATATTGCAGATTTTATTGTCTTGACAGTGTGTATGTGCATAAAAACAAATTCCTATCTATAAAATAATACGCTTGTGTGTCAGTAACGACGACAGTGTGTGTATTTATGAATAATTCATGAGCTTTGTATGGTTTGGTAAAGCATCGTTCAATTATGGTAGGTAAAGTATTGCCACAATCAGTAGAATAGAACGTGCTGGTTACTTCTAAAAAGCGGGTGCAAATGACGATGGAAGGCGGCGTAGGTTTCAAAAAGGAAGGAGAAAGTATGGAGAAGGTAAAAGGCGATTAATCATAACTGAAAGCAGATGGAATCGGCGAGGTAAGGGGTGTAGGTTTAAAATGGAAGGGAAGAGAAGGCAAAAAGGCGAGCAATTAATTATAACTAAAAAGTGGGTGGAATTGACGAGTAAAGGCGGGGTTTAGTTTTCAAAAGAAAGGCTAAAGTACGAAATAAAAGACAAAAAGACAAAAGTTTCTCAGGACAGAAATTCAGAAGCAGGAGAGATAGACAAAGTAAAAGGGGGCTCCATGACTCAAGAAAAAGAGCTGAAGTTAAGAGAGATGGCTAAAAGAATAGCTCAGATAGTTCAGAAAAAAAAGAGTAGGAGAGGGAAACTTATGTAACCTTAACCAATGGTAGAGAATGATAACTGAGTAAGATAATTTGTGCTACTGCATTCTTACTCTGCAATACGTCAAGCGCCACTATGTGGCGGGGTACTTGCTAGTAAAATAATATTATCATTACACAAATATTTACATTCCTCAGAATATTGCCATGATCTAGAATACCAATTACGAGTTCTACAAAAGAAATATTCTTCATGCAATGAAATCAGGCCTAACTTTAAATAACCTCTTTTAAAACGAAGAACACGAGTTGATAACTCTGGAGGAGATCCTCCAATGCTAGGCTGAGCTGTGGATAGGGACAGTTTGGCATCCTTCCAATCCTCTCCAGTCTGCTGCTTGATAAAACCATGATACTGGACCTATACAGCATAAAACCTATCTAAACACATTAAAACTGAATGTAGTGGGCACAAAATTAGCGTTATGACACAATCACACACAAACGCTACAGCTACAAAAATATGAAATATTATGAGTACTATTTATATAATTATATGCTTGTGTGTCACTAACAATGACGATAATTATATGCTTGTGTGTCACTAACAATGACGACGGTGCGTGTATTTAAGAATAATTTATTAGCTGAGACAGTAAAACATTGCCACGAACTGAAGAATCAAGAAAACAACAACTATTGTAGCTAAAATCAGGTGAAATCACGATGAAAGTCAATAAAAAAGCATTCAAAAGGGAAGGCAATAGTTTCACAATTCCTAAGTCCACAATCATACATGGAAGGGCAGAGAAACAAAAACCAGGAAGAGATAGACAAAGGAGGAGAAGAGAATACATGGTTCAAGGAAAGAGCTGAAGAGAGGAAAGTTTTCAGGAATAAAAGATAGCAGGAGAGGAAAACTGATGCAACTAAACCAAGTGGTAGAGGGTAATAAGAATGCTACTGCATTCCTAATTTGCAAAGGTTAGCATCAAGTCCCACTGTGTGGCAGGATACTTGGTAGTTTAAATAATAGAATTATTTTCAATCTGGATCCATACCACAATGAAATGATCAATAAAAAAGCATTTACATTTTAAGTCTGAAAAAGCTAAACCAGGGCGAATTAAAAGCTTATGGAAAGTTGAAAATTGGGGAGAAAAACCCTTTCTGTCAAATTGATTTTAAAGATGTTAAGCTAATTGCTATAAACATTATTATGACTATTTGTGATCCTAATAATGGTAATTATAAAATATTTAAACTAAAATTGTAATAATTTCCCTTTTTTAAAAGCCTATGAAGTAGTGAGAAGAAATTATTTTGAATAATGATAAAAACAGTTAATCTTGATTTCATCGTCACTCCTCACCGGCCCCGCCCCAGTAAGATGTATGCGTCCAGGGGCTTTCTCATGCCGGGATAGACCCACAAATAATATAATAATATAATTAATAATAATAAAATAATAATATTACCTTCATGATCTTGTCTTTAGTAAAGACCCTCACATCATAGGCTGACCTCCAGGAAGCTTGACTGACAACATATGATACAAACAAGACACACTCCACTTTCTCAGTCGTCTCTAGGCCTACATGAACTGACCTAATCAATGATTATTACTTAGCATCAAACAATTGTTGTAAAATAGTAATTCATGCAAGTATAGGATAGTGCAACTCAAAATACTGTTGTAGCCAGATACCCTGCTCAAATATACACTCATCATACTTATAATAATTTGTGAGAGCCATAATGATGTAATATAGTAATGTTGCATTCATTGGACTTCACATCTCAAATTTATGAAAACACAACAAATAGTTTGGCCTTGTTTATATCTACAGCATTTATTGTAACCATTAAAAAAAATTATTGTAATTTTTTGACATTACACGTCAACTTTACAGAACTGTATTACAGAACATTGTTTTGACTAAGTTTCAACCAAGCTTACTTGACTTACTTCTATTATTATTATTATTATTATTATAATTTTACAACCACAATATAACAAAGAGAATTAAAAGAGATGTAATGTGATGTGATGGGTGGATGAAGGACAAACTCTAAATACAAGAGAGCAGCCTAGTTAGCTAAAAGAAAAGAAAAGAAAGGGAAAAAAAAGATGATATAAATGATAATAAAACAGCTAAGTGTGAGAGGGGAGTGATACATTAATAAAGTTACTGTGACATCCGGAGCAAGGACATAAACAATCAAATGTGCAGGAATTGTTCGAATCAAAGTGTGCAATAAATAGATCCCAAAATTTTTGCTTGAGAGAACGTTTAATAGAAGTGAAGGACAATGAAAGATCAATAGGTGAGAATGTGTTCCATAGTAGAGATATGCAATTAAAATATTGATGTCGTGTAGTGGAGGTGCGTTGGAACTTAATTTCTAATTTATGATTAGATGAAGATCTTGTGGACCCAGAATGAAGTGACGTGATTAAATACATTAAATGAATCAGATGGATGCTTAAGACATTTAACAAAAAATAATAGGTCTAGTAATTGTAAGTAGTACATTAGTGGTAAAATATTGAGATGAATAAGTCTTAATTGGTAAGGGTGTGCCCACTTTAATTAAAGCAGCTTCCATCATCACTGTAAAGAACTGCCAGATAAAAGCTATAGGTTTTTATCTAAAGCCACCCTTTTCAGACTCACTCACCTAATTGAATTTTGGTCGACGCAATCTGACAACCCATAAACTACGACTTCATTTCTTCCAGTAGCTAACGCAACGGGTACCTTTCGTTTGACTTGAGCCCGGTCAGCGTACACCACCACAGACTCAATGGCACAATCCCTCACCGCAGTTTCCATCACAAGATGGTTATCCGAGGGGAAAGCAAGCTTTTCAAAGTCAGGCATCGACGTCCTAAAAAGTGCAATCAGTCTGAGTGACCGGTAAACAACACCTTTCCTATTATGTACATCATCAACAACCTCCCCTTTAGCAGCCCGCGCGCTATTGAGGGTGTGGCTTAGCAATTGTCGCATCGCACTATTTACAACTGGTTGTGCAGGAAGTGACGTACAAGTGACCTTTACTTAGCAACAGTTGCTACGTCGTCATTTAGAGTGGCAAAACGTCGAGTGGCGCATGGGTATTCTAGGAATCTAAGCTGGTAGCCTGAAAGACCCTTGCCTCAGTTAAAAGGAAGGATTTATTGAAGATCCTTGGGACAAATATGGCCTGAAGTATCCAGATATATTTTGCTACCTCATTGAATCGACTAGCAAGTATACTGGTGAAACTTTGAAAGCTTATACATAAAAGTCTTGATTCCTACATCTATTTCATTAATGGTTGGGTAGCTAACTTAAGGCTGTAGCAGTACCAGGTCTGATTCCCTCTAGTAATTGGTTTAGTGTGTCACTCACAAAGGCTTACAGTACCTCCAGCAACTCCTTTGTTCAACAAACTATTTGGATGAACCCTTCATAACAATTGCATTTATTAAATCAATTGAACTAATCAAGACGGGGCTTCTGCCTGACTTTGTTGGTAAATGGTTCACCAAAGAAGCAACGGTTATTTCAGCACATCCGTCTTCTAGTTTTTCTTCTGATAATATTGTGACCATGGAAGGTCCCGTTAGATTATGGTGCTACTGTAGGAAAACAGAGAAAAGATGATCTGCTGTGATAATAGTAACTGCCCAACAGAATGGTTTCATACGACTGAAGTGCCTGAAGATGAAATTGATTCCCAAAGGAAAGTGGCTATGTCCATCCCGTCATCGCATGGGGGAAAAAAAGTTGGAGTCTAAGTAAACTCTGTTGTTGTACTGTTCATTAGCTATGTTTTTTTAATAATTTTTCCCCCCAACCAAATATTATAAATTCACTTTTTATCATATCATTGTAACAACAAAAAATTGGGAATAGTTAATTAAGGTGAAACAACTGATGGACATAAATTACGTAGTGCACAACTTATAATCTTTTAAATTGAACTGCAAGTTTAAAGACCATGCAGGTGCTTAGCTTTAAGAAATCCTTAATATAAGTTCCATAAATTCTCGGCCTCTGATGGCCTTCTAGTGGAAACACAACTAAAAAGAACAAACTGATACAATGTTTTATATAGTGAACAGAGTGTGAGATGTTGAAAACAAGAAAAAACAAAAAGGAGACAAGCAAGAAATTTCAGGGTCAAGGCTGTAGAGGGAGCAGCCTATTGAGAAGGAAGTGTTACTAGTTCTGAGCTATACAACCTGTGAGAGAGTACATGGTTCTGGCAATGTATGTTTGTGTGTGTGTGACTCATGACATATGACTCCAGAGATAAATTAAAGTGGTCAATTAAACTTAATAAATTAAAATATTAAAGGAGAGAAATGAATGGCCTTCCTGCGGGGGCCCTCGAAGGCCGATGAGGCACCCGCAGGAAGGACAGCCCTATGAAAGGTAGAGGGCCACCATCTACAGAAAGGAGAGAATCTTATACAAATTAAGATACGGAGGGAAGAGGCTATAAGAAATTTGAAAGTCACATAACTTGACATGATCTGGAGTAGAGTTTCGTCTTCTTTTCGTCACATCCTTCTCCTCAGGTGGTAGTGGTGGGAGGCTTGTTCCGAGGGTGTCTCCGCCCTGACAACCAAGTCTGCTATTGATGCCGGTTTTCTTCTCGTCACCAAAGGTTGGAATGGCAAGCATGGGTCATCTAACAATTTGTAAATGTCAGACGACTTAAGAGCAGGGTGGTTCTTTACCGATAAGATCGTGGTGCTGTCTGGGAGAGCTCTGTTTGCTTTGTGGGTGAGGTATCCCTGTCTGTCTGAGAAGTGGATGGTAGCAGCTATTTCTCTGAGCAGTAGCTTCCTGTAGCCCCTGTCCAAGAACCACTGTTCCAAATCCCTCATTCCTTGTGCAAAGATCTCTGGTGATGAGCTTCTTCTGAGGACACGAATCATTTCACCCTTGACCATTCCCCTGATGATTGATTTGTGATGTGCCGAGGAGAAGTGCAAGTAGGCATGTGGGTCTATGGCTTTGGAGTAGGGTCTGATGTCCAAGATGCCAGTCTTCTCGTATCTGGGGCCTTTAAAGATTGTGAGGTCGAGGAAATCTATTGAGTTTTGGGAGTATTCAGAAGTAAATTTGATCGAACTGACTTGCTTGTTCAGGTGGAAGACCAGGGCTTCTAGTATTTCTGGCGTATCTTCCAGGATCACCAATATGTCGTCTATAAATCTTAGCCAGACAATAGGTTGAGTCCTGGTCCATGATAACAGAGCATCTTTCTCCACCTTTCCCATGAACAAGTTGGCCAGTGTTGGTGCCACTGGTGTTCCCATTGCCACACCCTTTACTTGTTTGAAGTGTTTGGCAGCGAACTCAAAGGTGTTGCCCTGTAAGATCAGAGTCAAAATCTCTCTCAGCATTGTCTTCAGTGGGTGAGTTTTGGAGCTCGGTGGATGAGTCGGAATCGCTTGCTGTAAAGCAAATGCTACACCTGTTCCGTGAGGTATTGATGGATACAGGGCCTTGACATCTAATGTGGCTAGAGTTAATATTTTCTTGTTGTCTTCTGGGATCTTTAGTTGTTCGATGGCATGAATGACTTGGGTCGTAGAGGTCACCAGTGCCGGGACATTTCTCAGGTAGTCTTTTAATATGTTGTTAGCTAGTTTTGAAATCTTCTCGGTTGGTCCTGAGTTGCAAGACACTATGGGCCTTAATTGGTGTGGATTCTTGTGTACTTTCCTGAGAAAGTACATCCTCTGGGATCTCACGTTTTCCAGTTGCATTGTGTGGGAGTCAGCTGTGTGCTTGCTGATCAGTCCAGAGGCTCTGTGTTTAGATATTAGCTCGTTGGCTTTCTCTGCTGTGTCTTTGCTAGGGTCTTCTTCCAGTTCCAGGTATGTTTCTTTGTCGCTCAGGTGCTCCAGGCCTTCTCTCAAGTACTCTTTTGTGTCCATGATGACAATGCATGAGCCTTTATCTGCCTGCTTGATTGTGATTGACTTGTCCCGTCTCAAAATGCTCAGTGCCTTCTGGTGTCTTCTGGATAGGTTTTGCCAGTGTGCATGGCTTTCTTCTGGAGTCTCCTTTGCAACATTGACAACGTCCTGGAGTTTGGTCTTGATGGCCATCAGATGTTCCTCAATTAACTTGGGGAGGGGGGCATCCAACTTTCGGTGGGTAAGTTTGTTATACTCCCTCTCGCATTGTTTATGATATTTCTCATAGAATTCCAGAGGGTCTGGGATCTTCTTTGGAGTGGGCGCAAACTGAGTCCCAATAGCATGTTCAGTTGTGTGAAAGTATAGTGCGTTACAACTACTATTAAGAATATCACAAAGAAAAATTTAAATAACGTGACTTGATTTTGTTGCTTCTTTTTCAATTCAAATAGTTGCGGGGAGCGGTTACTTGGCATTGAATCCCTTTACCGCATATACTTAATTAAAAAACTCGACTTTATTTTAGTAGCTTGAGTGTCAGTTGTTAAAATCAATCATTAATTAACAATAGTGTAATTTAAGGCTCGCTCGCCATGTGCTCAAGCACACCACTAGTTACAACCAGTATCTACAACACACTATTATCTGGGGAATTTCCTTGCCACAATTTGATTAGAGCACACACGCATGCACGCACACACACACACACACATGCACGCACACACACACACACTCAGAATGTTGTAATAAAGTTAGTGAGAGATGTGTGCTATGTGTGAAACAAGTGTCATTGTGGTTGTGGTGTAGTTTTTACTTTGCTGACTGTTTATTGAGTGTTTCTAGAGTTAATTATGTCATTTCTATATACGTGGACACTTTGATGTGGCTGCCTCGAGCATGCCCGTTATAGCTATATGAACACGTGTACCATCATTTTTGTTCAGTTCTATAGTCATCTGGTTATTGTGAGGTCTCCAGACCAGCCGTGATTTTTAATTAAACTTAAATAGTTAAGATCACTTAACTGTGGAGCTTCTCACTACGCCTGGAACTTTGGTGGCAGTCTACCTGGTCCAAACCGGGGCACATAATCTGGTTCGTGCCCTACAACACTACAAGTGTATTATTTAGACTAAACCCCATTAACTGTTGCAAATCTTAAAACATAGCTGGGCTATTTCACTTGCCATTTTTGCCGAAGCACACCTTTAGTTTAATTGCAACAGACCATAAAAGGTATAAATATTCCATCAACATGTCTCACTCTCTCAACACATATAATATAATATTTAAGCTTTGAAGTAAATTAATCAACTTTTTTTAGCACCGACTCACATTGTTGTTTTCAGTGACCATGCCGTGCATCTTGATGACGTTGACGTGGTCAAACTGAGCCATGATGGCCGCCTCCTGAAGGAACCTCACTTGCTCTGCCTCGTGGACATTCTTGTGAAGGGTCTTCACCGCCACTTCCAACTTGCGGTCAGGTGTCGACCACTCCCCTTTATACACAGTTCCAAACTGACCTGAGCCAAGGAAATCCCCTAACCTATGGAACACATACACATACACAAACACTAAATTAACAGCTATGGTATAAACCTAATGATGGGGAAGCTTGAACTTACGGTGGATATATACACACAATATAACATAAATTATATATACAGTATTATTGTGTATACATACATATATACATGTTTAAGTAGGATATCGTGAATCTGAGGCCGTGGGCACTAATGCCCGAGCATAGTGAGGATACTACTTGAGGCAAATTTGCTCAAAGATTCCTAAATGTTGGCAATTCACGATACCCGAATCTAACTGCTTTGGGACATAGCAATGGCGAGAACCTAAAGAAACTATCAAAACATTTTGTAATGATAAAACTTAGAGTGTTGTAACGTAACTTAATAAACAAGTTGTCCATCAAAGTATATGTGAATATTTCACCTTTCACACCATTATACTTGTCTTAATCATAGTTTACAAGTTACAAAATCACACATACAAAATCCTCCATTGCCCAAAAACAGTTTAAACTTTGAGGTTTAAATGTAAGCACTTTCAATATAAGAAAAGTATACAATAATAAGCAGGTGTGAAGTTATAATACGACAGTTTACCAGGAAAATAAGATAAAGAGCTCTCCATAGCCTGTCACGAACTCACTCCAAAAATTTAAAATCGCACACAACATTGAGGAATTTATGTTGCCTTGCTACACAGGAGCATGTCACAGCCACAGCTATATGCTCACTTACTTGTACATGCTGCACACACACACATATTACACCATTAAGCACACACACACACACACATAAGTAGATCACACAGATGTGCATGCACACACATACACACTCACACATACGCCAGGCTAGTGAATACAAGTACACACTCACACACACACACACACACACACACACACACACTCACACACACATACATACATACTCCAGGCCAGTGAATACAAGTATACACTCTCTCTCTCTCTCACACACACACACACACACACATACTTGATGTCACTTGTTCCAATCATGACCATTTCCAGCACCTCGAACTGAGCATACAATGAGTTCACGTCTCTGGCAGGTGTGCGGTAGCCGACTGATCCATTCGTGCCACTCCTACCCTGCAAGGAGCAAAATACAAATGATTAAAAATAATAAAAAATATGCTGTGCTAGTTTTCTCATCATCACAACTTCTCTCTCATAGTCAGTCCTCAGTCACATGTTTGGGTATCAGCATACATACAAGCACTTTAGGTCATGCTAACACGTTAAGTTACTGAGTAATCATATGTAGTACTACCAGACTGGTGTAAGACAGGCAAGCAAGCGAATACTGAGAGAGACACCATCCTGGGTGTACAAATTAGAGTCAATGGCATGGACGTACATATGTGATGTGATAGAGTTGGTAAAGATTGCTATAAACTTACGTACATTCGTGTACATGTGACTTATTTGTAGTGCATGCGTACGTAATGAAGTAGATGATTTTGTAAAGACTTGCAGCCTGCAAACCAAAGGTAGTCGTTTGGTAAGACTCACGTAAACGTCTGCAATGTTTTAATGCAACACACGTTTAGAAAACTGCTACAAAAATGATGCTCTATCAAAACAGTCAAAAACTGATGCATTTTATTGACAAATACTTTAGATTTCTGTGAACATCTACATAAACGCTACACTTTGACTTCATGAAAACTGAGAAAAACTCGAGGTTTTGCTAAATAAGGAATGAAGACAACTTATTATTTAATATATTCGTTCATTCGTAGCTCATATCATGCACTCACTTCCTTAGCGTTGTTTCTCCTCTTAATGATGATAACAATGAAAATGAAAATGAAAATAAGCACATGGGCTAATTATGTTCAATTATAGTACTTACATTAATATAAATTCAATGATTCAGTCATTCTCGGCTGAAATAATTACAATAATAGCAAATTCTCTTGTTTTTTTACAGCCAATAATATTGTTAATTAAAACTTAACCCAATGTTTCGAATATTTGGTATTATTAATATAAATTATAGCTCAGTTACGTGGCATACTGACTTACAACACACTATTGTAATAGCAGTATTCTCAATTTCAAATACCGTATAACATTCAAGCTCCAATTTAACCTCATTGTTCAGCTTCACAACAGATCAAGGATTAGCTACATACGTAGTGTACACAAATACCATCATTTCACTCACATATGTAATATCATGTTACACTAGCATTCGTGTTATAATTGCAGATTGAATGTGATTACCATGTGATTAATATCGCAACTATAATTTTTACAGCCTAAACATTTTAATCAAATCTTGACCCAACTTTTTATCTTTTTGACAAAGCGTGGACAAAAATCACCATTTGTATTGTATCATGAGGCATCGAGACTTCAATATAAAATAAGTTGTTGTTTCCTTCCGCCCAGCCATGCACGACAACCCATACAACCTTACCTCCACAACCGCATACGCGTATCCATGACTTCCATCAAGACTTGCATCGTCATAAGAATGATCTTCTTCACCCGTCAGTGTACGATCAACCTCATAATTCTCCGAGGCTACAGTATCGTAGATATCTCCCACAGAACCATGGGAGTGCTTGCTATCGATGGTCATAGCTTCGTACCTCTGGTCTGAATTCCCTCCTTTACCTTTTGTGACTATAGGCGTGGCATTTCTGTCGGGTACGGTAGAAAGTAACTCCGCATTTGATCGAATGGTCTCCTGGGCAAAGTCATAGTGTTCGTACTGGTCGCCTCCAACGTGCCCGTTGCCATTATTGTTGTCATTGGGTACGTCAGAATAATACTCTGCATAGTCGTAAGCTTCTGAGCTATTGGGGGTGTGGTTGACCTCATGACCTTTACCTGGTGATCCATAGGGAGCAGATAGAGCAGATGCTGGCTGGTTGTGAATGGCGCTTTTAGAGTTCTCCGACCGGAGCAAGTGTTCATGAAGTGCACTGTTCTCTCCTGAATAGACTTAAAAAAAAGTATAACAAAAATACTGCATGACAATATGAATGAGAGGAAGCA
>WLWD01002747.1_pt1 | contig 73886 bp, 43 predicted proteins | sample 6712731 | NCBI WGS metagenome assembly WLWD01 (sample SAMN12718690, study PRJNA576275) | sponge metagenome | isolation source: marine sponge | host: Mycale hentscheli | place: New Zealand: South Island, Marlborough, Capsize Point | collected 2014-11-01
TTAAGCCCGTGCGCACACGTAATGTTACTTGCAATGCATTGTCCACTAGACTACTGCGAAGGTAAGTCTGTGTAGGTGCATGTCCAGTTGTGTCAAAGCATTGTGTGTTACAACCACTACTTAGCTAAAGAATATCACAAAGAAAACTTTTAAATAACGTGTATTGTTTTTTTGTTTTTTGTTTTCCTTCCAAGCAATTGCAGAGAGTTGTTACTATGGCACTGAAATCCCTTTACCCTGTATGCTAAATTAAAAAACTGGACCTTATTTTCAGTAGCTTCAGTGTTAGAAGTCAAAATCATCCATATAAAAATAGTATAGTCTTTAGGCTCGCTCGCCATTTGTGCTCAAGCACATCACTAGTATATATATATCTGAAATCTCAATTGAACACGACTGAGAGTCAGCTTCGCTCGCTTCGCTCGCTCGCTGAATAATTTCAGTCTAAAGCATTTGCCGGTCATAAAAAACTTAGGTTCCTGCTACAAAAACTTTGGTACTCATTACTAAGTTGCACACGTTTTTGGCAATTTAAGTTGTACAGATGAAGCACGATTCTAGTAGCAGCCAATCTTTCCTCAGTTAATTATTATTGCTATTCACTGAGCAGGTCATTACTATGATTGAACTCCTGGAAGTGCAATCCATTTAAAGTAATCACTACCACTAGTTAGGCTTCTAATCTATTCCTTGTGGTGTGTGTGCTAGCAGTACGCAAAAGAAAAATACATTATAAAAAATGATACATCTTCTCTAGCATTTTGCTATCAAAAATGTCTTAATATGCGCAACTGTGCGTCATTATTGTAGTAATTTGATTTGATATGTGATTAAATTTGCAATTTAACAAGTGTGGGGGGGAATGTGACTACCGTCACCGTTCACTTGTTGAGGCGAAGGGCGACGAAGTCTCCAACCCAAGATACGCTGCCACCAGTCCAAGTCTCTCCGTAGGAGTAAGTAGGATCGCGGGCTTACTAAGGCCTAGCTACCCACCGTCCGTCACAGGCAGAACAAAATACGTTTTAATTCAAATTGTCTTGCATGAGAATGGCACTGAAGCATGCGTGCTCAGCCCTTATTTACTTAAGCTGAACACCCACGCAACAGCAGACACAAATAACCGAAAGACAATGATACAGCAAAAATATATTACACATAAACAAAAAGAATTCCATTACACGCACAGCACTGAACGATCGATGATCTCACAATACATATAGACAATGCCTACAAGCAAACGGTAAGTACATGGATGATACACACACACAGTTCCTTTACAGGTACAGTCTCTTGTCTTCTTACGTTCTCTTCTTCCTTCCAGGCTCTGACCCCACAACAAGTAATTGTTTAATTATGAAATGACTTAAAAGTGAGACACATTAATTATTATATTAACATCTTGATATCAAACAAAAAAATAATACATAAGTAACAACGAATCTTTTCCTTGAAGAGGATATGCCTTCATTTTATCAAACCAGCTATAGGAAATAAACTCACCATAGGTATAAAACATTCTTGTGGTTTTGATTGAAAAACATCATGTTATTTCTTTGTCTTCCACAACAGCATGATTGTCAAATCAGACTTACTCCCATGAAGAATCAGTCCATACATGGGCATGTTGCTGACACCAATTCTTTTTAGTATGGGTTTTTATCATCATTCAAGAATATTGGCGACTACACTGCCGATGTTACTTATCCATTGCAAAGCAAAAAGATATAGCCCTTCCTAGAATCACTGACTTGTTGATACTCTACAACAGATTGTACCACAATTAAATAAGAAATATTGTCTTAGTAAGATAAAAAAATTAGTATAAACTTACCGGTTGTTTGATAGTCATGCACTACTACTTAATATATTACTAGAACATGCGAACTAAGTATTAGCTTCCTTCAAAACTAAAAACTATAATATTTTGTGTTTCCTTCAAAGTAGTGCAGACTGACCAAAATGAGTAGATGATGTGTCTATGAAGAGTAGTGACTGACTATTATCCAGGACTTGAATGGTAAATTTTACTTAAAATTAAAAACATCCAAATTTAATTAATCATTCTGATTTTAAGCTTGTATACAATCCCCAACTCTTATTCTAATTTTGACTCAAATATTATCTAATTTGAATATTTCTTTATATGTTTGCTCTTTTTATGAATTTGCACAATGTGCTGCACATTCTATAAATTCATAGATTGGGCAACAATCTATAGATTGGGTGACAACATTGTCAATATCCAATAGTTATATATTCTTTTGTGGAGTTAGAGTTGACAATATTAAATAGTTATATATTCTTTTGTGGAGTTAGAGTTGACAATGTTGTCACCCAATCTATAGATTGTTGCCTAATCTATGAATTTATAGAATGTGCAGCACATTGAGCAATAAACTAAAAAACAACAACAAAAAAAACAAATGCATACTTTTCTCTGAAGTCTGGATGGGTTGGGAATGCTTTGCTCCAATTAATCCACCAAAGTGCGTCCTTGCATATTGTATTTGTTGTATTATTGTTATCAATTCAAATGATACAGTGGGAGAAAAACAAAAGAAATGTTAGGTAGTGATCATTAAAATTATTGAGCACTAGCCAGTCTGAATAAAAAATTGAGTTCAGGAGTAAATGTGCCACAAAATCATTAACCCTTTCTCAGTAGACAAAAATTAATGCATTTCTTTACTAATGAGATAAACTTATTTAACTGGTGTAAGTACATAGAGTGTTTTATTCAACAAAAAAAATGCATACTCTTATTATAAAATAAGCACCATTACAGCTGGCATCATTGTTAATAATGTAGTAGTAAAATTATTCATGGCAAAATTGTTGACTAAAATTAACATCATACTTGTATTTATATTAATGTATATAACATGTACAAGCTGACTGAAATGTATTATTATTTGCTATGCTACAGTCTCACTCTCAACAGACCAACGAAAATTCTTTTTTTCTAAGATTCTTATTATTCGTAGAATTTTTTTACCCACCTAATTTATTACTCATCTTTCTCAGCCTTCTTTTACTCATTAGCTAGATGTATTCTCTCATTTTCACAGGCTTGTTGAAAAAAGCCTGCGAAAGAGAGAGAATACATCTAATGAGTAAAAGAAGGCTGAGAAAGAAATTGTGAAGTGATAAATTATGAAATGATCTACATAATTATTAATATATGAAATTAGCATTTTGCCACAAATATTGATAGTGTGAAATATATACAAAAAGACAGTTATGATGTATAATTATTATTGTACTCTTAGCGTTATCATAAAACGTTATCATAAAGTATATAATATATCAAGGTATTGTAGAGCTTTCATAAGCGACATTTTAAAAAATATTAATTGTTTCGTAATCTGCTTCACAACTATTGCTATCAGCATAAGCAATATTTGGAGAAATGGAAGTGTTATCTTCATCACTAAAATCAGACAATACAGGAGGTATAAAAATGGATTCTTCTCTCCTACATTTGTTTCTTTTCTTCAATGAACAAGATATCTTGCTTCGGCACAAATTTGATTTGCTCCAGCACAAATGACAAGGTAGCATTTGTGCACAAGTAATTCATACATTGTATACAAAATCTGTATACAAAAGTAACCATAAGGCTTACATTCATTCATTTAGTTTTCCTGAAGTTAATGCCTAAAAGTTACAAGTAGCTATGTAGCCATTGAATATAGTAGTGAAAGCGTCATCTAAATGACCTGTGTTCTACAAAATAAGCACTCCAGCTACTTGAAATGCCCAGAGTTTTTATATGACCTATTGTAAAGGGCTTCAATGCCATAATCAACTCTCCACAACTATTTAACTTGAAAAAAAACAAAGAAAAAAAAACAACAACATGCATTTCTAAGGAATTACAGCACAGTTTACCGTCATACCCTTGACTAATTGCTTACTCCAGCACCAGCCAAAAAGCTACACACCAGTGCCATTGTGCAGGAGTTATATTTTAATATTTAGGTTCATTATGGATCATCAGCAACAGCTCCTGGGTCTGATAAAACAAAGTAGTCACCATCAGACACGCTAAAACTACTTATACAATCATTGAACTAGTCTTTTTATGAAGATGTTCATCCTAGCAATATGCAGTGATCGACCCGAAGAACCAGCCACGGAAGAAGCCCTTTTAGAGCTAACCGCTGTAGCAGTATAGTCCAACTTCAACAATTACAAAAAAAAATTCCTATGATAACATTATGGTTATTTCTTTTATAGGAGTTTATCTTCCGTGTAATCTCAATAGCTAAAATATTTATAAACGAAGAAACCGTAACAGTTTCATCATAAGAATAAAACAAAAAGTTGATCCTATTTTGATCAATTTTTCTATAGTTCGGTCGGAAGAAAGTTAAATAGAAGGCACTGCACACCCCAGCCTAATCTTGTATACATAGTTAGTCATTACTAAAATATATTATATGAAGAAACTGGAGGATATTAGCTATGAATTATAATGCTCATTAAATTTGGTATGAACTGTATTGATATGAATTTACACTGTTAAAATGGGTTGCTTAAATAACTCCTCAGGGGTGTTTGCCAGGAGGCGCTGTCTGGACACCCCACTTTGAGCCCTTATAACTTCTACACTAATGCATACCAAGTGAGCTTTTATTATAATAATAGCTTATATCCATTAGTTTCTTCATTCCAAACATCATTTTGTTGCGACTAACTACAGTTGCGACAATATTATGCTTTAAACTGGGGTGTCCAGGCAGGCCTCCTATTTAACACCAAAACTAAGTTATCCAAACACCCCCAAGTGTCAGAATGTTTTCTGTCCAGAACTGTCCACTACTCTTCAGCTCACAACAATGGCTATCTGCGATTTCGACAATTACTGATTTTGGCTTTGCGTGTCTGAGTTACCTATAACGGAAGAAAAGGTAGCTTCATAGTGTGTCATACAAGGGAGGAGAAGGAATCCATAAGCTAACAAAAATGAAAAAAAAACAACTAAACTAAAATAGCTCAGGAAAAAAGGGATCAGCAGAGGGAAACTACCATGGTTAAAAAATATATTATGCTACAGCAATCTTAATATTGCAAAAAATAGTACATCATGAAGTGCCATGGTGTGGCCAGTACTTCTAGAAATAATTATTACTTATTGGAATAACGTAATGAGCAAGTGCTATATGGAAATATGTAGTTTTATTGATATCACTTTATTATGACAATGTGTGTTTCATCAAATTATTTATTATAAATATCACATAATCACAAGGTGTTTTGACAGCTTACTTGGATCTATAACATTTAATAAAATGGAATCCTCATTGCATCTGATTGTAGTTCCATTGATAGTAAGAGGGTCAAGAATAGACAGAGTAACTTGAAAAAATGAGCTGTCAGCAGAAATAACTCTCAATTGCAATCTAGAGGAATTGCAAACGATGCTCAGGCAATTCTTCTGTATTTATATTTCCATTCATATCAAACTTGTAACAATCTTCTCCATTGGGTAGTACAAGTGTCCAGCTAAGTGATACACTAGTGTAGTTAGTGCACTGAAATACTACACTATCACTAGGACATATTATATTGTTGCTGCTCATTTGAACTAAATAACCTGAAAATTAAATGAAGCAATTAAATTTCATGTTACATTAAGAATCTATTTGTCACCTTTACCTCTAGTAGAACAAAGGAAGGCAAACAGCAACAAACTCTATTCCCAGCATTATTCTGACATCAACTGTAAAATAAGAAAAAAAACTTCCCTCTTAAGATATAATGTCAAATATTGTAATGACCATCTCTTAAAAATTAAAAAAAAAATTGGCAAGGGCTATCATCTTCTTCCTCCTAGTAGGTTTTCTGCAGAATTACTTTAATTAAGTTGAGACCACTTATATGATTTCCATTCTCTTTAATTGTTTCAGTTCTATGAATTTTAACTCTGCCATGACAAGCCTTCTTGAATTCTACAACTCTACCATGACATAGCTAATACTGTATAAATTATTTTCAGATACTATGTTAAGCAATCAAGAAGCCCTCATCAGTAGTCTGATGTTACTGAAATCTGATAAAAGCTACTTGAAATGTAATATTATATATAATAAAATAGTACTTATTACATGAGTCAGAGTGTGATATGGCTAAAAATTTCCCAGCAGGCTAATTTATTTTCATGAGCCAGAGGAGAGTGAAAATAAAGCCTGAGAGTGAAATATCTTGCCATAACACTCTGGCAAGTGTAATACGTGGTTTATTCCACACTAGATATCTTCACTACAGTAGTTAGTACTAGAGGAAGGGTAACTCACAGTGGTAAAGTTGGTTGCAGGGACTACCCACGCCCCAGCTGATATTTAAGCAGCTGCTCTAACCTGTTGAGCAGGGTAAAGAGCAGGGTACACCAGAGGAAGGTAGCTGTAAAACTGAGAAAATTGAAAAGTTTGGCAGGTTGCTATAACTACAGGGGTAATGATCTTGCTGGCAGTATAGCATTGGGTCATGTACTTAAAAATATCATTGTGAAGATATCTAGGGTGGAATATAATTTTTGAGGGAGTTCTTCTTTGACATCACAAAATTAACAATAAATTGTTCTCTTATATCAACATGTTTTACTGGGCTAGTCTAAATGTCCAATTTTTGTCAATTTTTTTTGTGTATCAGTAGCCAGACAGAAGAAATTTCACTATGATTATTCTCAGTAATACTTGAGCAGTGTGTGAGGAGCTGATATAGGTGCAACAAAGCATGAAGGAGCATGAGGAACTTTGGCTGGGCACAAAAAGCTAGAACTGAGTGTGAAAAGCTTGAACTGTGTGACAGAAGATCTGAAAACAAAACAAAAATAACACACCTTGTTTCCTTGTTGGTCATAGCATGGCCATATCATTCACTTTGTAGTTACAGACTTCTCTAGATTTGAAATCTAGTTTAAAATTGTGGTTTTATTAAGCCAAGTCCTTGCAAATCACTAAGCAGCTGCAGTCTCTGTAAATCCTGATTTCGGCTGGTACACTGCCACCAGAATTGGTCTCTGGAATAGTCTCACACTCTTCTGTCAGCATAACTATCCTATCACTTCCTGACTAGCCCTGAAAGTATTCATGGAAGTTATGATGAAAATTAATTAGATATTAAGATAATAAGCTATGATGTGATATAAAGAAAGACATAGACCAACCGAACCTGGATGTAGGGACTACAGTAATTTTATAGCCATCCACTCACATAGTGTGACTTAAAAGGAAAATATGTGTGCCAAGCTCAAAGGAGATACCACATGTGTCTCAAGTTAGTTCTGAAAAGATTTAGTTCCAAATCTGTGAAACCAGTGTGGTAGCTGACAATGTAGCAGCTGACCAGAATTCCACCTTATAGTCAAGCACATCAAGCTCCTCCCCCTGCTATCCTTGTAACTGTACTACTGTGGTTGGCCCCACAAAAATGTATTTAAATTTATCAATGAAATTTATCAAAAAGAATCATTGATTTGATAAAATTAGATTGCAGCATTTCTTGCCAAGCATAACAAGAGCTTCTAGAACAATAAAGTTGTCTTTCCTGCACTGACCCTCTACAACACTTTACAATGATTATTTCAATGTTACCACACAAAGTTCTCTCTATAATTTTGGTCTAGGTATGGAGTGAGTATAATGATGATCTTTGTGATCGCTTGTTGCATTATACTGTTGAGCTATATTGTATGATATTTGATTTCTATACTGTGAACTACTACCTACTGTTCACTACTGGGCAAAGCTGAGATAAGTACGAATTCCATGTGAACTACATCAATTTACAAAAATAACTCAGGCTTTTTTGTAGCAGCTAAGAGCTTGTTCAAGAGTTACTGGTAATAGAAGTAGTCAGAATGGCTTATATTTGATAGTACTGTGTTATCACTAACTCAGGATGCTAAGGTAAGATAGTAGTTCTGTATTTGCTATATTACAGCTATTTTCAATGTTTACCTCTTTGTATTAAGTTGTCTCTAAATGCCACAAGACACACTCAGGTCTTAAAAACTAACTCTTATACTGGACACTGTGAGGTAATTCTTCAAATCTACTTGTTTTTTTAAGTCTCAAAAAATGTTATTGCGACAGGTTATTGCGACCTTTTAGCTACTGGATGTAATTTAAAAAAATTCTGCTGTTTATAGTAGGTAGGGTGTTTGTTGATCAGATAGTCAGAATGCAAATTCTAGAGACTACAGAAAATACCGGTACTCCTGAAGTTTAGGTAAGTAAGTTGTTCTGTTAGCTAAAGTACAGTCACAACGGCTACATACTTATACTTTTGGAAATGGACTGATAGATTCTTTTGAAGTTTCGGTAGTGCACAGGCTCGCTCGCCATTTATGCTCAAGTACATCACTAGTATACTTTGCTAAGAACCGTTTTCTTAACTCAATTTCCCAGTTACTGGTATTTTCTGTAGTATCTGATATATTATGTCATTCTGACTATCTAAACTACGAGTATATTTTGACAACAAGCAATCACAGTTATTAAAAAGTAAGCAACCCCATTAGCTAATAGTTAATGCCGGTAGCAATAAATAGATTAGCAAAATATTAATTTTGTAACCGCTGGGTGAATAAAGTCAAGGTGGTATAGTTCTCAATCTTCCCAAAAGAACACTTCGCCAAGATCCATCTTTCAATCTATTTATACGCTGTATCACATTATCCACAAAAATTATAGCTTTAGCGTGAAAAATTGTTCTGCGGGTGGTGGTTCGCTCCAGGCGTCCTCTGCAGACGTAGACTCCTGTGTGTTCCTTCCTTAAATGATACAAAGTAAGGGAGTTGCCTCGTAGAGATTTAGTTTGATTTTGGTAGTGTACGCTAAACCACTCGACACTTTCTACGCTCCCACAGTGGAGCGTAACAGAGCCACCCCTAGTGGCTTCCATTAATGAAGGTGCGACAAATCCAATCACTGGGTGCTTCATTACTGATATATAAATGTGCTTTTTAAATAATGTATTATAATACTTCCCTTGGCAATTGTAGCATCCAGTATCATTTTCGAGTAAGCCTATTAATGTTATTTCTTTGTGACCAATTTCATGTCGACTGTGAACGGGAGCATCAATTAGGCCTTCACTGGTAAAAGCAAGTGGGGACGAGTTATGGGTCCAGTTTACAGGTGAAGTGCTACCACAATAAACTCTTACTGGATTTCTTTCTAAAACGTTTACACTTTGTGGTTCTATATGTTTTAAATACACTTTTCTATCATTCCAGTCTTTGCTGTGAACCAATAAAGTACTGTGAAGGTATAACGTAAGTTGACACAATTTGACGTAAACGAACTTTCTTTTCATCATTTCATGTAATTGTAAGTTGATAATATATTTCTCAGGGATTTACACAGTAAATTGATTCCTAGAATTTGAATTAGTGACGCTAATTTTCGGTCAAAATTTATTTCTAAAATAATCACCTGTTTTATGCTGCACTATCCTCCAAACAGTTGTATATATAGCAATAAAGCTCTATATCTATATAATCTATATCTATCTATCTATCTATCTATCCATTTATATAATATATATATATACTCACGAGATGGTTAATTTATTTTTAGAGGGGAATAAATAATACAATACATATATTTATATTGGACGAGTAAAAGCGTGACTGGCAAAGTTGAGGCTGCATAGTACTCATTAGTGCAGGAAAAAAAGAGACTAAGAGCTGCAAGACAGAAGAGGACTATGTTCACAATTAGGATTGCAAAATTAGCGGAGTTCATTTTCTATTCCATTAGTGGCAGTGTTAAGTTACTGTCCCGTGGCCAGACCCTTTACCAAACACAAAGTGATAATAGGGTCTGGTCAAGTGAGGGGGGTGCGCTGTACAGGACCTAAAAATTCCTGCGGAAAATGCGGTGTTAATCAGGACACCAGATTACCACAAAACGCGAATTAGAAACGTTTGCTTGTTGCTTTGCTCTCACACTTCGCTTTGATCTTGGAGAATGAAGCAGAAAGAAATTGGGAGTGACCTTGGATGATCAGAAGATAAGTCACTTCTGCATAAAAAATAACTATTCCAGCCAGTTAAACTGCGAACTGTTAGAGCAGAGCAATAAGCCAAAACTTCTACGACACCGCATTTACTCGAGGAATTCGTAGTCTGGCGTAGCCAGACCCTTTACCGAACCGCTACGCTGGGAATAGGTCCGGGGACCTGGCCATACCAAATTTGTTCTGCCTCACGTATATTGGATGGTCAATTACCGTTAGCAAATTACGGGAAATAGCCTCAACCACAGTCAGCCACCTTTCCAGCGCTAGGTTTATCAATCATGGCTAATTTGTGGTAAAATTCAGGTATAAAGGAGGTGGGGCACTCACCATTTCTATATTCCTCCAGAACAAATTTGGTATGGCCATGTCCCCAGACACTCCTCGCGCTTTGCGCTACGTTGGTCTTGCTACGACAGACTAAGGAATTTGTGAGTGCTGTACAGCGCACCCCCCCCCCCCTAGTCTCGCGTAACCAGACCCTTTACCAATCGCTGCGCTGGAAAAGGGGTCTGGTAAACTGACATAGAGCAGTTTGTTCTTGCTTAGTCAGCAAGTGGTTAACTGTGGTTTAATTAGTGTAGGTGTAAATTATATACACTTGACCACTAACAGCCAATATTTTTAATTATAACTTATAACCCGATGTTTCGACTTCTTGCTGAAGTCCTCTTCAGGGGTCAACTGAGGTTGAACTCTCCTGGTGATATATAAACAGCAAGATTTCTGGGGGGCACGCTTACTGTTTATTATATCCCTGGAGGGTGAACTGCACGCTACATGGACAGCCAGCATCCTAGAAGTTCTAAACCTATGTCTCTGTTAAACTCGTTGTTGTCAGGTGTCATCTGTATGTGTAGAGCATCCTTGGTTTTCAACTCATGATTCTTACTGGCTCTGTCTACAACTCTTACCTCATCCCATTTAATGGGGTGATACTGCTGCAGAGCATGTTCAGCAATTGCTGAAACCTTCTCATCACCCCTCTTACAAGCATCCTGATGTTCTAATAGGTATAGTATCATTGACTTTAGTAAGATGTGATCTTAGTGTCTTACCAGACTTAAATGTTGTTTTGATGTCAAAGTCTCTATTATATACACACTCTTTGAATGCTCTCACTCAATCCTGCTATGTACAGAATAGCAAGAATCAAACCTTTCTTTTGCTCAGTATATGTGTGATCTTTAGGTAACTCTTTAGAGCCTGCCCTAATGATAGCATTGTCATAATCATTACTTTGAAGTACTTTGTGTAGGTGTTTCTCTTCTTCCTTCAAGTTTTCACTTATATTATAATTACCATCCTAGCTCTCTGATACAAGCATCTCACTACTCCTCCCTTTACATGATTAGGATGATGAGACTTAAAGTGAAGGTATATGTCCGTGTGTGTAGGTTTTCTGTACACAGTGGATGTAAGCATACCATCACTCTCTCTCTTTAACAAGCAATCCAAAAAAGGTAGCTTCCTCTGATTCATGGTAAAATGTCATCTACATTTATTTCTTCCATAATACAGGTTTAACTAGAGTTGAGTTTAAAGCTTCTTTCTCAAAGAATTCCATGTACAAGTTGGCCCTAAATGTGGAAATAGGAGAATACATCAAAACTCACTATAATTTCGTCAGATCTCAGGTGTACACTATTAACTGTTTATGTTCATGGCGTTTGTTTGGCAATGCAGGACCCAAACATACTGGGGTGCCAACATGAACCAATACATGGTAATAAATGAAAACAATGCATACATTGGCTGATTCTGCAGCTGTTGGATCACTATTCAATAGTTTTTATGTTTGCTGTTCATCCAGGTTGTTGCTTGCTCTTGTCTTGGTGCAGCAGAGAGTTGTGCTTCTGCTTACACAATTTGCATCTGTGCTGATGCACATGAGTTCACTGTGTGAGTGAAGCGCAGACAGTTTGCACAGTATTTATGCTGCTTTATCCACTTCCATCTCTGGTTTACAGTCCCATTGGTGAAGGTGAGACACCTGAACAAGGGGTGGCTACCATTCTTGCACACTGGACAGAATCTGCTGTCTGCTGTCTTGCTGTCTTCTTGCTGAGACTGCTGATGTTGCTGCTCATTTGCTGCTGGAGGTTTTTTTTCTTGCTCAGATTGTGATACAAAATGTCCACAAACTTAAGGAGGTCAACCACAGTGTGCAAGTCTTCAGTGTCACCAATGGATTTTACCCACTCTCAAAATCCCTGACTATCATAGCCACAGTGAGCTGCTCAATGGACTTACCTTTGACTTTCTCCATGGCCTGCAGGATATGCAACTTTTCCTGAACGGCATACATGCTGTCCTGTGTATAGTCATATTTGCTTCCGGCAGTCAGATCGTCCGCAAGCTGAGGGTAAAGTGCTTATGCTCTGCCATATCTGGCCTTGAGTTGTTCCATTGCTTCAGCATAACTAGTTGCAGCATAAAGTTCCACCAAATTCTTGGCCTCTCTGTCTTGCATGGAGTGTGCCAATATGTTAGCTTTGTCACCATCACTGTAAGCATCACCATGAATGTTCATCAAAGCTGAAAACCTCTCATAAAATTGGTGAAAGTCTCTGATTTTACCTGAGAACGTTGGTGCATCCACTTTGTAGGGAGCTGGTGTTTTGGGGTGAGTTGTTACAGTTGCACTTGCTGCTGTTGCTCCAGCTGCTGCTGGGGAAGTGGCTGCTGTCTTAAAAACAGATTCACTCACTGTTGCCAACAACTTGCTGGCTTTGTGTTCCACTGGTTGAAAGAATGCATGTCCTGCACAGGGTCCCAATTTTCTTACAAGCAAGTTCAGCTGATCCAGTTGCTGTTTGCCTTCAGCTACATGTGTGGTAGATGCTGGGTTGCTGTGAATCACCCAAGCTTCTGCATCACCCATCACTCTACAATTGTTCATGTAAAGAGTGGTCTGTATGATTGCCATCTGCACTCAGTGTATGCCTTCATCTCATGTGACCATCTACAGGAAAACCGGGCACAACGCGGCACCCTTTGAAAATTTTTTTTTTGGCACTTACAGAGTTGTCGGCGTCCAGATATTGACCTCTCCAAGTTTTATCGTCGTAGCTTAAGTCGTTCCCACTATAATAGACCTAACCGTTCCCTTCCGTCGGCTTGAAACAATACATTTTTAAGAAATCGATCAATCTTTTCTCGATATTTATGCACGCCGCGTTGTGCCCGGTTTTACTGTAGATGGTCACATATGCTTTATCCACTGAATCATTGTTGTTCATCTCATCAGCAAGGTCTTATTCAGTTGCACCTGCAGCTGCCATTGTCTCTAGCAATTGATCCTCTAGTTTCTGATGTTCCTCCATGTGTGCTTGATACTCTCACTGGCTTGCTCTAATTCAGACAAGCTGAGCAAATTGATGCTTGCCTCCATCAGCTTGTCAGCGGCCTTGATTGCCTTTGTAACCTTGCATCTGATGGGAGTACGTCTGAACTTAATTCTGTTGATTTACTCCGTTGACACTGGCCACTTCCAGGCTTTCTGGTCTGACTCATGTAAGGTTGGCTGTGCTGCACAAGTTTCTTGAAGGACAAATGTGATGTGCTGCTGCTGTAGTTACTCCTCAGACTGCTTGCTGAAGTGTTGATGATGGTTCAGGCTAAGCGTTAATTGCTGTTGATTGTGCAATTTCAAACCTCTCTGAAGAAGATCTTGCAGACTGGAAAATTGCGTCGTTTTCAAAGTGAGTTTCTTACTTGATGCTCACAGACAGTCCAATCCAGTGGGAGTGCTCCAACTGCCTTGCTCGGTTTGTGTTACTCCCAATTGAGTTGCAGGTAATGCTCCAGCTGCTGATGCCAGTTCACCAAACAGTAATAGTTAGTGTGGGTCTGCGAGAATGAAGAAGTAAGAGAGAGTGGAGAAGAAAAGACAAGAAGACAACTAACAGAACTTATATGTTTGTGTTTGTGTCAATCCCTATCTTTTATGTTTATTAGCAGAGTTCGTGATGTGCATTATTTACTGTGTATGATGTTTATTGGTGTGCGTGTTATTGAGTTGTGTCGTCATTTTGGTGTACGTGGCAGTTTTTGAGTTTTATGTTTCCCGCTTTATGTGTGTGCATGCGTGGCCGTCGGAACTGATATAAGCCCAGCCACGCATGCGTCTCATCAGTTCCCATATGCCCTATCTTTTGTCAGTACCTAAATTCTGTGATCTGGGTTGGGGACTCAGGTGGCAGCGTACCAGTGCGTAGCTCGCTAGACTGAGTGATAAATAGTTGGCGAGTCGCGCACTCCTTACCCGGTAACCCACAATTGGTGCCAGCGGTGGTGGAGTCGAGTCCCGAGCTGATTCCTCTTGCCCCCACGTCCATTGTAGTGACCTACCTGTACGTCTTACTGTGAACTCAACTGGCATTGGCCTGGAGTCGAGTCCAGTGTGATTCCTCAGTCTTCCACGTCCAGTGACGAGATAACCGACCTGTTCCTGCCTCACTGTCTGGATCCTGTCTTTCGTATCTAACGTTTGGAGTCGACTACTCTCCTCTCAGCCTGGCCTGGACTTGGTGTTGTTTGTCCTGTGTTCATAGTGAATTGTGCATTGTTTATTTATTGGTTTGCCAGTGTTTGATCTGCTCTTATTGTGTGTTTGCAGATTCCTCCGCTTCGCAAGACTTGTTGATGAGACGGAGAGAGCTGAAAGACAGGGCTTGTAAAGATAAAGCTCGAAGTGATTCCGGGTTTTACAGAGCCTCTAGTAGTAGTTCTGCCAGTAGCCTCCTTCCGAATAAGTTATCATTGGAGAGGACTAGTAAAAGTCAAGTAGTAAGTGCGTATAGTAATTCTGTCTGCAAGGAAGGTAGCTTTGGTTCTTTGTCTAGCGGTAGCACTTATGCTAAACCTGCTGTGCTGACTGATCAGTTGTTTAGGAACCGTGGTGTACTTAGTGAGAAATCAGATAATTTGTCAGATATGGATGAATGTAGTGAATTCGGTGATACCCAGGGTGTGGCTAGAGATAATTTGAGTAATGACACGGTGATAGAAGAGATTGACCCCACCCCCCCTAATAATAGTGGTGATGATGATAGTGATAATGGTGGGTGTGGCGACATCCCAGCTGATGGTAATGGTGATATGTTCAATAAGTTCATGCAGTCTTTTTGTCAGGCTATGTCGTCAATGGGACCCCCTGTAGTACATAGTAGAGAATCTCCTACTGCCGAGTTAAATAGGCAAATCACCGCCTTAGCCCCACATAAGGATGGAATTGACATCACAAAATATATCCGTAAACTGGAGGCAGATTTGTCTGACTTAGGGTGTCCTAGGAGGACCAGGTTTAAAACCATTCTTTTACAAAAGCTGCAATCTAAAGCTGGAACCTCACTAGTTGCTACTCTTGACCGTGATGAAGTCTCTTACTCTGAACTAAAATAGCTTTTAATAGAGCGTCTGGGTTTGAGTCGAACGTCTTTGGGCGCTAAACTGATCAGTGACTTTGCTAGTGCTACTAAAACTATGGGCTCTCTTGAGTCCTACATATATCAGAAGAATCTGATTGACTCAATCAATATGTCCACACAAGATAAAGGCGATTTGTTGCTCTTCATAGCAACTGCGGTATACCGTGCATCGAGGCCGGTCCATCAGAGAACTATCTTGGATTCAAGAGAAATTGGTTCATTCAGGGACCTGAACAGATTGGCCCTTTCTTTCTCAACCTCAGAATCAGACAAATCTGTAGGTAGACCTCCAGCTTCCGGTAATGGAGGTGGTAATTCATTCAGATCAGTCCAGTGTTTTGTGTGCCACAGATTTGGTCACAGGTCGTATGACTGTAGATTCAAAGGTAGTGGTAATTATGAACAGAGTGTGAATAGTCCTAGACCCCCAGCAATAGTTTGCTATTTCTGCAATGAGCCAGGGCACAAGGCTCCTGACTGCAAAAAAAAGAACAGAGGTTATATTCCCAACCATTTATTCATCGCAAGGTTGTGATATGTTCACTGGTTGTTGTTGCTGTTTTTTTTTTGACATTTTCAGTACACTATCTCATTTTTTTCAGGGATGGCAAGGAAGCCATTTGTGAACAAGTAATTCACACAAGGTTGGTTACAAATCTCTATACAAAAGTAACAATAAGGCTATATACATTCATTTAGTTTTGACCTGTGTTCCAGACAAGAAGCATTTCAGCTACTTATTAAAAAGGCCAGAGTTTTTATATTATCTATGGTAAAGGGTTTCAATGCCATAATCACCACTCTCCACAACTATTTGACTTGGAAAAAATAAAAATAAAAACACATCAATACTAAAGAATTACAGCACAGTTTACAGTATTATCCTCAATAGTAACTTAGTACTTAAAAAAAACACACGTTAAATCGGGGTGCTTTAATAACACCTAGCGAGGTGTTTGCCAAGAGTCACTGCCTCAACACCCCCACTTTGAGCACTTATAACTTCCATAACAAATAACGCACGTCACCAAATGACCATATACAATAATATCTTATATCCTTTAGTGTCTCCATTTCAAATATCTTTTAGTTTCACTAACTATGGAACAATATAATGCTTTAAACTGGGGTGTCCAGGCAGCGCCTCTTACTTAACACTAAAACTGAGTTATCCAAACACCCTATTTTAAACAGTGATGCGTTTGAAGTAATTACAGCACAGTTTACAGTCTTACACTAAATAGTGACTTGTTTACTCAAGCAATAGCCAAAAAGCTGTGCACCAGTCCCATCAATTGCAGGACCAATATTTTAGCTATAATTTTTGCTGCCTGTAAATATGACTTACCTAAAATATTAACACTGTTTCTAATGGGGAGTTGGATGAACATAGTTCTAGTGTTAAGCAGGAGGAGCTTCCTGGACACCCGAGCCTAATATTGTCTCCATATTAGTCACTACTTAATAAATTTTAAATGAAGAAACTAGAATAAGCTAAATGGTATATGCTCATTTGGTATTTACTGCTTTGGTGTGCAAGTTTATGAGGGCTCAAAGTGGGGTATCCAGACTGGTCTCCTGGTAAAGTATAATTTAAACACCCCTTTCTAACCACAACTTAATATAAGTGTCAACAACTTCTGTCCAGAATTGCTCACTACTACTTTAGCTCTCACCAATGACAGAAAACCGCTAACTACCCCCACTAATAAAATAATAATGTAAGTAAAGAAATAAATAAATGAAATATAATAAATGAAAATAAATAAATAAATAAAATAAATAAATAAAATAAAAATAGGTAAAATATAATGAAAGAATGTGATAACAAAGAAACACGCTAGTTATCCTTAGCAGTGTATCTGACTAGAAAATATGCTTAAAAAAACAGCAGAATGTACCTAAAAATTTTAGAGACAAACCATGACCTGTATATTGAAGCCATTTCCAGAAAAATATGTCGAGGGCCTCCATTCTGTGAATGTAAGACTTCTTTCTTGCAACTTCTTAATTTGAGGTTCAACTATAATTGAACTCAAATACCACTTTATAGATTTCTTTTAATTCTCTCAATTGCTTCTGTTTCTATGAAATCAATCAATCTAAATAAGTAAATGTATTAATGTTGGTTTAATGAGAAGTTCAGTTGTATACACATTCAGGGGTAGATACAGGGGGGGAGGGGCCTCCATTCCAACAGGGCTTATTGAAAAATTTTAATGTGAAGTTACTAAATACAAGCGATACGATTCATAGGACAACTGCATGTTAACTCGTGCTCTTCTTCCAAGTATTAATATCTAATAATTATACAATTATTGATCTAAATCATAAAATTGATATTAGCTGTATTATGAAGTATTCACATAAATAGGTTCTTTTCATAGGGTATCAGATTATAGCAAACACATTAACAGAGAGACAATAATTATGCTGTAACTAAACTTATAGTGAAGATAAAACTATTACTTGTTGTACATAATAAGTTAATATGTATTTATGTACACATTATGTACACCTCAATATGCACCTGATTGTCTATACTAATTCACGAATTCAATTAATATAGCTACATCTTGTAATAGCTTATTTGATTCAGCTAGTAGCATGACAAAAAAACAGAATTATCTACAGATGCTTCAAATAATATACAGATTATTATCATAAGTGTGATAGTGGAAATACATATCATAGGGGAGGAATATTATGAAATCATGTACTACAGATACTTCAAATCTCTTCAGGGTAGAGGAAACGTGAATATTATGAGCACAAATGATTATTTAAACATTCGTGCTAAGGAATTTTAGTTTGAGATTGAATAATTTTAAAAAATTAGACATTTTCACTATGAGGAGGTGACATGCAATGTTTAACGGTCATAGTTCTTATATATTGGCTATGCTAGTGATGAACAATAAAAAAAATCAGATAATCATATTAACGGCAATTTATTCATTTTTAATAGCACAGTTCATTTTTGGTTTATATTATAGGTTTCACCATCCTGGATAATATTTATTGACTTGGTACGGACATACCGTTATAGTTCAATCTACTGCAGTCAAAAATGATTTTTTTAATCAAATATCTGGGCTGCTATTCAACTAGCCATCAACAGTGAAATAAAAATATAACAACTGCCTGGAATGATGCTGAAAATCATTTTATCATATACAGCATTTCTACAGCTACTATTATTTTTGTTTCACTGATGATGGCTAGCTGAACTTCAGCTGAGAAGTTTGATTAATAAAATAATGTAAACATTTATGGAGAATGGTTTCAACTTGAAAAATCAAGTAGGTTTCACTTTCATAAGATTTCCAACAACTAATATCACTTCAACTTTATTCAATCTTGAAATCCAGATAATATTATGGAAATACGAAACTAGGATGGTATTGGGAATGAAATGGAATAGCAGTAGGTAATGCAAGAAATTGGACCCAAAATTAGCCTACATACTTTGATCAATTAATAAGAAGAAAAATGCAAGACACACTTAAAGCATGTAAAGTGTCCATTGACAACCAAAACAAAATTGTAAATTATTGTAAAATGTGTTGATGCTTATTATCCTATACAACCTTGTAAAAAATTTGTTAACTTTAATTATATCAAGACAGTTTACAAATTTTCTTATGGTTGTAAATAATGAACCCTTTTCAAGGTGTGATGTTTGGTGGTCAGGTGAATACATAGACAATATAACTGGCTAGCAGTCTTAGCGATTGCAGATCTTCCTTTCCATTTACTTAACCAAACAAGATAATAGGTAGATGCCATCATATGGTGTACAAAACACATAGTTCTCAAGTCTCAGTTGATAAACTTATTGGGGTCTGATTATCAAGAATCTGATTGTTTTTTCATTACATCAATATACTACATCTCACTATATCAGTATTATGTCTTGTACTGTTTGAGAAATACTGAGAAATATTGGAGTTTATATTTTGGTCAATTATACCTATAACTAGTTAGCAATTATGTTCAAACTTAAATTTCTGATTACTTTATTCTTCTTTACCAAAATAAAAGGTAATTTTGTCAAGTTATCATTGTTATACAAATTATATGTGTTTATTTTAGGAGAACTTGGCAAGACACAAACATTGTGTCCAAATGACACAGTGACATTTCAGTGCACTAACTACGGGAGTACTTTTATTAACTGGGAATTATTAACCACAAGTGGTGACAGTTCTCTTCTTGGTATCAACAGTAGAAGAAATCCTGAAGGGAATATAATAATGGATACATTAGGACCCACAAAACTGAAATATGAAGTTATTTCCGCCAACAATTCTTTCATGAGGGGAACAGTCACCATATTAGACCCTATTTATGTAAATGGGACCACAATTAAATGTAATGATGAATACTCTCTAATGCTCACATTCCAGATGCTAGGTAAGAGTAACATTTAGTTCACCACATAGACTACTTCTGCTAGTAATTATAAATACTATACTACAATACTACATATTATTCAGAGTACAGTTACTTTTTAATTTTTCCAATAAAGATCTATGTCTAATATACTTGCACAATATTTTACAGTTTAAATATAATATTATTACATATCAGATTCAAGATATCTTCCAACTGAAGTGTATTTAAATCCAAGGACTGATTCCCAGCTGGGGTTCAGTTATGTAATGTCATGGAAGAATCTAATCAATATATCAAATTATCAAGTTACTATTTTGCCAAGAGTTTATTCTTTATCTTCAGCTACTGAGATCCAAGTGTCTAGTTTTAGTCGCATATATGATATTATAATTATTATCTATAAAATCTTGTCCGGGGAAACTATCACAACACTTCGAACTTAGTAAGAGAATGGCACCTTAATAATACTGAAAATATTATTTAGAAAGATGTTCATAATGATGAATTAATGTATTATGCTGTTGAAGTTTATGTATAAATTCAAATACATGTATACAAGATAAGTGATGGATTATGACAATACAAGTAGCCTAAATTATATAGCTTCTATATTTACTATAACATACATATGTATTGTATCATATTGTTGACACAGAACTCCTCCTTTTCAAATTATACAAATAGCTTCTATTTTTACTATAACATACATATGTGGCAACATGTAATGGATAACGAACTGCCTTGTCTCAATTGAACTTAATTAATGTTGTGTGTTGTGAACCCACTGAAATAATTGATGTTGTGTGTTGGCAAATACTTAGATATGCCATGCGTTGTTGACCTTCATCTACTTATACTTGATTTTTGTCTTCATTTTGAGAAAAAATAAAGTTTTAATCTGCAACAAGAGCCACACATAGGTATTGTATCATATTGTTGACACAGAACTCCTCCTCCCTGATGTTCCAATCCTCTTCATTGTTATGTAATTTCTCCAGACCCAAATCCCACGAGTACCTATGAGAGTCATACCTATTGGCTGGTGTCCACATTTTATAAATTTATTTCTCTTTGAGAATATTTTTTGGTTAATTCTATTATGAACTTTGCAAATTACAGGGAGATGTCCTCTTATTTCAGAAAACATGACATTTTCTATTGTTCAGTACAACTTAAATACATCTGGTGAATTTTCAGTTGAAGTAAAGTGCAAAGAATGGCTAAGCAACAGAACAAGCTTAATAAAATGTGGAGTAGATGAACAATGGGATATGGATATTATACAGTTGTGTGCAGGAGAACATAACTCCATCATAAATAGTACAACTACAGTGAGTTCAAAGGTGTGATTTATAGTATGTGTTATTATTATTATTTACAACTACAGGAAAATTGCATTGATAACAATTACTCCGATTCAACAATTTCAATATTCACTGTAGTTAGCTATGGTTTGCAGTATGATGGGGGGATGCTTGTCAACATTGTTCGTTTATCTGATACTGAGACAATTTTGTGAGGTTTACTGTATATTAGAGAGGAAAAAAACATTCCGGAATGAAATGGATTCAACTGCAACACCGAGTACTTCTGAAAAACGCTGTGAAGCTCCAGTTTATGAAGAAATTCATCTTTCAGAAAATGTTGCATACGTATTACCACAGAAAATATAACATTTACTATGATCTTAAGTGTGCATGTTAGTATGGGGACTGACTTAGTTCGTGCATTTTTTATACCTTTTTTTCTACTAATGGTTGTAATTATAAAAAAATCATTTGCACAATAACCATGCTAATGAACGAATCATATTTTATAAGAGAGTGGCTAATAAATATCTGGGAAATTAGTAGTTCAATATAATGTAGAGTATTGGATGGAAGTTGTTTAAGTAGCTACAAACTGGTTCTTATAACCTTATTGTAATTTCCTTAGTAATCATAAAGTTTTGATTGGTATCATTTAATAACATTTATTCTATATACATGTACAAAGATCAAATGGTCACGACAACCAGTATATACCTAGTGATCTCCACAAAGATCAATAGGAAGAAAAGAAAAATCATCCTAAACATTGAGCAACTCAACTAAAATAGTACTATCATGCAAGTACATAATAAATTCACATACTCTGCCCTGAGTGATGGTACACCCAAACGATAAATGCTAATGAGTAATTTTTTATCTTGTCTTAATTCATAGCAAAAATAATATCAACAATGCAATATTTTGTTCATCAATGGAACATGGGAATTGAAAATTCAAAATTAATCTAGTTTGGAGAAGCATTATGTATATTGCAACTTAGTACTTTTGAGTTATCTTGAAGATAAGATAATCCTGAATTTATGTGGATTAATCATATTCAATATTAATAAGTACGTATAATCTACATAATAAGATTATATTTGATATCAAAAAAGTAGGAATTGTTAAGCTTTGACTGTAATTCATTGCTAAATTCAGAAACAAGATCATAACTCCATCATAAATAGTACAACTTCAGTGAGCATTTAGGCAGTCCACTTGCGCTCCCGGTACTCCGCAAATCTTGACAGTAAAGTTTAATAAGACATGTAGGGGATTGTGGTATCGGGTGACTCGCAAAGCAGACTGCTAGAAGTACTGACTGACTGACTGTGTCTGTGCATATGAAATAAATACACAATGAACTGGGCCCGTCCAGCTTGCTGACTCATTGCTCATGTGCAGAAACTAATTCTAAAAATAAATGACATAGAAACTATAAAGCTGAGCATGCTCAACAGTTCAGTCCACTTGCTCTCCATCCCTCTTAAGGCAGGGTGCTCTCCTCACCAGTTTATGAAGAATAGTAATGTGGAACATTATTATTATATTATGTCGTGTGGTATACCATGTTTGCATAATTGTCTCAGAAATATTCATTGATTTTATACACTCTTATTACTACAAGTTTAGTAGAACAAAGCTTAATTTAAATTTTTGATTAGCATAATAAATTGGCCTGAGTTTCCACAAACAGGCTAAAAATGAATTGATTGTGTCATAATAATGGAGAATTATGGTATTCATTTCAAATAGTAAGAATAATGTGCCTTTTATGAGTTTCTTGGCAATATTTGTACCTACTTTTTTATTGTTGAATTTATACTATATCTCATTTATAATAATAGCAAATTTTCTCATAACATCCAATATTGTATTGAGTCTGAAGTTCTAATTAACAATATTGGCGGTTAGAAAAAGACAGTTTGCTATTATTATAATTAATTCAGCCGAGAATAACTGAATTACGTAATTCATGTATATAAATGTGATTGAGATCATAATGAACAACAGAAATTTTATACACATATTTTTATTAATAATATGGTGCAAGATTATAGTAGATATTTACCTGATGATTTCTGTCATTATTTTTTTAATTTCAACTATAAAATATCCTTAGATTCATACAAATAAGTTCAAGTATTGTCCTAGCTAATTATTACTTATAATTTATTATCTAATGAAGAATAACTTGTTGTTTTGTCATTCGAAGGGGCAACAGTTGTATTATTTGATGTAGAATCATTATTTGCTACGGTAATTGAAGGTGGAGTGAACTTTTTTGAACTATCAGGAGTTCTTTTTTCAAAGCAATTTTTTAAATCATCAGAAGTAACATTGTAATTACCATCACCACATGTGAAATTGAATGAATTCATTACAAATAACAAGCCCACTGATAGCTCTGGCTGTGTCACACTTAAAAAACTGAGCCAGTCCCCAGTAAAATGCGGTGGAAATGTCAGGCGCTTGGTAAAGAAGCTGTGTTTAAATTTATGTTGGTTCACCATCCATGTCTGATTTTTATTGCTTACTAAACATTGAAATGCTTTAATATTAATTTTGCTTGTCGACATTTCAAATAAGTATGTAAAAAATACATTCGTATTATTCTTAGTGCACAAAGTGTCATTATATTTAGGTATTTTTGTGTTTTCGGTAATCATTCCATTATCACTGAGACATGTTATACTGTTCAGAGAAAGAGAATTGGAAGCATATACGATTAAAATGGAACTAAAAGTGTGCTGCTCTTTGGTAGATGGAAGTGAAGACAGAAGTGCCATTGAATAAATAAAATTGTTTTTACTTATAATATTGTACACAGTTCCAGTCCTGGATAACCCAGCTAATTGTACATTGTTGACTTCCCATTGTAATGTTTTTCCAACTACTTCATAATGAAAGAAATGCATAGAATTGGAAGGATCAGGACTAGGAATTTTCAATAGATATTCCACATTAACACTACTTCCTTGAATCGCTGTGATTACAATAGCTGCAGTGAATAACTTTATCATTTTGTTCTAGGCAAAAAACATAGCTAATAAATTACACAGCTAACTAAAAAGTACTAGAATAATGATACAGAAAAAACAACAGGTCAAATCAATATAACAATGATTCCACAATAAAAAATAGTAATATTTTAGACAAAAGTAAATATTTTCACAATTCTCTTAGAAATATGCTGTGCTCTCTACATTCTAAATTAGTTAGGTGCATGCATAGCCATTGTGAACCACTATATTTAGGGTCCTTCAGGCCCTAAGTAAAACCATGGCTGCACTAATAACGATACATCCTGGGGCTTTCAGAATATTTGGATACAATAGTGCTCTGAAAGGCTAAAATTAGTGTATCCTCATGAGCCTATTATTTCTTAACTATGGATGCTTAATATGAGCAACAGTAAGCAAGGCAATAGCACCTCAATACAAGTCTACATAATCCTAACATAGCTCAATAATAGCAGAATTAAGAACTTAAAGTTAGCAATGCTATGTTCTGTTTCTTACGCAGGTTAAGCGTTGCTCAGCATCACTGCAAATCAATCCACAAGTGCTTTATTTATTTATCTAATTTATTGACATTCATAAAAGTAGGAATAATTTCTTAATTGGAAGGAGGGGGGACAACATGACAAGCCCCAAGACACATTTGAAAGTGTGCCCTCATGCAAACATCGCTACTTATAAGTAAAATACTTGTAATGTATCAATTAAATAAAATAAGATAAATCATCCACAGACACAAAGTTTTGCAATACATTTCCAATTACGAATAACAGCTAAACTATTATATAGAAGCAACATAGTCTCTCCAGTAAATTGTTTAAGAGCTCGTACCTTTTTTCCACCGCCTTATCCTTGTACTGTAGACCTGTTACAAGATTTATAAGTGACACGATAGCAGTTCCAGATGACTAACTCGCGCGAAAATACGAGCCACTTCTTTGCTTTTGTTGGCCAAACAAAAACTATCTGAAACTTAGTTAGTAAAACCACACCCCCTTAATTCTCTTGATGTTTTTTTTTTATCATACTAATTGTTTTGTGGTTGAGTGGCATATAGATTTGTCGGTGGAAAAAGGTAGGAACTATGTAATTGGGGTATGAGCACCCTTTATTCAGAAAGAGCCCTCACTTTTTTAGCTAGTATATTTCTTACCGATAAAAATATAATGCCAACAACTTTTGTGTGTGGTTGTTTTTCCACCTTCAATAGCTAATTGTGACAGTCTAACGAGTGCACTCCTACCTAATGATATGCGAGTCATTTTTGCTATTTGTCATCCTTTTATATTATAGCTGACCAAGCTCTTGGTATGCCAGCTGAGCAAGTATGATATTAATCCTGACAGAATAGTATTGTATTTAGTGGTTTTTCAATTTTTTCTTCATGGTTGGATTGTAGCTATAGGTAACTGCTTTCAATATTAGCTAGAATGTCTTTGCAGTTGCATTTAATCAGTTTTCTTTTTTTTTCATGATTAAAAAATAAATTGTAAACTTGTTTTGTTCTTAGTTTTAATTTTTTTTCCTTCTTGATTGTAGCTGTTCATTATGCCAGTTCTAGACAGATTATAACTAGATTATAACTAGTTAGATGCTAACTATTGTGTAAATTAATATTGCAATATAATCTTGTGGAAATGCAAATATACACAGCATTTTCCATGAGTAACTCTGGCTATGTCACCCCTTCTTGAAGAGAAGCCCCCAATAAAAAATCCTAGATCAGCAGAAGAGATTATTTTATAGCCAATAATTAAAAAAATTAAGTCTGTAAACATGTAAACTTGTGCTTTATTTCTTTTTTGTTATTCACATGTTGGGTGGTAAGTGCCCTTGAATTAGACTGTTGTATTAAGCTTTTGTTTCCAGCTGCATTATGCAGCTGCATAAATTGCCAGCAAGGTACACTACAAGTCTGAAAGGTGGCCTGTAAAAATAAATTACAGCAGCATCTGCACAAGGAATGAGTTGTGCCCTAAATTTTGTTACAATAGAATAATATGTAGAAGAATTCAAATAATTATTAATTTTCTGTGTACAACTAAACTAATTTTCTTTGGATGCACATTAGTAAGTTTACCTATTGTCTACAGGAATATTAATAACAATTGCATCCTTATATAGAATCACAGCAGCTAATTCTCAATGTGTCAACCTGGTAAATGTTATAGGTGCATAGATTCCATGTCAGTGACACAAAACCTTATATAACATCCTATGTCTTTTCCAAGAAATCACCTTTTTGCTCCCTACATCTAAATATTTGAAGACATCATCATCAGCATATAATGACTTCACTGTGGTCATCACAGCATTTTCACAATTTTAGTATGAGCTAGTTAAAAAATATATCTTCAATAACCTATTTTCAAATTTTTTTTGCCTCCTCCCTCATAATAATAATTATACACACACATACACACATGCATGCTTACCTAATCTGCAAACTTCAATGATGCCTTAATGTTTTGTTGTTATAATTTTAATGTAGTTTTAAATAATCCATATTATTGTCACAGCTACGCCATGTTGTATTTGTAAATGAAGTGGTGAAGTCAGGTTTAGCTAACCACAAAAATAGTTGAATAAAATGACTAGATATTAATTATTTTAACATTAAATTGATGTAAAAATAGCTGTCACAACATTTAGCTAACCAAAAAGTGGAAAAATTTGAATGAAAACTTATCACCTCAATTTAGGAAAATATACATACATGTACTCCTCCTCAAGCAGCTGCTAAACTTCTTATCTGAAGTTGGCAATCTTTATTGCTTGGCATAAGAATTACCAGTGTATTCCACCTACTGTGAAGTGTCATGAGCTAAACAGCAGGATATACTGCTATTTAGCAGCTCAGGCACTCCACAACATCATATGCAAGACCTGGCAGAAAATGAGCTTGTGTTTTGGCTTAGGCTTACTCTTACATAACTTACTTAATTGGGCTTTTCAGGATTATATATTATGATAAAATCCTGACATGTCAAACCCTGTGTTAATTTTCTACTAAATCCTCTGGGATTAAGGTATGTCATTTTATGATCTTGTGTGATCATTAATGTACTAACATAAAATTCAAAAGAATATCCATTTTATCTTATACAATTCAATCATGTATGATCTTGTAAGATCACAGAGGAGATCCCAACAAGGTATTCCAAAATAACTAATCATGTATTACATGTGTATCCAATTTCATCCATTATGCATATTGTAATGTCAACTTTATGAGGCAGACAATTGAGGCTAAGCTACAAGCTCAGTGAAAGAAGCATTCTGAACATTCTGAACGTTCTGCATTCAAACATTCATCGCATGGTCAGTGAAAAAGATTACAATAATAACCTACTACCTAATGACTTGAAAATGAATTAATTTCTGTGTATGATTTGTCGTGAAAGTCGTCAGTTCTTATCTCACAAGGAGTTATTGGGTATGATGCTGTCACCAGAGGCAGTCTAAAAAATTCAGGCCATATGGAGGAGTTATGGATTGGTGCTCTGCCCTAATATCACAAAAATGTATAGACCAAGACATACCATGGCCTTATGGTTGCCTTAATTAAAATGAATTAAGGACCCGAGTTTAAGTATTATAACTAGGTGCTCAAATCTGATTGGTTCGAGAGTTATCCGCCAATATCTATGACCAAAATAATATGGTTTAAAATGGAAGGGAAGTGTAAATTAATGTTAGATGAAGTGAAATGAATATGAATGATCTGCTAATAGAATAATTATTAGGAGTAAATACGATGAAATAATTAGTTCAAAAATAAGCAAATTAGTTAAATTAAAGGTTAAATGTGAGAGTAGGGCAGTGACATTATGTTGCTGGAGATTTGTGGTCTGTGCTGGAATCTCCACCACATGAATATGTGAATACAACTTTTGTTGTTTATTTATACGTTACAGATGCTATTTAGCTAGACATCATCAGTCAAACAAAAGAAAAAGTAAAGTACCATAATAATGATTATTATACACTATACTATCATATCGGGCACAAAGTTGCATTTTGAACAACCATTGATTATAACTGACTAAATGTGATGATTAAGATAATGCTGCAATTTAGCAAATTTTAGCGTTAGCTGACATAAGTTAGATTTAGCCCCTCCGAAAAATATTGTGAGCTGCATATTTACAGCTCTACTATACACTAGCTGTTCTATTACAAAATAATCTGAGACCAAATAATAATATATTGGCTATTCTATTCAGGTCAATTATAGTTCGAAAAATTAAAACAGAACATATACACACTGTCTTCATAAGAGAAGAAGCTGAACAAGAGAGACACTCACTGGTACGTATACAACACGAAACTCCACTTCACTTGTGTTGATATCTAAGCAGTTGCTATACAAACTGTCAGTTTACTCAATTTAATACCATTCATTGGATACAATAATATTGACACAGTATCTTCTGACAGTTTATCTTTGTCTATTAGTCATTATTACATTATGTGTGTGTCTTTGTGTGCATATTTGTAGGTATGTGTAAGTGTATTTGTATGTGTGTTTGTATGTATGTGTGTATTTTGTGTGTTTGCTTTCCCATGTATGCTTTTAGGGTTGCAATAAGTCAAGGTATAACACTAGGCTAATGAATAGTGTAAACTGAGAGCTGATTACTTTAGCAATTATGGATATAAATTGCTATCTTAAATATTCTAATGGACTTATGCTTTGGTATAATAAATGGCAATGGCTTACGGTTAACTAGCAGATTAAATTATAGGCACTAATACTTATGCGTGATTTAACAACTTACAGTGTTTTTCTTTTCTTAATTAAACCAACAATTATCTTAATATGTTATGTTTAATAGTTAAAAAATTTAAGATATTTAAATGTTATATGATTATGAAACAGAATAATAATAAACATCTTTATAGTAACAAAATTCATCAAACACTAATGTTCATCACAGCAATAAATACAAACTACATTAGTATAAACATTGCTAAAACTCTGAAAATGAGTCAGGTTCAAAAATAATCTTCAGAGAGGACCATCCTGTTGAAAGAAAATGGTTGGTCACATAAAAATCAAATAATTAAAAGGAAATCTAAAATGAACAATGGTAAACTATTCATTCTGTAGAAACAAATTATCTTCTATATCAAACATTTTCTACATTACGAGTAGTGTATTAAATAGTATGTATATTTTAATATAATATTATCATGTTGTTACTCTAATTACATAGTATAATTAGCACACAAAGTGTTTGCTTGTCATGAGTTATTTTATCAATACTGTATATTTATACTCCCCCAGTTATTTGCATCATGTTATCAACACCCTTCACTCCTCCAGCTATCACATTACACATTTGCTTTATCAGTTGTATTCCAACTACTGAAGAATATTGAAGTTATTACGTAATTAAACTCACTTAAGCCACTGTCCCCAGCTTATAGTATGAGTCACAATATCATAATAACAATTCGTAGAACTACCTATAGTGTAATGGGAGGTTCCAACTTCGTACCAATATTTTTTATGGAAAGAGTAGTCTCACTATGCCCAGATCAAAGAATACATTATGCAGATATCTTAATTGATATTCATTGAAACTCTCTTTTGTCCCATGCATATTTAATTATAAGCTAATTTTAAATACTATATACAAATTTAGTATGCAGAGGTTGATTTAATTTAAAAAAAATTATTAACTATTTATTATTATAGGAAAAAAGAATGATAAAACACTGAATGTGTGATATTTATTAGCCAGATGGATCGGCACAGAGAACAATTCTGTGTAAAAACAAAAACAGTTGAAAAAATACAAAACATGTTTTAAACAAATTTTTGTAGGATAATGGCTATCTTATTAATGCATACAATAGAAAATTTTATTATTCTAGCCGGCAATAATATTATGCTACTTAAAACTTAACGTGAGGTATCGACTTCTTGGCTAAGTCCTTTTCAGGTGTCAACTGAGGGCAAACTATACCTGGTGATATAATAGTCTGGAGGGTACCATACTGTTTATCATAAATTATGAAGGGTAATTTGCACACATCATAGGAAGACAGTATCCAGGAAGCTGTAAACGTGTTTCTCACAATTCTTAGTGGCTGTGTCTACAACTCAGTTGTATCCTGAAGAGAACTCTGGCAAGAAGTCGAAATGTTGGTTTACATTGTAATTAACATAATAATATATTGGCTGTAATGAAGCAATTGGTTCGTATTTGGAAACAAAAATAATATAATTATTATATTGTTACTATTCCCATTATTATATTGTAACATGTAACATGAATGTTGCATTAACATTTCCTCACCTCATGTGAGTACTCCTACAGTTATTTGTATCCCTTTGCCACCTCTAATTCTGCATTATTTATTTTTGTTTATAACCTGCTAAATCCCAGAAATAAAGACTCCTGAAGTAAAAATGCTCTGGTATTTTAACAAAAATTACTAATCTATGTCAATAGTTTAAAAAAAGTGTGTATGATCTAATTAATCTACATAGTAAAAAATGTATGTAATAGTTTATACCAGGAAAGTAGTGAGTTAATTGACTGATATGTGCAGGTAACAAGCAAAAATGAAACTGGGAAAGCTGAATGAAATGTACTACTTACACAAAGGACTTGTCAGAACAATGCTTTCTTTGTTTTTTTACGTAAATATACATGTGTGTATACACTAGTGGTGTGCTTGAGCACAAATGGCGAGCGAGCCTTTAACCACACTATTGTTAAATGATTGATTTTAACAACTAACACTCAAGCTACTAAAATAAAGTCGAGTTTTTAATTTAAGTATATGTGGTAAAGGGGTTTCAATGCCATAGTAACCGCTCCCCGCAACTGTTTGAATTGAAAAAGAAGCAACAAAATTGAGTCACGTTATTTAAATTTTTCTTTGTGATATTCTTAATAGTAGTTGTAACGCACAATACTTTCACACAACTGAACATACCTACGCAAGACTTACCTTCGTGGTTCGTCTAGTGGACAATGAATTTTCAAGTAAATGCTGTTGAGTAGGGCTTATAACTATGACAAATAGCGTATTAACTTACCACCGCCACTAACTCGAATAGAAATGGAGCTCCCATAAGTTTTTGCGTTTTAAAATGCACCCGCAAAAACAATTCAAAGCGGTAAACAATTCAATTTTCTAAGGTGATACGGGTAATGGTCGCTAAACCAGAGGATTCTGTTTAGTGTAGTTTGGGACGGGGTCGAATGCCGAGCGAACACAAAAATACGGAGGGGCAAAGTACAAAACTGGCATACATACGTCCAAACATTATTATAATAAACTAGTGGTGTGTTGAGCACAAATGGCGAGCGAGCCTGATAGTTAGGTAACATAAAATGTTACTATGTTTTAGCTTACTGATGCAAACAATATAATAGCAGTTATGACATTTGATTTCAGCAAACAAATACAAAATCACTGTCTTACCTTATTAATGGTAACTTTTGTAGTATCAAACATCTGCCATTCTGATAATCTCAATCACCAGTAACTCTTGAACAAGCTCTCAGCTAAGATAAAAAATAAACCAGTGTTATTATTTGTAATTTTAGCCAACAAATATGGAATTACTACTTACTTCAATCTTGAGTATTGATAACTTCTGTAGTATCAAATTGAAGTTACTTTGACCATCTGAATTACCTTGAATTCTTGACAACAAGCTCTCACCTACAAAAACAAAAGACAATGAATTTTAGCACACAAATACAAAATTACTTTCTTACCTCATTTTCTTCAGCAGTGGTAACTTTTGTAGTACCAAATTTGAGTCCTTCTGACTATTTGAATTTACCAGTGACTGTTGACAACAAGCTCTTAGCTATAAAAAAGAAGGCCAGAGTTATTTTGCATATTAAGCTAACAAATATGGAATTGCGTACTTACCTAGGCATCCCTCGAGTAGTAGTAGCTTCCTTAGCATTAATACTTTATGTGCTTACATACACTTTTCAGAAGTAGTGATAGCTCTCTTACTACTGACTACAGGTGGCTCTTGACAACTAGTAACAAGCCGCATTTAGCCGGAAAAAAGGCGAAGTTTTGAATTTAAATCTGGTAAAGGGTCTTCAATGTCATGGAATCAACTTTTTGTTTCTTGAAAAGCAAGCGTTTTCGTAGGAATTTTCTCACACTTTGGAGCTTAAGTATAAAGTAAGACTTGCTTAATGCTGTAGTTTCAGAATAAACTGGGGTCAAGCTTAAAAAGCCGTTTTTTTTTAGAAAAAACGTTCCCCGCGCGCGCGTTTAAAGGGCATACGTACAATCCATACATACATACCTACATATATACTAGTGGTGCGCTCGAATAGCGCAAAATAGCGAAGCGAGCGATGCATGTTCCTTGTAATTGCAGCTATAGATACAGTTATTTATTTTGTTGTTGTTAATGTTATGTCTGTCTGTTGTTTCATATAGATTCATTGGTGCTTCTATTCTATACCACTGTATGATGAAGGTTATAAAATTTAGGCTATGTATAATAAAGTTTAAATGTTATACTTTTTGTGGTAAAACAAGAGTAATGAATTATTTTATTATTTATTTTATTAATGTAATTCGTAATCAGCTACATAGTATTGCTTTATATAATTAAGTTTAAATGTTATATTATTTGTGATAACATAAGAATAATGAATTATTTTACCAGCAAAGTTATTGACTGGTGTTTTAGACAGAATATACAGCTATTTAATTAAAAATGTCATACATCATTACAGTTACAGCTGATGTAAACTTTGTGGTTTAATAAAATAAAAAAATAAAAGAGTTTGTTTGGGTACTATAACATATTCAGTGGGAGAGCAGAGTATGTTAAATGGATGTAGATATTAGACTACATAGTTTGATAATAGAGTTAGGTTAATTTTTATAGTTTTACATTAAATATAACCTGCAATTGTGAAGGAATGTTTCCAGGATGCATGTTATTTTGAGCTGAATAGAGCTTAGGGATATGTTTATCCCGGCTACATCGACAACATTCCAATGACTTAAATTTCATTTTGGTGCCTGGAAACTTCTCCATACACGTTATGCAGACTGGGATAGTAATCGATGAGATTTTAGCATGAAAATTACGCATTGCTGTGTGAACTTGAGGATCATCAAATGCTGGAATAATATGGTGCAATGAAACCTGGGGATGTTGTCTTGACCTGTTCCCCCTAACTTGAGCCAATCTAGTCTCCCGTTGAAGTGGTGTTTCATCAGCTAATTTCTGCTGTTGGTTAGTTGACAACTGCTCTAATCTAGAGGAATTTTGTAATGAAGATTCATTTGCTGTTCTCAACAGTTGGTTAGTGAACAAACAGTGGAGCCTGTGATCTCTTTCACTATCACTTTCAAACAAATGTGTGACTTACTGTTTTTGTGACATTAGTTGTAGACGTTGCTCTCTGCATAATGGTTTCCTAAATTTGTAATGAAGATTCATTTGCTGTTCTCAACAGTTGGTTAGTGAACAAACAGTGGAGCCTGTGATCTCTTTCACTATCACTTTCAAACAAATGTGTGACTTGCTGTTTTTGTGACATTAGTTGTAGACGTTGCTCTCTGCATAATGGTTTCCTAAACGAAAATATGTCTCGTATTAACTTATTGAAGTATATATTTTATTTTATATTTACCTCTTGCATTCGTTGCTGATAAGCTGAAAGGCTTTGCGGTATCGAAATTGTTTGAGTTATATTTTCTGCAACTTTTTTTGCTGCTTTGGGTGTATATGAGAATGGATGTCCTCTGATAGATGTCTTTTCCTTCCTCTTACAGTACAAAAAGTAGTGGGGATATTAGCTTCTTGTTCAGATGGTGTGGCTGCATTTTCAGTGTCTTCAAGAGTAGTTGAGTCTACAGCTGTATAAAGTTGATTGGTACAGTAATCCTCAGGAATAGTCTAATAAATAAATTAGGAACATTTAATGGCTTTTCAAAAAGGAAGATTCTTTACTTTGCTACCTGTTTCTGTTTCGTTTTAGCTCTCCTCCTCCTTGCCCTGTCCTTTTCATTTCTTATCTCTCTCCTTATTATTTTTTCTTCTGGAGTTCCTAACGCCCTCAAAGCTCTTGACCGAGTGTTTCTAACGTTTTGTCTACTGGGCATCACTACTTCGTACGGCGGGTAAACAAAACAAAATGTTGCTAAGAAGGTTACCCGGCCCGCGCAAGCGCGTAGGATAAAGGGAACGTTATGTCTACTGGGCATCGCTACTTCGTACAGCGGGTAAACAAAACAAAATGTCGCTAAGAAGGTTACCCGGCCAGAGCAAGCGCGTAGGAGAAAGGGTACACACGTACGCCCACTCAAGAACAAAAACAATTTCTAGACCTAAATATATATATATATCGCGAACTCATTAGAGAGTCAGCTCCGCTCGCTTCGCTCGCTTCGCTGAATAATATATGTGACCGTCTACGGGAAAATCGGGCACAACGCGGCATGCGTAGACATCGCAAAAAGATCGATTTAGTTCTTAAAATTGTATTAAATAAGGCTAACGAAGGGAACGGTTAGGCAATATATAGCGGGAATGGCTAAAGCTACGGCGATAAAACTTGGAGAGCTTAATATGTACTTGCCGAGGAGTCTGTAAGTGCAAAAAAAATTTTTTTCGTCGGGGCCGCGTTGTGCCCGATTTTCCTGTAGACGGTCACATATAACATATACCCGATTTTGCATTATCCACCCCTAATACTGTCTCGCTCGCTTCGCTCACTCGCCAATAAACAAACATCCCCGATTTTCGATTGTGTTACCCCTGTAAGTGTCTCGCTCGCTACGCTCGCTCGCCAATAATAGCAACTAAAAAAGATTGATATAATAACTGATGAGTCAACTTCACTGGATGTTACATTAACATAATAGTGATCACTGAAGACGACTCATCGGAGTTGAACTATACAATAATACTAATAAATTTATTTTAGTAATTATAATAGAACATATCTCATTTAAACACATCACCAAATACATCAACTAAACAACTTACGTCTAATATTGATGTACCAAAATAATAGTAGTAGTATTATTATAAATATTATAACTACTAGTGGTGTGCTTGAGCACAAATGGCGAGCGAGCTTTAAGCATCCATAGTTAAGAAATAATAGGCTCATGAGGATACACTAATTTTAGCCTTTCAGAGCACTATTGTATCCAAAGATTCTGAAAGCCCCAGGATGTATCGTCCTAAGTGCAGCCATGGTTTTACTTAGGGCCTGAAAGGACCCTAAATATAGTGGTTCACAATGGCTATGCATGCACCTAACTAATTTAGAATGTAGAGAGCACAGCATATTTCTAAGAGAATTGTGAAAATATTTACTTTTGTCTAAAATATTACTATTTTATTGTGGAGCCATTGTTACATTGATTTGACCTGTTGTTTTTTCTGTATCACTTATTCTATTACTTTTTAGTAAGCTGTGTAATTTATTAACTATGTTTTTTGCCTAGAACAAAATGATAAAGTTATTCACTGCAGCTATTGTAATCACAGCGATTCAAGGAAGTAGTGTTAATGTGGAATATCTACTGAAAATACCTAGTTCTGATCCTTCCGTTTCTATGCATTTCTTTCATTGTGAAGTAGATGGAAAAACATTACAATGGGAAGTCAACAATGTACAATTAGCTGGGTTATCCAGGACTGGAACTGTGTACTATATTATAAGTAAAAACAATTTTATTTATTCAATGGCACTTCTGTATTCACTTCCATCTACCAAAGAGCAGCACACTTTTAGTTCCATTTTAATCGTATATGCTTCCAATTCTCTTTCTCTGAACAGTATAACATGTCTCAGTGATAATGGAATGATTACCGAAAACACAAAAATACCTAAATATAATGACACTTTGTGCACTAAGAATAATACGAATGTATTTTTTACATACTTATTTGAAATGTCGACAAGCAAAATTAATATTAAAGCATTTCAATGTTTAGTAAGCAATAAAAATCAGACATGGATGGTGAACCAACATAAATTTAAACACAGCTTCCTTACCAAGCGCCTCACATTTCCACCAAATTTTACTGGGGACTGGCTCAGTTTTTTAAGTGTGGCACAGCCAGAGCTATCAGTTGGCTTGTTATTTGTAATGAATTCATTCAATTTCACATGTGGTGATGGCAATTACAATGTTACTTCTGATGATTAAAAAAATTGCTTAGAAAAAGGAACTCCTGATAGTTCCAAAAATTTCACCCCACCTTCAATTACCGTAGCAAATAATGATTCTACATCAAATAATACAACTGTTGCCCCTTCGAATGACAAAACAACAAGTTATTCTTCATTAGATAATAATTCATGTAAGTTAATTATTATGTTATGGTACGTATTACCGCAGTAATCATTAAATTTCAGCATAGGCTTTCAACATCATGAACTATGTTGATGGTTCGTAGAACTCTTATTATATAGTTGGATATAGTTGGATAAATTGGTTCAAGAATATTTGTGACCGTCTACGGGAAAATCGGGCACAACGCGGCATGCGTAATCGTCGCAAAAAGATCGATTTAGTTCTTAAAATTGTATTAACCCTTTCGTTCCGGATCCCGCTTTGAAGCGGGTGAAGACCGATTTTCTCCGAATTTTTTAAAATAGTTACTTTATAGCTAGAACCTTCAGATTGCATACACAGGTGCCCAATGCATTGGAGAAGCATCTAAAATAGCTTTCAGCCAGGACTGCTTCGACAGTACCTCACAGCAGTTGCGTTTATTTCTTCCTCGGCAAAAAAAAAAACATCGGTTCTCCGTCGAATTTTAAAAAAAGTTACCTTCTTCACAGCAGCTTCATTTATGGATCCAGTCATCTCCAGAGCTTTGTAGAAGCAGCAAAAAATTGCTTGAGCTCAGTAGCCTTCCATAACACATTGAAACAACCGCTTCTTTGCCGACCAAGACTTTGCGGTTTGACTTACTGTCTTCTCCATTTTTTATAAAATCGCCAGTTCAACTGGGGACCTCCCTATTACGTACAGTCTTAGGTAATGCTTATTACATCATAGGAAAAAAGTGAGCGTGTCGTGTGACCCCGGTAACTATGCAAAAAAATTTTTTTTTCAAAGTCATTTTTTGGAAGATGGCGTCTAGAAATTACAATGCGGTGCAAGTTTTATACTTGCTTGATGCTGACTCTAGCGACTCAGGATCAAGCGGAGAGAAGGGAGACGACATCTAGGGCTATAGGAGGCCCTGTATCAGGGTTGGTGGACCAGACCCCGTCAACTCTGATACTGAAAATGGGAGTCAAGAAGATGATCGAGGTAAGCTTGTCTCTCTCTTGTCTTTCTCTTGAAAAATAGCAAGCTTCTGTTGTGGAATGGACTTATTTATAGCTATATTGAGATAGAGTAAGCTGTTTAGCTATAATATATATATATATATATATATTTCATTGAGTTTTGAGATTTGAAAGTGGCTTGTGGTTTTTTGAACAAATTCAAATTTTCAAAAAAAATTAAAAAAGTTTTTACCACATATACTACTAGGACCAGATGTGAATGCAGTCACTGACCCCGATTACGCAGATGAGGCGACAGGAGCAGAGTCTTCCAGTCATGAAGGAGAGGATACCGGACCTGAGTCTTCCAATGATGAAACACGAATAGGCAGCAGGTTCCAGTGATGAGGAAGAGGAAGTGGCTCCTCCTGCTCCGAGTTCTGGACGTCCTCGCGGTCGGAGAAGGCGGGAATCGAAGAACAAGAGTCGGGTGGATGAGGTAGGGGGAGAGTGGAAGAAAGATGACAACACACCCATTGATATTCCATAATCTTTTGTGTGAAGGACCACAACTTTGATATTTGTGGCTGCCCCCCCTCCCCCCCTGAACATCCCAAAAGTTGTAATATGTATTGTTATTGTCGTTGTCGTTGTCTGTGTTTTTGTGATGTTGTAGTGGAGCTTCACACTCGATGTATATGTGTGTGCGTGGAGTTGAAATGTTATTCTGGCGCTTCCAGATCTAACCGGGGAGGGAACGAACTCGGGGGGGAGGGGGGTCTTTTCCAATCGGGGCTACTATGCCCATGTAAGTTGAATTTCATGTATGTGTGTGTGTGTACACCAGTCAATTTATATTATACATTTATTTTTATGATCTGTATTCACCTGTATCTTCTTTTTTCTAGTGTGTGTGTGTGTGTATGTGCGTTTGTGGAATGAGAGAGAGCAACCGTGGACAAACAGTATGTGGCACTTCCGTATATAACCTGGGAGGGAACTCTGGATCTTTTTGGATCGTGACTACTATGCCCATGTAAGTTGAATTTCATGTGTGTGTATGTGTGTACACCAGTCAATTTATGTATAATAAATTATACATTTATTTTTATGATCTGTATTCACCTGTAGCTTCTTTTTTCTTGTGTGTGTGTGTGTGTGTGTGTGTATGTGTGTGCGTGCATTTGTGGAAAGAGAGAGAGCAACCATGAACAAACAGTATGTGGCACTTCCGGATCCAACCTGAGAGAGAACGAACTCGGTGGTCTTTTTCGGTCTGTGACATCATCCATGCCGGGTAAGTTGAATTTCATTTCAACTTACTGATATTTGGGTGTCCAGCTAGGGCTGGGGGGGTTATGGTACAAGAATGTCAGTGAAAAGTAATGACGGGGGAGGGGGGGTTATGGTACAAGAATGTCAGTGAAAAGTAATGACGGGGGAGGGGGGGGGCAATTCAGCGAGGCCAGCTGTTATGTTACAAATATCATTGTTGTCTTGTGTTTTTTTGTTATTGTATGGAGGTTCCGGATCCTATGGGAGGGATCGTTCAGTCTGTGCCACCATCCATGCCGGGTAAGTTGAATTCCACGTGTGTGCTTGTACTGCTTTTCATTTTCAAATTACACTTTCTCAATACAACGATTGTTTCTCTCATGTACAGTGTGGAGTATACATACCAGGGTTCATACAGTGGGAGGCTAGCGCTGGGTTCCCCCCTAGAATTTTGGGAGTTGAATAGAAATAAACATTTAGGAAGCATTTATTTTTAGTCTGATATTGTATCCCATTATGTTCCCTTCATAACTGAGCCATTTAGTGCATAGGACCGAACACTGATCATCAGTGTGAAGTATAGACTCGTATGCAAAGATGTGCATCAAAGTAGTGTAGGTTCAAAAAAATAGGTGTGGCGAAGTACACTCGGAGCCCCACCCCAAACAAAAATCCTGTATGAAACTGCATACAATACATCATAAAGTTGCAATTATATAGGATCATGAATAATTTGTTGTTTGTATTACAAATATCTTTGTTGTTTGTGTTTTTGTGTATATGAAATTGTTTTGTAGTGGAGCTCGACGTCCGATGGCATACGTTCCTTGTGGACACTCATAGATGTCTCCTACATGATCACAATCAGCACCACACACAACAAACAACATATTTTATTGTTGAACTAATATAATATTGGTATAAAATGCATCAAACAATATTATTTCTATTTTATTTTATTTTTTTATTGATGGGAAAAGTGGATTTTTTGGGGGAAAAAAATTTTTTTTTTGAAATATTAGTAGATGGCTTAAATATTATTCAATTTTCTCAATCAAAAAATGAGGGGAATCCCAAACTCTTGGTCTATTTAGTGATATATGGTTGCTATGGGGTTTTCCCAGCCAGCATCGAGTTAAAAAAATAAAACGGCAATGCTCTATTCCGCGGTAGAAAATTAGATTTTTCCGTGCGCGTCCAAACAATTCAGGAACGAAAGGGTTAAATAAGCCTAATGAAGGGAACGGTTAGGCGATATATAGCGGGAATGGCTAAGGCTACGGCGATAAAACTTGGAGAGCTTAATATCTGCATGCCAAGGAGTCTGTAAGTGCAAAAAAAATATTTTTCGTCGGGGCCGCGTTGTGCCCGATATTCCTGTAGACGGTCACATTTTAGCAAGTATAAACACATAATGTTTAATTATTACCAACATTCTCAACACATCATGTTATATTAGCCAGACTTCGCTTTTCCTATGGGATATCATTTCATTATAATAATTATATATATATATTATATTTTTTGAACCCACATATAAGTTATTGTACTATATACCATACCCATATATATGTGACCATACTTTTATTATTAAGCACTGTAAAAAATGAGGTGTGCATAGCACACCAAATCAGCAGCACACCATTGGTGTGATTTCACACTCCATTGACGAAGTGTTAGTGGCACACTATATTTGGTGTGAACTGAATGAGCACACCATATTTAGTGTGCAATGTAATGGCACGCCTTGAGTGTGCATTGAACACGTAATGCAGTTGTATTGGACCACATTTGTTTGTTGTCATATAATCATTAGTGCTGGAATATAAACAAACTGGCATTATTACAAATTAGAGGTCTTCAATGAGATGATATTTTAATGGAACAACAAAAATGTTTTGAACTGGAAAAAGTGATAGTGGGTGATAATCCACTAAATTTTTAGGGGATAATGAAAATAAAATTTGAGTTTTCGTGACTTCATAAGCATGATAATGATGAAAGAAGCACTCGGTATTGTATAATTGTAAAATAAATATACAATCCTTGATATTATACACTAATATTTCAATAATTTCTCCAAACTTGGGAAGCAACTTATTTTCAACAACTACGAAATTTTTTGGCTTGTACGTTGTTGTTCCAAACTTCACCCAACTGACTCTACAAAACATTTACATACAACAGTAGAAATATAACATGTTTTTTTTGGTCGTATGTATTTATCAATTGAAGAAATCACGGGATTCACTGGGTAGCTTCTTTACTACAAAAATTACCAAATCTGACGTGTTCACAATTTTGGGAAAAAAGTACATTTTTAATCACCACTAACAGAGCGAACCATCAGTGTCAAATGTACAATACAGTGCTAATCATAAACACCATGGCAGTATAATAACATTATAAGAGAAAGAATAAATACATGACAAATGAGCAAAATGTAAATTTAAGGACCTTGAAAAAAGAAAACAATCAAATACCAATAATTATTATTGCACCAAAAAAAGCAGTTTTCATTTAGTGTCAGCATGGCTGCTACCTTCAGAAATTCTATTGACAGAATGAAATCATACCTAACCATAAAGAATGACTTATGTTACACACTTCTCAAACACCTTCGAATATAACCATATAATATATAATGTGAGTGGTCTCGGAAAAGGGACCTTACGGCGCAAAAATTGAAATTGAGATATGGGCTCCAGAAGTATGTCACTGAAAAAATACTTTCTTTCTCCATTTTTTTCTTTACAGAATTAGTCTTAGTAACTCTTACTCTACGTGTATTCCAAATTTCAAATGCCAAAACAACTTAAAAGACAAGCTACTTATTATTCTCTCTCTTTCTTGAAATACATTGAACGGGGAATGGGCGGGGTTTAAAACTAGCAGCAACAAAAACCTGGTATTGCTTTGAAACTGTTGCATACATTTACAGCTTACGTCTAGTTGAAATTTACCACTACATCTGGTAGAGTAGCCAAGGATTCCGACAAGACTGGCTGTGAGATGCTATAAAAGCTAAAAGAACTCACACAAATTTTTGGTAGTTGCCGCTAAAGTGGCTGCAAGATTTAATTACGCATGTAGAGTACACCATTAAGTATACAGAATTCAATTTTTATTTTCCCGATTTCTGGTTTAATTGCTTTGCTGAATATAGCCCAGTTCAGCCGCCAGTGTAGGTGAATTATAGCTTACTAAATACGTTTGCGCCATAATGTCCTTTATTCAAAACCCACTCACACATGTGTGCAACAACTTACACGTTGATGTCAGTTTTTATGTCATCCCATATATCTGATGACACCACATCCCCATGTTCATACACCTCCTTTCCTACACATTGTCTGAAAAACAAACAAACAAACAAATGTTTAGAGGCTTTGACCTTTGAATGATTTTTTTTAATTGCAATATTGTAGCTCGTTAACTGCTCATTGAAGCAAAACCACGCTACTCTCTGAAGAGCATCATGAATATAATTATACTTGTGTTAATTGGACTGTGCAACAACATACAGTCTCAAGCAACAAAACACACATGAGAAAGACATACACAAACAACAAAAACACAAGTGTACCACAGACACAAGTACCACAGTACACGTACCAGAAACAACACGTGTACAAAAGACACACACACATACTGTAACCAATGATTTCTAGGCAATTGACATAGGAATATCAAATGGCGTCAGGTACTGTAGCTATTTTGTTCAGAATGCATACTTAGGTTTTATAATTTTTTACAGTACTATTAAACTTGCTTGAAAGGTACATTATGTTTTCTCATTTTTTTATTCTCTCTCATGTACCAGTACAATATACCTAAGCCTATTCAGTTAAATCCCAAACTGTTATTGCCTTGTTGTACTATTCTTCACAACGCTTGTACAAACACAACATGATATATCTTACTTAATTGTTCCAAATTCCCAGTCTTTCTTCAAAATATCTCCATCCAATGAATAATAACACATTAAGTTCTGATGACGTTGAGCCAATGTTTTAGCAATATTTTTAAAACATTTTATTTTTTGAGTCAATGATTTAAAGTAACTATGCTTTGCTTCAAAACGCATACACCAATATCTACTGGGTGGACCATATCTGAACAACAAAAATAAATCAAAACAAAAACAATATATTTTATTTCCTAGGCATAATATATTGCAACCTAACAGTTCCAATTTGCAGGTTTAATTAACACATTTTTAATAATTTGAATTAATCTTTTCTGTTCACATGCACCACATTTCACCACAGATAGTCACATATCTGCACGATGCATTCGTAATAATAAATATACCTTAACAGCCATTCTGGAAGATGAATCATATAGTGAAGTTTTGGGGTAATTGGAGCAGATGAGTACAACTTGCTGAAGTTCACATGATGTTCTTGGATCGCTTCTTTCAAGTAGGGTATAAAATCTTGAGAAACCGTAGGCCCAAATATAAAATCAGTAATACTGAGTAATAGTAAAAAAATTTCCCAATGTTCCTCATCTTCAATGATGAACTGCCCAATCATTAAAGGAAGCATTTTCGCAAGACACCAGAGTTGGCTGGCTACAAAAACACACAATGACAAAAACAACAGTACATCATTATGTATTGTTGTATAATGTCCATACCTGTGTACATATATGCGTGTATATAAGTGTATGTGCACGCGTGTATGTGTGTAGCATGTGTGAGTGCATGTGTACATGTATATGTGTGTGTATGTGTGTGAGAGAGTGTGTGCATGTGTGTGCTCATGTGTGTGTGCACTTGTGTGTGTGAAAGTGTGTGCATATGTGTGTGCTCTTGTGTGTGTGTGCACTTGTGTGTGTGAGAGTGTGTGTGTGTGCACTTGTGTGAACTTGTGTGAGTGAGAGTATGTGTGTACATGTGTGTGAGAGTGTGCACTTATGTGTGTGCACTTGTGTGTGAGAGAGTGTGTGTGTGCACTTGTGTGCACGTGTGTATGAGAGTGTGTGCACTTGTGTGTGTGCACGTGTGTTCACTCAAGTGTGTGATGTCCATATAGGAAATATTTTTAAAGAAATCTTTACTTCATGCCATTTTATCCACATGTACATTTCAAACACACATAAACACTTACCACTTTGTTTCAAACTGTGGTCAGATGAAGTTAAGAGATGGGCACAGGTTTGTTTCGAGATTCAATAGGTCCATACCGAAAAGAAGTGATTTTTCTATTGAGCAAGCTCAAGGTGATGGAATTTCGCTCCAATATAAAGTACTTCAGTAATTCTTTCAATTCGTATTGTAAGCTTCCCTCCAAAATATCATGCATTATGTCGGGAGCTAATCCCTCGGTTACATGGAAATATTTTGAAGTATTCAAAATAGAGTCACGGTCGACACCATATGTGGTAGCAATAAGATCGTGTAAAGAACCCTTTAGTAAAGTACAATGACTAGAGTGGGTTTCTCTTGTTCGGCTCTCAAAGTCCTCAGACATGAACTAAATCAAATAACAAGCTATTGATGAAATGATACAAGGTAACTTAATGATTATTTACCTTGGATTTCATGTCTTCACCAACAGCCATACAAAATCGGCACTTTCTTAAAGCACTAGAGAGACATTTATATCCTCCAAGACTCCAACTTGCTAAATTATCGGCACACACAATACTGATTGTCCCCCTAAATCTGAAGATCTGACCATGTATGTTAAACTCCATTCCTTCATCCTAGAAATTACACACACACAATGAGAAAATGACAAAAACTTGAAGAAAACGAGATTGTAGCATGGTTATCTTATAATTACTGTTAGTATGACTTACACTTTCAAGCAATTTTATATCATCCATAAAGGGCTCCAAGATTTTATCAATCCCATAATCTTTGATGAATGAGTGCCTGACCAATGTTACAAGTTGTATTACCTTTAAAGAAGATCGAAATTCTGGCTTTAAGTTACCAAGTAGATAGTAGAATAGTCCTACACAGAAAATACATACATTGATTATGATTCGTTTATACTAATGTTTCATAATTATAATCAAAGATTCGACATAATACATAAATCATCCTCAGAAAAATGTAAACACCACAGAAAACAAGTATTTATATTTGTGACTGTCTACAACAAAATCTGAACAAATAAAAATATTTTTGTGCTTTTACATATTTTGCAGCAGTATCATTCAGATATTAAGTTATTTAAGCTTTAGCTTCAGATGTTACTGATATATGCGACCAAACTGTCTCGTTTTGCAGGCTCACTAAATAAATTTAAAAAAATTAAATTGATCTTTTTCAGCCGTTTATGTGCACCATGCTGTGCATCTCATATATATGTATACATAGTATATATATATAATAGTACTCAATATGGAAATGAAATGCTACTTGGTATTACTTCACGTCATGTATTAAACAAATTAGACACCATCCAAACATCATAGTCTACTTATGACCAACTAAACTTGCTATAGGTATAAATAGTTGTGCAAATTTATTTTCTCATAACTCCAGGCCTTCTGTGCTAAACATATTGCATCTACAACACCAAACTACTTCACACACCATGCCATTTTGACATACCCAATTTGTGCTTTTTCACTTTCGAACCAAGGGGATTACACATTTCTACATCGTCATAGTAGAGAATTATTTGTAGATGTTTTTTATCTTCAGAGAATAAGCCGTGTTCTCTCATACTAGATCCATCACAGTAATCACTTATATGTTCATCACATCTTTGATGTCCGTGCATCACCTAACAATTAAAATTAATGCAAAATAATGCATTGTGTACAGTTTGTTTATAATTATAATAATTTACCTCCTTAAAAACTAAATCATTGCTAAGAAGCTGCTGAAGAGATTCTTTCAAAGGAATGTCATAAGCACAATCTGACTTTAATTTAAATCGATGGCGTGAAGAGCTAGATTCACCAAAAGATGATCCCAGGATTCGCTCAACAGGTTGCTGTAAATACATTGCCTAATAACAAGGGGAGCTAATATAAAGTTTAATAATTAAACCTACCACTAATCCCAATGAATGAAATGCTTTCTTCTGTAAATATTCACTTTCCAATCCCTCAAAAGGCTTGCGAAAACAACGTGCTTGAAGGGCATCTTCTAAGCCATCTACATATTCTACAGCGATGTTACTACATTCCAAAGTGGATCTAACTTTACTTGATATACTTTCTAAAGAATTTTCCACAAGTAGAGTGATGTCAGAAATGAGATCATTTAGAACGCCTTGAGACATTTGTCCCACTTCCTTGCATTTTAATAGAAATTGTGTACTATTGAATTTGCTCCAACAAGGAATGTCAGAATCTTGAACTTCTTCATCTTCTTCCAGTGAACAAAACTCATTAGTCTGAGTAATTGAAGGCCTTGAAGTTAAAATAAATTCTGAGTGCTTGCGACGTAAATGCTTCCTAAAGGAATGGTAATTGCTGTAAGCTTTCGGACAGCCGTCTACTCCGCATACAACGCGAAAGTGAGGCTCATGAGAATGAACTGTACCGATGTGCCTCAAGACTGCATTCACTGAAGACGCTGCATAATGCTGGCAAATAGTACAACGATAGCCTCGTCCAGTTACTGCCGACATGCCCGAGAAACCAATCCGTCCAAACGAACTCTCCAGAAAGCAGAGATCGGAGCGTTCTACCACACCCCCGGTCAACTACATACACTTAAGAAAACTTGCGAATTGGCGCGAATACACACGTGGGTTCGGGCCGAGGTGAAAAGTGGAGAGAAGTAGGTAGTACAGTACGAACGTGTTAGTCTAGAATGTCTACTGTTGAAGCGAAAACAGTTCTGGTTTGTTATAATGGAAATAAAAAACCTATCGGTGTGCCTCCTGGGGAAAATGAGATGGAATTTTTAAAGAACAGGTGCAGTTCACTTTTCAAGTTTGATGACAACGTTCGATTACACATAGCCTTCCAAAAGTTCGATAAAGATTGGGATGAAATGGTAGATCTGGAAGAGGATTCTGTAGTCTGCCACAAAGACAAGCTGAATATGGTGGTACAGCCTAGTTTAATGCCTATAGAGGTAAGCCGTTCTTTTTTACTTATTTTGTCATTTCTCTTAACTCTTATGGTCTAGTAGTGAAAGCTTGTTTGTGCAAAATGAGTAGTTGAAATGTGAATTAAGCTATTGAATGAACCGTAGCTAATAAGTGGCCTATATAACATTAAAAGTTCTTTGTGAAGAAGCAATAGCTATTACTTTTTTCTCGTGATTCCTTTTTGTAACTGATTCGTACGCTTGCATTTTTATGTATTCTTAGAGTTCTCCACTTCCCTGTGATTCTCCAGTTTTGTTTGAATCCACTTCAGAAGTCTGTAGTAGTTCTATTGGATTTGGCAACGACTCATCGGGTGAAGTAGTTGGGCAAAAGAGAGATCGCCATGTAGATACAGATGATACACAGAGTACCTCTGACTATTCAGCCACTAAGAAACTGAGGCTTCCTGGCAATGTAGAAAAAAAAGGTGATGATGAAACCCCTATTCCACATCCTTTCCCTTTCCCTAGCAATTATAGACGAGATGTTCAAGTTTGCCTAAAATCTGGAAGAATGACTTCAGAGGCCAGGAGACACTTTCTGTCGTCAATTGCTTCTACTATGTTTGCATTTCGAAGGTAGGCATGAAAAATTCACATAATAGTGTGATTTGTAAATTAACAATCTTTTGTTAATTAAGAATCTTCTGTAAAATTAAATTTTCTCTGATCTGATTTTGGAGTAATTGGAAGCACTAACTGATGACTTGCAAACTTCTCTGAATGGGTAGAGGATAGTCCCATAAATTAGACTGGTTAAAATATCTTGTAAATAGTAGCTTGACTTTCAGTAGAATGTTCGTAATACGTAAACCTGTTTGCAAATTGTGAGTTCCATAATCAAGGAGGTTGCAATAATAAGTAAGGTGGAGTATTGCCTATATGTCAAGTCTCAGGTGCTGATTGTTTGTTGTTAATGGTTTTATCATTTTGAAAATTTTTTGTTACGTACCATTTTGTGGAAAATATTACACGATTGTGGGTTGTTAACAAGAATCTAAATATTATTTGTTTAAATTTTCCCGTTTTAAAATATGACGTGCTTAAATTTTAGGTATCCAACTAAAGAAGACTTCACGGCAGTAGCTATGGAGATAATTTGTAAATATCCATTTTTGAAGTCAAAAGTGTCACCCGCAACGGTAATTTACACAATTTGTTCTAGAAATTGTTATATATCTTTCTGTTATGTGTATGCAGGGTGCTATAGTTCAAACTCTTATAAATAGGTTCAAAGAATTTCGTCGCAATAAGAAAGATCGCAGTCCATTGAATTTTGCAATTTCATCAAGATCACCATCACAGGACATCCAAAATAAACGTCCGGGAGAAAGTGTTGCGATTCCGGATATCCCAGAGGGCGAGGATGATACTTCCTTCGAGCGACACAATAAGGCCATCAAAATGGAATGTAGCAAGAAGGGGAAGCGCAACATGGCAGTTATTAAAGAATTGGTTACTGTGTCGTTTGCTATGCGAAGACGGGATATTAGAGATAGTTCTTGTCATGTCAAAGATATTTTAGTGAAATATCCTTTCTTCAAAATGCTGAACCTAGTAAGTTAGTTAATAGTCATTACATAGTAGATGTGATGTATTTATCGTGTACTTAACTGTACCCAACGACTGTTGCCCCATAGGAACAAAATTTTTTTTTTTTTAATTAAAAAATTGCATAGGGTAGTATCTTCCCATATCCTCTGTGTTCTTGATTATTCTCCCATCTTGAACGCTTTGTATTGAATGCGCCAGTGCGTAGTTCTGGACAACTGTATTTTTTAGATGTAGTATTATTGAAGCACCACTGTTTTAGATTAAGAATATACAATGTACTTATTACACTTGTCATGCAATACGAGGATATCATTTCACTCTCATGCTTGTATTGTCACTCACCTTCAGCTCGTGAAAATACTTTGCATTCTTTTAAAATATCTTTTCATTATTGTATGCTGACATGTGCAATACACATTACATATAATATACATTTGTGTGTGTTCTGAATACATAGTTTTTCTTTGAAGTGGAAAAAATATGTGAGGTTGATCGTTTACGAGTGACAGCACGAGAATCCTGGGAGACTACTTGGGAAACCAAAATACTTCATCAGGCAGACTTGGAAGTTGGTAGCAACATTCGGTTAAGAGGATTTATGGCTACATTTCCAAGTGAGTTTGAATCAGAGTTTGTCCATCTATAAATGTGACCGTCTACGGGAAAACCGGGCACAACGCGGCGTACGTAAATATCGAGAAAAGATCGATCGATTTCTTAAAAATGTATAGTTTCAAGCCGACGGAAGGGAACGGTTAGGTCTATTATAGCGAGAACGACTTAAGCTACGACGATAAAACTTGGAGAGCTCAATATCTGGACGCCGACAACTCTGTAAGTGCAAAAAAAATTTTTTCGAAGGGTGCCGCGTTGTGCCTGGTTTTCCTGTAGACGGTCACAAATAAGTGTTTCACTCAATGGCATGATGTACATTAGTTAAATGTGTTACAGAGTTGTAACATAAATATTTCATAACTACCCAGACTGCTAGGGATATTTTGACCGGGAGTGGTAAAGAAAGGGAGAGCAATTATTTTGTCAAATTCATTGCCCACAGAACGTTCAGGTATTTGTTATAGGGATACAAACGCGTGCTTAGTTGGTCTTCGCTATGTTGTGTTATGTAGTGCAAGTTAGCTACCACATGCTGCTTTTGATGCTGGAGTTTCAACTAGGTTGGGAGAACAGTCTATAAATGTGACCGTCTACAGGAAAACCGGGCACAACGCGGCGTGCGTAAATATCGAGAAAAGATCGATTGATTTCTTAAAAATGTATTGTTTCTAGCCGACGGAAGGGAATGGTTAGGTGTATTATAGTGGGAACGACTTAAGCTACGACGATAAAACTTGGAGAGCTCAATATCTGGACACAGACAACTCTGTAAGTGCAAAAAAATTTTTTTTCGAAGGGTGCCGCGTTGTGCCCGGTTCCTGTAGACGGTCACATTTATACTCATTTTGTGATCTACTAATCCGGTATGTAATCTTCTTTTTAAGTAATAACAATTTCTTGTGGTGATTACAATCGGACACATACATGCTAGTATTATGTAGCAGTGATGTCACTCGTAATATGACCATGATATGGTGGCAATTTCTCGTTAATAGTCAAGTGTTGCATTGCCTAAATATAAAGTACCTACCGGGAGCAGTTTTCAAATACTGCTTCAATACATGATTAGCTATGCTATTGTATGTGCAAACTCTTCTGTGGTTATTCCTTGTGGTTTTCCTTGAATAGCTATTTTAATTGCTTAGGTTACTCCCTGTGGTTTATCACATGCAAATCTCTACTGGATTTCTGATTTCTTAAATTTGAAAACAAACTAACAAATTCTTTATTAATTTAATATCATTTCCTCAATTTATTCTTTATTGCAGATGCAAACAAGTTGGTGTTGTCTCTGTGTGTACTTCCGTATATGCTCCGGGATGCTCGCTGTAAGCCTGACCATGAGAAACTCCTCTATTTTTGTCCGGTAAGAAATTTATTTTATTGTTAGCATTATTAATAGGAGGGACAAACTTAATTTTAATCCTCAAATCATTTTATCATTTACAGGATGTTGCTTACAACACAATGCATCCTCATCTGACCCTGTTTGGTCGCATAGCTTGTACTAGTTGGATAAGTAATAAAAAAAAATCTGGATAATGAAATCAATTACGATACATTTTTCTCACAACTTGTTTATAATTAGGGTGCTAGTATTTAGAAAATGACAGTCAGACATGCAAAGAAGCACTGGCTGTGGTCCTAATCTTCGATGATTGGATTTTTTGACTTTCCCCCTTTCTTGCCTTGCCATTTAGCTTCTTTTATCCAGTTTTGTGAACTATCTTCTGACTTTTTGTTTGCTTTTTCTCCCCTCTTCCGCACTTTTACAAAAAAAATTGTAATAAGATGCCATTATTTACTTTTTCTTTTTTCTTCATGTTTCCCCTATTTCATTCTCCGTTTTATTTCACTCGTCTCTTTTTCAAGGTAGTTAATTGTTCTTTGTTTTCTGTTCTCATATTCATTTCTTTGAGTGTTTAATGTTGTGCCAAGGGGAACTTTTTTTTTAAGTTTATGTTCTGCTATTTTTTTTTTTTTTTTTTTTTAGTTTATGTGATGCTACTTTTTTTTTTTAGTTCTTGTGCTGCTATTTTACTTCTACTTTTAGTCATTATTAGACATACCACTACTATTTTCGTAGTTGTATAATGGTGTTCAATTTTAATGGCAGTGGTGGTAGTTACCAAACAACTATACTCCATCATAATTGTGCCAACTTCATGGTTATGATAGTATATTAATGTTATATAGGAGTCGTGTGATCTGGATGATGTTATATCTGAGAAAAATCAAAGTGAGCCCTTTCTCCTTTTAACATCAAGTATGGAGGAGCCAGGACAGTGTTTCTTAGTGATTGATCAAGAGATCATATTTGAAGTGGATATCAAGGATAGTGCACTGTGTATCATATCAGCTTTTTTCGTTTTTGATATTTGCTATACCAAAAGTTTAAACAGTGTTTGCCTTTTTTTAGAGAACATTTTATTAGGAAAAAACTCTAAACTTTCAATTTCTGTTTCTAATTTTATCTCGGCTCTGAGTTAATTTCCTTGGATTTCATGAATTACTTTGAAATACATTCTTGGGAATGATTGAATATTGGGCGAGGTGTTACACCACACCTACGTAAACCTTGGTGTTCTTATACACCAGTGGTAGTGTAATTTTACACTTTTAGTGGTGTGTATACACACTTTATTTGGTGTTCAAAGCACACCCTAATTTAAGTGTTGTTTCACACCCAATAAGGTGTGCTAGACGGGACAAGTTCAGAACACCACATTTGGTGTGCATAGCACACTTTATTTTTTACAGTGCTAGCTGTTTCACTATAATCATAGCAAATTTCACAGTTCCTGCAATGTGCTTATGAATACATGTACATCTTTATGTAGGCCATCCCACATGTATGACTGGGTACATTCTCTCTGTCATATTCTCTGCCAGTCTTTTATTCATTGGTTTTATCATCGGTGCAATCATAAGGTAGGTGAGGATTATATCCTAAATTGGTAGATTGTAGCAATACTCAAATAAAATATAAATTTATTAGCACAGTTGATTTAATTTGAGGTTCATGAACTCAATACATGTGAATTATATTTATATAGCTTTATCATTATGTTTACAGTGACAAGTCTAATATAAAGAAGAAAATTAATCAGTACTGGAAGCAAGTTCAGCTTAAAATAAAAACTCTGCACAACTAAAAAACTTCTTGTAACAATTTTTAGCATGTTTTCACCATTGTTATAATTTTATTGTATGCATGATATTTTTAATAATAATTATAATATTTGAACTTATTTGTATGAATCCACAATAACTACGATGAATATTAAAATTGAAAGATTTATTGAATTGGAGTAATTGTTATCAATGCAATTTTCCTGTAGTTGTAAATATAATAATAACACATACTATAAATCACACCTTTGAACTCACTGCAGTTGTACTATTTATGATGGAGTTATGTTCTCCTGCACACAGCTGTATAATATCCATATCCCATTGTTCATCTACTCCACATTTTATTAAGCTTGTTCTGTTGCTTAGCCATTCTTTGCACTTTACTTTAACTGAAAATTCACCAGATGTATTTAAGTTGTACTGAACAATAGAGAATGTCATGTTTTCTGAAAGAAGAGGACATCTCCCCCGTAATTTGCAAAGTTACATAGTAGAATTAACCAAAAAAATATTCTCATAGAAAAATAAATTTATATAATGGGGACACCAGCCAATAGGTATGACTACTCATATATAATTGTGGGATTTGAGTCTGGAGAAATTACATAACAATGAAGAGGATTGGAACAACAGGGAGGAGGAGTTCTGTGTCAATGATATATGATACAATACCTATGTATGGCTCTTGTTGCCGATTAAAACTTTATTTTTTCAAAAATGAAGACAAAAATCAAGTATAAGTAGATGAAGGTCAACTACGCATGGCATAGTGCCAACAGACAACATCAATTACTTTAATGGGGTTCCAACACACAACATTAATTAAGTTCAATTGAGACAAGGCAGTTCGCTATCCATTACATGTTGCCACATATGTATGTTATAGTAAAAATAGAAGCTATTTTGTGTAATTTGAAAATTTAATCTACTTGTATTTTCATAATCAATCACTTTTCTCTGCATTTATACACAAACTTCAACAGCATAATATATGCTACTCAAACTAGTCACTTGGATCTCAGTAGCTGAAGATAAGAATAAACTCGTGGCAAAATAGTAACTTGATAATAATATTGTAATATAATTATTGTTTAGACTCTTCCATGACATTACATAACTGAACCCTAGCTGGGAATCAGTCCTTGGATTTAAATACACTTCAGTGGGAAGATATCTTGAATCTGATACGTAATATTACATTTAGACTGTAAAATATTGTGCCAGTATACATAGATCATTATTGAAAAGATTAAAAAAGTAACTGTACTCTAAATTATGTAGTATTGTAGTATATTATTTATAATTACTAGCAGAAGTAGTCTATGTGGTGAATTAAATGTTACTCTTACCTAGCATCTGGAATGTGAGCATTAGAGAGTATTCATCATTACATATAATTGTGGTCCCATTTACATAAAAAGGGTCTAATATGGTGACTGTTCCCCTCATGAAAGAATTGTTGGCGGAAATAACTTCATATTTCAGTTTTGTGGGTCCTAATGTATCCATTATTATATTCCCTTCAGGATTTCTTCTACTGTTGATACCAAGAAGAGAACTGTCACCACTTGTGGTTAATAATTCCCAGTTAATAAAAGTACTCCCGTAGTTAGTGCACTGAAATGTCACTGTGTCATTTGGACACAATGTTTGTGTCTTGCCAAGTTCTCCTAAAATAAACACATATAATTTGTATAACAATGATAACTTGACAAAATTACCTTTTATTTTGGTAAAAACGAATAAAGTAATCAGAAATTTAAGTTTGAACATAATTGCTAACTAGTTATAGGTATAACTGATCAAAATATAAACCACATCCTCCATCCTTTACAAGAAATCATTGTTGATAATTTTTTTGCAAATTTTCAAAATTGTTAATTTTGGGAAATAATAATTATTTCTCAGTATTTCTCAAACAGTACAAGACATAATACTGATATAGTGAGATGTAGTATATTGATGTAATGAAAAAACAATCAGATTCTTGATAATCAGACCCCAATAAGTTTATCAACTGAGACTTGAGAACTATGTGTTTTGTACACCATATGATGGCATCTACCTATTATCTTGTTTGGTTAAGTAAATGGAAAGGAAGATCTGCAATCGCTAAGACTGCTAGCCAGTTATATTGTCTATGTATTCACCTGACCACCAAACATCACACCTTGAAAAGGGTTCATTTTACAACCATAAGAAAATTTGTAAACTGTCTTGATATAATTAGAGTTAACAAATTTTTTACAAGGCTGTATAGGATAACAAGCTAGTTATCAACACATTATACAATAATTTACAATTTTGTTTTGGTTGTCAATGAACACTTTACATGCTTTAAGTGTGTCTTGCATTTTTCTTCTTATTAATTGATCAAAGTATGTAGGCTAATTTTGGGTCCAATTTCTTGCATTACCTACTGCTATTCCATTTCATTCCCAATACCATCCTAGTTTCGTATTTCCATAATATTATCTGGATTTCAAGATTGAATAAAGTTGAAGTGATATTAGTTGTTGGAAATCTTATGAAAGTGAAACCTACTTGATTTTTCAAGTTGAAACCATTCTCCATAAATGTTTACATTATTTTATTAATCAAACTTCTCAGCTGAAGTTCAGCTAGCCATCATCAGTGAAACAAAAATAATAGTAGCTGTAGAAATGCTGTACATGATAAAATGAGTTTCAGCATCATTCCAGGCAGTTGTTATATTTCACTGTTGATGGCTAGTTGAATAGCAGCCCAGATATTTGATTAAAGAAATCATTTTTGACTGCAGTAGATTGAACTATAACGGTCAAGTATGTCCGTACCAAGTCAACAAATATTATCCAGGATGGTGAAACCTATAATATAAACCAAAAATGAACTGTGCTATTAAAAATGAATAAATTGCCGTTAATATGATTATCTGATTTTTTTTATTGTTCATCACTAGCATAGCCAATATATAAGAACTATGACCGTTAAACATTGCATGTCACCTCCTCGTAGTGAAAATGTCTAATTTTTTAAAATTATTTAATCTCAAACTAAAATTCTTTACTGAAGAGATTTGAAGTATCTGTAGTACATGATTTCATAATATTCCTCCCCTATGATATGTATTTCCACTATCACACTTATGATAATAATCTGTATATTATTTGAAGCATCTGTAGATAATTCTGTTTTTTTGTCATGCTACTAGCTGAATCAAATAAGCTATTACAAGATGTAGCTATATTAATTGAATTCGTGAATTAGTATAGACAATCAGGTGCATATTGAGGTGTATATAATGTGTACATAAATACATATTAACTTATTATGTACAACAAGTAATAGTTTTATCTTCACTATAAGTTTAGTTACAGCATAATTATTGTCTCTCTGTTAATGTGTTTGCTATAATCTGATACCCTATGAAAAGAACCTATTTATGTGAATACTTCATAATACAGCTAATATCAATTTTATGATTTAGATCAATAATTGTATAATTATTAGATATTAATACTTGGAAGAAGAGCACGAGTTAACATGCAGTTGTCCTATGAATCGTATCGCTTGTATTTAGTAACTTCACATTAAAATTTTTCAATAAGCCCTGTTGGAATGGAGGCCCCTCCCCCCCTGTATCTACCCCTGAATGTGTATACAACTGAACTTCTCATTAAACCAACATTAATACATTTACTTATTTAGATTGATTGATTTCATAGAAACAGAAGCAATTGAGAGAATTAAAAGAAATCTATAAAGTGGTATTTGAGTTCAATTATAGTTGAACCTCAAATTAAGAAGTTGCAAGAAAGAAGTCTTACATTCACAGAATGGAGGCCCTCGACATATTTTTCTGGAAATGGCTTCAATATACAGGTCATGGTTTGTCTCTAAAATTTTTAGGTACATTCTGCTGTTTTTTTAAGCGTATTTTCTAGTCAGATACACTGCTAAGGATAACTAGCGTGTTTCTTTGTTATCACATTCTTTCATTATATTTTATCTATTTGTATTTTATTTATCTATTTTTATTTTATTTATTTATTTTATTTATTTATTTATTTTCATTTATTATATTTCATTTATTTATTTCTTTACTTACATTATTTATTAGTGGGGGTAGTTAGCGGTTTTCTGTCATTGGTGAGAGCTAAAGTAGTAGTGAGCAATTCTGGACAGAACTTGTTGACACTTATATTAAGTTGTGGTTAGAAAGAGGTGTTTAAATTATACTTTACCAGGAGACCAATCTGGATACCCCACTTTGAGCCCTCATAAACTTGCACACCAAAGCAGTAAATACCAAATGAGCATATACAATTTAGCTTATTCTAGTTTCTTCATTTAAAATTTATTTAGTAGTGATTAATTATAGAGACAATATTAGGCTAGGGTGTCCAGGCAGCTCCTCTTGCTTAACACTAAAACTATGTTCTCCAAACTCCCCGTTTGAAACAGTGTTAATATTTTAGGTAAGTCATATTTACAGGTAGCAAAAATTATAGCTGAAATATTGGTCCTGCAATTGATGGGACTGGTGCAAAGCTTTTTGGTTATTGATTGAGTAAACAAGTCAATATTTAGTGTAAGACTGTAAACTGTGCTGTAATTACTTCAAACGCATCACTGTTTAAAATAGGGTGTTTGGATAACTCAGTTTTAGTGTTAAGTAAGAGGCGCTGTCTGGACACCCCAGTTTAAAGCATTTTTATTGTTTCCAATGTTAGTGAAACTAAACGATATTTGAAATGGAGAAACTAAAGGATATAAGATATTAATGAATATGCTCATTTAGTGACGTATGTATTTGTTATGGAAGTTATAAGGGCTCAAAGTGGGGGTGTCGAGACAGTGACTCCTGGCAAACACCTCGCTAGGTGTTATTAAAGCACCCCGCTTTAACGTGTGTTTTTTTTTAAGTACTAAGTTAATATTGAGGATAATACTGTAAACTGTGCTGTAATTCTTTAGTATTGATGTGTTTTTATTTTAATTTTTTCCAAGTCAAATAGTTGTGGAGAGAGGTGACTGTGGCATTGAAACCCTTTACCATAGGTTATATAAAAACTCTGGCCTATTTAAGTAGCTGGAATGCTTCTGTCTGGAACACAGGTCATTTAGATGAAGATTTCACTACTATAATTCAATGGCTACAGAGCTACTTGTAACTTTTAGGCATTAACTTCAGGCAAATTAAATGATTGTAGCCTTATTGTTACTTTTGTATAGAGATTTGTAACCAACCTTTGTGTGAATTACTTGTTCACAAATGGCTCCCTTGCCATCCCTGGAAAAAATGAGATGGTGTACTGAAAATGTCAAAAAAAAAAAAGCAACAACAAACAGTGAACATAGCACAACCTTGTGATGAATAAATTATTACAAGTAACATAAAGAGTGCAGGTAATATTAGAAAGTACTACCTTAAGCAAATGCAGTGGGGGGCATGGTAATTTTGGAGTACAATGAAGCAAGGTGATTCCTCACAAGAACACTCTTAGCCGCAGAAAAGCATGCCCTTGGAGTCCCTCTTTACCGAAGCCTCATCCTACATCGCTGAAATGTATATTTCGTTAATGCATTTCTTGGGGTAAGCACAGGTCAAAAGTTGAATTTTCCTATGTCTCCTTCTGTGGAACATTTCACACTTATTCTAAATTTCCTCATGAGGATTGCTCTAAAATCAATTTGTTTCTATTCTTATAAGGAAATGTTATATAATGATACAGTATAAGAAATATACTTTAGTTGGAGACATTGGGTAAAAGTTTACTCCATTCTTCCTGGCTTAGTCAATCAATTTCATAAACGAATTACTATTTAAATAATATTTAATGATATTTATAGATTCATTAATTCTTCCAGACGTAGTAAATATTATTCCAATTAATGGAAATATGTATTTTGTTTCTTGGATTCCTGGACCACAATATTTCCACTTGTTTCTTAAGAGGATGAGGAGTACTTGGGAAAAACCCACTCACATTAGTGGAACAGTCATCTCCTATAATGATACAACTAGTTTTTCTATCTATTTTCCCTACTGCCCCACATTCATATGCTACAATGGAATTTCAATTGGTAATATATTGTATATTCTATAATAACCAAATTTACTATATTTCAGGTTCACATTGTATATTTCTTTAAGATAATGCCAGGTACTCAGTTATTAAGTACAGAACAAGCCCATTTGGGCTCAAAGTCCAATTAAGATGCAAGACCAATTCCTATGAATTAACATGTGGGAGCAATTTCCAGTGGTCTAATATCAGTAACATTATATATGTAATTTTATACCCCATTCTACAACTGGTACATATAACAAAACTGAAACAGCTACAACCAATTCAACTCTTCCTATTGTAGAAACAACATCATCTCCTGCTACTTTTAATACTTCTGCTACTACTTTTGTTGAATAATTGAAATCTACGAAATCTCCATTAAATGTAAGCACATCATTTTAATGAATGTTTTTATTATTTCCAACTGTCCATTTTCCATTCAAGAATATTTCTCAGTTAGCCTTTCCATAACAGATATTATTTTAACGCCACAAACATATTATATCATTATCATTAACATTATTCATTATCATTTACTGTCTGTTTTGAGCATGCTCATTCTGGTTTTTGTGAACACATTTTTTCAGTATGTCAGTCTGTGTAGTGTTCTAGTTGTACAGGCCTCAGACCTCCTGTCTCAGAATTGTTAGTTTATATTATAATCAATTGAGCTTAGCTGTTGTACATAGCTGCATCTTAGGTGAACAGCCTAGGTGGTCCTTCAGAAAGTGGAGCTTGGGATTTACAACCCCATTCTCATGGTCCTTTGAGCCGGATCTGGCAACAATGAAGATGACCAAGACCAGTGCTAGCTCAATCAATCAGCTATTGAATTTTTTAGGCTATTGCTGAACATTAGCTTAGCCATTCTAGCATTGGTTGCAAGCTGGCTTGTTAGGCACTACAAGCTAGCTAACTATTACTGTTTGGTGAACTGGCATCAGCAGCTGGAGCATCACCTGCAACTTAATTGGGAGTAACACCAACCAAGCAAGGTAGTTGGAGCACTCCCACTGGAATGGACTGTCTGTGAGCCTCAAGTAAGAAACTCACTTTGCAAACGACGCCATTTTCCAGTCTGCAAGATCTTCTTCAGAGAGGTTCGAAAGTGCACAATCAACAGCAATTAACACTTAGCCTGAACCATCATCAACACTTCAGCTAGCAGTCTGAGGAGTAACTACAGCAGCAGCAATCACATTTGTCCTTCAAGAAACTTGTGCAGCACAGCCAACCTTACAAGAATCAGACCAGACAGCCTAGCAGTGGCCAGGTCAACGGAGCAAATCAACAGAATTAAGTTCAGACTACTCCCATCAGATGCAAGGTTACAAAGGCAATCAAGGCAGCTGACAAGCTGATGTAAGTTGTTGGCAACAGTGAGTGAATCTGTTTTTAAGACAGCAGCCACTTCCCCAGCACCAGCTGGAGCAATAGCAGCAAGTGCAACTGTAACAACTCACCCCAAAACAACAGCTCCCTCTGTGTCAGAGACTTTCACCAATTTTATGAGAGGTTTTCAGCTGTGATAAACATTCATGGTGATGCTTACAGTGATGGTGACAAAGCTAACATATTGGCACACACCATGCAAGACAGAGAGGCCAAGAATTTGGTGGAACTTTATGCTGCAACCAGTTATGCTGAAGCAATGGAACAACTCAAGGCCAGATATGGCAGAGCATAAGCACTTTACCCTCAGCTTGCAGAGGATCTGACTGCCGGAAGCAAATAATATGACTAAACACAGGACAGCATGTATGCCATTCAGGAAAAGGTGCATATCCTGCAGGCCATGGAGAAAGTCAAAGGTAAGTCCATTGAGCAGCTCACTGTGGCTATGATAGTCAGGGATTTTGAGAGTGGGTGAAATCCATTGGTGACACTGAAGACTTGCGCACTGTGACTGACCTCCTTAAGTTTGTGGACATTTTGTATTACAATCTGAGCAAGAAAAAAAGACCTCCAGCAGCAAATGAGCAGCAATATCAGCAGTCTCAGCAAGAAGACAGCAAGACAGCAGACAGCAGAGTCTGTCGTGTGCAAGAATGGTAGCCACCCCTTGTTCAGGTGTCTCACCTTCACCAATGGGACTGTAAACCAGAGATGGAAGTGGATAAAGCAGCATAGATACTGTGCAAACTGTCTGCGCTTCACTCACACAGTGAACTCATGTGCATCAGCACAGATGCAAATTGTGTAAGCAGAAGCACAACTCTCTGCTGCACCAAGACAAGAGCAAGCAACAACCTGGATGAACAGCAAACATAAAAACTATTGAATAGTGATCCAACAGCTGCAGAATCAGCCAATGTATGCATTGTTTTCATTTATTACCATGTATTGGTTCATGTTGGCACCCCAGTATGTTTGGGTCTTGCATTGCCAAACAAACGCCATGAACATAAACAGTTAATAGTGTACACCTGAGATCTGACGAAATTATGGTGAGTTTTGATGTATTCTCCTATTTCCACATTTATGGCCAACTTGTACATGGAATTCTTTGAGAAAGAAGCTTTAAACTCAACTCTAGTTAAACCTGTATTATGGAAGAAATAAATGTAGATGACATTTTACCATGAATCAGAGGAAGATAGTAAGCTACCTTTTTTGGATTGCTTGTTAAAGAGAGAGAGTGATGGTATGCTTACATCCACTGTGTACAGAAAACCTACACACACGGACATATACCTTCACTTTAAGTCTCATCATCCTAATCATGTAAAGGGAGGAGTAGTGAGATGCTTGTATCAGAGAGCTAGGATGGTAACTATAATATAAGTGAAAACTTGAAGGAAGAAGAGAAACACCTACACAAAGTACTTCAAAGTAATGATTATGACAATGCTATCATTAGGGCAGGCTCTAAAGAGTTACCTAAAGATCACACATATACTGAGCAAAAGAAAGGTTTGATTCTTGCTATTCTGTACATAGCAGGATTGAGTGAGAGCATTCAAAGAGTGTGTATATAATAGAGACTTTGACATCAAAACAACATTTAAGTCTGGTAAGACACTAAGATCACATCTTACTAAAGTCAATGATACTATACCTATTAGAACATCAGGATGCTTGTAAGAGGGGTGATGAGAAGGTTTCAGCAATTGCTGAACATGCTCTGCAGCAGTATCACCCCATTAAATGGGATGAGGTAAGAGTTGTAGACAGAGCCAGTAAGAATCATGAGTTGAAAACCAAGGATGCTCTACACATACAGATGACACCTGACAACAACGAGTTTAACAGAGACATAGGTTTAGAACTTCTAGGATGCTGGCTGTCCATGTAGCGTGCAGTTCACCCTCCAGGGATATAATAAACAGTAAGCGTGCCCCCCAGAAATCTTGCTGTTTATATATCACCAGGAGAGTTCAACCTCAGTTGACCCCTGAAGAGGACTTCAGCAAGAAGTCGAAACATCGGGTTATAAGTTATAATTAAAAATATTGGCTGTTAAAAAGATAAAAACTTTCCTATTATTATACATATAACATAATACTTAGATTTTAGATTATATACCCCAAATAGGTATATCTCCGCTGCGCTTGCTTGATAACCAAAATCTCAATTTATACTGGGCAGTGAGAGTCTCCCTTCCCTCACCAAATTACACCTGCAAAAAACAACAACTAGTGATGTGCTACAGCACAAACTGCTAGCTAGCTGGTCTCACTGGTATTCAAATTTGAATGCTAGCTGTTATAATATTTATTTGTTAGTTGAATGTTCTTGTTCAGTTTAGCTATTCCTTAGCAACACACAGTTCTTGTACAAATTATATACACTTGACCACTAAATACACCACCGCATGACTTGCACCATACTTTCTGCAGGATAGAAATTGATTTTTCAGGTTTAAGTGGTCAAGATCACAAATCGAAGAATTCTGCTTATCAAGTCACTTCTGCAAATAACGCTTCGTTGAAAATGCTTTATAATTATAGTACCATAACTCTAGTAGAAAAAGTATCGAATTATATTCTCTTAGCTTGACTATTGGACAATGGATTTTCAAGTAAGAACAAATCTGTTACGCAAGCTTATAGCTACGACTAACAGCCATCAACCAAGGTAACTTAACACTAGTCTCGTGGGGCCAGACCCATTACCAAAGGCAAAGCTAGAAAAGGGGGGGGGGGGGTGCGCTGTACAGCACTCACAAATTCCTTAGTCTGTCGTAGCCAGACCACGTAGCGCAAAGCGCGAGGAGTGTCTGGGGACATAGCCATACCAAATTTGTTCTGGAGGAATATAGAAGTGGTGAGTGCCCCACCTCCTTTATACCTGAATTATACCACAAATTAGCCATGATTGATAAACCTAGCGCTGGAAAGGTGGCTGACACGCACAGGAATTTCTATTTGTGGTTGAGGAGGGCTATTCCTTGTAATTTGCTAACGGTAATTGACCATCCAATATACGTGCGGCAGAACAGATTTGGTATGGCCAGGTCCCCGGACCAATTCCCAGCGTAGCGGTTCGGTAAAGGGTCTGGCTACGCCGGACTACGAATTCCTCGGGTAAATGCGGTGTCGAAGTAGAAGTTTTGGCTTATTGCTCTGCTCTAACAGTTCGCAGTTTAACTGGCTGGAATAGTTATTTTTTATGCAGAAGTGACTTATCTTCTGATCATCCAAGGTCACTCCCAATTTCTTTCTGCTTCATTCTCCAAGATAAAAGCGAAGTGTGAGAGCAAAGCAACAAGCAAACGTTTCTAATTCGCGTTTTGTGGTAATCTGGTGTCCTGATTAACACCGCATTTTCCCCAGGAATTTTTAGGTCCTGTACAGCGCACCCCCCTCACTCGACCAGACCCTGTTATCGCTCTGCGTTTGGTAAAGGGTCTGTCCCCGCGAGACTAACTTAACACTGCCACTAATGGAATAGAAAATGAACTCCGCTAATTTTGCAATCCTAATTGTGAACATAGTCCTCTTCTGTCTTGCAGCTCATAGTCTCTTTTTTTCCTGCACTAATGTGTACTATGCAGCCTCAACTTTGCCAGTCACGCATCTACTCGTCCAATATAGATATATGTATTATAATTATATATTTATTTCCCTCTAAAATTAATTAGCCATCTCGTGAGTATATATTATATATTATATAAAGGGATAGATAGATAGATAGATAGATATATAGATATAGATTATATAGAGATAGAGCTTTCTTGCTATATTATATACAACTGTTTGGAGGATAGTGCAGTATAAAACAGGTGATGATTTTAGAAATAAATTTTGACCGAAAATTAGCGTCACTAATTCAAATTCTAGGAATCAATTTACTGTGTAAATCCCTGAGAAATATACTATCAACTTACAATTACATGAAATGATTAAACGAAAGTTCGTTTACGTCAAATTGTGTCAACTTACGTTATACCTTCACTGTACTTTATTGGTTCACAGCAAAGATTGGAATGATAGAAAAGTGTATTTAAAATGTATAGAACCACCAGAAAGAGTAAGCGTTTTAGAAAGAAATCCAGTAAGAGTTTATTGTGGTAGCACTTCACCTGTAAACTGGACCCATAACTCGTCCCCACTTGCTTTTACCAGTGAAGGCCCAATTGATGCTCCCGTTCACAGTCGACATGAAATTGGTCACAAAGAAATAACATTAATAGGCTTACTCGAAAATGATACTGGATACTACATTTGCCAAGGGAAGTATTATAATACATTATTTAAAAAGTTCATTCATGTATTAGTAATGAAGCACCCAGAGATTGGATTAGTCGCACCTTCATTAATGGAAGCCTCTAGGGGTGGCTCTGTTACGCTCCACTGTGGGAGCGCAGGAAGTGTCGAGTGGTTTAGCGTACACTACCAAAATCAAACTAAATTTCTACGAGGCAACTCCCTTACTTTGTATCATTTAAGGAAGGAACACACAGGAGTCTACGTCTGCAGAGGACGCCCGGAGCGAACCACCACCCGCAGAACAATTTTTCACGCCAAAGCTATAATTTTTGTGGATAATGTGATACAGCGCATGAATAGATCGAAAGATGAAACTTGGCGAAGTAGTCTTTTGGGAAGATTGAGAGCTAGGTATGCCACCTTGACTCCGATCACCCAGCGGTTAAACCATACAGTCACCCAGCGGTCACAAAATTAATATTTTGTTAATCTATTTATTACTACCGACATTAACTATTAGCTAATGGTTGCTTACTTTTTAATAACTGTGATTGCTTGTTGTCAAAATATACTCGTAGTTTAGATAGTCAGAATGACATCAGATACTACAGAAAATACCAGTACTGGGAAATTGAGTTAAGAAAACGGTTCTTAGCAAAGTATATACTAGTGATGTGCTTGAGCATAAATTGCAAGCGAGCCTGTGCACTACCGAAACTTCTAAAGAATCTATCAGTCCATTTCCAAAAGTATAAGTATGTAGCCGTTGTGACTATACTTTAGCTAACAGAACGACTTACTTGCCTAAACTTCAGGAGTACCGGTATTTTCTGTAGTCTCTAATATTTGCATTCTGGCTAGCTATCTGATCAACAAACACCCTACCTACTATAAACAGCAGAATTTTTTTAAATTACATCCAGTAAAAGGTCGCAATAACCGGTCGCAATAACATTTTTTGAGACTTAAAAAAACAAGTAGATTTGAAGAATTACCTCACAGTGTCCAGTATAAGAGTACGTTTTTAAGGCCTGAGTGTGTCTCGTGGCATTTAGAGACAACTTAATACAAAGAGGTAAACATTGAAAATAGCTGTTGACCATAAATATAGCAAATACAGAACTACTATCTTACCTTAGCATCCTGAGTAGTGATAACACAGTACTATCAAATATAAGCCATTCTAACTACTTCTATTACCAGTAACTCTTGAACAAGCTCTTAGCTACAAAAAAAGCCTGAGTCATTTTTGTAAATTGATGTAGTTCACATGGAATTCGTACTTATCTCAGCTTTGCCCAGTAGTGAACAGTAGCTAGTAGTTCACAGTATAGAAATCAAATATCATACAATATAGCTCAACAGTATAATGCAACAAGCGATCACAACGATCATCATTATACTCACTCCATACCTAGACCAAAATTATAGAGAGAACTTTGTGTGGTAACATTGAAATAATCATTGTAAAGTGTTGTAGAGGATCAGTGCAGGAAAGACAACTTTATATATTTTTCTAGAAGCTCTTGTTATGCTTGGCAAGAAATGCTGCAAACATATTATCAAATCAATGATTCTTTTTGATAAATTTCATTGATAAATTTAAATACATTTTTGTGGGGCCAACCACAGTACAGTTACAAGGATAGCAGGGGGAGGAGCTTGATGTGCTTGACTATAAGGTGGAATTCTGGTCAGCTGCTACATTGTCAGCTACCACACTGGTTTCACAGATTTGGAACTAAATCTTTTTAGAACTAACTTGATACACATGTGGTATCTCCTTTGAGCTTGGCACACATATTTTCCTATTAAGTCACACTATGTGAGTGGATGGCTATAAAATCACTGTAGTCCGTCCCTACATCCAGGTTCGGTTGATCTATGTCTTTCTTTATATCACATCATAGCTTATTATCTTAATATCTAATTAATTTTCATCATAACTTCCATGAATACTTTCAGGGCTAGTCAGGAAGTGATAGGGTAGTTATGGTTGCTGACAGAAGAGTATGAGACTATTCCAGAGACCAATTCTGGTGGCAGTGTACCCAGCTGAAATCAGGATTTACAGAGACTGCAGCTGCTTAGTGATTTGCAAGGACTTGGCTTAATAAAACCACAATTTTAAACTAGATTTCAAATCTAGAGAAGTCTGTAACTACAAAGTGAATGATATGGCCATGCTATGACCAACAAGGAAACAAGGTGTGTTATTGTTGTTTTGTTTTCAGGTCTTCTGTCACACTATTCAAGCTTTTCACACTCAGTTCTAGCTTTTTGTGCCCAGCCAAAGTTTCTCATGCTCCTTCAAGCTTCATTGCACCTATATATCAGCTCCTCACACACTGCTCAAATGTTACTGAGAATAATCATAGTGAGATTTCTTCTTTCTGGCTACTGATACACAAAAAAAAACTGTCAAAAAATGGACATTTAGACATTTGCTTCATTTAATTTTCAGGTTATTTAGTTCAACTGAGCAGCAACAATATAATAATGTACTAGTGATAGTGTAGTATTTCAGTGCACTAACTACACTTGTGTATCACTTAGCTGGACACTTGTACTACCCAATGGAGAAGACTGTTACAAGTTTGATATGAATGGAAATATTATAAATACAGAAGAATTGCCTGAGCATCGTTGCAATTCCTCTAGATTGCAATTGAGAGTTATTTCTGCTAACAGTTCATTTTTTCAGGTTACTCTGTCTATTCTTGACCCTCTTACTATCAATGGAACTACAATCAGATGCAATGAGTATTCCATTTTATAGATCCAAGTAAGCTGTCTAAACACCTTGTGCTTATGTGATATTTATAATAAATAATTTGATGAAATACACATTGTCATAATGAAGTGATATCAATAAAACTACATATTTCCATATAGCACTTGCTCATTAGTTATTCCAATAAGTAATAATTATTTCTAGAAAGTACCGGCCACACCATGGCACTTCATGATGTACTATTTTTTGCAATATTATGATTGCTGTAGCAGCATAATATATTTTTTAACCATGGTAGTTTCCCTCTGCTGATCCCTTTTTTCCTGAGCTATTTTAGTTTAGTTTTTTTTTTCATTCTTGTTAGCTATATAATGGATTCCTTCTCATCCCTTGTCTGACACACTATGAAACTACCTTTTCTTCTTTTATAGGTAACTCAGACACACAAAACCAAAATCAGTAATTGTCGAAATCGCAGATAGCCATTGTTGTGAGCTGAAGAGTAGTGGACAGTTCTGGACAGAAAACATTCTGACACTTGGGGGTGTTTGGATAACTTAGTTTTGGTGTTAAATAGGAGGCGCTGCCTGGACTCCCCAGTTTAAAGCATAATATTGTCGCCATAGTTAGTCGCAACTAAATGATATTTGAAATGAAGAAACTAATGGATATAAGCTATTATTATTTATAAGCTCACTTGGTAAAGTATGCATTGGTGTAGAAGTTATAAGGGCTCAAAGTGGGGTGTCCAGACAGCGCCTCCTGGCAAACACCTCGCGAGGAGTTATTTAAGCAACCCATTTTAGCAGTGTAAATTCATATCAATACAGTTCATACCAAATGAGCATATATATAATTCATAGCTTATATCTCCAGTTTCTTCATTTAAAATATATTTTAGTAATGACTAACTATGGATACAAGATTAGGCTGGGGTGTCCAGGCAGCACCTTCTATTTAACTTTCTTCTGAACTATAGAAAAATTGATCAAAATAGGATCAAATTTTTGTTTTATTCTTATAATGAAACTGTTACGGTTTCCTCGTTTATAAATATTTTAGCTGTTGAGATTACACGAAGATAAACTCCTATAAAAGAAATAACCATTATGTTATCATAGGAATTTTTTTTGGTAATTGTTGAAGTTAGACTAATACTGCTATAGAGCGGTTAGCTCTAAAAGGGCTTCTTCAGTGGCTGGTTCTTCGTGTCGATACACTGCGTTTGCTACGGTGAACATATTCATAAAAAGACTAGTTCAGTGATTGTATAAGTAGTTTTAGCGTGTCTGATGGTGACTACTTCGTTTTATCAGACCCAGGAGCTGTTGCTGATGATCCATAATGAGCCTATATTAAAATATAAGTCCTGCAATTGATGGGACTTGTGTATCTTTTTGGCTGGTGCTGGAGTAAGCAATTAATCAAGGGTAAGAGGGTAAACTGTGCTGTAATTCCCTAGAAATGCATGTTGTTGTTTTTTTTCTTTGTTTTTTTTCAAGTTAAATAGTTGTGGAGAGTGATGAATATGGCATTGAAGCCCTTTACAATAGGTCATATAAAAACTCTGGGCCTTTCAAGTAGCTGGAGTGCTTATTTTGTCTGGAATACAGGTCATTTAGATGACACTTTCACTACTATATTCAATGGCTACATAGCTACTTGTAACTTTTAGGCATTAACTTCAGGCAAACTAAATGAATGAATGTAGCCTTATGGTTACTTTTGTATACAGATTTTGTATATAATGTATGAATTACTTGTGCACAATTAATGCTACCTTGTCATTTGTGCTGAAGCAAATCAAATTTGTGCCGAAGCAAGATGTCTTGTTCATTGAAGAAAAGAAACAAATGTAGGAGAGAAGAATCCATTTTTATACCTCCTGTATTGTCTGATTTTAGTGATGAAGATAACACTTCCATTTCTCCAAATATTGCTTATGCTGATAGCAATAGTTGTGAAGCAGATTACGAAACAATTAATATTTCAAAAAATGTCGCTTATGAAAGCTCTACAAAACCTTGATATATATACTTTATGATAAAGCTTTATGATAACGCTAAGAGTACAAAATAATTATACATCATAACTGTCTATTGGTATATATTTCACACTATCAATATTTGTGGCAAATGCTAATTTCATATATTAATAATTATGTAGATCATTTCATAATTTATCATTTCACAATTTCTTTCTCAGCCTTCTTTTACTCATTAGATGTATTATCTCTCTTTCGCAGGCTTTTTTCAACAAGCCTGTGAAAATGAGAGAATACATCTAGCTAATGAGTAAAAGAAGGCTGAGAAAGATGAGTGATAAATTAGGTGGGTAAAAAAATTCTACGAATAATAAGAATCTTAGAAAAAAAGAATTTTTGTTGGTCTGTTGAGATTGAGACTGTAGCATAGCAAATAATAATACATTTCAGTCAGCTTGTACATGTTATATAAATTAATATAAATACAAGTATGATGTTAATTTTAGTCAACAATTTTGCCATGAATAATTTTACTACTACATTACTAACTTACTTATTAACAATGATGCCAGCTGTAATGGTGCTTATTTTATAATAAGAGTATGCATTTTTTTTTAATAAAACACTCTATGTACTTACACCAGTTAAATAAGTTTATCTCATTAGTAAAGAAATGCATTAATTTTTGTCTACTGAGAAAGGGTTAATGATTTTGTGGCACATTTACTCCTGAACTAAATTTTTTATTCAGACTAGCTAGTGCTCAATAATTTTGATGATCACTACCTAACATGATTTCTTTTGATTTTCTCCCACTGTATCATTTGAATTGATAACAATAATACAACAAATACAATATGCAAGGACGCACTTTGATGGATTAAATTGGAGCAAAGCATTCCCAACCCATCCAGACTTCAGAGAAAAGTATGCATTTGTTTTTTTTGTTGTTGTTTTTTGGTTTATTGCTCAATGTGCTGCACATTCTATAAATTCATAGATTAGGCAATAATCTATAGATTGGGTGACAACATTGTCAACTCTAACTCCACAAAAGAATATATAACTATTTGATATTGACAATGTTGTCACCCAATCTATAGATTGTTGCCCAATATATGAATTTATAGAATGTGCCACATTGTGCAAATTCATAAAAAGAGCAAACATATAAAGAAATATTCAAATTAGATAATATTTGAGTCAAAATTAGAATAAGAGTTGGGGATTGTATACAAGCTTAAAATCAGAATCATTAATTAAATTTGGATGATGTTAATTTAAGTAAAATTTACCATTCAAGTCCTGGATAATAGTCAGTCACTACTCTTCATAGACACATCATCTACTCATTTTGGTCAGTCTGCACTACTTTGAAGCAAACACAAAATATTATAGTTTTTAGTTTTGAAGGAAGCTAATACTTAGTTCGTATGTTCTAGTAATATATTAAGTAGTAGTGCGTGACTATCAAACAACCGGTAAGTTTATACTAATTTTTTTACCTTACCATGACAATATTTCTTATTTAATTGTGGTACAATCTGTTGTAGAGTATCAACAAGTCAGTGATTCTAGGAGGGACTGTATTGTTTTGCTATGCTATGGATAAGTAACATCGGGAGTGTAGTCGCCAATATTCTTGAATGACCAGAACCCAAGAAGTTCTTTGTGATTGGCAGATGCTTTAGACTTAAAGATACTTCCATAATATCTAAGCATTTTGGGTCTTCCAGTGGAATGAAATTCAATTTAATGAACATACATCATCAGCACCTCAGTGACATCACTCACCCTACTCTTTTGAACCTCTTCCTGTTCTGGATTCATATAAAGTCACCTTACAAGTTTCTTGTATTTCATTCCACTATTAGGCCCTAAGGCTGAGAATTATGGAAGTAAAATATATAATTTCAGTCTAAATCATTTGCGGGTCATAAAAAACGTAGGTTCTTGCTACAAAAACTTTGGTTCTCATTATTAAGTTGCACACGTTTTTGGCAATTTAAGTTGTACAGATGAAGCACGATTCTAGTAGCAGCCAGTCTTTTCTCAGTTAATTATATTGCTCCTCACTGAGCAGGTAAAGTCATTACAATGATTGAACTCCTGGAAGTGCAATCCATTTAAAGTAATCACTACCACTAGTTAGGCTTCTAATCTATTCCTTGTCATGTGTGTGCTAGCAGTACGCAAAAGAAAAATACATTATAAAAAATGATACATCTTCTCTAGCATTTTGCTATCAAAAATGTCTTAATATGCGCAACTGTGCGTCATTCTTGTAGTAATTTGATTTGATATGTGAATAAATTTGCAATTTAACAAGTAATTGTTTAACTATGAAATGACTTAAAAGTGAGACACATTAATTATTATATTAACATCTTGATATCAAATAAAAAAATAATACATAAGTAACAACAAATCTTTTCCTTGAAGAGGATATGCCTTCATTTTATCAAACCAGCTATAGGAAATAAACTCACCATAGGTATAAAACATTCTTGTGGTTTTGATTGAAGTACATCATGTTATTTCTTTGTCTTCCACAACAGCATGATTGTCAAATCAGACTTACTCCCATGGAGAATCAGTCCATACATGGGCATGTTGCTGACACCAATTCTTTTTAGTTTGGGTTTTTATCATCACAATGAAGTAAGGTTCTCATTACAAAATTTGCAATAGTTGCAAAAAATACATGATCATTCTTAAAAAAAAGCAAAAAATGACACATACAGTTAAAATGTATTGAAAAAAATCAACACAAAATTACTGACTTAGGCTATACCAGACAAAAAACCAAATCATAAACTGAAGAATCTGCTGTGCCTGAATATTACCTTAAAAATTATATTGATCAATAGCACTTATATTGTATTACTTCATTGAGCACCTATTGAAGCTCTTGGCATGCAGATATTTCTGTTTTACTAAGAGCTATAACTACATGAAACTCTTGATCTTTGTCAGTAGCAAGCACGTCACAGTTTATTTACTACTAGTTTGCTTATTAGATTTCTCTCTATCAACTCTATGGTTTCATTCACACCTAATTATACCCTGTATGGCTATAAATGTGTTTGAGGCTAGACAATACATTTGGCACATGGAATTATTTTATTTTGTTGATGCTTTTTTCAATATAGATTATTGTTGCACATTTAGTACCATAGACCTGTTGAGACAATATTTTATAAGTAAGGCTAATACGTTACTAGATACTTAATAGAAAAGCTCATTTTTCTTAACAATTAAGTATTGGTATCTTGTAAGTAGATTGAGAGGGTAAAAAATAATCTTCTATAATATTGTAAGCATTTTAAGGTCTAATAGTTACGTATAATTGTTGTTACTTCATCTAATTTCAGCCAACTGCTATACTTCAGATTTGTAACATTAGCTTCATAATTGCAATAGACATAATATTGTCTTAACACAATGCATCTCTTATTAAATTAGAGGACATAACACCATTGAAATACCATACAATCACAGTCACAATAAGGGGAATTTTTATCTCGTTTGTGTGGTCAATTGGGAAGCCTTTAATAAAATTATACACACTTAAAATCACTATAAAACAACCTGGACATGATTGGTTAACTAACATAAGTGGAAGTAAAATTGAGGAATTTCAGTTGGAATTTGTCAAGTGCTCTAGTACTAATTGAAAGAAGTAAAATTTAAAATGTTCAAGATAGCTTCACTGTTTATCTTCACTTTTATTGTTCATGTACAAGGTATGTTATTTAATGATAACATTGTGTATTGAATGATATATACTGTTGTTATCCAGGTGTACTAATTAAGCTAAGCAGCAGTAACATAATATGTCCCAATGATAATGCAGTATTTCAGTGCACTAATCCTGTGCAACCATCATTATCATGGTTACTTGAGAATGACTTTTCCAGCATAAGGATCCAACTAGCAGGAACAAGTGCACTTAATAGTCAAGGAAGACTAGGATCATCTCAGTTAAATTTCAGCATCACGTCGGTCAACAGCTCTTTCATGAGAGGCACTGTCACCATTCAAAGCCCACTCAGTATTAATTCATCTAGGATTACATGTAATGGAGAGACACTAATGCTGTCTGTGTTCAATCCTAGTAAGAAAGTCAAACTGATCTGGTAATAGATTATAATCATTGTTAAAACAAATGATTTATAGTGTTAGCTATGGCTTAATAATTAGTCAAATAATGTCTAACATAATATTTATGATGTATGACAGCATAAGGTCACTCTAATTTTCAATACCTTAAAAAAGAGCAGCATAGTTAAATGTTTATTTTATTCTTCTCTGGACTATAATGCATTGGTTACAATTTTAAATTACTTTCATTACACAAAGATTATTATTATTATTATTATTATTATTATTATTATTATTATTATTATTATATTATTATTATTATTATTATAATATGCTATTATTATTATTATTATTATTATTATTATTATTATCATTATTATTATTATATACTATTATTATTATTATAATTATTAGCAGTAGTAGTAGTGATATCATTATTATTATAATTATTATTCTTATCAACTTATCATTACTATTATTATTATTTGTTGTTGTTTTTATTATTATACTATATATTTTTTATTATTATTACTATCATAATTGTAATAATATTCTCTTTTTTTACGTTTAGATCAATTTATACTGCCCAGACAAATAATACTGTCACCACAAGGCAATAACTTCAACATTTCTTGGAGTCCAGTAGGATTTCAATACTATTTATTTTTTCCTGTCAATGCTGAATGGAAGTTCATAACCACAGGATGGATTTTAATCTCTCTTAATGAAACTGTTGATAATTTGTACCTCTCTTATTGCTCAAATCGTGAATCAGCGAGCTCTGTATTCACATTTGGTAAGTCAAATTAAAAAGTAATCTTTAGATTTAGTTACTCACCTAACATTATAGCATTCTATGTAAAAATAAATTACGTTATTTTTTTAACTTTAATTTTAATGAGTAAGCCTTTTATTTAACGATTTATAAGCCAATAGTATCTGTTCAGTTGCTTAATATATTATGCCCTCAGCCAGCACTTTGACTTTGTAATTGGAATTTATATAACTATTATACCTCATGTATATAATTTTTCCAGAGTGAGCTACTACTTCTAAGTTCATGATTATGCCCTAGCTTTGATATGTTACATCAAAGTATTTATGATTATTGTCAGTAATGGGAATATGGATATTTTTGTGTTGCTTGTTGTAGCTCTTGAATAGATGAGCTTAATACAGCTATATGCTAATTTTTCACCAATGATTATATAAATATTATAGCACTATTTAAAAATTAGTCAAAAAGTTGTTATATGAAATGAACT
>WLWD01003015.1_pt1 | contig 73869 bp, 23 predicted proteins | sample 6712731 | NCBI WGS metagenome assembly WLWD01 (sample SAMN12718690, study PRJNA576275) | sponge metagenome | isolation source: marine sponge | host: Mycale hentscheli | place: New Zealand: South Island, Marlborough, Capsize Point | collected 2014-11-01
GTCAAGGTGGTTTCAAAAAGTGCAGACTTTTTCAATGTGGTTGCAGAACGGTACAGACTTGTCAAGGTGTTTAACAATTGAGTTTTCAGCCAGGTTTGAAAAGTTTGTAGGCTACCTTGTCAACAAGGCAGTTCCACTGTGTATCCCTAAGGAATCATATCTTATGATTGTGTGTCCTATAATTGTTCTCCCAGCCTCAATCTTACGAATCGTTTTCTTTGTTGTCTTTTTTTTTTTTTTTTGTTATAATCACACTTAGTTGGGAATTTGTATATTACGTACCATTAAAATCACGTGATTTTTTTTAAATTTGTTACTTGAAGTGGGAGCTTTATGCTTGCTATAGAGGAATTTATGAACAATAATAAACACAACAACACACAATTTTTGTGTTTGGGGAGGGGCATATTTTCACTCAAGCGATAATTACATAGAAGTATTTTTTTTTAGTTGCCTAATAGTGTATGGGTAAAGGGTATATAGCAGTCAAGTCTAAAGAGATTAAAAACGGGTAAAGGGTATTTGAAGTTGCAGGCAAGGTAATAAATTTTGGTAAAGGGTTTTTAGCTGGAGTAATAGTTTTGTTACAAACCCTACTAACCCGAACTTTGGAGTTTAGCTATATACAATTCTCATCTTACAAAACCTTGCATAAATGAAGTTAGTTTTTTACGGGCCAGGAGAACAGTATAGGGCTTAGTCAATGGTTATTGTACCATTCACATGGAAATTGTAGTGTAGAATAGAAGTCTGCATCTAAGTAGCTAATTAAAGTATAAGTTTAAGAAATGTTACCAATGCAAGGCAGAAATCTTTGAGTTGAACCTATAAAGGTATTCAGCAACATTCATTTTATGCTGGTCAGGAACCTTCCAGGTTGACTAGACAGTACCATAGAAAAAGTACAGGATAGTTCATCTGTACTGGTGTAGGGCAGGAACCTCCCAGGTGGACCTAGAAGGTACTTAGAAATGTGCAGGAAAGTTCACCTGTACTGGTGCAGGCCAGGAACCTTCCAGGTGGACCTAGAAGGTACTATAGAAAAAGTGCAGGAAATTTCATCTGTACTGGTGCAGGCCAGGGACCTTCCAGGTGGACCTAGAAGGTACTATAGAAAAAGTGCAGGAAATTTCATCTGTACTGGTGCAGGCCAGGGACCTTCCAGGTGGACCTAAAAGGTACTATAGAAAAAGTGCAGGAAATTTCATTTCTACTGGTGCAGGCCAGGAACCTTCCAGGTGGACCTAGAAGGTACTATAGAAAAAGTACAGGAAAGCTCACCTTTACTGGTGCAGGCCAGGGACCTTCCAGGTGGACCTAGAAGGTACTGTAGAAAAAGTACAGGAAATTTCATCTGTACTGATGCAGGCCAGGGACCTTCCAGGTGGACCTAGAAGGTACTGTAGAAAAAGTGCAGGAAATTTCATCTGTACTGGTGCAGGCCAGGAACCTTCCAGGTGGACCTAGAAGGTACTATAGAAAAAGTACAGGAAAGTTCACCTGTACTGATGCAGGCCAGGAACCTTCCAGGTGGACATAGAAGTTACTATAGAAGAAGTGCAGGAAAGTTCACCTGTACTGATGCAGGCCAGGGACCTTCCAGGTGGACCTAGAAGGTATTATAGAAAAAGTGCAGGAAAGTTCACCTGTACTGATGCAGGATATGTGACCTGCTGTCAGAAATCATCTGACCTGGTACAGGAAATGTGAAGTACAGGCCATGCGCTCAACTGTCCTATAGAATTCCTGAAGTCAGGAAATTCCAGATTTTTTCCTGTGTACAAGGTGCGGAAGCTGGTGAGGTAAAGAGATGACTGAGGTAAAGAGATGACTTAACATCTACTAAGTCAGAACCTTTGATCAGATTAATAGTGTAATTCATAAAAAAAACCAATACGGTCAATAATATCTCTCAAGTATTTGGTATTCCTCATAACTTGTACTTAATGTTAATGATGATAGAACATAGCTAGATAAAATTATACAACAACTGAACTTTTGCACCTTGATACATGGTAAAATGTTATGTATTATCCCATGTTCTAGTGATATACCTTTTAAAAAATATTGTAGCTTTACATATAATATATTATATATAATATATGTGACATATACTATGTCATATATAATATTATATATATATATAATATATATATATATATTCCACCTTAGATATCTTCACAATGTTATCTTTAAGTATAATATACTTAAAGACCTGTAAGATAACTCAATCAAGTTATCACATAGTGTTATCTCATGGCTGTATTGCAAGCCCATTAGAGTAGTTATAGCAGTTAGCTATAGGGCCTGGCCTGGCCTGGGTACCAGTTTTCAGGGATTTTACAGCTACCTTTACTCTAGTGCAGCCTACCCAGTCAGGTTAGAACAGCTGCTAAATATCTGGCTGGGGGTGTGGGGAGCCCCTAGTGAGTTTTACAGCCAATTGTACACCAAGAGTTACCAACAAACTATACTTCAATGAAGATATCTAGTATGGAATAAACCACTTATTACACTTGCCAGAGTGATATGGCTAGATATTTCACTCTCAGGCTTTATTTTCGCTTGCCTTTGGCTCATGAAAATAAATTAGCCTATCATGAAATATTTCGCCTTATCACACTCTGACTCATGTAATAAATACTATATATAATTCGTTTAGATTAGAAGTGAAGGCATTGCACTAATCCACCAAAAAATACTGCTAAGATATCTAAACGATGATATCATGTAGTCTGGCATGGACCCTTTTCCTTCCCTATATTGGTGGGAGGAAAGGAAGGAAAGGGTCTGGTAGCTCTAATATCAACGACTTGTGCAAATGACATCACAGGTTTATTGCATCATCATTAACCCAGTCGCGAGTCAAATATTTCGTTCCAAGTAAACATTTTGTTGAAATGTCTCATTGTGACTGTGGTGTTTCAATAATGCAGAACAACAACAACAATAATGGCTGGTTCACACTTGTGTAGGAGTTGGTCTTATACCAGTGACAAACTCTGGAAACAAGCACTCTTTCTGCCCTGTAGGGAGAGCTACAAAAACATCTCTGTTTAAAATTCCCTTTCATGATCTGCTCTGGCTTTAGCACGAAAGTGTAACTTCTAAACACGCTCTTCATCACTTGATGTCCCATAGCTAACAACACCGAATAAACTGGGGTGCATCAATATGTGGTTGAGGAATGCTCTTAATTGACGATTCTGCAATCTGATTGGAGCGCCACTATTTTGGTGCCGGTGTCATAGTGAATTTTGTCCCCCCTCTAAAGTGTCCCCCCCGGACAATATTCACTAGTGAATACTGTCCCCCCCGGACAATATTCACTAGTGAATACTGTCCCCCCACGGACAGTATTCACTAGTGAATACTGTCCCCCTTCAGTGAATAATGTCCCCTCCCCCCTCCCCTCTCTCAAATACTTAAACAAATGAGCATTACCACGATCCAACAGAGCGATCCCTTTACATAAATTTTCACTCCATTTCCAGTACTATTATTATAAGTTTTCACTCCATTTCCAGTACTATCTTCCGTCAGTAATAAATTAGCTGCCCGCTTGGCTTCAATTTTAGTTTTGGTTTTTCAACAGTGCTTAGTTATTTGAATTTTTTACTTCTGTTTTTTTTTAAATGGCAATTTTAGTTTTGGTTATTGGCTTGTAGGTAATAGCTATTACAGTATTTAGCTAATGATTTTAGTCCTGGTATATTTTACTGGAATGTTATTTATTTAGTTTAGCATTGGCCTCCTTTATTTTGGCTTATTCACTTCATTCAGTAGTTTTGGTTTTTGTTTCCAATGATAATTTTAGTTTAGTTTAGTTAAATTCAACTGTATACATGTATGAATAATTAGTTTTAGTTTTGGTTATTATAGTACCCATGAAGTTTAGTTTAGTTAGTTAAGTAGCTAATAACCTAACTAAAATTAATTTTAGTATTAGTTAACCAAAGCAACACTATGTAGCCATCCTTGTGTGAATATCAATGAGGAACCTAATAGCTAGCTAGCTATATCAAAATAAGCTGTTCAATATGTGACTTGTAAGTATTGTAGGTAAAGGAGACTTAGGATGCTGGGACACATCTGCCCATATTATTTACTTAAAATCACATTTTTGCAAATATCTCTGTAATGACAAGTTTGCCCAGAGGTAAAAAAACACCATAGCCATTAAAAATGTGCAAGTGAGGACCACTCTCACATACACTTTGGAAAAGTATCTGCAAACCACTTTCAAGAAACGAGATCACTATTGTCAGTACAAGAATCACTATTTTGATGCATAATTAAAATGCTTGGACCTCTAACATTTTACATGATGCATGCTAATAAAGCTTTTTTTTCTAAATAATGTTTGATGTGTGGTTTGTCAATTAGCATTTAAATTTTCAAATTATTTGTAAAAATTATTCAATCGAAGATAGTTTGAAAAATACAATGTTAATCCACAAACCCCATCAATCATTGTTAATATAGAAAAATCTATATTGGCACTATGCAAAATATCAGAGCTCCAAGTATTTTCATTGTGCAGAAATAGCAGCCCCTGTACTTGCAATAGTAACCCAGATTCTTGAAAGTGGTTCAAATTTGTTTCACGCAGACTGCCTTTAAAAGTAACAATATTAGAGAATACATCCAAAAAACAAATTGGATAGTAGAAGATATAAGGGACTATAATTATTAGCTATTGGCAGGAAAAATACAAGACTTTTCAAAAAAATAGCTACATTGTGCAGTATGAATTGCTTATTCATGGTAGATAGTTTTATTTAATCATATTAAACTTTAAGATTTGCTAATCTAAGCCAATTAGACATTTTATGAATGCAAGTATTCTACCTAACATTTATTATATATTGTCAAAATTAGGGGGGCTGAAGCCCCCCTAATTTTGACAATAATGTCTACAGCCACAAAAAATATGTTGTAGAAAACAAAATTAAGCACAAACACTACAGTTTGGGCAAAGCCACTTTCCTTGCAGATCAGCCTTTGAAACTCTTAAACACTGATTGGTGTGATACCATGTTAAACACTTGGTGCACCTCCCCCATTCCTCCAATGAATGAATCGGCAAATACAGTGCACTTCAATGAAGTCAACAGCAACTATTTTAGAAAGGGCACGTCTCTCTTTCTTTAATGGAAAGAGTGCCATCTTTCCTTCTTCAAGGCATCGATACAAATGACTCCTCATTTTCTTTTGATCATAAAAAAATTTTCCTGGATCTTTCCCCCTGCCTGAACTTGTGAATCCATGAAATTTAGACGAATTTTAGGAGCATTACTGTAAAGCAAAGAAGCTACCTGGCTTTTTACATGTTTTCCTGCGGAGCGATATACCCTATCATAGACAGACACTATTGGGTGTGGGCAGCCAATAGTAGTCACTGTTAGCCAGTGACCATTGCAATTGTTCAAAATTTGTACAAACTCATCGTGCTCCACATTAAATGACAAAGCCACTCCACATGTCACATCTTGGAAGCCTGAAATTTCAGGACAACTTTGCTTCAGCAGCTGTTGAGCAGCATTGATAATATTGTCATTTAGCCAACCTAATGGATTAAGCAACAATTTCTTGTCTGCTTCTGTCAGCTTAAGGTCAGGAAGCCAATATTGAAAATTCTGGTTTGTCTTCACAACATATTCTTCAACCTCAATAATGTCGGAATGCACAGTACTGTCCATATTAGCTAGCTTTTGTTTTTTGGGTGATGTCATGGATGATTCTTGCTGTAATGAAGACGAAGGTGAGGGTGGATGCAGTAAGGGTGCGGCTGAAGATGGCAGGGGTGGGACTGAAGATGGCAGGGGTGAGGCTGAAGATGGCAGGAGTGGGGCTGAAGATGGCAAGGATGGTGCTGAAGATGGCAGGGGTGAGACTGAAGATGGCAAGGGTGAGGCTGAAGATGACAAAGGTGATGCTGGAGGGAGAAAATATGTTGTTTTATATAATGAATAAGGGGTTCTTAAAATTCTAGCTATAAGCTATCTGTGTGGTTGAAGCAAGGTTCATTGAGGGATTTGATCTAACCCACTTCATACCAGTCCTCCTTCATCCATCCAAGTTGAGCTCAAACTCAGACTGATGGCTTCTAACTTTAATCAAAGTATTGTGGTACTTAATCAAGTAGTCTCACTATTCATTTTTGTTATTGCATATAATTTAGATTATTTATTACTAAATTCCTTACCTTTAGTGTCATTTACTTCTATTTTCTTTGCTGCAATAAATGAAAACATCAGTATTTGCAATACAGTAGTGAAATTAGGAATTAACATACAATCAAATTTCTTCTTCAGCTCTTCATCAAGTTTCCAGCTTTCTGGACTCAAACCAGAAACTATAACAAACAATTATTCCATAATATTAAAAAGAATTATGCATAATTTAACTTTAACTAACCTGATGAGGTACTCTGTGGCTCTTGTTCACATAAGTGAACATAATAGTTTTGGCCTAATAAAAGTGAGAAGCAGAATGATTATGGACCCAAATAGCTGTGTAAATACAACTATATATACCTCATTTTTGCCAACACCAAACATATCCATAATAATGAAACTTAAAACTTCTGGAAGTAAGACGTCCATTGTATATGAAAAAATCTAGATGTACAGAATATCATAACTATTTTTACAGTTGACAAATGATAACTTATTGACTGAGTTACCGAGCTGGACTTGTCATTACAACAGAATATGGAGATCATGAAAATTGAGATACATTCATACACGTTATAGAAAGGCTTCTGTTTTTCAATATCTCTACGAATAAATAATATTAAATCATTTTCAGATAAAATTCATAATTACAGCAAACATACGAAGTTTCCTACATGAACTTTTGATGAAATCCGTATAACTTGGGCACTCATATTTCTGCAGCTGTATTAATAACAAGTCAGAGTTTGATATAATGGATATGAGTGAGAATATAAATAGTGAACCTAACGTTTTAAACAATTACTTCTTGGTTTAAATAGAGTTAAATAAGTAGCATTCAAATGGAATGCATAAAATATTTTAATAGTAAAATTGTAAAACAATATATTTCTACTTACTTCTCCATTTTTTATTTTTTCAAGAGTATATTAGATGCAATTTAAATATCTGTGTTGCCATGGCATAAGAAATATACATTAATTTACATTTGTAGTCACAGGTAAAGTATAGTCTAATACAATATTAATGTTTCACCTTCAAGGGGATGAATGGCAGCTTTGAAGAACTTGGTCAACTTCTGAAGGAGTCCTCACTACTTGTCTCCAACCACACTCCTTTTCCTTGTTTCTTAGAGTACACCTCTCTCCACCTACAGGAAATACAAACACTAATATTTCTACTGAATAAGAAAAGCACAATTAATAATCTAAACAACAAGCATTAAGAATAAACTTAATTAAAAAAAAAAGGATTCAGGGTTGTCCATAAAGCACTGCCTCTTAGCAATTCCTTAAACATGATTACATATACAAAAAAATTATATGCAACTCTTAACATCCAGTTGAATCGAATTAACACTTAGTTCACCTTCAACAGGCTTCACCTCTTACCTTATAATTTGCCAGAGCCTTCCTACGCAGGATTTTCTTCTCATTCTTTGTATATCCTGAAGGATAAGCTCCAGTAGTGAGGTAGTCAAAAACGAAGCCATACAAATCGGCCATTTCAGCCAGAGGAAGACTTGCCACGTGGTAAGTGTGGAAGTTTGAGTCTCGTGAACAAGATTAAGGGGAAAAGGGAGGGGGGACATATTTCACTGGGGAGGACATTATTCACTAGTGAATACTGTCCCCCCACGGACATTATTCACTAGTGAATACTGTCCGGGGGGACACTATTCACGGGGGGACAGTATTCACTCCGACACCGGCACAAATCGTTGATACTAGCTAGAGCTATCAGACCCCTTCCTTTCTCCCCGCCCACCAATAGCGTAAGACCTCATTTATCGAACCAAGTTTTCCCCACGAACCATAACTCATTAGCTGAACAATTAAAAAATTTATTGTTTCGACCAATCATGAGGTTATTTCATATTCTATCGCCTTGCAATACTCATATTTTTAAAACACAATTTGCAAGTCGCTGTGCAGAGGCAGTGCAGAAGCAGTCAGGCCTCGATTATCGCCCAGGACCACCAAATATCGGCCCGTCGTAATGTCCAATGCATCGGTAATAGGTCGCCGACTATCCTTTACCAAATTTATTCCATAGAATTCTTATGTCACATTTTTATATATGTTCGTACTTAATTTCCTATAGGAATAGTCTTTGCAAATTAGCGTACAAAGTATAAAGGTAGTGGCAAAAAAAAAAAGTTCTTCTGTTCAACCTATGAACATACTTTCAACTCAATTGCCCATTTACTATTCAATTGTTTCTGATTGAAGGTGGGGGGGGGCAGTATATGAATTTTAGGGGACTGTATAGAAATATTGTTTATTGGAAGTGTTTACTGTAAAAGAAGAAGGCAAGCACCCCCCCCCCCCCTTCTCAATCTGAAAAACAAAAACAAAAAAACAAACAGAAAAAACAACCCTTGACTAGCATTACCACAATGTGCTACTGCCATTGGAGTTTACTTCATTTTCATTGGAATGCCAACAAGAAAAAAAATCATGACTTACAAAATAATGAAAAGATCAAATGCTACGAATCAAAGTTCAGAGTTCAACAAAAGTTCATTTTCACCATTGGGGTTTGGTACGACACAGTCTTCATGAATCCACCTTGAACAGATGCACTGAAGCCATTCTCTGCCCGTTCCTTTGTCCTCTTCAAAAGAACTGAAGCAGACACAACATAAATCTGTGAATATGCTACTGTCCATTGTAATATTTGATCTCTTGTGCAGAGTACGTCTACTTGTAATCTTGCTCCCACCTTCAACTAAATTCAAATGTCCTTCATTTGTTGAAGTTTCAGTAGTGACCTCTCGAGAGCGTTTCTTGCCTGTCACAGCTTTGTGTTGTAAACTTTTCTTCGCTTTCTCCTCCTCTGCCTGCTTTCACTTCTTTTCCTTCTCCTCAGTTCGTCGAATTCTTTCCTCAGCCTTTCTTCTTTGTTCTATTTCTTTTTCCCTTTTTTTTCTCTTTCCTGTTTTTGCTTTTCCTTCTCCTCAGCTTCACACTTCTTTTTCTATTCCTTCACTTTATGAAGTGACCAACACTCATCGCTAGTGAGAACACGTGCTGAACCCATCTTTGATGATATCGTAGTAAAATCCCTTACCACAGGTAAATTCAATAGATTGGTGAATTGTGAACGTAAATTTGAGGAAGCAACAGGAGGTGTAACTTTGGTGAGTGATACAGTACTCGAATTTGCAATTGAAAGAGACCATGGAACCGGCATGGTAACCGCAACTCCAGTACATGTGGTGACTGCACCAGGAATCAATAATCTACGTTGTGCAGTGACTCGACTGGAGGTGATCCAGTGGGTGTGGTACCTAGAAAGTTAAACAATACAGGTATGTAACATCACAAATACAAATTAGGCATGTAAAGTGAAATTCCCCCCCCCCTCCCCAAAAATAAAATAAATAAAATAAATAAATAAATAAATTATTGCTACCACAAATATTGAAGTATATTTTAGTAGAATGGCAGGAGTAAAACTGAAATGGAGGCGTATCTTGAAAAGTTTGAACCCTGAAATATCAGTTACAAAGACAAATGAGTGAATTTTGTTTCCTGTTGTTGTTTTTTGTTTATAGTCAGTCCATAGATTTGAAGTTCTATTGTTCATTAAGACAGCACTTAGTTTGGGGACAGTTGGGACAAACTTTTTTCTATATGAAACCATTTACAGGGCACAACGCGGCCTCCATAAAAAATAAACTGTTTTTGAATTATCACATTTTATCAGCATCGAGTTTGATTGCCTTAACCGTTCACAATAGATGACCTAATCAAATTCCCTTGGTAGGTTTATTGGATTCAATTGATTATTATTCCCCAACATTCACGTGTGCTGCATTGATCTCAATTTTATCGTAGACAGTCTCACATGATAACATAGGTAACATTGTATGCAAATGAAAAATCATAGCTATGCCTAAGTTACTATAGCTACTTATATCTTTATCTCGAATTATCTGGGATTAACAAAAAATGCGATCTGCCAAAAAATCAATTAAAAATTACATGTACAGACTTCATGCTACCAAAAAAAAATGTTTTCTGAACAAAATTTTGGTCTTCAGAAAAAAATTTATGGAGAGTTCTTATCACTTAATGAAAAAATATGTTACTGCAAAACACCATTAATTCTTACCTGAAACCTGAGTAGTGGATCCAGAGGCCATAGGGACTGTGATGTGAGAAAGGGACCTGCTACGACATCTGCTGTGACGAGCAAACTTGATCCCAGGGGTATGGTACCTGCTACAACATCTGTTGTGATGTACGAACTAGATCCCAAGGGTGTGGTACATGCTACGACATCTGTTGTGACATGCGAACTTGATCCCAGGGGTGTGGTACCTGCTAAGACATCTGTTGTGACGTGCGAACTTGATCCCAGGGGTGTGGTACGTGCTACGAAATCTGTTGTGACGTGCGAACTTGATCCCAGGGGTGTGGTACCTGCTACGAAATCTGTTGTGACGTGCGAACTTGATCCCAGGGGTGTGGTACCTGCTTCTGTTGTGACATGCGAACTTGACCCCAGGGGTGTGGTACCTGCTAAGACATCTGTTGTGACGTGCAAACTTGATCCCAGGGGTGTGGTACCTGCTAAGACATCTGCTGTGACATGAGAAGTGGATCCTGAATGTGTGGTGACTGCGATTTGAGTAGGCAATTCAGTGAGTGTTGTAACAGCCAGGGAATTGCGGTGTTCTGGAACATTTATTTGAGCCATTCTGTGTACTTAGGATCAACCAAGTCATATCCTTCTTCCAAACGTTGAGCAAAAAGAAGTTCCTCTTCAAGGGTGAAAGTTGTTGAGGTACCAGCTGACTGATCAGCAACTAAATCTTCTTCACAATGTCCTGTAATGCTCCTTTGATCATTACTATGGTCATTTGCCTCACATTCGATAGACACACTGGTAGTAAGTGGTCCATCACCTAAGGAAAAAATATAATCAATTTAACAGCATACTTATCAAATCCACTGCTCCAGTAGACTAGGTCAAAACATTTAGTTATGAGTACCATAATATTCAACAAGTACACTGTGGACAAACTTTAGTTGTTCTTAACTAGTACCAAATAATATAACCCTTACCACAAACAGGCTTTCATTTAGAGAGTTAAAATGTCAGGTTTTTTCCTTCTTTTTTTTTTAAATATAAATTTAGCGTATAATACATAAGGTAAAGCCAACTACCCATGAGCTAATGCTATGACAGCCTGAAAAAACAGTGACACAAAATAAAGCATGATAAAAAAAGGAAATATTGCAGTAGCAACAGGAATTAGAATTGACCTTATCCTTGAAACCATACCCAAATTTGGAAATATATTGACAATTTGTTATGGAGTATTAGACAGGTATATATTTAAGCGTTTCAGGTTAAGGTACTAGCTTCATATGGGGTTCAATTATTTTGTTCACAAGTTTTAATATTAGCAGAAATTGATACATTGCTCACTAATATTCGCTATAATGTGATAAATGTTACCTTCAAGCACTTAATTAAAGCCAAATGTTTAGCTAAAGTGCGTAAAATAAGGTGAATTTTATAGATGATTTAGCTTGGGGGAGGGGAGAGTATGGGGAAAGGTTGGCAATGTGCTGATTGATTACAGACATTCACAGCCTCAACAATCATTTTCTACCCAATGCATCGTCTGGACGCCCACTTCTCCTATTGCTTGATGGACACAGTTCCCATTTTGAGCATTTCCATCTAGCATTGAATAAACCACTTATTACACTTGGGAGTGGTATGGCTAGATACTCCAAGCTAGATATTTTCACAATGATATTTATAGGACCTGGCATGACCAGTGAAATAATTCACTTTATCACATTGTGCTATCTCAGCCATGTTGTCAAGCTCATTACCCTCTGACAGTTTCTAAGGGCCTAGCTTTCCTGATTTAGTGGTTTTACAGTAGCCTTCCTCTAGTGTAGTCTATGCAGAATATATTTAACATACAACTTTAAACCATGAGTTACCAAACTTAGTACAAACTACTACAGTGAAGTTATCTTAAATATTAGCCTGCTTGTGAATATATCTTTCCTTTATCACACTCTGACTCATGTAACTAGTATTATATATAATATACATAGTAACAAATCATATTTAGGCAGCTAAATCAATAAATATCAATGATAGAGATAGCATAGAATGAGGGATGGTTATAAATACGACAAAATATATGGCATCATAATGATGATCCAGGTTGAACCGGTCGAAACTCTTTAGTAGCAATTTTATGTTTTAACAGATGTTTTTTTTATATTATACCACATTAATTTTTTTACATTCCTATTACATGTGACTCAATTATGTTATACACTATAATAATTTTCTAGAAGTGAACAAAAATTCTGTCTAATTTAGTCATAATGTTTGTAGTTATTGCACATAAAGTTCAAGTGTGGAGATAGCCAAGTCTTCATCAGGTCTATCCTGATTGCGACAAACTCTCACATTAATATCAGTTGTAGCAGGATTATCCAGTGTCCTGAGAAACCATTGAGAAGTGTTGCCACATTTCTGTGATTCCCAGAGATGAGTGGTACAAAAAACACCCACATTACATGATGGAGGTTTGTCACAGGTGTAGTTGCTGCCAATAGTATCAGGCTTCGTGTGGGTACAATCACAACCAGCAGCAAATGTCCAAATATGTTCATTGTTTGAAATTACACTAATACCGTCAACATAGTTGGCACTAATATTCATGCTTCTTGGTGGATCATTAATACCTATAAATCCATCTAAAGTTCCAATTTGGTATCCTCTAATTCGACCAGTGATTTCAGCATAAGAAATTTTGGCAGTAGAATATACAATTTCAGTGCATCCAGCATTATCTTTAGTTACTACACATGTCTTTATTGAACCAGATGTATAGGCCATGAGACCAGGAGGACAGTTGTTAACATCCAATTTTGCTACTCTCATCCATCCTTTAGAATCACCTCCAAATCTATTGGTCATGTCACAGTAGACATTTCTCAATGCACCAGTGGAGGATCTCAATATATAGTTACCAGAGAGATAGGAGGAATCTTTACTCAATGCTTGAGAACATGACGAGAAATGATACTCAGTCACTTCAATTTCAAATAAAGACAAATTATAAGTTATATTCTCAATAATGTTATAAAAATTATTGACGGCTGTATTAAAATCATCTTGTCTTGCCACAATTCTAGACAGATTAGACCAATTGGAAAATGCCTCATTGATAATCCTTCTAATGCCTTCTTCTCTGATTAATGAAGAAATTATTGATAAATCATTTTGCTGCGGGTTGCCCATAGATAGATAGACATTAATGACCATTACAAATGTTATGACTAATACAATCCAAGTTATAATTAAAATGGAGATTACAACTTTATAAGACGATAATGCTTGGTAAATTTTTGACTTTTCCTTTGATAACTTAGGCTCATTATCTTTAACATCCCTCTTATCTTTTTGGTCATTACTACTGAGCACATCATACATCATAACATCTGGATCAGATGCATGTCTATCCTGATTACTAGCAGGCTTCTTTGTCTTCTTCTTGCTCAAATCTACAACTGCATACAAATCAGAAGTTACTTGTCCACTCATGATAGTATCTAATTACCTGGAAGCTATTATCAGAAAGTCTGCCTTTATAGTAAAAAAACACGAACTTCCTGTATAAAGCAGCCATAGCTCAATCATTCGTGACAGTACTTGGGATAGGGGACCAATTAGGACCAATTACGTAAAAAAAATGTACAGTAGAGCCCAAACACCGACAAAAAATTTTTTTTTTGTTTTCTTTTTATTGGCCCACAGGAATCTCAATTTGTTGCCTGGCAACAAATTACCCCTACCTCGGAAAATCGCGGGTAAATTCTTATAACTTTTTGTTATAGCATTGCAGCAACAGAATAGAAATTATAAATGTGAATAATCGAGCTAATATAAGTTGATGTTGCTTTATGGAGTTTTGTAGTTGGAGTCTGCAGACCTGGAGACTCCTGGGACTATTTTTGTGAAGACACTAGAAGAATCAGCAAGTCTCTGACTGGACAAAGGTTTCAGTGATAATGAGGACTTCTGTCACACTGCAACAAGAGAAGGCAACACATTTTGAAAGTCCATCATTTTTGTTCATTGATTTAAAGAGATTCCTATTGTTCATTTGTTCCAAAACAGGCAACAAGCTGGCTGCAAGACAAATATAATCCTAAACTTAGCTATAGCAAGTGAACTAACAAACCAAGCTAGTTGATCATTTCTAAAAGATTGACTGTATTATAGTTACCATGACTTACTGTAACTATCAAACTGTTGGAAACAGAAAAAAGCTACAATTCTCAAAGTATAAAAGACTTGCAAATAAAGTTAGATATCTGTCAACTTAGTAGAACTTAAATTAGAATTGCTATTCCCTACCATATTTTAAACACATCAAATTAATTCTTGATATTATACTAGTACATAAGTAGGTTTATCTGACATGAACTGATGAAGTTCAATAGCTACAGTTGGTAGGAATTTACTTTAATAAAAATTTGCATTAAACCCTGTGCAGAAAAAATGGTGTGGTCTCACATAATCACCATTGTTACAGCATATGCTGCCTTTAAACTAGCAAAAATGTTAACAATTATCATATTAGCTATGGTACAAGTGGCCTAAATATCACGTCTTCTAATTTGCATTAAACCCTGTGCAGAAAAAATGGTGTGGTCTCACATAATCACCATTGTTACAGCATATGCTGCCTTTAAACTAGCAAAACTGTTAACAATTATCATATTAGCTATGGTACAAGTGGCCTAAATATCACGTCTTCTATATCACACTTATGAATATTATTTCCAGTGAGCTAACTTTATGAAAACATTGAATACTGGTCAATGGTAGTACTAGAAATTAATATCTTCATAGAAATTTTCAATTCTAAAATTAAGACATAAATTATACCATCACCATTATTATTTACTTCAACTTAGCACTGAGTAGAAATTTGTGAAAATAGTTACGGTTTATGTGGCATTTAAATAAATGGATTTTTATATAACTGAGATCTTTAATTTTGAAGTATTAATATCATGTGCATCTCATATAAAGTTCTTGCGAGACAAATTTTTTGACATAGTATTATTAACAGAGTTCATATCTAGCTACTTCTACTTAAGCTCTACAACATTGTTATGATTTGAACCCTTAAGAAACACCATGACTGGCAACATAAACAATTATACTCTTTGAGCAACTACACCGAGTAAACATTTATTATTCATAACCCTTAAAGATTGAAACAAGTAAAACTAACACAAATGTTTATTTTTTTGGCTTCATCTATGAATTGTTCCCTTCAGCCAAATTGTATACTATGCCATACTTTAGTCATTGATTGTTTAGATTTGGTTCATTGGACCTCAACATACTTTATGAAATTATCAGTGAACTTGAAGGACCAATTAATATGTAATACTTACACAGGGCTAGTAAATTGTAGGTTATCACTGATGACAGAATAATTATAAGGAAATAATACATTTAGGACTTTAATGATTCACAGCTTAATACAGCTTCAAGAATTGGGGTATATGTGCCATCCGAAAGAAATTGCTTTAGCCATTTGTACTTAATGATATGTAGCTAATGAAAAGTATTTTAGCCTTTTTCTGTTACATATACATAATATAATAAATATATATATATATATGACTGAAAGTAAGTAATTTCAAATGCTTCAGCCAATCATTACTGTTATTTTCAAGAGCCAGAAGGAATTGAAAGTAAAGCTTGAGAGTGAAATATCCACATCACTCATGTGAGTGTAATTAGTGATTTATTCTACTCTAGATATCTTCAATGCTATAGTTTGAATTAGGATAAGGTGTCAACTTGGTTATTGGGGTCCCCACACCCCAGCTGATAAAGTAGCAGCTGCTCTAACCTGGTTGGGTAGGTTAGGTAAAAGGAAGGTAGCTGTATAAACCAGGAAAACTTGTAAGCTAGGCTGGTGGTTGCTATATAACTACTAGGATAATGGGCTTGTGAAATACAGCTGGAAATAACACAGATACAATATCATGGGTCACTTAACAGGTCACAGAAAACAATGTAAAGATATCTAGGATGGTACAATTTAAGAGGGACTTCAGGCATACTAACCACAAATTAGCTTTCTTAATAACTTTTTTATTCTTAAGTGTTTTTTCCTGTTTAGGTATCAAAATGAAAGAAATTTAATGGCCATTCATAATTCACCTTACAATTGTCCATATCATTTTTACTTTCTTTTTACACCAGTCAAATAACATACGAGGAACATCAAACCAATGTTCCACTTCATTGTATTTTCTTCTAATTTTGCACATGTACAGACAATGGGTTGAAGCAAAAAATGAATTGAGGATTTTCACTGAATTTCATTTTTTTCCTAAAATATACCAAAAACATTGTGAAATTGGTAAATACAGAGACTAACTGAAATAAATTCTTTTTTTGTATATTTAAACCCAAGAGTGAATTCTAGCAAACACCAGGTGTAATACTTAGTGTACAAGTGTTGTCTATTGTTTTGTTGGAGGAGTCTATAGTTCAGTTCCAAGTTCTGTACACACTCAACAACCTTGTCTGATGTTGTTATATGTTCCTTTTCCATTGCCATAATAACAAATAGGGAAGAAACACACATTTTGAAAGCTGAGTGGCAAACAAATTGTTCGTTGCTTCAGTTAACAATAACTTTGTTACATGTTTATTCATGGCTAATGTCTAAGCAGACATTGGTAAGCTAAAAACATCGATAATATGAGTGTTGCTAAGTGTGTAATTGTTCAATTACAAGAATATTCCAAACACTTGACATGTTCATGAGTGTTTTTGTCATTGGAAGTTTATGAGTACAGCAAGCCAATGTTGTAGCAATATTGATAGCTTATTCAGAAGGTTTATTAAATGTATAGCTGTACACAGTAGTTTATAAAACATTTTACAATAAAAAACATCACAAACAACTAGCAAGACATGAGTAATTTTACTGTATAAAAGAATACGAAAACATGTAGCAAGTTTTATGATTTGGCTCTGCAATATAGAACAATATCCTCTTTCGTTATCTATCACTTATAATAAGAGCCAAATTACATTTCTGTTTTTTTATGAATGAACCATGCCCACAACTCTTCAAATTTTCTGGAAATAGAACGAATACTGTGTATCACAAATTCGAGTCATTTCAGAATAATAATGGCAAACATATGAATTGATACATGAATTTATTTCTTACTAACTTTTGCGTAATGTAGTGTAGAGAATTGTATACTATTTTGTACTTAGTCATTGATTATTTAAATTTGGTTCATTGGACCTCAACATACTTTATGAAATTATCAGTGAACTTAAAGGACCAATTAATAATATGTAATACTTGCACAGGTCTAGTAAATTGTAGGTTACCACTGATGAAATAATAATTATAAGGAAATAATACATTTAAGACTTTAATGATTCACAGCTTAATACAGCATCAAGAATTGGGATATATGTACCATCTGAAAGAAATTGCTTTAGCCATTTTTACTTAATGATATGTAGTTAATGAAAAGTATTCTAGCCATGTTTTTCTGTTACATATACATAATATAATATATAATTATATATAATATAATATTATGTACACTTATTCCACCCTAAATATGTTCACAATAATATCTTTAAGTACATGACACGTGAAATAACTCACGATATTTCATGCTGTTATTTCACACTGTACTGCGCTAACTCATTACCCATGTATTTATAGCAACCAGGCCAAACTTTTCAATTTTCTGGTTTTTACAGCTACCTTCCTACCTTCCTCTGGTGTACCCTGCTCAACAGGGTTAGAGCAGCTGCTAAAATGTCTGACTGTGGGGGTGTGGGTAGCCCCTACAACCAACTTTACCTGTGAGTTACCCTTCATCTAGTACTAACTACAGTATTAAAAATATCTAGTGTGGAATAAACCACATATTACACTTGTCAGAGTGATATGGCAAGATATTTTACTCTCAGGCTTTATTTTCACTCGCCTCTGGCTTGTGCAAATAAATTAACCTGCTCATGAAAAATTTCGCCATAAAGTACTATATACATATAATTGACTGAATGTAAGTAATTTTAAATGCTTCAGACAATAATCACTGTTATTTTCATGAGCCAGAAGGTATTGAAAATAAAGCTTGAGAGTGAAATATCTAGCCTCATCACTCATGTGAGTGTAATAAGTGGTTTATTCTACTCTAGATATCTTCAATGATATAGTTGAACTAGGACAAGGTGTAAACTTGATTGTTGGGGTCCCACACCCCAGCTGATAAAGTAGCAGCTGCTCTAACTTGGTTGGGTAGGTTAGGTAAAAGGAAGGTAGCTGTATAAATCAGGGAAACTGGTATACTAGGCTGGTGGTTGCTATATAACTACTAGGATAATGAGCTTGTGAAATACAGCTGGAAATAACATAGATACAATATCATGGGTCACACAGGTCACAATAATAACCTTGTAAAGATATTTAGGATGGAATAATTTAAGAGGGATCTCTGGCATATTTACTACAATTTGGTTTACTTAATATAACTTTTTTATTCTTAAGTATTTTTTCATGTTTAGGTATCAAAAGCCTTTCATATGGTACCTTACAATTGTCCATATCATTTTCACTTTACTTTTTACACTGGTCAAACAGAGGTAACATAGTCTCATGGAGAAACATAAAACCAACGTTCAATTTCAATGTATTTTCTTCTAATTTTTTACATGTATGGACATTGGGTTGAAGCAAAAATTGAATAGAGGATTTTGGCTGAATTTCATTTTTTTCTAAAACATGCCAAAACATTGTGAAATTGGAAAGTACAGAGACTAACTGAAATACTATTTTTTTTAACATTGATAAAATATTCCTATATTTTTAGATGAGTATGTGAGCTATCTAATGATATAAAAATTATAGTCTACAAAAGGTCTGATTCATATGAGTAAGGTGGTTTGATAGGAGGGGGCAGTGCGGTGTGTAATTTTGAAGAAGAAGGGTAGAAAGAAGACAGGAGTAGAGCAGAAAGAAAAGAGAGAGAGAGGATTGGAAGGGAGGAAGTCAAATTTCAAAGAGAAAAACAGTTGAATGAGAGGAGATGTGAATTTGATGAGGCAAAACAAAAGCAATATGAGAGAGATGGAAGACTGAGAAAAGAAAAGAAAGAAGAGAGAGAGTACAGAGAACATAAAAAAACAAGTTAAAGATAAACTGAGAGGTTTTAGAGCTGTTATGAAGGAGGTGAAATTGCTTCCTACTTTTGAGAAGTTTGAGCATATAATGAAGGAATGTGAGATGAAAGAAAATAGATGGGTTTTATACTTGACCGCAAAGCTTCCAGAACGATTATGTGTATCGGTAGGTCCCCTTATTGACAATAAAGCCAAGTACAAAGAGATAGACCTCACTACTTGAGTCTGAGGGTGAGACTGAGTCAAGCTTTTAAAATTACTGTCAATTACCAGTAGATCAATTCAAGAGTATGACAGGGGTCCAGACAGCGGAAAAGTTCCATAGACTCATGCATAGTTAAGTTCCAATAATATATCTACGGACTTCATTTTTACTGCGTGAATTCAACATTTATTTCATTCAATGGTTATCTATGCTGCTTTTTTTAGTCGCTAATTAGTACTACAAAGTTCGTGAACTCTACCTCACCACTAACATTATGAGCAAAGCTTGTAAGGACAGTGTATAGGTTACACCTTGACATTGAGGTTGGTATGGGATTTACACAACCAAGGGCTGAATGCCCGATGATAGTGTAAATCCCATACTGACCGAACATAGTAGGGTGCAATTGACTTGTAGCTTGGGTCTTAGTAATAGGAAACACACAAAACTCTTTTTTATTGGATGGTTCACTTATTCACCTCTGAGGAGGTGTGCATGAAATACATTCACTGCAAATTAAGCAAACTGATTAGACAGTTTGAATGTACCATGGTACAAATAAATTAATTCCTCTCACTCTGATAGTATCACTAACAGGGATATTGCTAAGAATAGACCTAGCTATGTAGAAAATTGCTATTCAAAAATGCAAGGATTCATTTTACATCATGAGCTTCATGACTTGACAGTGCTCACTCCTTTTGTAGGTAAGTAATAGCTACATTACTACAACATATATTTAACGGTCATGAGTTACGTTTGACATTATGAGGTATATATCTTCCTTTGTTTTGAAAGGAGTTCATACAACTGCAACTTAAATTCAACATTATTTCATTACGTAATATATGATTTGAGCCCTTAACAAACACTGGCTGGCAGTATATACAATCACATGCTTGAACAACTACACAGAGTAAATGTTTTTCTTTCTGCATAACCCTTATAGATTGGAACAAGTAAAACTAACACAAGAGTTTATTTATTACTGTAGTTGAGCTATGTTGAACATAGTATTCAATGTAGATTTTTAATTTCAGTATGATTCTAACCGCAAGGTCCAGGCATCATGGGATATAGGAGCTACACTTCTGTACAGCTGATGACTGACCTCAGTCTGAAATGTCCTGATATTAAAATCTACATTGACTACAATGTTCAACATAGCTTAACTATGGCAATAATTATATTAAATAGGTAATGCTGCAATGAGGCTCTACATTATCATAAATATCTATTGTTTTGGCTACATTTGTAGAATTGTTCCCTTCAGCCAAATTGCTATACCAATCCAATGATTGTTACAAATAATTGGTGCATTTCACCTCACAAATTTTTTTTATTATCAGCAAAGATTGCAGGACCAATCTATAATGTAAAGCTAACACATGGCTGGTCATAAGTACTTTATCAATGATGAGTTAACAAATTTTGGACTTTAGCATCAACAATTGGGTAAAGTGTCATCTGAAAGAAATAGATTTTTCCTTTATTATAATTATAATAATATATAGAACAAAACTATTACTGTTTTTTTAAGCAAAAAATTGAAGAACTTTGTTATTCAACAATAGTGATTTTCTTTTGCAAATTATTGCGTTTTTTTAGCAAACGCTGAGTATTTGCACTCTTAGTGCTTTAGTTCATTCTGTCATTCAATCTGTCTGCACTCTTTCCACAGCGAATCTAGAAGATGGCTGACTACTATGCCTTGAGAAAAGAGGTACCACATTACATGACGATTTAAGTCCTTTTAATTTTCTCTACTTAAAAATTTGGCTTAGTTCTTGACAAAATGAGAGACAAAAGGCAGACTAGAATGAGTGCTGCTATATGGCCATTCCCATTCAATCATCTGATCACACACACACTGCTTGCACTCACACTGACCAGTACTTGTTGTTTTGCTCTCACCATCCAACAGAACACAAGTTTGCAGTTGCTAGAACATTATTCAACTGAAGTGATATGTAGTATAACAGATGATAAGCTTGAGGAGAATAGACATATCACATCTGCTTTGATGTTGTCCAATGGCTATCCTCGTATCTTCATTCAGGGAGTATCAAAGAAGATCAAAAGATCAAGATCGGATGAACAACCAGTTGCAACAGTATAGTCCTGCTGTCGTATGTCAAGAATGTTTCGGAGAGTATAAGAAGAATTTTGACCAATTTGAATGTGAGGACATGTTTTAAACCACCTAAGACTTTAAGAAATGTTCTTGTGCATGCAAAAGGCCGAGAACAGATGAATAAAAAAACTGGAGTGATTTATTAAATACCATGTGGCACATGCAATGTGATATATATTGGACAGACTGGGCGTTCTCTAAAACACAGAATGAAGGAACACCAATGATTGGAGTGGTGCTAAAGTTATTGATAAAAATGATCACTTCTATCAGAGATGTCTGCTTGAATCATGGCATATTCAAAGCAAAAAGAATGCTCTAAACAGAGAAATTAGAACTCTCCCCAGGGTATACCAAAAGCCTCATGCAATAACTTGTTATAGCTTAGCCATAGTGACTCATTAACATGTTATAGCTGGGTCATGGCAACATTACCTAGAGGTCATTTTTAGTACTATCATAATAGCACTGATGATGGTCACTGAAGAGTGACTGAAACGTTTGCTAAATTAAAACTGAAAGTGAAAATACTAATTGTATCTATAAGTATGTCAATACCTAGTCACACAGGACTTTATAAAATAATAAATATAGAAAAAAAAATTACTGTTATAAGTTGGAAATTTAAGAACTTGGTTATTCAACAATCGTGACTTCTTTTGCAAATTATTGCATTTAATAACTAACGCTGAGGTGACTTGCACTCTTAGTGCTCCAGTTCATTCTTTCATTCAGTCTGTTACAAAGTCAACAACAGATCTTGAAGATAGCGGACTAAAATATGCGAAATCCCGACTACATGACGTTTAATTTGCCACTTTTTAAATTTTGGCTTATAGTTTTGGAGAAAACGAGAGAAAAGGCACACTGTAAAAATTATAGCGTGAAAACCCACCGAATTCACACCAAACTGATGGTGTGAATGCCCACCACCTTGCATAGTGTGTCCTTCACACTTTCTGCCTAGTGTGAAATTCACACTCAAGAGAACATCATGGACCCTTTACCAAACATTAATTATATTCATGTGCAGGCAAAAAACCAATGCTATTATCATTGTAACCTGCCTTATAAATGTTTTGTACACTTGAATGCTAGATAAGAGAGTTGACTAAGATTATAGTTGTGCAGGACCAATTATTATCATTGTAATCTGCCTTATAAATGTTTTGTACACTTGAATGCTAGATAAAAGAGTTGACTAAGATTATAGTCCTCTGATTAATGAGATCTGGGATTACACCAATATCTTTCTGGAAAATAATGTTGATATGTTATATTAGAATCAATGTAACATAAAATAATTCAGCGTAAGTATGAGTTCATACTGATTATGGTGTGAATTCACACTGAATTTGGCGTGTACTTCACACCCAAATGATGAGGTGTGCGCATAACACCATGTTTTGGTGTGACTATTGTTACAAGTGATTCACACTTAATTTGGTGTGAACTACACACCTTTTGGTTTACAGTGCAGACTACAGTGAGTGCTCCTATATGGCCACACCTATACAATCATTTAGCTGCCATTTAGAAGCATGGCGCTCACATGAGCATACTAATTTACCGCGCCCCGTTCCTTACGACCTCAAAAGAGTAGCTGTGGGCGGAGTGATGAGAGAGAATGGAGACAGGGACAGAAATATAGAGAAAGACAGAGACGAGAAGTAGAGAAGAAGAGTGAGAAGACAAAGATAGAACTTCAGAACATTTATGTGTGTATCATCCAGAACATTTTATTATTAGCAGTGTGAGTTATTTCAAATGTATACGCTTGTCAGTTTATTTGTGCCCCGGATTTCCGGTTGACCAATTTCATTATTTCCTGCGCATGCGTGTCCTTTGGTATATAACCTTAGACACGCATGCGTTTCATCAGTTCCCCGTAAGTTCGTCTTAACCCCAACTGATTTAATCCTCAGGGAAGGGCAGGCTAGCTAACTGGAACTCTGGTGGCAGCGAGCCCCAGAGTGTACGAGTAAAGCGTAATCTCCTCTAACTCTGGCGGCTTACCAATTTAATTAGTTTACGGAGAGTCGGCTAGTAATTGGTGATCGCGGTGATTGACCGTCGACCCACAATTGGTGGCAGTGGTGGAGAAACGTATTCTTCCTTCGCCTATCGAGTGTGTGCTACCCCTGCTGTGTCTGTCTGTACCGATTTAATACTCGGATTGACTTTGACTGTGCGTACTCCCTGGCCTAACGTGTGTGACTGTCAGCTGCTAACGCCTGATTTTATACTCAGCAACTTCGCGGCTCGATTTCGCTCACTACTAACCCCAGGATCGCCATTATCATCTTTCTTCTTCCCCCAATCGGAGCGCACTCCACGTGGAACATTGTCATCTTAATTGGATTTAGCTAAGTTCACTTGTGTATTTTCCGTGTTATCACTAGTTGTTTGGTATTGATCGTGTTTCGTGTTTTTCATCACTTTATTCTTGTTTGCAGTCTTAGAAGCTGATTGAGTTTTGTACTTGTACTTGTACTTGGTTTTATTTGGATTGTCACTCTGTGTTCGTTACAGCATAGTGTTTGTTGCTTATCTTTTGTACCTTTGGCTTTATCAATTTTCTGGTTACTTTGTGTGTCACTGCAGGTCATCTCCTCTACGGATCACTTGGATGAGCCAGAGGGAGCGGCTGCATAGAGGGTGTAAGAGCAGGAAGCAACCCTTGGTATTGAACTCTGATAGGTCGGAGTCGTCTGGACCAGTGACAGGTTTGAGTGCTGTAGGTCATTCCCCCACGCCTAGTAGTGATAATAGTTTGCCGGAGTATAGCTCTGCTACCCCAGCCTCTTGTACAACTGTGTGTTCAGATACTAGTGTGACAGATAGTCTGGCTCAGTCTGATAGAGCTACTGTTAGTGATATTTCCCCTCCCCAGTTGGTTTCGCCTGTAACAGTGCGACACAAGTCTGTGAGTGTGAGTAGTAGGCCGTGTGTTGATAACATTTTGAGTGATTTTAGAAGTACTGGTTTTGATATCCTTGGTGAACCTGTTGATAGTGATAATACTTTACGCTATTCTGGAAGTGTTAGTGATTGTGAGATGGCAGAGAATCAACCTCCCGTTGTGATGTCCCAATCCCAGTTTTCACAACTTTTGGCTTCCTTCCAGCCTAGACGTGGCGCTAGTAGTGTCTCTGATGGGGATGAGTTTCATGTATCTGAGATGTCTAGGGATGTTAGGGATTTGGGTCATTATAAAGATGATATGGACATTGGCGCGTACATACGCAAACTTGAGGCAGACCTCACCGATTTTGGCTGCCCAAGGCTTAAGTGGAAAATGGTGCTTTTCTCAAAAATTCGTACTAAAAAGGCTTTGGATGCTATATCTGGACTAGGTCGAGAAGATTGTGATTATGACCGATTGAGAGAAACACTTATTAAATCTCTAGGTGCTGGACGTGTTGCTTTAGGTGCTAAACTTACTTCGAGTTTTGCTCATGACACTAGATCAATGTCTCCTTTAGAGACTTACTCACACTTGAAAGTTTTAATGGAGTCTATTCAGGCTACTTGTACCTCAATGGATGATTTGGCTTTGTTTGTTATGTCCGCTACGTATCGTGCGTCCAGGTCCCCTACACAGAGGACATTGATGGATCAATGTAAAATATCGTCTATTCATGACCTCCATGATTTTGCCATGTCAATCAATCCCACTGGCTCTGATGGAACCTCTGGGGCTGATAGACATTCCAGGTCCAATAGATCAGTTGGCCCGGTTGAATGCTTCAAATGCCATAAGTTAGGTCACCGGGCACATGAATGTAGAAGTAATGCTTCAAGACCAATTAATTCATTTAATAGTAGACAACCTTCCATTATTTGCTATACGTGTCAGGAGCCGGGACACAAGTCCCCTGATTGCCCAACCAAGAAATCTGATAACTATGGTAATAGTTCTGATGGTCGGTCTATTTCCGGGAATAAAGCAGGTGTGAGAAACCGGAAGACATACAATACAAACTGGGTTTCTGTTCAGAATGGTGCCCCTCATGTGTCAGGTTTTGTCAATGGCACGCAATGCAAAATTGTTCCAGATACCGGTGCTGAAATTTCTATTGTTCCGGGCTGTCTAGTTTTTGACGATCAGCTCACTGGTGAAATGGTAGTTGTTAAAGGTTGGGATGGTCGCCCTGTTAACCTGGAGACTGCAGTCGTTGATTTCACTTTCAAGGGTCGTACCTTTGCTTCTAGGGTGGCAGTTGCTCCCAAAGATAATTTGAATGGTGCTGTGTTATTTGCCGTACCTATGGAGGTAGACACGGCTGAGAATCTCATGTTGGATGCCGCCTCTAAGTCTGTTTCAGGCTTGGGGGTGGGGCAACTACGTGATACCCGTAGCATCCAGCCATCCTCTCAGGAGGATGCCTGCTCTGGTAGTCTTGTGGAGGAGGCTTCTGCTCCCTCCTCTACTCTTGCTGCTATCCAGGATGAGACCAAGAATGTGAGAGTTGTGACTAGAAGCATGTCTAAGAGTTTCAGAGAGAATGAGTTGAATGAGAATGTTGTGCATGAGTCTGAAGCTAAACCTCAACTGTATGATGATAGCAATTCTGAGTTTGAAAGATTGGCCGCAATTGACGTTTCATACGCCCCTCCGGAAGTAGGTGATGGGCATGTTGATAGAGTTGCGTTTGGTGATGAGCTTCTTGAGGTGTCTGGTGTATTGGAGGGTGGAGCTGGTGTTGTGTGTGCAGATAGTGATGGGCATTTTGGTAATTCCAAACCCCAACCTGGTGTAGATACGCCCCCTCAGTCTTGCAGTAGTCCTGCAGATGAGCTGCAATTAGCACCTCCGGAGCTAGCTGAAGGTGTTGATAGCCTGAAGCAAGCCCTAGCCGTAGACGAGTCGTTGTCCAAGCACAGAGACCTAGGTAACAAAGATCTTAATGGGTATTCATATAAAGATGGTTTACTTGTCCATACAGTGTTGATGGATGATTCACCAGTTACCAGAATAGTTGTGCCCAAGTGTTATCGGGATAAGATTTTGACTCTAGCCCATGACAAATCCTCCCATAATGGTGTGAGAGGAATGAGAAGCTTGATTGGCCGACGTTTTACTTGGCCCAACGTCCACAGTGATATTGTTTCATACGTTAAGTCCTGTGATGTGTGCTTGCGTGTGAATAGTGCTGGAAACAAAAAGTCAAAAATGATTGAAAGGCATATAGTTTGTGTACCATTTGAGAGTGTGTGCGTAGACCTTGTCGGCCCCTTACCTAAAGGCAGGAGAGGAGCCAAGTATTTATTCACGTATGTGTGTTTGGCCAGCAGATGGCCTGATGCCATTCCTATGAGGTCAGCTTCAGCCACAGAGGCAGCCCAGTGCTTCCTTGAAATAATTAGTAGATATGGTATTCCCCTCCGTGTCTTATCTGACCGTGGCACGATCTTTTTGTCAAAGTTAATGGCTGGCGTATGTGAAACACTTGGCATAGATACCATAGCTACGTCCCCTTACCGCCCTCAATCCAACGGGGTGGTTGAGAGATTACATGGGTCTCTGAAGCCCATGCTCTCTAAGGCAGTTGATTCAGGTTCAGATTGGGTGGATTTTCTGCCCCTTGCGCTTTTTGCTCTTAGGCAAGTCCCTAATAGGGACGTTGGTTACTCCCCACACTGTATTGTTTACGGGAGAGACGTATTAGGCCCTTTGGATATCCTTTACAAAGGATGGGTAGATAGAGATTTTGAGATGATGGGAGTTGATGACTGGCTCCTTAGTTTGAATGACCGTCTTGCAGTAATACACGATCTTGCTGTAAGCAACCAGTCAGAGTCCAGTAGTAAACGTGCTTTAGCCTTTAACAAGCACAAGAGTGATAGCCCCTTAGAGATCGGCTCACTTGTTCTTATGAGGATTCCCGGGATGAAAGCTGCCTTACAAGCAGCCTGGGATGGCCCTTATCGTGTTGTAGAAAGACCCAGCAAAGTATCCTACAAGATCAGTAAAGGTGATGATCACCCAGTTCGGTTGTCACACAGGGATAACTTGAAGGTTTATACCCCCAGGTCCCTTTCAGTTGGTTCAGTTACGTTAGTGGCTGAGGAACAGGGTATTCCAGATGATTTGTTGTCTAGTAAAGTTCAGCTCGGTACGGACAAATGTCCAGGGTATAATCAGAATGAGCTAAATAGTGTCCTAAGAGAAGTAAGTGTCCATTTTAGTAATACCCCTGGTCTGCTGAGGGCTGGTACCTGCCACATCCTCCTGGCGGATGGCGCGGCCCCAGTAAGCCAACCTCCTAGACAAATACCTGTTGGGATAAGGAATGCTGTAAAAGAGGAATTGGATAAGCTGATAAGTCAAGGTATAATTGTTAAGTCTGAGTCGGAGTGGGTTAGTCCATTAGTACCTGTGCGTAAAAAGGACGGAAGTATTAGAATTTGCGTAGATTTCCGTCACTTGAATGCTATCACCCCCCTTAGGAGATATTGGTTACCCTCACTAGCTGAGATCTTAGAACGAGTTGGCCCCTGTATGTGTCTCAGTACTCTTGACCTCACAGCTGGATTTCACCAGCTTGCTATGGACCCTACCTCCAGTGAGATGACTACGTTTGTCTGTCCCTTTGGGAAATTTCGGTATGTTAGGATGCCATTTGGGCTGAAAAATGCGCCCGCAATTTTTCAGTCAGCCATTGAGAATGTTTTGAAACCAGTCAGTGACTTTAGTAGTAATTACATTGATGACATTGTAGTTTTCAGTCCCGATTGGTCTAGTCATTTAAGTCATATAAAGTCTGTCATTTCCTGTTTGGGTGAGGCGGGATTAACTGTCAAACTTAAAAAGTGCATGTTTGGGAGAAAACATCTCCAGTATCTTGGTCATGTGATTGGTAGTGGATTGTTAGCCGTACCTGAGATGAGAGTCAAGTCATTGTCAGAGTTTGCCAGGCCTGTCAGCAAGAAACAGCTCAGATCGTTCCTAGGCGCTTTTTCGTACTATCGGAAATTCATTCCGGGGTTTGCTGAATGCTCGAGCTCTCTCTCTCCAGCTACTTCCCTGAAGGCTCCTCTCCGGGTGGTCTGGTCTGACGAGATGAACTGTAAGTTTCTTAAGCTTAAATCATTATTATGTTCGTGTTGCACACTTGTTATACCCAATAATCATGATAGTTTTGTTTTGTACACGGATGCCTCTGGTGTTGGAGTCGGGGCGTGTCTCCACGTCGTGAGAGATGGTCAAGAACTTCCGGTCGGTTTCTTTTCGAGGCAACTTCGTCCTGCTGAGCGAAATTATTCAGTATCTGAATTGGAGTCCCTAGCCATTGTGGCAGCTCTCAAGCACTTTGAATACCACCTCTACACAAAGGATGTCCTGGTGGTCACGGATCATAAGCCATGCCTGGCTTTATCTGATGGTAGTTCCCTTAATAAACGATTGTTGCGTTTTGCACTAGTTCTGCAGCAATTCCAGGTGACTTTAGACTACAGGCCAGGCAGTCAGCACAGCAACGCTGATGCCATGAGCAGACAGTCGTGGGCAGACCCAGAAGCAGACTCCGCCCTGAGTGGTGTTTCAGCCTTTCCCTCCGGTCAATGCTTGGTGGGGGGAGATGTGGGCGGAGTGATGAGAGAGAATGGAGACAGGGACAGAAATATAGAGAAAGACAGAGACGAGAAGTAGAGAAGAAGAGTGAGAAGACAAAGATAGAACTTCAGAACATTTATGTGTGTATCATCCAGAACATTTTATTATTAGCAGTGTGAGTTATTTCAAATGTATACGCTTGTCAGTTTATTTGTGCCCCGGATTTCCGGTTGACCAATTTCATTATTTCCTGCGCATGCGTGTCCTTTGGTATATAACCTTAGACACGCATGCGTTTCATCAGTTCCCCGTAAGTTCGTCTTAACCCCAACTGATTTAATCCTCAGGGAAGGGCAGGCTAGCTAACTGGAACTCTGGTGGCAGCGAGCCCCAGAGTGTACGAGTAAAGCGTAATCTCCTCTAACTCTGGCGGCTTACCAATTTAATTAGTTTACGGAGAGTCGGCTAGTAATTGGTGATCGCGGTGATTGACCGTCGACCCACAGTAGCTATAACTTTACGCAGCATCTGCGATGTACTGGTGGAAGGTCATGCGATAAGAAAGAGTTGCGATGAGAAAAAGGTCGAAGAATAGCCAGCAGTTTTTGGTCCCATGTTAACTATATTTACAATGAATGAATTTATTAATGAGAGGCATTTCAGCATGTCTACAAGTCCAATAAGGTCTAGTCCAGACAACAATGGGGAATGCTGGGTTGGCACTCTGAAGTAGAAAACAGTAACACAGGGAAAAAACTTGAATTCCTGTAGTAACGTATTTAGGACATTATTTCATGCTTTCACCACCTTTCTTGTAGAGGATAGGGCTAAATGTCCTATAGTAGTGCAGGGCATTTAGCCCTGTCCTCTACAGGAAAGGTGGGGAAAGCATGAAATGTCCTAAATACATTACTACAGGAAATTGAAGTTTTTGCCCTGTGTGAGTGGAGAACAATGGAAAAACTTTTCATCTATCCTTGCTGATAGGCTAGCAAAAAGAGATTGTTAATTCAGACAATAAACAGTGCAGTAGCTACAGCAATCTACTGTTCCTGATGCTGAACAGTCTCCTCACTTCCCAAAGAAACCACTCAGTCCTAGTCACATTTTAGTTGTTGACTTCGCAGTGCGTAGTAAAGAATCACATGATGTCATACCTACCAACCTAATAACTGGCCTCACATGTTCCCATGTGGTCATTTGGTGAAAACATGGAACAATATTTATATCGTACTAAATTAACACTGTTGAGCTCAAAGACCAGAAAGGAGTCTACTTACTTCGATGGCATGGAGTGTCCTATGGTTACTGTAATTTTACCATCAGGAGTTCTTCTCAATAAAAATATTATTGCAGATGGAGCAGATAAGTGAAAATGTGAGAATGAATTTATGAAAGATATTGCACAGAAAGAGAAATATTTCAGCCATTTTTGTATTATTTTTAGTTAGTTGCATTCAATTGTACACACTCAATGAACGTGACAAGTTTTTCCTCATAGCTATTTGTTTTGTAATAATTTATATAAAGTATGCTTTCAATTAAAGAAAGTGTAGCTGTCCAGCTAAATAATTTATATTCATCACAGTCAACAATTGTTTCAGAAACAAGTGTTCATTATATTATAAAGATAACCCATGTTGTGTAGAGTTTTATAGTTATAACTTTATATCTGTTGTTAACTATGGTCACCAAGGCATGTTGTCTGCAATGTATTTCCTATCATTAATTACTGTCCTTAATTTTTGCCCTTTGCTGGGCCGGCCATACCTCCTTGTCATGTGATGGTCAAGGTTTTGATGAGTCCCCCTGGCTTTGGAGGGGATGGTCCCCTGATGCCAGGGAGTATTCCCTTGTGCATCTGCTGGGACGTAGTGGCCAGACTTAGCATCACACCAATGAAATCTTATATAAAATCCCCACTCACATTCTTGGATGTTGCTACTGCATGTGGTGGTGTGGTTTAGTGGGTGAACCAATAACGGAGCAACTTCTAAGCTGAAATATGCTGATACTGCTGGCAGAAGGCAGCTGCTTCCCACCAACATGAGTGATGTTGTGCTGCGCGCTACATATCTGTATGCGTGTTTGCGCAATCTATGGGTGGTAGGTTCCCTTCGTTAACTGCAGTTAATAACCTTAACTTTAATATAGAAGGCTTGACTGGCAGCATAATTCAGAAGGAGATAGAAGTTAGAGTCAAGATAGGAAAGGTGGTACATGAAAAATAATCATATTTGTTTGTCAACCATAAATATTAATAGTGCACATGGAATTTAGCCTCTACTGAAGATAATATTTATATGTTTTTATTAGTGTTGACTGAGAAAATAGTGCTTAACATTTTGTCATTTCCTGGTGTTTTATAATACCTTTGCTATTTATAAGAATCATGTGCTATAGGCATAAGAAAGTTTCTCCTATGGTAATCCAACTGATAGCTCCACAACCAGGGATATTGCTCAGAAAAAACATGTGCATTCATACAACTGTCATTAAAAATGCCAGAATGCGTACTCTTTTATTTACATAGTGAACTACTTACACAAAAACCAAAGACTTGATAGCACTTACTCCTTTTGTAGGTATACATTGTTACAAAATATTATATAAGTTCAAAGTTCCCTGCACCTTACTATACTTTATTTTTTGGGGAGGCCTGTGGTATTTTCCCTGATTAGCTATAATAATGTATTTAATTAATTTTTAGCCAATGAAAACACTTTTAAAAATGAAGGAAACAACAACTGAGTTTTCATGACATAATTTTCTAATGAAAAACATTGGGTGGTAGCTATTAATGACTCAAACTTGTATCATTATTTTATTAGTCATTGAAAGTTTTTGAGTGCAGCGTAAGTTAATCTGTTTTGTATCAAAATCTGTACAGTTTTCCCAGAAGGTCATGTACCAGAAATCTTATTTACATAAGAATAGTTGTACATAGTAGGTTTTATGATTAATATAGGGAAAAAAAGGAACCAATAATATTTTAGAAGTTAAAACAAAAACAAATAGCAATGCATGACAGAGTTTTATAAAATACACTGGCTTTACAATATCTAAAATTCAGCAGTAAGTTAGAGTTTTATACAATGTTCTTGCCAGAAAAATATTTTTCTTGCATTTTTATTACTATGTAAGAGCTAAATATTCTACCAATGTAGGTTAAGTTTCTGCTATATAATATGACTCAATCACTGTTTTAATTTTCTAGAAATTGTATTCCAGTCATTTCAAATTAATTCTAGTCATTTCAAATTAATTCTAGTCATTTCAAATTAATTCTAGTCATTTCAAATTAATTCTAGTCATTTCAAAATACTAAAAACAACAACAAATTTTACATAACTTTTTTCTGGTTAATTTTTTGTATAATGTTTGTAGTTACTGCACATATAGTTCAAGTGTAGAGATAGCCAAGTCTTCATCTTGTCTATCCTGATCACGACAAACTTTCACAGAAATATTAGCTGCAGTAGGATGATCCAGTGTCCTTAGAAACCATGGAGACGAAGGATTTCCACATTTCTGTGATTCCCAGAGATGAGTGGTACAAAATTCTCCAGCGCTACATGATGGTGAAGGTTCATCACAGGTGTAGTTGCTGCCAACAGCCTTAGGCTTCATACTGATACAATTACAACCAGCAGCAAATGTCCAAACATGCTCATTGTTAGAAGTTATGCTAATACCATCAACATAATTGCCATTAATGTTCAGACTTTCTTGAGGTCCTAAAAATCCATCTAAAGTACCATTTTGGTATCCTCTAATTCGACCAGTGATTTTAGTATAAGAAATTTTAGATGTGGAATATACAATTGGTGTACATCCAGCATTATCTTTGGTTACTACACATGTTTTTATTGCACCAGATGTATTGGCCATGAGACCTGGAGGACACTTATTAACATCCAGTTTAGCTACTCTCATCCATCCTTTAGAATATCCTCCAAATGTATTGTTCATATCACAATATACATTTCTCAATGCACCTGTGGAGGATCTCAATATATAGTTACCAGAGAGATAGGAGGAATCTTTACTCAATGCTTGAGAACATGACGAGAAAAAGTAATCAATCAAACTTGTTTCTAGAACTGATAAATAAGAAGTTACGTTATCGATAATATCGTAAGCGTTAGTGATGGCAGCATTGAATTCCTCATGTTTTTCTTTAAACAAAGAAGACGATATATTCTGACAAGTCTCGATATTAAGCATAACATTAGACAGATTACTAAAGCAATCAGAATATGCCTCATTGATAATTTCTCTGATGTTATCAATTTTTATGACTGAAGGAGATTTCATGGAGGAACTGTTAATTTGATGTTTGGTGGTGGAGACAACATCAGCATTTTTTAATGTTGAAATTTCCAGATATATTATAGTGACCATTATTAATATTATGGTTAATATAATCCATGTTATAATTATAATTGAGGCCATACATCCATAAGTAGATGAGCTATGCCAAACTTCTGATTTTTCCTTTAAGAATTGAGGCTTATTACTCTTATTTGCCTCATTATCTTTCATATCATTTCTATTGAGCACATCATACATCATAATATCTGGATCAGATGCATCTCCATCCTGATTACTAGCAGGCTTCTTTGTCTTCTTCTTGCTCCAACCTACAACATCATACAATTCAGTAGTTGCTTGTCCACTCATGTTGAAATGATAGTAAGTGGAAGCTTCTATCAAAATGTTTGCCTTTATTGCAATAATTATAATTATATTAACTTCCTGAGGAAATACCCCTCTGTCATAGGATCATGTGATAGTTACACAAACTGCTTGTATATTGAAATGGGTGATATACTTTTTAGAACGACAACAATTTGCTATTAGTATACTCCTTATAATAAATAGATCACTCAACTTCCTTGTGCATTATTCAATAGTGCTTGGCTCTAAGCATAATAGCTAGTAATGGCTTGTACATGGTTGAGTGTCCTGTGCATTTTTTTTTGTAAGGGGAGCATATCCTGAAAGATGGTGTGTTTTGCAAGAAGAGCTAATACCTTATTAACCCTCTTAATTAGGTTGTTTCTTCATGTAAATTGTTCTCTGGTTGCATCATTTTAAGAATTATTTATAGAATTGGCAATAGTAAACTGTAAAAATTATAGCGTAAAAACCCACCAAATTAACACCAAACTGGGTGGTGTGAATGCCCACCATCAATGCATAGCATGTCCTTCACACTTTCCGCCTAGTGTGTATACACACTTAGCATGAAATTTACACTCAAGGTAATAGTATGGACCCTTTACCAAACATTAATTATATTCATGTGCTGGCAAAAACCAAAGCTAATATCACTGTAATCTACCTGATAAATGTTTCACACTTGTGCACTGGCTAAGAGAGTTGACAAGGTCCTCTGACTAATGAGATCTGGGATTCAGGCACAGAACATACACTGATCTCTTTTTGAAAAATAATCTTGATAATATAAATGTAATATTAGAATCAATCTAACTTAAAAAATAATTCAGTATTAATGTAAATGTGAGTTCACACTTATTATGGTGTCAATTCACACTGAATTTTACGTGTACTTCACACCAAAATAGTCTCACCATTATTTTGGTGTGACTATAGTTACAAGTTATTCATGTTTAATTTTTTGGGAACTACACACCTTTTGGTTTACAGTATATACAAGCTAAATAACTACTTGTCTTTTTTAGTCTCTTTAGTCTCTTCTACTTTCTTTAGTCTCTTCTAGTCTCTTTACTGTCTTCTAGCCTCTTTTAGTCTCTTTAGTCTCTTCTAGTCGTTTAATCTCTTTTAGTTTCCTTATAGTCTCTTTAATCTTTTTAGTCTCGGTTGTCATTTTAGTTTCTTCATTAATTTTAGTCTCTTTAGCATCTTTAGTCTCTTTAGTAGTCAGCTTATTTTTTCTCCTAGCCTCTTTAGTATCTGGTACGACCCTAAGTTACTGGTTTGATCAACATATAGCGAACAACACTCATGTTAGTCATTAATGTTGCCTGTGTGCATGTACAATGTCATTTTGGCCTATGAGATGTCACTTTAAACAGTTTCCTGTGGTCCCTCCAGTAGTCTCCAGCATCCATCTGACCTAAAAAGAAACAACTTTTCCCCGAGGCTTGAGGTTGATAATTATTCTAGTAAAGTGCATTTGTAGTTATCAAAAAGGTTACCCCAAACCATTGGGAGAAGTTGTTATTCATTTGAGGTCTGATGGAAACTGAAGACTACACAAGAGACTGTTCGAGATAGACATCTCAAAGGCCGGATGATGCACATGCACACAGGCAATAACAATGACTGTGAAATTTGTTCAATACATGTCATCACACCAGTTGATTAGGGTGATACAACAATTTTCTCAATAATATTCTCATCTGTAGGTACCTTGGTAGCTAATGGGTGATCATGTGTATAACACTAATTTTTTTAAATTCAGTACAACCTGCGCGCTAAGGATTACTTCCTTCTAGCTGTAATATCATATAGCTAGACATTTTGGTATAAAATATAAATGAAATGGATAAAATACCCTATAGAATGTTTTATACACCATTGTCCAGCAGGCAATCCATAGCTCATTCACGTATAGTAATAATATCTAACATAAGTACATACATGACAACCATGAGAGGGCAAAGAATGTAAAACAAGTTGATTATATATTTTGTTATTCACTGCAATGCATCGTTGATGACTCCATATGAGAATAACAGATTTGCTCATCAAGCATTGTCTTGGAATCTTCTATAATATAATATATGTTCAGGCCAGGTCTCATGCTAAAGTGTTTTGCTAAGGCAAACCCCAAGAACTTAATTATGAACTAGAGCTTGACTCTGAGTATGTAAGTGTGTGATTTCTTGCATTATTGTTTCATTTTGATCCTTAAATTTCATTTATGCTCTGTATTCCCCAGTGAGTGAGATTACCTCCATTCAGTCACACTTTTCATTTACTAACTAGCTAATCATCTCCTTTCATTCAACTCTCCCATTAGCTAGTACCATACCATTATTTCCTCATATTATAGCTACTTTTCTATCCTTCAATCAGTTATTCTTGCAAGTATTTTGAATTAACAAATAAAGTGTTATGTCTCTTTAAACTCTTAATATTCAAATTAAGTTAGGCAAAAGACAACTAAATTATCCCGACTGTTAATATTTATTTTGATTCTACTTCAATAATCTTTAGCGAGTAAGTAGGAGGACTCACATAACATTGTGCTTTGGTTCCCACATTTACTCTTATCTTATTTGTAGTCCAAATATTAGATACTGTGATTTTCTTGTAATGTATAATTTAAACAAAAAGCAACTATATACCTCTTCCTAGTACGATGTGGGTTATGGGTTTAAGGCAACAACTTAGTGTTAGCAGTATAATTAGGCTAAATTTTTTTTATAAAGTTCAGGGATTAAGTAAATTTACAGTGCCATCCAATTCTTTATGTTAGCTACTTTTGACTCCAACTTGAGCTCCTACAATATGGTAGTTTTCTGTACTTCATTCCTGTGCTGTGTTTTGGAGCACAAGCAAGTCCAATTACTGTTAACCCTGAAAACAGGTAAGTTTGCTTAGCTAAATAGTGTTTTTTAAATCCTGAAAGTTAAAGCTAGCAAACATCAGATGAATGTTTAAGTTTCATTCATAATTTCATTGTTTATTTTTAGTACATCATTCTCTTCCAAGTTGTGTATGCACTCAATTCTTTTGCCTGAAGATTGTTTGCTCATGTTAACAACAACACCAAAGACAGACAGGGAAACCAAAAGAAATCTGTATCAAAATATTGCAATGGCATACCCAGATCATATTTTTTATAGCCAAAGTTCATGCATAAACTGTAAGCCAAATCCTTTTAATACAACAGTTTCTTAAGTTGGTGTAGCTAAGTACATACTAGTTCAAAAACAAATATATTGTAAACAGTTGGACTTGTATTTGCCATTGACACTTTGTGACTAGAGCATAAACAAATCTTTTGTAACAAAATGTATGACCTGTTTAAAGAATCAGTTACCAGAGTATATTAATAACATAATCATAGCTCTATAGAGTAGTTTGTAAGTAGCATTTATTATATATTTATATATGTATATAAAAATATGTATACAATGTATAATAATATTGGTATATATTACGTATATATGTATAATATATTTATATTATATATATATATATACATATATTCCAAACTAAATACCTTCACAATGTTATTTTTAGGACCTGACATGAAGTGAGATAAATCACTTTGTTAATCTGTATTATCTCAGCCCCATTGTCAAGCTCATTACCCTCTGATAGTTTGTTACAGAAGGACCTAGCTTGCCTGGTTACAGTTGCCTTCCTCTAGTGCACTCTACCCAGCCTGGTTACAGCAGCTGCTAAAATATGAGCAAGGGGTGTGGGGTAGCCCCTAGAGAGTTTAACAGCCAGCTTTACATCATGAGCTACCAAACTTAGTACAAACATATGAAATGAAGAAATCAAGCATAGAATATACTAATTACACTTGTCAGAGTTATATGTCTAGGTATTTCACACCTAGGCTTTATTTTCACTCACCTCTTACTCTTGAATATATATTTGCCTGCACTGTGCCAATGCTAGTAGATACTATCTAATATCAAAGCATTGGCACAGTGTTGCTTGTGAAATATTTAACCATAACATATTCTGACTCATGTAATAAAATTAAGGCAGTTAAATTAACAAAGATCAATGATAAAAAGTATAGCATGCGGGATGGTTATAAATAAGACAGAAAAATTATAATATTCATATTTTTATCTCATTGTAAGAGCTAAATATTATTATACCAATTAATTTGTTATATACCTTGTTACATGGGACTCAATTATGTTATACACTAAACTAATTTTTTAGAAATGAAAAAATATTACAAATTCTAGTAATTTAAGCAGTTTGGAAACAATGACGAATTATACAAGTTTTTTTCTGTCTAATTTTGGCATAATGTTTGTAATTATTGCACATAAAGTTCAAGTATAGAGATAGCCAAGTCTTCATCATCTCTATCCTGATCACGACAAACTCTCACTTTAAAGTTAGCTGTAGTAGGATGATCCAGTATCCTGAGAAACCATGGAGAAGATTCACCACATTTCTGTGAATCCCAGAGATGAGTGCTACATAAAGCTCCAGCACTACATGATGGATGTTGGTCACAGGTGTAGTTGCTGCCGATAGTATCAGGCTTCCCACTGTTACAATCACAACCAGCAGCAAATGTCCAAACATGTTCATTGTTAGAAGTTACACTAACACCATCAACATGATTTTCACTAATGTTCATGCTTCTCGGTTGAGAATTAATATCTATAAATCCATCTAAAGTTCCAATATTGTATCCTCTAATTTGACCAGTGATTTTAGTATAAGAAATTTTAGATGTGGAATATACAATTGGTGTACATCCAGCATTATCTTTGGTTACTACACAGGTTTTTATTGCACCAGATGTATGGGCCATGAGACCTGGAGGACACTTATTAACGTCCAGTTTAGTTACTCTCATCCATCCTTTAGAATCACCTCCAAATGTATTGTTCATATCACAATATACACTTCTCAATGCACCAGTGGAGGGTCTCAATATATAGTTACCAGAGAGATAGGAGGAATCTTTACTCAATGCTTGAGAACAGGACGAGAAAAAGTAATAATCAAACTTGTTTCTAGAACTGATAAATAAGAAGTTACGTTATCGATAATATCATGAATATTATTGATGGCAGTATTGAATTCCTCATGTCTTTCATTTAACAAAGAAGACGACGTATTCTCATGAGTCTCGATATAAAGCATAATATTGGACAGATTACTAAAGCAATTAGAATATGCCTCATTAATGATTTCTCTGATGTTATCGTCATTTATGACTGAAGAAGAATTCATGGAGGAACCATTAATTTGATGGTTGCTGGTGGAGACAGCACTAGCAATTTTCAGTGTACAAATTTCAAGATATATTATAGTGACCATTATAGATATTATTGCTAATATAATCCATGTTACAAGTAATATGAAGGCCATACATCCATAAGTAGATGAGTCATGGCAACAATTAGATTTATTTTTTAATAACTGAGGCTTATTATTTTTACGTGCTTCACTATCTTTCATATCATTTCTATTGAGTACATCATACATCATAATTTCTGGATCAGATGCATCACCATCCTGATTACTAGCAGGCTTCTTTGTCTTCTTCTTACTCCAATCTACAACAGCATACAAATCAGAAGTTGCTTGTCCACTCATGTTGAAATGATAGTAAGTGGAAGCTTCTATCTAAATGTGTGCCTTTATTGCAATTTACATGCTAACTTCCTGAGGAAATACCCCTCTGTCATAAGATCATGTGATACATACTTACACAAATATATTCACGGTCTCTTTAATCTTTTTAGTCTCTTCAGTTATTTTAGTCTCATTGGTATCTGCTTACTTTATTTTCTTATAGACTCTTCTTTAGTATCTGGTACTATCACATGGTGTTTGTTGCAGTCACTTGTATCTTCCATTAAGTCAAGGGGTAGTGTGTTTACATACAGATTCATCTATGTGCAATTTTTCACATGAAACTACTGGGTAAAATAGTTATTTCATCATAATTGTGTTGTTTCAAGTGCCGTTGTTATATTATGGTTATAGATATTACAAGGTAAGTCTTGAATATCATATATGAGCAGATCCATTTGATGTGGAGTCATCAAGTAACACGTTGCAATGAATAACATATTTATAATCAACTTGTAACACACATCTCTACCTACTACTATCACTTTCATATGTATGAAATAATGTTTTAATGATTATACTGACTAATTAAATACTTTATTTATTCAATACCTGACGGACAATATAATAGAGTACTCTGTATAAAAAATTCTTTAGATATTTTATTTACTTCATCATAATTATGCCAACAATATGTGACAATGCAGTTAGAATGAAATAGTCTAGCAGGCTGTACTGAATTAAACATTAGTGTATTGTGCATGATCATCCACTTATCTACCACCTACAGATGAGGGATATTATAGCAACAATTATTATACGACCCTAAGTTTATGGTTTGAAAAACATATATTGAACAAATTCATGTTAGTCATTATTGTTTCCTGTGTGCATGTACATTGTTCTTTTGGCTTTTGAGATGTCATCTCAAACAGTTTCCGGTGGTCCCTCCAGTATTCTCCATCCATCTGACCTATAAGGAGTTAGAAATTTTCCCAGAGGCTTGAGGTTGATTTTTTATTCTCGAAATGTGCATTTGTAGTTATCAAAAAGACGTTACCCCAAATCATTGGGAGAAGTTGTTATTCATTTGAGGTCTGATGGAAACTGAAGACTACACAAGAAACCGTTTGAGATAGATATCTCAAAGGCTTAACGGATGATGCACATGCACACAGCAATAACATGTCATTACACCAGTTGTTTAGGGTGACACAACAATTTTCTCAATAATATTTCCATTTGTATAATAACTTGGTAGCTAATGGGTGATCATGTGTAAATCACAAAATTTTTTTTATTCAGTACAAGCTACGGACTAATTCCTTCTGGCTGTATTATAAACAATTTGGTGTAAATTATATATGACATGTATAAAATACCCTATTTAAAATATTTTAAACACAATACTCTATTATTGTTAGGCCAGCATATAACATGTTATATTTATCTGTATAGTATATACATTAATGCATACATGATAACCATAAGAAGGTAAAGATTTGTGAAACAAGTTGATTATAATTGTTATTCATTTCAATGCATTGTTGATGACTCCATATGAGAATTACAGATCTGCTAATATATTCCTATACTCCTTACTGAGTGATGCTATACCTTCATATCAATTTAGTCACACCTTTTATTTACTAACTAGCTAATCATCTCCTTTCATTCAACTCTCCAATTAGCTAGTACCATTAATTCATCATAATTATTATAGCTATCTCAATCCTTCAATCAGTCATTCTTACAAGTACTTTGAAGTAACAAAAAAAGTGTTAAGTCTCTCTAGACTTCTTAATTTATAGCTACTCCTCTTGTAGCAGTGGGGTCAAGAGTGAGGGCCTTATAACTCATCTCTATAGCAGTTGCCACCACAACATATTACATATTTGAAAAATCATGTGATTAACTATCCACTTTTATATAAACAACTACATACATATAAATCTCTCCAATAAGACACACTAGCTATCAAGTTACCACAAGATAGTATAGCAACAGAATAAAAAGTGACTGCAACAACTTTAAGAACTAGAATAGAACATGACTGCAAAAGACTAGACTGTAATTAACTAGTAAATACTCTAAATACACCAAGACACAACAAGAGAGTACAAGACCCTAAAACAGACTAAAAAGACTTGGAGAAATTATAGCTATATGAGACAAAAGAGGCTAAACAGATTACTAGCCCACAGTCTCTACAATAATACTGGTAATATGAGGTGTTGTAAATTATTAATACAGTAGCCCAATAAGTATACTCATTACTGAGGTAAAGAAAGTATGATATATTATATTTCTATTATCCCTGATATAATATTCACACTTCCGTTACTTCTAAACTTAATAATTATTAAGGATGGATAACTAAAGTGGTTTAGGAGATAATCTTCGGTAGATCTAAGCAGGAATAGACTTGGTGGTAGCCTACCTAATCTGAGGGCAAGAATACCACTTATAACTGGCCCTCACCCATCCCACAGGCAGCGCTGTTCATAAGCTGCCAGAGTGCGAGTGAGAGGGCGCCAAAATAAAGCTGAGCTGCTTCTCTCCCACATTGGCACCAGTGTATAAACAGTAGAAACCAGTCTCTTCTAGTTCTTCTGTTTGTCTCTTTTAATCTTTTCTAGTCTCTTTAGTCTCTTCAATATTCTTAAGCCTCTTTTAGTCCCTTTAGTCTCTTTAGTCTCTTTTAGTTTCATTAGCCTCTTCAAGTTTCTTTAACTTCTTCAAGTTTCTTTAGCTTCTTCAAGTTTCTTTAGCCTCTTCTAGTCCTTTAGTTTCTTCTAATCTATTCAGTCTCTTCTAATTTTGTTTTAGTTTCTAGTCTTAGTTTCTAATAATCTGGGCTACTGTATTAATAATTTACAACACCTCATAATATCAGTAATATTGTAGAGACAAAGAAAGAAACAAGGAAAGAAATAAAATAGTCAGTATTTGATATTGCTGAAAGTAGACGCAGTAAGAGGATACACTCTGAGTCCAAAAATAACCACTAGTTTTCACCAATGGCTAACGTAATCTTAACAGATCCTTATTTCAATATTAACATAATATAGGCTATCCTTATCCACTTCCACAAGTCCAAGTGTTTTGAATTTACTTGTTACGAACTAGTATGCTCTTAGCAATAATAACAATAGTTACTATTTGGTTAAAGTTAATAGGCTTGCAATGTCTTCATGAAGTTTGGCTATAGTTAAACTTGTAACAAAATCATTTTTAATTGAAACAATTATTTGTGTGCCACATAAAATGCTTTATCCCAGGTGTACTTCACATAACCTACTAAGTTTGTTTTGGTGGTGATAGAAATGAAACAAAAAACATCAGTTGTGTGTGAATATTGCTTGAAACTAAACTATGGACTATTGATAAATAACTAACATTTAACGATAACTTCAACGCACATCTGGTATTTGCTAGCATTTACCTCTAGGGTTTAATAATAAACACTATATAATTAAGTAAACTTACCAGTTTTTATAGTTAACAGTAATGGACTTGTTAGCACTCCAAAACATGACAAAGGAATGAAATACAGAATATTAGAGTTTTGCTAGAGCTCAATATGGGGTCACAAGTAGCTCATACAAAGAATTCGATGGCACTGTAATTTACCTTAAACATCTCAACTTTAAGTTTCTTTAGCCTAATCATACAGTTTGTGCAAAGTTGTTGTTCTGAAGCCGTTCCACTCTTTGCACAAAAAAGTTGTTGAAGATAAATTACCAGAAAGGTACACACACTAGTTATGGATATAAAGATAGCTATAGTAAGAGTAAATGTAAAAACTGAAGGCATAATTTTGAGTGTTTTGTCCGATTACTGTCATTCATAAAGAATCCAGTCTATTCCAACTATTTGCAGATTCCACTTCATTCTAAAATGTTGACCTTATAGAAATAATTGAAGCACAATATTATATGATCCTCCTACAAACTCACCTAAAGTTTTAAATGTAGAATCCATTATTTACACTATATATATCCGACTGAACCATCATAATTCTACATTGAATTACATTGTGTGAATGATCATGAGTACTTTCTTCACATAAATTGTTATAGCTGAACAGCATAATGCTAATATTTTAGTCTATTTTTTAACCTGCTATTAGCCATTATCATTGAAACAGGACTACAATTTTCATAGCAAGTTTAGAGATGCTATAATCATAGCATAATCGATCATTGGGAAGGTATAATTGAAAAATCGTTAAACTAAGGCAATCTTCACCTAAAGAATACTGATAAGTAGCTATCATTATTATTCACAAATATTTATGATTTCATTTCTGATCTGATAATAATATATCATATTTTCATCACTATTGCAACCATGAGCTACTCATATTTGTAGTTAGCTACCTACACTTCATGTAATGAGTATTTAGCTCTACTTTCCTGCCCCTACAATCCATCTCTCCGAAAGTAAATTGGATCGAGTAACAGGCGGGTTTTGTATCACTTTATTACCGTAGGTTCCGGTGTTACTGCACCCTTGAGATGAGAAATCAGACTGACGAGATGCATGTGTGGCCTGAAGACAGTTATAGAAACCGACGCGCATGTGCACACAAACATAGTCTCGCGGGAGAGACCCTTTACCTAATCACTCCGAGCGGAGCGATTAGGTAAAGGGTCTAGCTAGCGAGACTAAACACGAACACTGCAAACCACCTCAGGACACATACGGGCACAAATCATAGCACACATGAAGTCACTAATGTGCTGGCAATCTTTCAGTCCAGTTTTCTGCCTTCTCTTGGCCACAGTCAATAATACTTGAAATAATGAGGGAAATAACAAAACCAGTTCTTGTTCTGATGATATAAATTCAGTTATGACTATTGCTCAGACTAAGGACAAATGTAGTGTGTGATGACATTAGAAGTAGCTATGTAATGACATACTTCTCATGTGGAATATTTGGGAATTCTTACGAAGGAATAAAACAGACCACAACATTTGATGTAAAAATAAAAAAAGATTAGCTACATTTTTTTGAAACTATGGGCAGAATTTGAATAGGAAATTACAGGAGCACCACTGTATTTTTGTCCCTTCGAATTTATGAGTGATTTGATTCACAATTTGTGTGTCAGTATTGTAAAATTCACGAGCTTAAACAGTTTGGTAAGTATCGTCATGAATTGAATGGGTACAGTGTTGTCACAAAAGGCGAAGGTAGTACGACAGAGAAGGCAAACAAAAGAGGAGATGATATCCATGACTCAAGAAGAAAAAAAAAGGAAAGGAGAAAGATGAGAAAAACTGAATTAGTTCACGAAAAAAAGAGTAGGAGAAGAAAACCACGTGACAATAAATAACTTATGCTACTGCATCCTTACATTGTGACACGTCAAACACCTGCAATGTGTGACGAAGTACTTGAGAGTTATATATAAACAACAATGGAACAATATTATTTTATAACAGTAAGAAGATTCTTTTAACACAAGAACTTAATTATCATTACTACAGTGATTAGAAACAACACAGTCTTTGTAAATCCACTCTCAGTACATATATTTCTGAAACATACTTTCTTTTCATATATTGATCAAAGGAATCAAGGCTAATAAACCTCCACCCCATATGAACGACAATGTCCCAGTATAAAGATTCAGTCCAATACTTTCATACCCCTTTTTCTTTTTTTTTCTTCTTAAGTTACTTTGCATTTTTCATTATGTTGTACACATTTTTAAATTTTCAACTTGATTCATTGGACTTTTATCTTTTTCTATTGTAGATTGTGCTAATTAAACCACCACCCCACCTCCCCAAATAATACTGACTATAACTAGCTAGCTATAAAAGCTGTATAAACTGGTGAGTTAATAGCTAAGCCACTTAACAGCTACAAGCTATGAACCATTGATATGGATAATAATAAACTTTCACAAAGCAAGAATTGTCAAGTATTCGGTAGTTCGCATAACTTTTACTTAAAAGGTGCAGATTATTGTAGACTGGATCATTCAGAACAACTAATGCTTGCAATGGCAAAACCGTATAGCATCCCATGTTTAGTCAGAAGAGGGATGGATTGAGGGCAATATTGTAAGCAGTATAATTAGGCTTATCTCAAGCTCCAAAAGTAATGTTATTCATTTTCTTCTTTGGTTTATGGAGTGCTTCAACTGTGTAAACAGATAAGTTTGCTTAGCTAAATATTGCTTTTTTAAACTCTAATGAAAGCTTGCAAACATCAGATGTACGTGTTAGTGCTTGAATAATGATATTTTAGATTCAAATTCTGTACACACTTAACTTACTTGTTTAATGTTGTTATTTTTTCCTTTCCTAATTAATACTACAAAAACAAACAATTAGGAAATGTACATCTTGAAAGCATTTTGAGCTCTGAACAAATCTCTGGTTCAGTTAAAAATAACTTATGTCCATGTTTATTCATAGGTAATAATTATGCTGACATTGTTAGCCGATTACTACTTAGATGTTATGAGTGTAACTAAGTACATATGCTAGTTTAGTTACAAGTAAATTATAAACACTGGACTTGTTCCATGATTTTACTTGCCAGTGAAAGTTGGTGAGAACAGCATAAGTAAATCTGTTGTTGCAAACTCATAGGTTTTGCAGAAGTTTTTGTCACAGAAATTATAAGAATACTGTCCACATTAGTTTATAGATAGCATATACGGGAAATTATATATACAGTGGTCCCTCTCTTGAGAGACCACCCTATAGTTACAGATTAAGTGATCTTTCAAGAGGAGTGGTCTTTCGTCAGAAAATTCTACTATTAGTCATGCCAGAGAAGTGTTGTACCATATTTAAGAATTCATCTGGTTAACATTAACAATTAACAGAAAATCAGTGTTAACTATTGCAATGGATGTAAATAATCAGTAAGTTTAGTTTGCTTCATGTTTCTAGTATCACATATCATTCGTGCAACAATGTCTTTGCTTTTAGTAATGTATTCAAGCAGCTCAGAATTTTCTTGTTCAAGGGCAAAGTCTTGAAGGTCACTTAAATGAATGATTTTAAAGTCATTTGCTTTAAACTTGCATTTCTCTTGATGACAGCTAAATATCTGCTTCAACAGTAGAGCTGATGTGGGAGTACTCTCCTGCTGTCACTCACTTAGTGCGTGAAACAGAGTGATGAATTAGATGACCTCTGGCGATACAGTTATTCTGGCCTTTGGCTAGTTATGAAGCAGACTTAAAAGTTCTTCCATTTTTTACCACAGCAAGCATTTGTTAAGCATATCATATAATATAACAGCCTATAATTCAGTTAAAGTTGCTGCTCTGGTCTGGACTGGAGCTAAGCAATTGTAACTACAGATCAGCTGTAATGAAGTTTATCAAAACTAACCATTACAACTTGCCACCTACAGAGCAGTCTCAGAAGTGTTAGACCTAGATTGGGAGATAAAGACAGCAGTTGGACTGCTACAATTGAGGCCCGGTATGCGAGGGTCTACTGTACTTGCGTTTGCGCAGAAGGTCAGAAAAATTGCTGGTGTCAGCAAATGGTCGCTAATTTAAGTCTCTACACGGGTCGTTGGTCGTTGGACACGTTAGCAGGGTGATCGCTGGACAGAGGTGAGAAAGACTGCAGACGCTGTCGGTGCAGGTAAAAAAGGTCTTTTTAATGGAGTGGTCGTTGGTCAGAGGGGTCTCTCAAGAGAGGGACCACTGTATATATAAAGGAAACAAAAAATTAATTCAAAAACTTAAATGTCAAGATAAATGACAAGGCTTAAATAAGTTACAGTAGGACCTCAGTATAACGGATGGTGCAATTTGCAAAATTTTTGCCAGGCAAGCCACAAACCACACTGTAAAAGCAGCTGTTTTTCTCCCACTGGTACAGTAGTCCCCTCTGCTGGCACAAGCCACACTGCAAAAAGAGCTGGTTTGCTCCTGCAAAAGCAGCTGTTTTGCTGGCATTTACAATTTGAAGTCAAAAATTTAATTAAACTTAATGAACCTCAGTATAACCAACATTTCACTATAACCAACACCCTGTGGTCCCAAAGTGTTCGTTATACTGAGGTCCTACTGTATATAAAAACACTACAAAAACATGTGGCAACTTTTATGATTAGGCTCTGAATGATCTAAAATTCAGCAGCAATTTAGAATTTTAAATAATGTTCTTGCTTTCAATATTCTTCTTTTTAATACATTTTAATTTAATAACAAATCTGTTATTATGTGAGTTAATTATGCTCACAACTCTTCTAATTTTCAGAAAATGGAACTGATATGTCACTAATTCTAGTCATTTTAAAATACTGAAAACAAATAGCAATTTATATGAAAGTTGTGTCTGACTAATTTTCGCATAATGTTTGTAGTTATTGCACATACAGTTCAAGTGTAGAGATAGCCAAGTCTTCATCTCGTCTATCCTGATCACGACAAACTCTCACTTCAATATTTGCTGCAGTAGGATGATCCAGTGTCCTTAGAAACCATGGAGATGAAGAATTTCCACATTTCTGTGATTCCCAGAGATGAGTGATACAAAATACTCCAGCACTACATGATGGAGGTTTGTCACAGGTGTAGTTGCTGCCAACAGTATTATGCTTCCTGCTGTCACAATCACAACCAGCAGCAAATGTCCAAACATGTTCATTGTTAGAAGTTATACTAACACCATCAACATAATTATCGTCAATGTTCATCCCTCTTATTCCTGAAAATCCATCTAAAGTTCCAATTTGATATGCTCTAATTTGGCCAGTAATTTTTGTATAAGAAATTTTAAAAGTAGAATATTCAATTGTATTACATCCAGCATCATCTTTAATAACTATACATGTCTTTCTTGAAGCTGACATATGGGGCATGAGACCTGGAGGACACTCATTAACATCCAATTTAGCTACTCTCATCCATCCTGGAGAATTACCTCCAAATGTATTGTTCATATCACAATATGCACTTCTTAATGCACCAGTGGAGGATCTTAATATATAAATACCAGAAAGATAGGAAGAATCTGTAGTCAATGCTTGAGGACATGACGAGAAAAAAAAATTGATCAAACTTGTTTCAAGTAATGACAAATAAGAAGTTATGTTATCGATTATATCGTAAATATTATTGATGGCAGCATTGAATTCCTGATGCCTTTCTTTTAACAATGAAGATGATATATTCTGATAAGTCTCAATATTAAACATAATATTAGACAAATTACTAAAGCAATTAGAATATGCCTCAGTGATTATTTCTCTGATATTATCATCTTTTATGACTGAAGAAGAATTCATGGAGGAATCATTAATTTGCTGGTTGCTGGTGGAGACAACACTAGCAGTTTTCAATGTAGAAATTTCAAGATATATTATTGTAACCATTATAAATATTATGGCCAATATGATCCATGTTGTAATTAAAATGAAGCTCATACATCCTAAAGTAGATGATATATATTGAAATCTTGATTTTACCTTTAATAACTGAGGTTTATCATCTCTTACTGCTTCATTATCTTTTTGATCATTTGTATTGAGCACATCATACATCATAACATCTGGATCAGATGCATCTTCATCCTGATTACTAGCAGGCTTCTTTGTCTTCTTCTTGCTCAAATTTACAACAGCATACAATTCAGAAGTTGCTTGTTCACTCATGTTCATATAATGTTAAGTGGAAGCGTCTTATCACAAAGTAGGCCTTTATTGAAAATAAGCACATTCAAACTTCCTGTTAGGAAGTGACCTTAAAACACGTCTTTCATAAGATCATGTTGATGCTTGCACAAATATAGATTGTTTCTCCTAACAAAATATAACTCTCTGACTTACATTGTTCAGTGTTCTGTGCATGTTGTTATTTTTGTTGGGGAGGAAAGCATACTTGAGGAGGTTATTATTGTAATGAGAGATTGGGAATGGAAAAAATGAAGAAGCCCTAAAACACTTAATTAGCACTCTCAATTTAATAATGAAGCTGGCTAGCTATTCATCTTAAATTCATAATGCTACTTTTTTGGGGGGTGTACAATTACAATCAAGTACCTAAACAAAATCACACCTGATTATGTATTTTGACAGTTGATTTAATATACAGTCACTTATAGCAAAGCATTTGTGTTGCTTTTGCTCTGGTGTAGAGTAGTTTAGTAGCTTAAGTTATACCTCTCCAACTAGCCTCATTTGTCATTGGGTAAAAATATGGAATATTTGTATCATACCAAATTAGCATAGAGTGGTGAACAGGAAAATCAGAATGGTGTCTACTTATTTAAATGGCATAGAGCTCCCTTTGTTATTTTGTAAATTTACTATAAGAAGTTCTTCTAAATAAATCTTTGCAGATAGTGCAGAAAGATTGTGTAAATGACACTTATTTTTTCTATTATTTGTGTTCAGGATCAATTGGGCCCACCCATACCGACACATCTTCCTACATGACTGATATGGGTTGGTTAAGTGTACAAGGCAATGAAAAATAATGATAATGGGTTGAAATAGATCTTATTATTTCTCTTTCTGAATGAAATTACTACTTACCTCAATTTCCTGAGTATTGGTAATTTCTGTAGTATCATAATTAAGTTACTTTGACTATCTGAATTACCTTGAATTCTTGACAAGCTCTCAGCTACAATAACAAAAGACCATCAATTTTAGTACACAAATACAAAATTACTTTCTTACGCAATATTTCTCAATAATTAATTCTTACATTTCCATAATAATCACAATCATAATTTATTTATTTCATTCATTTGTACCCAGGTTCAATTGATTACTATTTTAGATATGGAAATGCAAAGATAAAATTTTGAGAGATATTGCATTAAAAGAGAAATAGTAAGATCTATTTCAGCCAATTATTTTTATTTCCTGTTGCCTTGTTCACTAAACATACTTATGCATTTATTGTTTAGTCACCATTTTTTAATAAATTCAATGAAAAGAAGAGCAGGAGTCTAGTTAGCTAATTGACATTCATCACATCAGTCAACAATTTCTTCAGACGCAGGTGTTGGTGATATTTACAGTTACATACTAAGCCATAACCAATGTTGATGCCATGGAGATAACATTGAGTTTATTATTATATAATTTCACTGTAAGGCTCTATTTACACTCAGCCTGTCGCTCAAGTGGATTTGCTTGTGTATATAAAATAGACAGCTCATGAATGATTTTGCCATTGTGATATGTGCAAAAAGTAGTATAATTATAAATTATATATTCTTAAAATACTGCACCAGCAAAAGTCACGAATTAATTAATATTTTTGTAGCTAGTGCCCATTGCTTTTTTTAATTAATTATTATAATAACATGTTTACAATTTCAATTTAAAAATGGTGAACAATACTATCTCAATGATTATAGTAATGCTTGGCTGAAATATTTGAAAGCACTCTTGTTCAATCATAATAAATAATGTAACAGAAATAAAACTATGGTTGGTAGAATATTTGTCTTTAGCTGCATATCAATAATATTTATAACATGACAAAAGCAATTTCTTTCAGATGGCACTACTTTTACTCCAATTCTTGATGTTATAAAAAGCTGTGAACCCTTAAAGTCCAAAATATTATTAATTCAGACTTAAGATTAGCCATATAAGTTTTACATTTTTGATTGGTCCAGCAAGTTTTGCTGATAATGTTAGAGTATAGTGATGTGTAATGCATCAATTTTAACAGTCAATAACTAAAGTACAACAATTTGGTTGAAGGGAACAATTCTACAGATGCAGCCAAAATAATAAACATTTGTTTTAGTTTTACTTTAAGGGTTATGAAAGCAACAACATTTACTCAGTGTAGTTGTTCTATGTGATAGTGAGTGAGGATAATTTCGCTGTTATGGTAAGTGTTGGGTAGTTGGGAGTGGTGTATATGGAGATGGATTGTAGGGGCAGGAAAGTAGAGCTAAATACTCATTACATGAGGTGTTGGTAGCTAACTACAAATATGAGTAGCTCATGGTTGCAATAGTGATGAAAATATGATATATTATTATCAGAGCAGAAATGAATTCATAAATATTTGTGAATAATAATGATACTTATCAGTATTCTTTAGGTGAAGATTTCCTTAATTTAACGATTTTTCAATTATACCTTCCCAATGATCGATTGTGCTATATATACTATGATAAGATTATAGCATCTTTAAACTTGCTAAAAGTTTAGTTTCTTTAATTAATGAAAATTGGAGTCCTGTTTCAATGATAATAGCTAATAGTTGGTTAAATTACAGTGCCATCCAATTCTTTGTATGAGCTACTTGTGACCCCATATTGAGCTCCAGCAAAACTCTAGTATTCTGTATTTCATTCCTTTGTCATGTTTTGGAGTGCTAACAAGTCCATTACTGTTAACTATAAAAACTGGTAAGTTTACTTAATTATAATTGTTTATTATTAAACCCTAGAGGTAAATGCTAGCAAATACCAGATGTGCGTTGAAGTTATCGTTAAATGTTTGTTATTTATAAATAGTCCATAGTTTAGTTTCAAGCTGTATTCACATACAACTGATGTTTTTTGTTTCATTTCTATCACCACCAAAACAAACTTAGTAGGTTATGTGAAGTACACCTGGGATAGCTTAAAAATCATTTGTAACAAAATCTGTGGCTTTTCCTAACGGTAGTTAATTAAGTATAATTATTAACATAAGAATAAGAGTGTATTCTCTTACTATGTCTACTTTCAGCAATATCAAATACTGACTATTATATCTTTCCTTGTTTCTTTCTTTGTCTCTACAATAATACTGATAATATGAGGTGTTGTAAATTATTAACACAGTAGCTCAATGAGTATACTCATTATGAAGGCAATGAAAGTATGATATTATTGAGTAGAAGTATATTGATAAACACTAGGTGAATACGATAATCATCAGAACTTATTGAGATTATTGCCTTTAATTTAATCAAATTTTCAGTTATCCTTCCACCCTAAATTAAACATTGGTATCTTGACATTACCTTTTTTATTATAATGCAATAATATTAAATTATGCATACAATATTGTTAGTTATCAACTAGTACTCTTTACAATGTCAATGTACATAATATTGTTAGTTATCAACTAGTACTCTTTACAATGTCAATGTAGATTATGTCTTTAGTTAGATACAGTGTTAATTGATTCTACATTCCTATTCTTTAGTGAGTGTGTAGGACGGCCTATATAAAAAAGTGCCTTGTCTCTCCACATTTACTCTTACTGTATTTCAGGTCTAAAAGTCAGCTCTCACTGACCTTTCTTGTACTATACATTAACTACATTTTCCTCTGTAAGTAGAGAATGGATAAGGCAATAATTTTGTGAAAGCAGCATGAGACATATCACAAGCTCCAAAACTACTGTATTTCATTTCTTTATTGTGTTTTGGAGTGCTGGAAAGTTTCACTACTGTTTATTTTGTATACAGGTAAGTTTACTCAGTTCAATATTGTATATTTAAACACTAGAGTGAATTCTAGCAAATACCAAATGTAATGCTTAGTGTTCAAATATTGTTTATTATTTTGTTGGAGGAGTTTATATTTTAGTTCCAAGTTGTGTACACACTCAACTTACTTGTCTGATGTCGTTATATTCTCTTTTTCCATTGCCACAATAACAAATAGGGAAGAAACGTACATTTTGAAAGCTGAGTGGCGAACAAATCGTTCGTTGCTTCAGTTAACAATAACTTTGTTACATGTTTATTCATGGCTAATGTCTAAGCAGACATTGGTAAGCCAAAAACATTGATAATGTGAGTGTTGCTGAGCGTATAATTGTTCAATTACAAGAATATTCTAAACACTTGACTTGTTTCATGAGTGTATTATTCATTGAAAGTTTATGAGTACAGCAAGCTAATGTTGTAGCAACATCTATAGCTTATCCAGAAGGTTGGTTATTATGCCAGAAAATAATATTATTTATACACGAATAGCACTACACAGTAGTTTATAAAGCATTTTACGATAAAAATATATAAAAAAGAAACCAAAAATAGTTAAGTAAAATAATAATATCACAGACAATTAGCAAGGTATGAGTAATTTTACTGTATAAAAGAATACAAAAACATGTAGCAAGTTTCATGATTTGACTCTACAATAGAACAATATTCTCTTTCATTACTTATAAAGCCAAATTTCTACCAATTTAGTAAGTTACATTTCTGATTTTTGTGAAAAGAATGTTCACAATTCTTCTAATTTTCTGGAAATAGAACTAATACTGTATATCACAAATTCGAGTCATTTCAAATACTAATAACAATAATATGAATTTATACATGAAATTGTTTCTGACTAACTTTTACATAATGTTTGTAGTTATTGCACATACAGTTCAAGTTTAGAGATAGCCAAGTCTTCATCATCTCTATCCTGATCACGACAAACTCTCACTTTAATGTTAGCTGTAGTAGGATGATCCAGTGTCCTTAGAAACCATGGAGATGAAGGAATTCCACATTTCTGTGATTCCCAGAGATGAGTGGCACAAAAAACACCAACACGACATGATGGCAAGTGTTTGTCACACATGTAGTTGCTGCCAATAGTATGAGGCTTCTCACTGTTACAATCACAACCAGCAGCAAATGTCCAAACATGTTCATTGTTAGAAGTTACACTAACACCATCAACATAGTTGGCACTAATATTCATGCTTCTTTGTTGAGCATTAATACCTATAAATCCATCTAATGTTCCAATTTGGTATCCTCTAATTTGACCAGTGATTTTAGCATAAGAAATTTTGGCAGTACAATATACAATTTCAGTGCATCCAGCATTATCTTTAGTTAATACACATGTCTTTATTGAACCAGATGTATGGGCCATGAGACCAGGAGGACAGTTGTTAACATCCAATTTAGCTACTCTCATCCATCCTGTAGAATCACCTCCAAATCTATTGGTCATGTCACAGTAGACATTTCTCAATGCACCAGTGGAGGATCTCAATATATAGTTACCAGAGAGATAGGAGGAATCTTTACTCAATGCTTGAGAACATGACGAGAAATGATACTCAGTCACTTCAATTTCAAATAAAGACAAACTAAAAGTTATATTCTCAATAATGTTATAAAAATTATTGACGGCTGTATTAAAATCATCTTGTCTTGCCACAATTCTAGACAGATTATACCAATTGGAAAATGCCTCATTGATAATCCTTCTAATGCCTTCTTCTCTGATTATTGATAAATCACTTTGCTGTTGGTTGCCCATGGATAGATAGACATTAATGACCATTACAAATGTAATGACCAATATAATCCAAGTTATAATTAAAATGGAGACTATAACTTTATAAGATGATAATACTTGGTAAATTTTTGACTTTTTCTTTGATAACTGAGGCTCATTTTCTTTAACATCCCTCTTATCTTTTTGGTCATTACTACTGAGCACATCATACACCACAACATCTTGATCAGATGCATCTCTATCCTGATTACTAGCAGGCTTCTTTGTCCTCTTCTTGCTCAAATCTACAACTGCATACAAATCAGAAGTTGCTTGTCCACTCATGATAGCATCTAATTACCTGGAAGCTATTATCAGAAAGTGTACTTTTATAGTAAAAAACCACGAACTTCCTGTATAACTAATATTATATATTATAAGCATAGCTCAATCACTTATTTGAACATTTAACACTTATGCCTAATACTTTTGCAGCATAAATTTTCTTAATTCTATGTTTGAGATAGAAGGAAGGCTCCTTAGATTGTAGAAAGTGCTCTTCACTCCCCTCTTGACAAGCTACAATTATCAAAGTATATAAGACTTGCAAATTTAGATATCTGTCAAATTGTATTTACAAGTTAGTAGAACATAAATTAGAATTGCTATTCCCTACCACACATCAAATTCATTCTTGATATTATACTAGTACATAAGTCGGTTTATCTGACATGAACTGATGAAGTTCAATAGCTACAGTTGAAAGTGGTTGGCAGGAATTTACTTAAAATTTTTTTTGCATTAAATCCACTCAGAATGTGCAGAAAAAATGGTGTGGCCTAACATAATAACCATTGTTACAGCAGGTGCTGCCTTTAAACTAGCAAAAACGTCCAAAGTGGCCTAAATATCACGTCTTCTATATATTACACTTATGAATATTATTTCAAGTGAGCTAACTTTATGAAAACATTGAATGCTGGTCAATGTGGTAGTACTAGAATTTTTTCATAGAAATTTTACTATGCCATACTTTAGTCATTGATTGTTTAGATTTGGCTCATTGAAGTATATTTTACTTTTGCATAATTTAGTGCAGAGAATTGTATACTATTTTGAACTTTAGTCATTGATTATTTAATTGGTTCATTGGACCTCAACATACTTTATGAAATTATCAGTGAACTTGAAGGACCAATTATTATGTAATACTTGCACAGGTCTAGTAAATTGTAGGTTATCACTGATGAAAGAATAATTATAAGAAATTAATACATTTAGGACTTTAATGATTCACAGGTTAATACAACATCAAGAATTGGGGTATATGTGCCATCTGAAAGAAATTGCTTTAGCCATTTTTACTTAATGATATGTAGCTAATGAAAAGTATTCTAGCTATATAGTGTTTGTTCTGTTACATATACATAATAATAATATTGACTGAAAGTAAGTAATTTCAAATGCTTCAGCCAATCATCACTGTTATTTTCAAGAGCCAGAAGGAATTGAAATAAAGCTTGAGAGTGAAATATCTAGCCACATCACTCATGTGAGTGTAATGAGTGATTTATTCTTCTCTAGATATATTCAATGCTATAGTTTGAACTAGGACAAGGTGTAAACTTGATTGTTGGGGTCACCACACCCCAGCTGATAAAGTAGCAGCTGCTCTAACCTGGTTGGGTAGGTTAGGTAAAAGGAAGGTAGCTGTATAAACCAGGAAAACTGTTAAGCTAGGCTTGTGGTTGCTATAATTATAACTACTTGGATAATTAGCTTGTGAAATACAGCTGGAAATAGATACAATATCATGGGTCACTTCAGGTCACAGAAATAACATTATAGAGATATCTAGGATGGTATAATTTAAGAGGGATCTCAGGCATACTAACCACAATTAGGCTTTCTTAATATAACTTATTTATTCTTAAGTGTTTTTTCACGTTTAGGTATCAAAATGAAAGAAATTAAAGGCCATTCATATGGCACCTTACAATTATCTCTATCATTTTTACTTTTCTTTTTACACCAGCCAAGACAGAGGTAACATAGTGTCACCGAGAAACATCAAGCCAATGTTCCACTTCATTGTATTTTCTTAAGTTGAAGTAAAAAATGAATAGAGGATTTTCACTTTTTCTAAAATATACCAAAAACATTGTGAAATTGGTAAATACAGAGACTAACTGAAATAAATTCTTTTTTGTATATTAAACCCCTAGAGTGAATTTTAGCAAACACCAGATGTAATCCTTGGTATACAAATGTTGGAGGAGTTCCAAGTTGTGTACACACTCAACAACCTTGTCTGATGTTGTTATATGCTCCTGTTCCATTGCCACAACAACAAATAGGGAAGAAAAGTACATTATTTGAAAGCTGAGTTGCAAACAAATTGTTTGTTGCTTCAATTAACAATAACTTTCTTACATGTTTATTCATGGCTAATGTCTAAGCAGACATTGGTAAGACAAAAACATCGATAATGTGAGTGTTGCTAAGTGTGTAATTGTTCGATTACAAGAATATTCCAACACTTGACATGTTCATGAGTGTTTTTGTCATTGGAAGTTTATGAATACAGCAAGCTAATGTTGTAGCAATATTGATAGCTTATTCAGAAGGTTTATTAAAAATGTATAGCTGTACACAGTAGTTTATTAAACATTTTACAATAAAAAACAGCAAGACATGAGTAATTTTACTGTAATTTTAGCTTGTCTCATACCATCCCAATGTGGGTCATTTGGTGAATGTATGGAACCATATTTGTATTGCATCAAATAAACTCAGCTGAGCATAAAGTCCCCAGACAGGGCTCTACTTATTGGAAGGGCATGAAGTGGCCCATTCTTATAGTGTGAATATACTCTATAAGGAATTCTTCTCAAAAATTATCCTTCCAGATTGAGCAGAAAGATTTTGTAACTAGCTAATACATTTGCATTTCATTCCTTCATGCACAGGTTCAATTGAATACGATATCAGATATGGAAGTGTTGGAATGAATTTTTTTAGAGATATTGCATATGGCAAGATCTATTTCAGACCGTTCTCACCTAGAAGTTTGGCTAAATTTTACTGAAATTTTGTTTACAATTGAGGATTTACTGAAATTGCACTGTTTGGTATTATTATTACGATCGGCACAGGCTTATCTTTCCCGCCCACTGAGAGCATTTATTGGAACGTTCCAGCCTTATTCACGGCAGTGTTAATTCTATAGTGTCTGTTTTTAAGTACTATTCTTGTCTTGGATCTTTCTGAGAATCGGTATGTTAAAGTATGTGTTGATTATTGATGGATTGGAAACAGTAGAGTGGTTTTAGCGAGTGTAAGTGTGATGCATTTATGTATATAGAGTTAGCTAGCCGTTTTAAGTTGAGTCTGAACACTGGAAGTGGCACTTTTCTTTTTAGGATTAATGAATTTAGCAAGTATTTCAGTACTTTTTCAGACTATATGTGAGGGTTATGTCAAAAGTGACAACTGCACTCTGTTCATTTGTTGTGGTGAAAAACTGTAGATGCTCTTGGAGATCAACAAAGTAAGAGTATACAAGTTAACACAAAATTATTACAGTTGTTAATTTCTAGCCAGTTGTTTATGAACCATTTTTTAACTCCCAATTTGCTCCATTTTACTCTTTTCCCATCCATTTCCACAAAATTAACCCTTTCCTTTCAGAGCTACTTTAAAGTGTTCCACGACCAGGTCGGCTTCTTCGATGTTTTAGAGACACTTAATGATTAGTAAGACGCTTATAATATATTTGCCCAGAGCATTACAAAAGCTAAGGAAAACTGTTTACTGACCAGGTAGCTTCAAGAATATTTTATAACTTTTGTGTTTATGCCTAGGTTGGTCAAAAATGTTTACTGTTATCTCTATGAAAATGTATATAAAAAGTTAACTCGGTCACAGAAGCTTTTTAGATGGCATAGCTTTCTCAAGAAGCATTGCAGAAGAAGTAAAACATGACATTGAGCCTGTGGTAACTTGGTATTATATCAGACTAATCGCTTGTTAACAGTTGACTCTCCACGGTTGAACACAACGTCTTCTCCGAATTTTATAATTATTTGCCAATGCTAAATATAGGCTTGTTATTTCATAATACATCTTTCAAATTTATTTATGTATATGGCTAGATTTTTAGGGTGTGTGTAGTACATATTTAGTTAGGTTTTCAGTTCACAATAGCTGAACAACAAATTTGTTGTTTGTTGGTGTTTTAGGGGTGTGTTCTGACAGGAGTAGCCCTGATGATCTGTTCCTGCTTGGCGTAGATGTACTGAGGTTGGATGTACTTCATATTGTTATTGCCAGGGTATATTGAGTATTATTTGTGTATCTGTATGCTCTTTTTATGGATGTGTGTGCATGACAGTGGTAAAATACACTAATGAGCAAACAAAATTATTCTGTTGTGTTTATATTGTTTTAGTGATACGTATTTGTACAACCTTCATGATGATCTCTACCGACTTAGGGTATGCTGGTATACTGGGTCTATTTATAGCCTATCAAGCAGAATTTCACTTTGACATTCATTTTTCACATGTGTGTATAATATTACTGAATTTATGCATAACACTGTTATCGTGATCGTAGATAATTTCGTATACTAAACTACAATTGGTATTTATTTTACAAAATTTTCTTTAGTGTTCTTTATTGTACAAAATATTTTTAGTGTTCTTGTATATATATGCACAGTGTTTTACTTCTGTAACTGTCATCAAAAAATGTATATATTCTTCTTGGAAATTCTTGTTCATCTTTTCAAACTTGAAGTTTGACATAGTGATACTCTTTTTGTGTCTGAGATGATGGTCGTGCCTGTTTTGTTTCACCTATGATGAAAGGACAGAAATTTTATGATCTTTATCATTGTACTGACATATACTTGTAACAATACTTTATTTTGTTAGTTGTTTTTTTTATGTATATACACATATATACAAATATTTGCAATTCCTTTTTGGTAGCTAAAATGTATGGAATTCTTTTGGGCCATGAATCACCCATCAGTCTTGTTATTTATTTGGTAGGAAAACTCAAGCTGATGTAAAATTTGTTTGTGAGTTGTTAAATGAGCCAATAAAAAGATATTGTCAGGCCCTCTACTTCTTGGCTAGGTCCACCCAACAATGCTAAACCAGTTCTCTTGTCAGTTCAAGTTTTAAACAATTTTATTTATAAATCCCAGTAAAGATAATGGAGAGAGAGTGTCAGAGTGTCTCAGTCAGTCATTTACAGACTGCCAATGGGATCAGAAGAAAAGAAAATAGAATGTAAAACTGACCAATCACAAAGAGGATTATGAACGATTAAACTAATCAATCAATTAATTAGAGCATAAACATTCATACAAATTGTAACAAGTAACCTAGGATGCATAAAAGTGATACATAAAATTCAGCTGCTACTACAACTATTAAAAAACTAACACACAAACAACATACAAACATACATACAGAATAAATGTCTGGCAATAAGTTAATAATACTGTTGTGGGATGTGGTCCCCACAGATATAAAAAATAAAACTGTAATTTACTTGATTAGCCGTTGTTGTCCGAGGTGGTCGATGCATTCCGCGTTGCGGTAAAATTAAGTCTGGAAGGAAAGGGTTAAATATGCCACAAGCTTTATTTATGTTATGTTTTTGCTCTGAAGTTATATGTGAGTATAATTTCATTCCTAGTTTTCTCATAGTCAGTAATCATTACTTTAAACACTTCAGTTTGTGTTCAGTATTATGCTGTCTAAATTATTCAGATACATTATAATTAAAATAGAGCAGTTAGTTGTGTTTGAGGGTGTGTGTTTAGAATAGAGCATTGAGTTGTGTTTGTGAGTGTGTTTCATAATAGAGTGCATAGTTGTGTTTGTGTGTGTGTGTGTGTGTAATATACTTATTAGTTGCGTTGGTGAGCGTGTTTAGAACTGTATAGTGTTTTGTTGTGTTAGTATGTGTTTAGAATAGAGTGTTGAGTTGTGTTGGTGAGTGTTTTAGAATAAAGTGTGTACAATTACATTTGTGTGTGTGTTTAGAATATACTCTTATTTGTGTTTGTGAGCTTGTTTAGAATTGAGTCTATGGTGGCATTTGTGTGTGTGTTCAGAATACTTTTTAGTTCAGTCTGTATGTTTAGAAAATAGAGTCTTTAGTTGTGTTTGTGTGTGTATGTTTAGAATAGTGTTTAGTTGCATTTGTGAAAATGTTTGGAGTAGAGTTTTGCATTTGTTAGAATAGCTGTTTATTGATGTAATATTTTATTATGTGTCAATTCAGGTATATATCTATTGAACATTATGGGTTTTAAATGATGAGCATGTCTAATATTTATCCTACTTGTGTTGAAAGGACAGCTATAAAACTTTTTTCTTTATTCAAACTATCTTTTACGTTGTCAATCATTCCTTTAACAATAATTTATTGGTTGTGTGAATTAGGTGTGGCCAATATTTGCTATTAGCACCATTAAAACATGTTTTTCTTAATGTGATAATAAGCATGCAGAAGATGTTAAATATAACTCTGCTAAAGATGTTTTTCTGATACCTCTCTGAGTATTATATGGTAACCATTTTGTGCAGTGTTTAGGAAATGTGACTGGGACATAATTTCCTACCTCTCGTAGGAATGCTCCTTGCAGTGTTACTAGAACACTTCTTTTTTTTCACTGAACAAACCTATAATTATATATTGATTGTTTAGTAACAGATAATTCCTCATAATAGCTCTTCTTTTTTCATAATACACTTCAAATAGTATGGTTTCAAGAAAAGTACGTGGGAGTCTGGTTAGGTAATTAACATTCACCAAAGTCAAAAACTTTTCAGACTCATGTGTTAGCGATATTTATAATTACATACAAAACCATAACCAGTTTTATTATAGTATTGTTTGTATTTCAATGCAGGGATTAGTAGAACAGCAGAAAGTCAGAGGGAGATAGAATTGGTGGTACATGATAAATCAATTTTTTTCGTTTGTCAATAATATTCTAGCTATCTATGTTAATAATAAATTTGAAATTGTTCCACTAGTGAAGATAATATATTTATAACTTCCTCAAAATATGTTAACTGAGAAAATAAATAAAATACAATGATACATGCCATTGATTAGAGTCACTTTGATTTGTCATTTCCTGTTTGTTTGATGATCAAATGGTTATTTTTGTTATGTAAGGATTTTGAGCCATAATAATGAATTCCCATTTAACTGATAGTCCTACTACCAGGAATATTGCTCACACAAAGAAAATTTTCAGCTAGGCTATGTTTATTGATGAACACCAATTTTGCGACTTTAGTAGCTACATTGTGTTGTATTTATTGATATATACTAACCATGGTAACCAAGTAAACAGTCATCTATGGGCTCCATGATAATGAACAACTGCAAATATTAAACTAAAGATCTGTTAAGATTAGGCTAGCTATGATCAAGAATTGTGGTTATTTTTGGACACTCAGCTCTTATTCTATTACTACATATACTTGTATATACTTTTAGCAATAGCAATTACTGACCATATCTTTCTTTTTTTTTCATTATAATTAATTGAGACAGCAATTCAATACTGACTGCAGTAAAAATGGAAGTATTTTGTTTTTATCTCGAGAACAGAAGTGCATTGTGAATTTGTTATTCATCATCATTCCTAGGAGGGCCATAATAACATTATGGTTTGGCTCTCAAAATCTCTCTTCATGTATCTTTTGTCCAATTATTCATTACTCTGTAGACCTTTCTGGTAATTTTATTTTTAACAATCCTTTCCTGTGCAAGGAGTGGGATGACTAAGGGCAACAACTTGGCACATGCAGTATAATTAGGTTAAAGTTCATGTATTAAGTTAATAGCATGAGCTGCCAAAAAGATATAAAAAAAGAAAATTAAAGAGAAAAGTTAAGGGTGGAAAAACAACATATAGCACATGGACACAATGAAGAGAAAGTGCAAATATTGTTAGGATCAAATCTGTGAATGAATATACTGTTTTGCATGAACTAAACTACAATCAATTAATTAACAGCACAGTAGTTTTATGTAGCCTAACTAGGCTCGCTCGATATATATGCTCAAACACACCACTTGTGTGCTAGGTAAAGTTGACAAAGATTTTAGACACTTGTTTATATGTGTTGACATACGTATGTAATTTGTACTTTGAACCTCCAATATTTTTGTGTTACCTTGATGTTCGACTCCATCCCAAAATGTAATAAACAAAATTCTTTGGTTGAGCAATCATTACCCATATTGTCCTAAAAATTGAATTGTTTAACACTGTAAATTCTTTTGCAGGTAGTTAAGACTCAAAAACTTACTGGAGTTCCATTTCTATTAGAGTTGGTGGCAGTGGTAAGTTAATAAGCTGTTTGTCATAGTTATAATTCCCTACACAACACTATTTATACATAATTATAAGAACTCAACTTTTTAGTAGCTTGAGTGTTAGAAGTTAAAATCATTAGTGTACTTTTAGGCGAAGTCGCCATTACTGCTGAAGCACATCACTAGTATGTATGGATGGTACTTATGCCCTTCAACACGCGTGTGGGTTCTTTTTACTTCAAAACATAATATGGGTTTTACGCTTGACCCTAGTTTCTTCTGATACAACAGCATTAAGATACTTAATGCTGTAGTAGTATCAGAATAAACTGAAGTCAGCCTAAAAACATGTTATTTGAAGAAAAAAGAACCAACGTGCGTGTTGTATGGGGCTGTATTGTTGGTTGTCAAGAACTACTTTGAGTCCGAAAGCCTTAATATTATTGCAAAGGAAGCTACCACTATTGGGGGAAGCTGAGGTAAGTACGTAATACTATATTTGTTAGCTAAACTTACAAAAATAACTCTGGCCTTTCTTTGTTTGTAGCTGAAGACCTTGTTGTCTAGAGTACTGGCAAATTTAGACAGTCTGAATGGCTCAAAATTGATACTAAAGACGTTACTACTGCTCAAGAAAATGAGGTAAGAGAATGTAATTTTTTATTTGTTAGCTTTTGGAGCGGATATCTTTGTTGCTAAGAATTATCAGAAATTCAGATAGTCAAAATAGCTAAAATTTGATACTAGGGCTATACTACATAAGTTACTATAACCATTACTCTGGTATTTGAGATAAGTAGTAATTCCATGTTTGTTGCCTAATTATTACAAAAATAGATATTGTTAAAGAGTTACTGGTATAATTGTGGTAGTCAGAATGGCTTATGTTTGATAACACAGAAGTTACCATTACTCAGGTAAGAAAGTAATTTTGTATTTGTTTGCTACAATTAATGGTTATATTGCATTTTTGCATAAACTAAGCTAAAATATGAATTATGTAGAACAATACTATAGTGTTAACTAGGCATGCTCACTTGAAATTTGTGCTGAAGCTTACCACTAGCTATCGAGTGAGCGAAGTGGGCAAGATATTTTTAGGTTTGACACCTGTTTCCTCTGATACTACAGTATTAAGCAAGTCTGGCTCCCAATGGTGAAATAATCCCTGCAAAACACTTGTTTTTCAACTCCCAAAAAGTTAATGTGACTGGTTACTGTGACATTGATAACCCTTTACCAGACATAATTGGAAAATTTGTCGTTTTTGGGTGGCTGCTAAATGATGCTTGTTGGTTGTCAAATGGCAATGGTAGCAAGAGTGGCTAAATATTAATACTACTTTACCTAGGGAGAAGCTGAAGGGGGAATCAATTAGCAGTTCTTCTTAGCCTATGTAAGAAAATGAGTCAGTACTCTCCCCAAAGTCAATCTAAACTTTATGAATTAGTAAAGACAAGTTGCTATTAAGATCCATTCAAATGGTTTAATAATTCGTGATGAAGAATATTCAATAGGCATTTTTAAAGCCACTTTGAAAAGTTTATTTGACTTCAACTATATTATGTACGATCAATTTATGCAATGTATATTTTGCAAGTATCAGATTGTGATCCTTAGTTAATGTGCTTTTTGTGTGCTGTTAAGCTAAGGTATTCATAAATGCCAAGCAATATTTTTTATTGTCCTCATAAGAGATAACTACTCTTTTCACATGGTTTGACAACTTGAAAAAAAACTACGCTAAATTATATTTTGTATACAATAACTGTTTTCATTCCATTGCATTTCGTAAAATTAGTTATAATTAATCACATATTCGATACAATTCAGCTTTATATTTTCTAGTTCATATTAAAAAGGTTGAAATTGCAGAAAAGAACGAGAGATGCTTTTAGTTTGCAAAGTATTCAAACGTATTTATACCAACTGTTAAAGTGAAATAACAGAATGTGGAAAGATTGTTCTATCTTGTTAGCAAGGAAAATTATTGGATTTAAGAGTTATTGTGCATGCATATACTATGTAATAGTTAGAACCTAAGCGCTCATGCTCTAACTATTTTAGATCCCGTTTACGCATGCCCAGTTGCAACTAGCAACTTTGTTTATCAGCATTTTCGCAGAAATGGCTAAAGGAAAAAAATAATACACACTTACCAAGTTAGTACACCTAGTAACAATATAGCAACGGGAACTAAATAATATATATACGTTGTATAAGGTGACCCTTTGCGCTTCAATATTATAATGTATAGAACTATAATAATTATAGTACATTATAGTATTTTAAGTACCAAAAGTCATAATGAAATTGTTAGAATTTGTTATTAAAATGAAAACCTTCACTGAAATTTCTATAAATTTTCTCAGGCCACATACTATCTACCAAACTTCATAATTGTCAGTGAACTCTAGTTGCTTTTTCATAATAATAATACACACAAGCATGAATGAAGACAATGGTATATCTAATAGTTTATAACAGAAACTTGTTCATGAAGTTATTTTATGGTCTGTATCTACATATACATTGCACACTTATCAAATTTTGGAGTGTTATTTGACGTAAATGTCTGCAAAATAAAGAACTACATCTGAATTGCGAGAGTCTCCATTATTGCAAAGCCGTAGTTCTATATTTGCAGTGGTGTTTTGTGTAAGTGTGGTTTGAAACCAGGGAGGATTGTTGAATTGGCAGCATGTACTATAGAGACCACATCCTTTTCCATCCCACAATGGATCACTTGTATAAGTATTTGCATTTGTAGTTCCTGAACTTCCGGTATCACAGAAATAATTATTGCCAATAAATGACGGAACAGCATACGGCCAATTTCTTCTTGTGTCAGTGCAGGCACAGTTCCAAGAATTCTGAGCACCAGGATTATTCTCACTATGAGCAGCAGCAAAAGTCCAAATATGCTGCCTCGATCCAGCTGCTCCATATGTTAGAGATATTCCATCAATATAGGGACTGTCAATGTTATTTTGTCCACCTCCAAGAGAGGCCCAAAATGCATCTGTATAGGCTTTCTGATAGGCTCGTATTGTTCCACAAACTTCAGTATAGCCATTTGCTGGAGCATTGAATGTAGTAGAATCACAAGAAAATCTATTGGTTAATTTTCTAGCACAGCCTCTCACAGGTGAAGAGACGTATTTGAGACTGGATGGACAACTTTGACCATTTTGTGTCATATTAAAGTAAGCCACTCTCTTCCAGCCAGTGCCTCGACAGGAATGTGAATATATGTTGCTAATGGCCTGACGAATTTGATGTCGGGCAGCATTGCTACTTGCTTGTATGCTTAAGTTGGACGGGCAATTATGTTGTCCTTCTTTTGAGACTACCACAGGAGATAATTTAACTGGAACTGTAGAGTTAAATACTTGAGGACTAATGCATGGTATTACGTGAGCAAACAGTGCGAACCAGTAAAGATTACACAAATCCATTCTATTATTGAAACGATATTTTCTTGCTGGAGATCCACAAAATTGTGTTCGCTAGATAGTTACATTTAGGTCTTTTATATACTCTACTATAGTAGTAAACACACTCTAGGGGAGAATCCAGTGGGGGTTCTAGGGGGGGATGACTCCCCTTATTGAAAATTGTAATGTACAATGGAATAAATACAAAAAAAAAATCGGCTCCTCCCCTGCTTTTCATTTCATGCAAAATCCTATTAAAATAGGAAAATGAAGCTATGCATTAATTATTAAAGAACACCCACACACAGGGATAGATACATGGAGTTGATGTATTGAATAATGAACGAACAAAAGTATTGATTGTACAATGAATAAATGTATTGTTACAAGAAGAGTACACTCTTTTTTAGGCAGATATGGTGGATGTTAGTGTACATCAATAAATTGATAAAAAGATTGAAAGATGGGTTGATTTGTCTACTGAGGAATAGATTGATGGATGGACTGCTGTACAAGAGAATCAAATAATATATGAGCATGTTTAGTATAACTTTATGTTTGCATGCATATATTATGTGTAAGAGTATGTGTATGTGTTTATGTGAGGTTCATGTAACGTTCAATGGTCACAAAAAGTATTACTTAAGGCTAATGAGAAAATACTATTATTACCTCTTTAAGACTAATTACTGTAGACAAATTATAGAGAAACTAGTAAACATGTTTTGCTTGTTACACAAATAAACAATGTATATATTTAAAAACATGTCCTAATGGTTTACAAGCAATCAGTCCAGACTAAAAAACACCGTTGTATGCATGCATAGTCATTGTGAAATTATTGCTGGTGCAATTAAACTTAAAAACTGACCGGAGTTTCATTTTCTATTAAGTTAATGGTGGTGGTAAGTTAATGCACAATTTGCCATAGTTATAAGCTGTACACAACAGTATTTACTTGAAAATTCATTGACCACTAGACTAACCATGAACATAAGTCTTGTGTAGGTATGTCCAGTTGTGTAAAAGCTTTGTGGGGTGCAACTACTAAGAAAACATTTAAATAACATATTTTGTCGTTTTTTTAAAATTCATACAGTTGAGGGGAATAGTTACTATGGCATTGAAACCCCTTTACTATATGTACTTAATTTAAAACTCTACTTTTTTTAGTAGCGCAAGTGTTAATGTTAAAATTGATCATTAAACAATACTGTAGTTTTAATCTCTCTCGCCATTTGTGCTCAAGCACACCACTAAGTTTCCTGATTCAGATTGAAATGGAGAGGAGGGAGATTAAGTGTACACTTATAGTGGACCTAGTTTCAGAGCTGATGATTCAGAATTCAGCAGCTGTGACTCTGAAGTAAATGAAAACATTTCTGACCCTAGTAAACTCATTTTTTACATATTGTCTATCACTAAAACAACCTTCTTGTTAGCATAGCGAGCAAAAGAAAGCTGTATTTGAGTAGTTTTTGAATTATACATTATATACTGTTGTTGGGTTTTTTTGTTATTTTAAACAAATTAAAATTAAAATTTCAAATTTATTTGTTCTTATAGTAGTAGGAAGGGAGGATAACTTTTTAGGGTTTGTGTGTAAGTACATATTTAGTTAGGTTTACAGGTCACAACAGCTGGACAACAAATTTGTTGTTTGTTGGATTGTTTAGTGGTGTGTCCTGACAGGAGTAGTCCTGATGATCTGTTCCAACTTGGTGTAGACATACTGGGGTTGGACGTACTTTATATTGTTATTGCCAGGGTAAATTGAGAATCATTTGTATGATTATGTGTATGTTCTTATTATGTTCGTGGAAGGGTACGTGTGCATGACAGTGGTAAAATATACAAATAGCAAACAAAATCATTGTGTTGTGTTTGTATTGTTTTAGTGGAATGTATTCGTACAACCTTCACGATGATCATTACTGATCTAGGGTAGGTTGGTACTGGGTCTCTTTGCAGCCTATTGGTCAGAATTTCATTTTGACATTCACTTTTGACATGCTATTGTGTATGTGTATGTTATCAAATTTACGCATAAAACTGCTACAGTGATCATAGATAATTTCATGTACTGCACTTAAATTGGTGTTTTATACACAGTGTTGTGTTTTTGTAACTGTCGTACAAAATTTATATATATTCTTCTAGGAAGTTCTTGTTGCTCTTTTCCAACTTGACATTTTTGACGTAGTGATGATCTTTTAGTGTCTGTGTGCCCAAGTTTTGTCTTACCTATGATGAAAGAACAGAAGTTTTATGATCTACTAATAATACTTTATTTTGTCTGGTGTTTGTATATTTTTATGTACAGGTGTACAATACAAATATTGTCAATTCCTTTTTGGTAGTTAAAATGTATGGAATTGTTATGGGCAGTAGAATCACCCAACAGTCTTATTGTTTATATTGATGGAAAGCTCTATGCAAGCTATAAGGCAAACTTTGTTGGTGAGCTGTTGGATGAGCCAAAAAGATGTAAAATAAAATGGTAATTATTTTTATTAAAATGTTGTTGCCTGAGGTCGTCGATGCATTCGACATCTAGTTAAAATTAAGTCGGGAAGGAAAGGTTATGCTACAAGCTTTGTTTGTGTTATGTTATTGCCATGAAGTTAATGTTTTCATCAACTATATGTCAGCATAATATCTTCCCTACTTTTTTCATAGTCAGTAATGATTACTTTAAGCACTTCAGTTTGTGTTCAGTATTATGCTGTCCAGACTATTCAGAAACATAATAATTAAAAAAAAACATAATAAATAAAATAGAGCATTAAGTTGTGTTTGAAGGGTGTGTGTTTAAAACAGAGTGTTTTGTTGTGTTTATGTGTTAAGAATACAGTGTTGAGTTGTGTTTGTGAGTGTGTTTTAGAATAGAGTGTATAGTAGTGTTTGTGCCTGTGTTTAGAATATTTTTTCAGTTGCGTTGGTGAGCATGTTTAAAATAGATTTTAGTTACGTTTGTGAGTGTGTATTATAATAGTGAACAATTGTATTTGTGTGTGTGTTTAGAATAAAGTGTTTAGTTCTGTTTGTGTATGTGTTTAGAATAGTGTTTAGTTGCATTTGTGAGAAAGTTTGAAGTGGAGTGTTGAGTTTGTTAGAACAGTAGTTTATTGTTATGTTATATTTTTATGTGTCAATGCAGGTATTGTTATGTTATATTTTTATGTGTCAATGCAGGTATATCTCTATTAAACATAAAAATGGAGCACATATCATGATATTAATAGTCACTCATGTTGAAAGGACAACTTTAAAACTTTACTTTATCGAAACTATTTATCATTCATTTACCACTAATTTTGTAGCTGTGTGAATAAGATGTGGTCAATATTTGCTATTAGCGCCTTGAAAAATGGTTTTCTTAGTGTTAAATAGAACTCTGCTGAAGATATTTTCCTGATACCTCTCTGACTATTATACCTTTGTGCAGTGTTTATGGCTGGGGGATAAATTCCTACCTCCTCTTGTGGGAATGCTCCTTGCAGTGTCACTGGAACACTTCATTCATAATAATAATACATATAACAAACCTATATGTATTTATTGTTTATTAACACATAATTCCTAATAGCAGCTCTTGTGCCTTCATAATAAGTCTTAAATAGTATGATTTCAAGAAAAGTATGGAAGGAGTTTGATTAAATAATTGACATTCATCACAGTCAACTATTTCAGACACATGTGTTAGTGATTATAGTTAAATACTAAACCATAATCAGTTTTATTATTGCATTATTTATTATTTTGAATGCAGGGCTTTGTAGGACAGGAGAAAGTCAGAGGGAGATAGAATTGAGAATCAAGATAGGAATGGTGATGGTCGGTGAAAAATCTTTTTAAATAAATTCTAGCTATCTATGTTATTCATATCTACTAGTGAAGATAATAATATTAATACTTCCTCAAATATAATGATGTTAACTGAGAAAATAAATAAAATAAACTGCTACATGCCATTGATTAGAGTCGCTGCTTTGTGTGACAACAGATAAGTGTACTTAGTTGTATAGTGTGCTCTCAAACACCAGATGTATGTCTAAGTTTTTGTATAATGTTTATTGTTTATTAAAGTACTTCACAATTAGTTTCAAATTGTGTATGCACTCAACTTACTCGCCTGATGTTTTTGTTTCTTTTCTATCACCACAAATACAAAAAGCAGACAGGGTAGCCAAAGTACATCTGGATATTATAAACAGTTAAGAATGCATAATTTATTTTTCAGTTAAACATAAACTAGGTTTAATGTTTACCCATAACCAATGTTTATGCGGACATTGTAAGCAAACATCTTTAACCAAATTGATGTTGGTACTACCTAAGTGCATCTTAGTGCAATTATATGTAAATTTGAAAACCCTTGCTTAACTTGTTTCACTACTCTATTTGCTATGGAAATTTTGCAGGAGGGCCATATAACATTGTGCCTAGTGTCATTACATTTATTCTTACTAGATCTTTATATTCATAACTAGCTACTCTGTGTACTTTTTTCTGGTAATTTATCTATAATAACATGTAATGGCCATAAAAAAACATCTTGGCACAAGAACTATAATTAGGTTAAAGAAACTTTAAAGTTTATGTGTTTAAGTTAACACACAGTGCAATCCATTTCTTTATGTGAGCTACTTTTGACTCCTTCTTGAACTCATACAATACTACATTTTTCTTTATTTCATACTTTTGTTATGTTTTGGTGTTCTATGGTGACTCCAAAATACTGGTAAGTCTACTTTGTTAAAAATAATTGTATATTTTAAACCCTAGAGGTAAATGTAAGCAAACACCAGATGTGCATTTAAGTTTATGTTTATTGTTTATTGTTTATTGTCTATTAAACAGTCCATAGTTTAGTTTCAAGCAGTATTCATGCAAAGCTTATTTGCCTGACTTTTTTGTTCCATTTCTATCACTTCAAAAACAAACAGTAGATATGTGAATTATATCGAGGATAAAAGCTTTTTATATGATTTTCGCAGCATCAGTACCTCACAATCAGCACCTAATTCATAATTTTGCAAACATAGAGGAGCAATTAATAATAGTGATGTCAATTACCAAAACTGAAAATGTAAATTTTAATGATAATTTTTTATGAGTGATAGTTATAGCCTAGTGACAAAGTTGCAAACTGAAAGTGAGAACCACGCATATATCTCAATTTTCCCAATGCAGACAAAGGGCCAGCAGGTGTTTTCATCAAGTTGAATGTTCACTGAATGAAACTGTGATTCAATAATAACTATTATTATGCTAGGTTAGTCAAAAACCCTACCTTCTCCCGGAAGTTTAATACTTATTTTGATTCTACATCAATAAGCAGGAGGACTCACATAACATTGTGCCTTGTCTGTCCACATTTACTCTTATCCTATTTGTATTCCAAAGAGCCTTTATTGTAATGTATATTTAAACAATAAGTAACTACCTTTTCCTGGTATGATATGGAATATGGGTTTAGGGCAACAACTAGATGTAAGCAGTATAATTAGGCCAAAAAAAACTTTAAAGTTCAAGGGTTAAGTAAATTTATAGTGCCATCAATTCTTTATGTGAGCTACATTTGACTCCATCTTGAGCTCCTTCAATATGGTACTTCATTCCTGTGTTATGTTTTTGGAGCACGAGCAAGTTTAATTACTGTGTACTCTGACTACAGGTAAGCTTATTTAGCTAAATAGTGTTTTTTTAAACACAGAAAGTAAACTAGCAAACCTCAGACGTACGTTTAAGTATTCATACATTGTTCATAGTTTATTGAAGTAGTTCACATATTCTGTTTCAAGTTATGTATGCACTCAACTCTTTTGCTTGAAGTTCTTGCTTAATTTTTATGAATACCAAGAAATAGACAGGGAAACCAAAGTATACATCCATATAATTATTTTAAAATGCTGATCATGTTTATTTATAGCCAAACTTCATGCTTAATGTAAGCCAAATCCATTTAACCAAACAGGAACTTAACTTGGTTTAACTAAGTATATACTAGTTCAATAACATATATTTCAAACATTTGGACTTGTATTTGCCATTGAAACTTTGAGAGTAGGAGCAAAAACAAATCTTTCGTTACAAAATATATGCCGTTTCCAATGGGTCAGTTACCAGAGTATATAATCAACATAAGAATAACTATACACTGTAGTTTGTAAGCATGATAGATGGTTACAAATAAGTCCTAAATAATATGGCTTTTTTATGATGATCCAGGTCTTAACTGTTGAAAATTTGGTAGCAATTAAAAAATTTAAACATTTTTTGCTAGAAAAATTAATGTTATTCTTATTTGTATTACTTTGTAAGAGCTAATTATTATACCAAGTTATTTTGTTACATTCATGTTACATGCAACTCAATTATGTTATCTACTAGTGATGTGCTCTAATAGCACAAAATAGCGAAGCGAGCGATGCATGTTCCCTGTAATTGCAGCTATTCCATGCATGCTTGGTGTGGCTACAAAATACTGTCAGATTCTTTACTTTGCTACCTGTTTCTGTTTCGTTTTATCTCTCCTCCTCCTTGCCCTGTCTTTTTCATTTCTTATCGCTCTCCTTACTATTTTTTCTTCAGGAGTTTCTAACGCCCTCAAAGCTCTTGACCTAGCGTTTCTAACGTTTTGTCTACTGGGCATCGCTACTTCGTACGGCGGTTAAACAAAACAAAATGTTGCTAAGAAGGTTACCTGGCCCGCGCAAGCGCGTAGGAGAAAAGGTACACACGTACGCCCACGCAAGAACAAAAACAATTTCTAGACCTAAATATACAAGTGATGTGCTTGAGCACAAATGGCGAGCGAGCGTAAAGACTATACTATTTTTATATGAATGATTTTGACTTCTAACACTGAAGCTACTGAAAATATGGTCCAGTTTTTTAATTTCGCATACACGGTAGAGGGATTTCAGTGCCATAGTAACAACTCTCTGCAACTGCTTGAATTGAAGGGAAAAAACAACAACAAAACAATACACGTCATTTAAAAGTTTTCTTTGTGATATTCTTTAGCTCAGTAGTGGTTGTAACACACAATGCTTGGACACAACTGGACATGCACCTACACAGACTTACCTTCGCGTCTAGTGGACCATGTATTTTCAAGTAAATACTGTTGCGAACGGCTTATAACCATGACAAAGACATTGACTTACCACCGCCACTGACTCGAATAGAAATGGAAGTCCCTTAAGTTTTCAAGTTTTAACTGCACCCGCAAAAGAATTCGGGGTCGACCACTTAACTAACACAAAAATGCGAGGG
>WLWD01002329.1_pt1 | contig 73862 bp, 59 predicted proteins | sample 6712731 | NCBI WGS metagenome assembly WLWD01 (sample SAMN12718690, study PRJNA576275) | sponge metagenome | isolation source: marine sponge | host: Mycale hentscheli | place: New Zealand: South Island, Marlborough, Capsize Point | collected 2014-11-01
CGTGGAGGCACGGTCCATCCAAATGATCCCAAGTGAGTTCGTACATCCACCCAGTGAAGCTGCGCGGTCTGTCGCCTGTGGTTATGTTCACCACATGTGGCAATGCTACCGTCGTAAAGACTGCCGGTAAAGAAACGGACGTCAACTCGAGTATTCCAAAATTGTCCTGGAAAGTACAGATGTGAAATTATGTTGAACGATGGGATAACATTTAGCTCACATACACTCGAACCTCTCTTATCCATTCGTCTAAGTTACGGACACCTCTGTTTACCGGACACAACTAAAATTATTGACTGCGTACGGAGCGTCAGTGTAATCGGAAACTACCAAATTAAATGAATTTATCGGGAAAATACTTCGCAGTGACTGACGAGAATAGTCAAGATTAGCTGTTAAATCTACATAATTATAAAGAAATTAGTAATACAATTTGGACAATTAATTGAGTTCGTACAAAATCAGCTTAGAATTAAAAACTTCCAATGAAGATAGGGGAATGCATAAAAGAAATCAAAGAAATAGTCTAAAATTTGCACGCTTTTTAATTCTAGATTTTATATTAAAATCTTTAAATAATTTTAATTATAAATTAAGCACATATTGAGCACATTTTATCATAAAGCTAAAAATTATTCCTAAAAATTTAATTAATACATTAATCATTGCCCTAAAATACAGTGCATTATGTCCAAAACTTATTTATACATTCTATAGGCCCTCTCTAGTCTAACTACAAAACAGTTGTCACAGTATATAGCTTCAAATTATCATTGTGAGGAAGATACAGTTCTCAAGTTTTGGCTGACGTCATTATCTTTTACATACGAGTTATGCTAATTTCAACAATTCATCAATTCCAGGCCGTTTCTCTTTTTATCATTGGAATTAATGCTTCACAGATAATTGATTTTGCTCAATTTATGAACACGATCAAACTTCATTATGTTTGTGATACAGTTAGGTGTCACAGCATAGGCTTAATCTAGAGTAATTAAAATTCATAGCATGTTATGCAAATAATGTAAATAATAATGTAAATTATAACAATAATAGCAATAGTAATAATAATAATAATAATAATAATAAAACAGCAATAAATGAATTTTGCAAAAATTTAATTACATAGCTTAGAAAAATGAAACAATATTTTATAATGAAAGATATACATTATAAATACCAATAATTGTGACTCTATTTCAACCAACATAAAAGAGAATATTTAAAAACATATCAACTAGTACATAATATGCTATACCAAATAGTTGTATAGCATTATGTGTATCATGGTGCATTTGCTCCACTCATATTGAATAAAGTGTATTATTAGGTAATGTGAAGTACAAAGTGAGTGCATGTTATTTTAATATTCATTGAACACAGCAGATAGTCATAATTTAGTCATAATATAAAGTTAAATTCTAAAATTAGATTTTTACCTTGATGCAATGTAGACGATAATTTCTGATCAATAGTAACAATTTATAAAATTACTAAGAGATAAAAAGTAATCTAGAAAATAACTAGGGATATGAAGAAAAAATCACTAAAAAGTGAGAGTGCGAAGAATAAAAGAGAAGAGCATTAAAGAAAGATAGAAGGATACTGGGATTATAGTAACAACACTAGTTAATTAAATCATTATCTTTCAAGTTTGTTTTGTTCTGCTGAAGAGTTAATAGTAATACCAAATTAATAAAAATACAATTAAAGTGCTGGTTTAAAAAATAACCTTATAAATTAGTTGCTTCAACAGTTATTGCAGCTGCTGTCACTCAAGAATTGACCTGGTTATTGTCCCACATACAAGTAGACATCCAATTGTGCACAGGTAATTCAAACAGCAGGGTAGCTAAAGCATTAAAAAATAACCTTAAATATGATATAAGTTAATTTTGCTTTTCTACCTGAATGCAGTAATAACAAATGGCTACATTTATTTAGTTTTCTTTAAGGTTCTATTTTGCCATAGTAACCACTCTGGTAACTGTTTTTGACTGGAAAAAAGCTTTACTATTGACAAGGTAAAAATTGCTCACTGCTATAGTAGCTATAGTAGCTGATGAGACTGGGAGTACCAAAGGCTAACCCTGTTACCACTACTATTGTGAAGACAACTAGCTTAGAATAAACCACATATTGCTCACAGTCTGTGTGATATGGCAAGATATTTCACTCTCAGACATCTTCAATGCAGTAGTTTGGAATAGAGTTACAAACTCATGGTGTAAAGTTAGCTGTATCAGCCCCCAACTGATATTTTCGCAGCTGCTCTAACCTGATTGGGCATAGCATGAGGTAAGTTCTAGAGCTTGGCCTTCGATTACCACTGCACCATAAGCTAGAGCTGATAGTTTATTTATCCATTTCTACCATTAAAATTGTTTCAAACTCATAAGGTTTTACCTGTGGATACACAAACATATTTTTCCACGTTTAGGTTGATTTCCCCCAAACCAGTCACGTAATCATGCCCAAGTATGTAGTTACCTGCCATAGTGCGAACTGCTCTACTGACTGATGCACTTCCAGCTCCATTTACTGCTGTCAAGATAATTGCAAACTCAGTGTATTCTTCCAAACCAGATGAAGTGTACATTCTAGTAGATCCATCTATTCCCATAATATTATTATTACCAAAACTACCAGAATGACCATCACATCCAATAACAGTGAAGGAGTATGATAGAGTATAGGAATCCACTCATCTCCAATAGTCTGATTCCATGAAAGAGTAATAGAAGTGGTGGTTTGTGGGGTTAAAATGAGTGGTGGAGAAGGAATTACCACTGAATCATAACCACAAAAAGTGCTCATTAGTAAATAATTATATGATCTGAATATATATGTATAGATATATATTCATGTTCTACCAGAGATATCTTCACCATGTTATTTTAGCTAAGTGACCATAAATTAAATAACTTATTTTGAGGTGTTTTTTCAGTGTGTTTTTTACTCTGTATTGCCATGCTTATTACCCTTGTAGTTATTGCAACAGGCCAAACTTGCCACTTTTACCTGTTTTTACAGCTACATTCCTAGTGTAATACTCAACTAGGTTAGAGCAGCTGCTAAAATATCTGCTGGGGGTGTGGGTGGCCCCATAAACAAACTTTATTCTGTGAGACCAGTCCTAGTACTAACTACAGCAGTGAAGATATCTAGTGTGGAATGAACTACTTATTGTACTGGTCAGCCTCTGGCTTGTGAGAATAAATTAGCTTGCTCATGAAGTATTTCACCATATCACACTCTGACTTGTGTAATAAGTATTATATTATACATTTTTGGATAACCATATTTTTGTAATTCAAATATTGGTAAGAATAATTTGAAAAATGATAAAAATGCACTTTCAAAGATTGCTTCAACCTTGTTTGATCTTTGCTAAATTAACTAATTGCTATTTGTCCTTTAAAAAGTTATCATTCATATTGAATTTCATGTAAATGAAGTTTTACTTACCAACATTATCCCACTAAATCCAGAAATAGTGCGACTTGTTGACAAAATATTTAAAGAACTCAATACCCTGACTGTACAGGTATAGTTGCCTCCATCTGAAGTCCTTGCTGTAGTTCTACTGACAGTACTGGTATAGAATGTTCCCGAACCAGATACAAAATCGCTAAGAGTTGAGTCACCTGGACCAGTCCACGTCACATCTAAAGTTACTCTATTGATCAACTCTTCAAATGACTCATAAGCTTTAACCATGCCTTTATGAGAGACAGCTTTTGTGGTCAAGGAGCTCGATGTTGCGCTTGGAATCAGGCTATGCCATCCACATACGGAGTATGAAGTATGACCACAGAAACATATATTGCAGAGAATTCCATTGCGGGTTTTGACACGATCGAGTAGAAGTAGATGAGTATTCTACAAGTTAAATGTGGCATGTGGCTAAATCATTCACTGCCAGTCACTCAAAAGGGGGTTTGATTGAACCCCTGATACCCCCCATCATGCTGGATATATATATATATATAATATGTGTGTCAGATTTAAACCTTGTTGAAATAACCAATTAATCACTCTGTTTTGGTTACCTATATGTTTCTTTGATTAAATCAATAGTTCCTATTTTGTTATGTTTCCAATGGTGTCATGGGTTGCTTCCTATTGGTTGTTTTCTGATCACATGCAATAAATTCCTCATTCATAACTTGTTAGAATAATGTCATCACTATCATAATAAAGTTATTGCTGATAAATTTTGCTGTATTGTGTTTGCTGTTGCAGAACTAGCTCCATATTCAGTGAGGATTGTCCCTCCAACATCTTCACTGTCTACTGGAGATACTCTATATCTCTCATGTTCTATTGTGTTGGCAAATCCCTTGACATCTGGTACATCGCTAGAGGTCATATGGATGCTACCTGATGGTTCTACTATAATGGCATCTTCTGCTGATATAGTTTCTACTCCTTCTGCTAGTAACAATTCCTTTTCTGCTACATTCAATATTTCATCCCTTACTCCATCTTATGCTGGACTCTATCAATGTTCTGTCAGAATAGCATCTACTGTACCACAGATCTCAAGTAGTCAATCTACTATTGGATCTACTAATGTCACAATCAGTTATGTTGACTGTTTTATTAGTCAGATAGCACTGACAATCTCTTATTCAGCATTAAATATCTTAATTGAATATAATCTTAGCTATGACATAAAAAAGTAGTTTATGATAAATGATGTTTAGATTATGTAGTACATAACAATTTAAGTCAGTAGTACTATAAGAAATTCTTACTTTGTTATTATTGTTTATATAGCTAATATAATCTGCTCATGTATATGATATTGTACACTAAATTCCACATTGTCAAGTTTAACTCAACTGTAGAGTAGCTAAGGCATATCACTACATGATTTACAATAGGGATAATTCAAAGCAATGTGTATAAATAACGATTAGTCATCTCATGGTTTTTTTCTGAATGCACAATCTATATTGTGTGCATTATTGCACTTGTATTATCATATATAGTTCGTCCTCCCTCTTCTGTGACTGTGTCTACATCTCCTTGCAGTCATATATTATGAAGGAATGTCTTATACCATCACTTGTTCTATTACAGCTACCTACATCTATTAGGGTGCCAAAATACACTTATTTAAATAACTTGTAGGATGAAAGGCCTATTAATAAAGCATATATGTGTGTGTGTGTAGAGCTCACTTTAGTGTAAGGCTATGGTTGTTATGCTGATGATATACACAATAACATGTATGGTTTACTTACCTATGACCACCACAGCAGCTTCCATTGTTGGAATACTAGAAATTACAAATGGATTACTAGATGTGATTCTAGCAGAGCATGTATAGTTGCCAGCATCAGATGTAGACACCCCTGTGACAGTGAGAGTACTGTTATAACTGGTACCAGATCCAGTGAGAGTGGCACTAGTTCCACTGGCAGCTGCCATAATCATAGAGTTGTTAGGTAAAGTCCACATGACCTCTAGTCTACCATCAGTTGGAACTTCACTATTCAATGAGATAGAACAAGTGAGAGAGAGATCACTTCCCACAGATAGAGGAGAAGATACTTCAACTAGCATAAGAGCACCAACTACAAAAGAAAAAACGAATCAATATAAATAATTATATTTTTCACAGTGAGAATCTTAACCTCATCTATAGACATGAGTCAACTGTATGTGACTACTATGGCTACTAACCTTTTCTTACATTGTGTATGGCCATAGTTTACAATACATCCTAAAGAATACTTGCTGAAGGAATAACTATAATTTATTCAAATGGGATTTGAGTGTGTTTCATCCATATCTCCTCAGCCTCAAGTAAATTATTGCCTGTTAGTGAAGTATTTATTGACTTGTCAAGTCCTGGGAGTCACAGCTAGCTAGATCTAGTGAATGACTAATGGGCAATAGAAAAAATATCAAGCAGCTGCATTTTCCAATTTCTACAAGGGCAGGGTCACTTAGGTATTGCAGTCAGTAACTTTCCAATTACCCACACAAGCAATGTATAAGCTAGCGATCACTGTAAGCAATCTCACCAAGTATTTCCCAAACTGCAATATTTTACTAGTCTCACGATTACTCTGTAATCCAACCAAGTAAACAAGAGCGCTGCTGTTTTCTCTCAGTGGAAGAATTAATTACAGTGATCTATCAATATCTGCTTTTCAATAAATAAACTAGACAAATGGAAATTATATAATTATTGTTTACTACAGAAAGATGGAAACTGTACATCACTTTACTATTATTAATTGATGAAAATAGAAAATTCGTAAGGATATAAGACTAAATTAACGTGAATGTGTAAGAATTGCGATATTGTAAAATATTGTATATACGTCATCCTCTTTCAAGTAATTATTACTACCTAATTACCATATGGACTAACTTACATTGAACTGTTACTGCAGAGTTCTGAGAGTTACTGGCTTGTCCAGTATTAACAGTAAATGTATGTATATGTTCCTGCATGAGAGGTCTGTATGGATGAGATAGTGAGAACACTCTCCATAGCAGAATCACTGATGGCTATATTAGGATCTGACAGCAGGTCACTACCACTCAGATGGGTCCACATAATGGTACCAGATAGGTCACTGGAACAGTTAAGGCTGACATCTGATCGCATCACAGAAGGAAAAGATGGAGTGAGTGTTACCATAAATGCAGTTGCAGATGTTATCTCTGTTGTATACGGAGGGTTAGTAATGTCTGGTGTCGAACGTGTCATTGTGGTAGTTGACATTTCTGAAGTATACATTGTAGTGTATGGAGTTGTAGTTTCTGCAAAAATGAATGTATTTAAGTGCAATGATTCTATTTTACTAAATGTTAGATCTTATAAATCCCTCTAGTTATAATCAATTAGTTGTGTGATTTAGTACAAATAGTGAGTGAGTTAAAAAAAGTATTTTTTTAGTCACAAATATCTGCTTGAGTCATTCTTTACTCCAATTTTGTTTACCTCTAGCATCTTAGTCTGTCTTTTGTTCGATTGTAGTCTTAGGCTTTGTGAAACTGCTAACTATTGCGTTCCTCAACTTCTAGCCGTTTTGTTGTCGCTGATTTACCTGCAAATAGTCAATTCTTAAAGCTGTTCCACTGACAGTGACAACGTTTTAACCATGCATTTTGATGACACTTTACCAACTCACTACAGCTAATGAAATATTTAATATCACACACTGTTATTGCTGATGTTATTCACACATAATTATTATTATGCCTAGCACATAGCGTGACAGACAGGCGATTGCCTCACCCATATTTTCATAAATTCACACCCAATAGGACTTTGTACCTTCATTTTCCAAGTTGTCATTTACGGAGAGTACAAATTAAACCTATTATGCTCCACCCATGATTATTACACTGCTAGGCACCTGCTATAAATAGTAATGGCCACACACAAGAGTGAAATAGAATAATAGAAAGTGTGGTCTGAGAGAGCTAAGATCAAGCTCAAAACGAAGTCCCAAGATACTTTGAACTTTAGTTTACTGCCTAACAACACACAGTGGACAGTTAAAAGTTAAAAATAACTTGACTTTAATCTGATAGCATATTACAACAGTAGATAAGGGAGGTACACATTAGGTTTGTATGAAGAAGTTCAAAATGGAATGTATGGGAATCACCCTGGACGATGAATGTCTAAGTCTATATCTGAATGATGAGTAGAAGTGTTGCAGTATATGATAATGGATGAAGGCTTGTGTTATGCAGAGGATAGATGGGATGTTGATATATCATAGCAATCAGGCATGAGACCTTTTCCAATCTACGATAATATTTTTATGACTATACTGTTCACAGTATTTCATCGACGTTTTTGTCTGCGTAATTATGCTCTAAGCTACTACTACTATTATAAACTAGAAGGAAACAAAAGGTATCTGAATTGCAGCATAGTAACCACTTTACTATTACCTAGTTAGCAATCACTATGGGTGTAGCCAGATCTAATCATACAGATGGCAGAGGACAGTAATGAAGCATTAGAATTTCAAGTAATGACGAAGCTGGTACTGATAGAAATGATACCAAACAAAGTATGTTACAGTACAATAAAATTGATTATAAATTTTTTCCAAAGACTAGTATGAATCAATCTATTAATTCATTTCAAAGTCACTAAAACTTCAACTCTAATTAGAATTAACTAGAAAGAAACATCTGAGGCAAAATACTGTAAGAAATGAACCTGTGTATGGTAGTTGAACCGATAGTTGATGACGATTACCTGACTCTACTCGCAAGTACTGAGGAAAGGCTGTGACATTATAATAAAATTGGGAGTACCTCCCACCAAGATGAATCTGTTTTGAGATTTGCCTTAAGAATATAGTTATGTCCATAGGAAATGGTTCACATGAGTAAGAGCTCATTGATTATTGAAAGGCATGTGTACAACCTGCATGTGATCATTTCTACTTAAGGATCTTCAACTTGCTTTGAATGCCTTCGAAAAAACAACAACCTATTTTCATCTCTCAAATTGTTTGAGTGGAAGCTAAGTGCCTAAATGCATTCCCAATTTGAGATTAAAATCCATTGATACTGAAGATGGAAATATCATTATACACGGCTGACAGTTAAGATGCTTCTACAAAAACTGATATAATTGCTTGATGGAATAGACATACTATTAAGCTTTCTATGTAAGCTATACTTTTAAAAAGGAATTAATGGTCCAGTCATCGTCAGCTGCAGCAGAAAGGGTTTTTTTATTACAAAGAATTACTGTATAACAATAGTGATCTTTGGAAAACTATAATACTGCTGTTATTCAACTTTGCAAGATAATTATAAAACGGTTTACTGGTTCACATTTATAAGTAAAGTTAAAAGCTGTTTTTGTGATATTCTCATTTAAGACTAATTATAATAAAGAGGATGGGAAGCAGAAAGAAAAAGAGGTGAAACAGAAGACAAAATGGGGTAAAAAAGGGAAAATGGGTTGAAAAAGAAAGATAAATTGGGAAAAATCAAACAAGGTGAAGGAAGCAAAAAATTACACTAATTAGGCGCATTTTTTCGAGCAAAATAGATAGAAATAAAAAGATTTGTTCAAAGCCTACTCTTAATCCCCCTCCGCCTGGTAATTTAGCCATCATTTAAATGTAATTAACCCCAGTTGCATATACTGGATACCAACTCTATGAACTTCACTACTATCAACAAACTGTAATTGACACGTTAATGTGCATCTTTGTAGCTACCCCTATCTTCACATGCAACATTCATCATGTACTCTTGCGTCATTTCTATTAAATTCCAAAGATTAATTTGCTCTTAGTGTTGTATTATGTACAATCCTCATAATAGTACAAGCATTTGTGAAATGACCTCACACTAATTACAACAAATTAACTTCAGTCTCACCATGTCATTTTGATATATACTATAGATGATCATGCAAATCAAGTTCTCTTTATGAGCATATCAATATTACTCAAGTACCTGTAAATGTAATAGTTGCAGACTCATCCATTCCATTAATGTTAGGTACCACACATGTGTACACTCCCAGGGGTCCTGATGGAGTACCTACTATGGCTAGTCTCACTTGTTCAGTGTAGAGGTAGTGAGTAAATACATTAGTAGCACCACCAAGTGCATTAGGAGCAGGAATTGGAGTATTACTAGGATCTAACCAGCCACCAATACTTCCTCCATTAGGATTATCACTACCTCTACAACACTGAGTATTGACATTAGTAGTGACACAAACTAATGTAGATCCAGCATCTGAACGATCTCCTGGTTGTTCTCCAATATCATTGATTTTAATGGAGGACCCAGGATTGTAGATAATACCATCCAGTGAGAAGTACAGGCCAGTGGAAGGAGGAACTAGTAGCACAAGATATCAATAATAATGTGCAGTAAATATTCCATTAATGTATTGCTAGTTCACTATAATTCTACTGACACTTGTTTAGGAATCAGTGTCATGTTTAATAATAACCATTTCAGAAAATTTACCTTTTGCATTTAAATTAATATTTAATTAATTTTGACGCTTCAAAAAGCATTGGTCATTAATTTTTATACTTTTATTGTATACTGAATAAATTTCTGGATATTATATGATAACTGAATAACGTGACACGACAAGAATACCTACAATTTAGGATAGTCAATCAAATTGACAATGGAAATTGCAAGAAACTTCAACCATTAAATACTAACCGTTTTTAGGCACTTCATGCATATAAATACATATGGAATTCATTGTAGTATTTACTTTACTTGGCTAATAACTATAGTAATAATAATGACTCTGAATGTCCTAATAATGAGCACATGTTAAATGTAAATATTCATACCTTGTGCAAGTGCAGGATAATATTGTGATGACAAGATTTGAACCATTAGCACATGAACAACCCACACATTCATCACTGCTGCTCTCTCTGACTTCTCTACTGGCTAGCTTCTGAAGTTATTTTATAGCTACAGATAAATACAAGTTTCTTACTAGTGTAAGCCAATCTCTTAGTGAAATTTGTACTTGTTTTTTAGCACCTTCCATAAAATTCTTTATGACATTATTTTGGCTATGTGTAATAATTAAAAAAATAATTATAATTTAGCTTCAATATCTTAAAATATTTTTCTCCTTTAATTTGGCACTTCAGATGAGGCATGAGTGTAATACAATGCTAGCAGTTAAACAGAAATCATTACATAAAGATATCTCTATATCACACATGTCAAGAAAATAGCTCAAGTACCAAACTCTTCAATAAAATAGATGCTTCATTGACATCATGAAAAATGTTTACTCATTAATATGATAATTATAGGACCTTATATTGTAATTTAACCACTACACATGGCTAATATTATTTCAGTTTGCTCTGAAGTAGGCAGAGAACCATAGGGACACTTGGGTACTGTGTCCATAAGTCAGCAGTCTACAACAGCATAAAGGAGTACATACCATAGTACAATATATTTTTACCACAAATTTACTTTTTCTGTTGCAAGATGTAGCTTAAATTTGGGCATCACTTACTAATATATGGCCTTGCTGCCACAATCTGTGAAACCAGACCAATTAAAAGCCTAAAAATTGAAATTAATAGTTACTGCATGAATACTTGTGAAGATACATATACATGTATCAGTGAATATAACAAGTATTGAAGTTTCATATAGAGGCATCTTAATAGTCTGTAGTTATGAGAAAATATGACTGAGTCAAGAAGTAGTCAACATCAGAATCATCTAAAGCTAAACAATTCACATCTGATACTTTACCATTTGAATAATAAGATATCCTTCTCCTTATCTTCAACCACCAGAAGACACACACTTCCACCACGAGCTTCAGGAAAGTTTCCCACACAGCAGATTTGTATTGTTAGAAAGAAGAAGAGAAACTCTATCCAGACAGTGTAAATATAAGACCTCAAAGTGCTCAGAATTGAAGCTACACCTTGCAACTAAATTTTTGAGGTTAAAATTGTACAATGGAATGTACTCTTTTCTGTATCTTCAATGATTGAACTGCTGGCTTTTAGTTTGAACTATTCTAGCTATGAAAGTTTGTGATGGCATCATTCTAAACATTACATCTGGCAACAGGGATAAAGCTATGACAAGTCACGGTTTCTTTGGAGTGTTAGATTCGTGTATTGGTGACTGAAAGTCTAGTTGAACGGGCCGAGTAGTACTTAGCTGCAAATGGCGTCATGTGCAGGCAAGTGAAAAGTGATTATTTTGAGTACTATAGGCAACAAGTCCTATGGGATTATAAGAGATGTTCTTTCACCTATATCTCCAGCTCTTACAGACCTTGCTACTATAATTGACAATACATCTAAGAATTTTCAGCCAACACTGTCCAAGATATATAAGACTTTCCAGTTTCACACTTGCATTCATCAACCACATGAATCTGTCCTCGATTAAATTGCGCAGCTGAAGCAGACTTGTGGAAGAGGAATTGTCACATAAACCAGCTTAAAAAATTGTATTATTCATAGAGGTTGCGGAGAAAGGTCTTAAAGATATAGCAGGAACCCCAAGAACACTGTAACAACAAACAGCATTCTCACAGGGATCATTACAAACCTCAGCAACCGTGCCGACTGTGCAGTGAACTCTACAATTCAGCCCAGTGTCACTTCAAGAACATAGAATGCATTTCCTTTTATAAGAGAGATCATGTTGCTGACTACAAGATCGAATGCCCAACACTCTAAGAATTACCTACCTACACAGTGAACTAACTTGTCTAAACCTGAATAAAATGACCACCTCATTCTTGCGTAGCCGAAACTGCTTATCATGAAAGTTTAAGTTCACAGAAGCCACATGCATGGAAGTTGATACACTAGCTAAGCTTTCCCTGACACTTATCGTAGCTCCTGCCATCAGCCTGTTATTGCTCACCACAATAACTGGCGAATTATTTAAGGTTGTATTTTACAGAATGGTACTTGTCATTGAAGAGTCAGGTCCTTCACCTTTTTGTGGGTATTGCTTGAACACTCCGTTTGGACTGGAACACAATCCTCAAAGTTGACTTGAAGCTTCCTCTACTGAGCTGCAGGTACTCTAACTAAGCATTCAATGTTTTTAGATGTTGGATTGGGAAAAGTCAAAGAAATGAAAGCAAAATGATATAAAAACAAGGTTGCAAAACCCAAATATTGTCATGGTGACAAGTACCATTCAGTCACTATGAGTGAAAGTCACAGAAGAAATTGATGGACAAGTGGAAGCCGGCATATTGAAGCCAACAAAATTATCAGAGTGGGTCACACCAGTTGTTCCAATTCTTGATAAGAAAGACAGATCGATTTGCTTGCAAGGATCATGGTACACTAAGGTACAGAATAGGATTCTTTTCTGCTCCACAGAACATAAGATCTCCTAGCCACAGTGGTGGGTGCCATCGTGTTTATAAAGTTGGACCTCACACACTCTCATAAGAAAAACCTTTTGGATGATCTGGCTGAACAGATTGGTATAATTCATTTACACAAGGGCTTGTAATGAGTTAAACATCTGCCATTTGGTGTGGACTCATGCTCAGTGACAATAATTGTAGTAGTTGCCAGTAGGGGCAGATTTAGTGGGGGCTCGACTTGTGTCGTATGAGCCCACCTTTATTTTCAGAATGTGCCCTCATTTTTTAGCAAATGTATTTCTTACCTGTACCTGGAATTATAGTTATAACTAGTGGTGCGCTCGAATAGCGCAAATGCATGGCGAGCGAGTAAATATATGAGTATAGGTAAAGATGATTTGTGAAGGAAATCGCTAAATAATAGCAATGATTAGGCATGAAGAGTTAACAACAACAGAATTACCTGGATAAACTTCGAAAGCAGTGGCAAAGAAGCGTAGCTTGACAAAGACTTCACAATTGTTTCAAGGAGAGAGTAGCTATAAACTTTTTGGTTGAACCAAAGTTGTGTAAGGCAGTGCAGCAGGATTCTCCGTGCTCGTTAATTGAAAAATACTGGAATTGTGAACGCTTTACCTAACTTACGTAATTAGAAGCGCGGGCGAAATTTTTTGACGTACGCATACATACCTACATATATATAATACTTATAGCACGAGTCAGAGTACAATATGGGAAAATATTTTACGAGCACGCAAAATATTTTCACGAGCCAAAGGCGAGTGAAAATGTGGCGTGAGAGTAAAATATCATTCCCATATTGTACGACGAGTGTGATAAGTGATTTATTGCTTCTTTGATATTTTTCTCAACCGGTTACAATACAATTTTCATTGATTTTACTCGCTACGCGCGCGCTACAAGTAGCGTACAATATAAACCGTACAATATGGGAGAATACAGAACGCTCGCGTGATGCGGAAATATTCAAGTAAAAATATCAAAGCTGCAATAAATATATTTATTGCACCTTTTATATTTTTAATTGAATATTTCCGCATCACGCGAGCGTTCTGTATTCTCCCATATTGTACGGTTTATATTGTACGGTACACTACGCATGCGCGTAGCGAGTAAAATCAATGAAAATTGAATTGTAACCGGTTGAGAAAAAATATCAAGGCAGCAATAAATCACTTATCACACTCGTCGTACAATATGGGAATGATATTTTACTCTCACGCCACATTTTCACTCGCCTTTGGCTCGTGAAAATATTTTGCGTGCTCGTAAAATATTTTCCCATATTGTACTCTGACTCGTGCTATAAGTATTATATATATATCTGAAATCTCAATTGAACACGACTGAGAGTCAGCTTCGCTCGCTTCGCTCGCTCGCTGAATTACAATCACTTTTTGTTCGTTGTTGGTTTTCCTCGTACTTTTTCGGCAAGAAGTCTAAACATCGAGTTAAGTTATAATTTAAAATATTCGCTGCTGAAATTGTATAAAACTATTTCATCATTAGCTAAAATGTCATTGTGCTTTCATTTTTTCTCATAAATCAGTCTCATTTTGTCTTCATGATCAAGTGTAGCTATTCACTTGGGATTGGCAAACTAAGCTGACATAATTTTGAGCATAATAAGAGATTTCATAAATATTGGCATATGCTGGCATAATGATGTAGCTAATTGTGAGCATAATGTAACAATAGCACTTTGATGCTGTCTTCCAGAGATTGTCTTTGGGACTATTTAAATGAATCTTTGAGTTTACTAAATACCATACAATTGGTAACTCTATTTAAAGATTCCAATATTGCTTTCTGTAAGAAATAAAATACTTTCAGATCCAGCACTGTTGCCCATCAGGATGCAGATCAACAACTTGCAGATCAACAACTTGCATATCAACAATGGCCATATCAGGATTCAGATTAATTATGGGTACTGGGAATCTTTACTTGCATGAATGTGGTTGAGGTGATCTTCGAACTCTGTCCATAGTATGTGAACATAAGAGGAGATTTCAAGTAGCATAATTGCTAAAATGATGAGCATTGCTAGCATAGAATAATAGCAAAAAATAAGCATAATTAGCCAACCCCATTACTTCTTTTCTTTGTTCTAGACATTAATACTTTGAAAATTTGTTTGCTTTTAGCTCAAATTTTTTTTCTTTCATGATTTTAGTATTTCATTCTTTTCAGTTCTGGACTGTCACATTATAATGCTGATATTGTGCAGATGAATATTAAAGTATAATCTTGTAGAAAATAGCAACATACTTCTATTTCACCCATTCTTGAAAGAGCCCCCACCCCTTTAATAAATCCTAGATCCGCCCCTAATTGCCATTGTGCTGGGCTCAAAATATTCACAATAACTATTGAACTTTCACTAATCTAGACTTTGCTATCTGAAACCAATTTAGTCTGAACATTTGCGACATGCCACTCTGATGTTTACAAGCTATCACATATCAGTGTCACTGTAAAACTCCAAAACAGTTTCTCCGAGATTTTTGGAAAAATTATCTATCACATTCACTAGCAACAAGTACTGGAACATGGAGAAGGTGAATCTATTATTGCATATAATACATGAAGGATGATACACTTCCTGAAAAGAGTCCATTGACTACCATAACAAAATCTGTAAACTGTGCTGTTAATTAGAGTTCACAAACAGTTGACGTGGATATAGAGGTTATCCAGCTAGTTATTAACTGATTATACACTAATTTATGATTATATTATGGTTGTCAACGGACACTTTTCATACAAGTGATAATCTATGAGTGCATGATGAAGATAGGTTGTTGCCATCTGATGAATGCCATGAGGATGATAGGCAAGGATAATCAGCTAGAAATATATGTGTTATTCTTTTATGAGAAGCACTGCGTGTCAGTGTGTGTTTGCATGTGTTAAAGTATTCATTGTCCTTTAGTTATGTATGTAAGTGGTATAGTATGTTCTGCCCTTTCTTCAATAAAAATTTGAGGATGGCACACTTCTTTGGACATAAGAAGATATCAATATTATACAGGAACAAATGAAACTCTCTTACACTGGTCAGGCCAAGAGTGGGTTGGCCAACGGAGTCAATAGGTATGGCCAAAAATTCATGGGAGTGGCTAAGGATAATTCATGGGTGTGACAAGTCCATAGCTACATACATTTATTCAGTATTCAGTAACTACCAGGTACCAGCTAATAACTGAAGTTACTACAATAGATTAAGTGTATTTCTTGTTAAAGGATTCTTGTACTTGAAGAAAGAATAATAAATCTCAGCAAAAAAGATCCATGACTGGGCCTCTATACAATTCGCAAAAGAAAACTAAAGACTGGACAGTAAAGATTCATGAGCATGAATAATAAGATAAGATGGATATGGTGTAAGTCTGTGTATATGTAGTAAGATTTCTAGAGAATATGGTTCACTACACAAAAAATTAAAAATAACATTACTCGAAGAAACGCATAGGTCACTATTATTCTAGGGATGTCTGAATTGAGCAACGAAGTTAATGAAAAATCATAACTGAACTGAACAACCAAAACACATGAATTATTGTTTTATTTGTCAACTACCAATGCATAGCCAACTATTAGAGCCACTGGAAAACCGCAATTCTTTTCTAGGGCCGTTAATTGACAGGTTTTGACCATATCAATTTATTAGTTTAGATGCAAGAATCTTTGAAAGATTACTTCAGTTATTGTTTAATGGCAAATTCACTTTGAAGTCATTGTTAACTTTAAGTTGACTTTGGTTTCGTTTGATAGAAAAACCACTGTTTTCTCTATTAATAAAACTCATTACTTGAACAAACAAGTGGGTGTGGTTATAATAGCTGCGCCAATAAGATCTGGCTTCCTACTCCACTGAAGTCTAACATTGGCAATCAATACAACTATCATCACTAGAAACATCTTATGGGTCACTATAAACAGCTCATAACGATCTGACTTACTTCAATGTTGATCAAGCAAGAAACGCTTCCCCAACTAATTAGCACGTAGTGTAGTTGCTAGTAAAGACTAGCTATGCCAGTTAGCGCCAAACATGGAGAATATGATTAACAGAATGGAAGAATGATTCTTCTTCTATACGATTTACCCACATCACAGTTGCCACTTCTATTACCCAACTCACTGGTAGTCCTGCCCTCCTTATAATTGGCAAGCACGACACTCTCAGCAGGGGTAACTCAATTGAAAATCAGGGATATTTGTTTGTTTATATGAGGTGCGTCTAAGGATAGGAACGCCGCAGATAACCTTGGACTTTTCGCACGCGCGTTTAAACACTCTGAAATACGGTACATGAGCAATCGTCCACACTGGTACTGATGCACTTGTGGTTTCTTTTCTTTGTGCTTACCACGCTTGTTCACCCTGAATGGGACTGATTTACAAAGTGTTGTCAACATGGGTTTGCAAATAAGCTACTATGCAAACTGCATATTTCAATGTTGGATGACATTACTCCTATAAGTGAGCTGTGTAGATTCTTAGAAGCTGCACATACATCCTGCACAGAATGCATGCAAGGTTATTGTTACAGCTACTTTAATAGCACTAAGCAGCAATAATTTGATAATAAAGTTACTTTTACGGCACAGTATGCCGTCCAATCCTTTATTTTCTTTTTACACAATCCATTCATCTTTGAACATTTCCTTACACATCACAACACACCTTATATATTAGAAGTTTTTGTAGAACTTAGGTTATATATTAATACTAATTAAACCAGTGCACCGTAGTAAGCAAGCCAGCCAACTAAAATTACCAACTCAACAGGAAGCTTGGTTGGAGGCTATGGACTGGGTGACATGACAGAGAATGGAAAGTTTAGCTGATTGAACACGGTAAAACTATTTCACATCTCCAAAATAGAACTTATGTAACTACTAGTATAGTACAACTGTCCAGTAACACCATCATTCGTCTCACCGGACAATAAAATAGCCTCATGAGATGTCCACTCAAAATTATAGAATATATTTTAAATTGTAGTTTTTACTGCAGGGAACCCCTCGTTGTGGCTGAATAGTTGTTCTAGTCATTTGAGGCTGTAGTTACATGACTGGCACACTCAATATAGACTTCAACCCCATTACTTTATAAAAAACCCTTGATGCTGTCATAAATGCACATTTTTGGCTATGTTGAGTTAATTTGACAATATAAATATAGCAAAGTCCATATAAGAGGGTCTGGTCTTCCTTGAATACACACAAACAATTGACAGCAAAGCTAAACATTATGAATATTATTAAAAACTGGTCAAAGTATCAAATATTTGTTTGTTTTACACAGTTCACATCAGTTAGCATGGCTACAGTTCTTCAGCAACAACCTTATCAATTATATATTTTGACGAGCTTTCGAAAGGTAACCAAACAAATGATACGTTATTGCTGTTCCAATATGATAATTTCTTGTATTACAGTAGTGTGTGGTGTGATTCCATTATGAAAGTGAATGTCCTAATATGATCACTTCTTTATAGTTTCTAAATTGTGTAGTTATTTCTGAATACATGCTCATCTGACCGAATGTGGTTAATGAATTGTTTTAAAAATATTATTTTTAATTATATATAGTATTATATTCTCTATCAGTATGCTCAACTAGTGGCCAAAGAATCTTTAAGGTAATCAATTTTTATTATTAGAAATCTCTAATTTTGTCATGCATTATTTATTACATAGCATGATGGAAAAAAATCTTGACAAACAGCTCTCATTTTCTTCCCAAGTTTATTCAGAGTGGCTACACAGGTGCTGAAAAGTGGCATAGAAAGGTGATGAAAAATTCTTTTTCACAAAAGCTGTATGGGTGGTTTCTAGAATTGCATACAGGTCAATGTAGCCAGTCAAGACCTGATACTGTTTCCTATAAATGATGGTAGAAACCATTTGACATTACTGGTATAAAATTAATGTATTAATTAGATATAAACTAATAATGTAAGTGCATGTACATCCATATATTTTAGATGTCAATACCCAAGTTGGTGAGTACTATGACTCACTGTACTGGATTGATGTTGTTTTTGTATAATGTTTCATAAAATTGTTAACTCTAGATCTTACATGAAATGCAAGTGTGTCCAATTGAACTTAGAGAAGTGGCAATACCATCATAGAAAGGTGAGTAGCAAGTTATACTTCATCAATTTCAGTGATCTATTAACTTTGTATAAAGGGAATTCCCAGACAAAAGAGTGGAATTGACTGCAGAGTCTTTGTCTATCAGGTTAGCACCTAGTATTATCTAACAATTATTCCGCATATTTATTTAAATACTGCATTAGTATGCAAGAAGTACAATAACTTTATCACAGTTCATTGATATTGATCATTTCTCGTATTAAGTTTCCATTCAAAATTCTTCCAACATTATTTTGCGAAAGATTCCCATGTGTTTCTGTGTAGTAAGCAATACATCAGGTAAAAATGATTATAAATGGAAGAATCAATAAATATACCTGCACAAACTGGAATGACTTATCCATGGAGCTGTAGAACATGTGTTAGGCATCTAAGTGAAATACAAATTACTTGACCTGTACAGACATGTGGATGTAGATACTTACTACCATCCCAAAGTATACTTGGAACCTGTTAGTGAAATGCAACTTTATCACAAACTATCAGGTTAACTACAACATCAATATTCCGCATTTTCAAGCATGTAAACATTCAGTATTTTCCACATAGCTTCTGAATGAAAATTTGTGTGTGCCATGAAGTGAACATAAGCAATTATAACTGAGTGAGTATATGTCAACTGTACATAGTCAAGTAATAGTCACTTGTCACAACTTCCTTAATTCCTATTATAGCCCTCCTGATTGTCCTTCAGTTGCTTTATTATTATGTGCCGTCAGAACACCTTTCGGTGTCGACAGGAAATACCTCCACCTCCGGACAGGAGCCATAATTTGTGGATTGAAAATGCAGACCCCTTAAGATGAGAAAGTTTCAATCTAGTTTTTATGAAGGGTCAGAACTTGAAACTGTGATGATAAAACCTTTTCAATCCACAAATTATGGCTCCTCTCCAGAGGGGGAGGTGTTTCTGATCAACACCGAAAGGTGTTCGACTGCACATAATTGGTGGTCTGTTGAGTACGAGACTGCAGCAAGCGGTACTACTCAACAGTATAAAGGAAAAATGTGAAGGTCTTGGAAGTCAATGGTTGTCGTAGCTCAGTGGTTAGAGCACTGGTTGTTAAAGTCAGTGGCCCTGGGTTCGAATCCCCGGCGACAACTAAGATTTTTTCACATTTTTCCTTTGGTTTCCTTCAGACACCTTTAGGTGAGAAAGTTTCAATCTAACAAATGTATTGTTTTCCTTAGAAATGACTGACCTAGTCTCACAACATTTCCTACCTTGTGCAGTTCTCACATGATGGCCATCAAAATGGAATCACATAGATAATGATTTATCCCTTGGACACTGGCCAGGTGTCATTTTCCTCCATCTTTCATTCACAAGGTCCACCTGCATACTGACATGTCAAGCTTATGAGGATGTGTTGCTTAATAGGACTGCACCTGGATCCATGATAAATGAAACACAGGCAGAGGCAATTGATTGCAGAGAAGGAGTTAACATCAGGCATGGGAGAGCAGTGGAAGCATGTGCATGTTATCTGCTACTCGGACAATCGATTGGTAGTGACAGACCTGACGTCTTGTTCATGCCGACACTAAGAACAAGTGCACTTATTCTGTACTATAGAGTTTCCAGAGACTTAGTTGGATAGCTCTCTTGCTCTGTCTAGGGATCCCCACATTATGCCAGCATAATTATTGGCATAATGGGTGGACTGGAGCATAAGCCATAATTACGAATACAAGGTTCATTTTCTAGCATAATCCAATGAAAGCATGTCAATTATACATACTTTTTAGAAGAAAGTTAAGACAGCGACTACTGTGGTTGCTTCAACATAAGTACTGCTATATAACAATTGAATTGAATGACAGTAACACTGTTTTATCATCTACTAGTTATCTACATTTCTTTGTACTATTAGTTACTGTGATTCATAAAATAATATTGCATTAGCATAAGTTGAGCAATGTTAAAAAGTTCACTAAGTAAAATTGATTGCCTAACGTTGAAATCCCTAGCTCTATCTTACATTGACACTAGAGCTAATCACTCTGCTGATAGCGTCACATAATAAAGCTGTCTACTTCATCACAGGTGCAATCAGCACATCCACACCCTCATCAGTCTCACCTCGGTTGCTGAACTTCCTTCTCGACTAGAAGGCAGATTGGAGCAGTACAAATTGGAAATTACTATCTTGCAGCTGACCAGACAAACTGGTCATATGAAGTGGCTGTGAAACATGTTGTACACTTTTGTAAAGCCTACTCAGGCAGGAAATTATTCCAGTACATACATCCTCTTGTGTTACTTCATGTGTTACCTAGCTCGATCTGTCAATGATGCAGAATGTGTAAGGTTATATGGCAGAGTTAAGGATGCCCAGATCTCCCAGAACTGAGTGTGTAGTCCTCCCTTAAGCTAGTGAAAGGGTTCAAGAAGAGATTAGCTGGATTCTGCAACAATCGACACCTATAGTAATTGTACCTATCATTATTTGGTCACTGGACACTGGAGGTATTTCTTGATGCATGCTGAAGCCATGCAGCAGCTGTAGCTGCTTGTGTGGTGTTTTCAGACTTGGGGAACTCCTTCCAAAATTAGCATCAACTTATGAAGGTGCAATTAATTCAGCATGGGAAGGTTTTGTGGTGGACAAATTAAAGGCATGAACAATGGTCCTAATTCATCAGATAAAGTCAAAAGGTTGACCAAGAAGCTAGCAGTGCAGCGTGATTTTGGGCTAAACTGACACAACTGTCTGTCCAGTGGAGACAATATACTATTTAAGGATCAGGGGCCTTTCCTAGGGGCTGTTTTTTATGGACCATAAGGGTCTAACCGTGTCCAAAGTACTATTTGTTCAGCAGCTCAAGGTCATTTTGCAGAGTATTCGATCCCGACTGACTAATATGGTGGACACAGTTTCGTAATTGGTGCCACAACTTCGACAGCACAGAAGGAATGAAAACCCTGGGGAGGTGGCATGGTGCATTAGTTTGCATTGTCCAAACTAATTGGGTATTGGACTGTTTGCAAGATCAAATTGTTTGTATAATCATTAAATTAAATTCAATCAAAAAAGTAGAGATCAACATAATTGCTCTAATTTTTAAATTTTTTCATCTTATTCTAGATGCCTTTGAATAATGGACTAAGCTGCATGAAGAACTTGAATGTAGTCAATATGTTCCGTATACATCTCTAGGTGTTGGTCTTCAGTAAATTTTGTGTTTATAAACAACAAGAGATAGGTGATAATTTATGCATAACAAAGAGAAAACTACTACAATAATAACACGAAATGTAACTAAAACTGATTTATTGTTTCATATTCTGCGTCAGTGTTTTTCTCCTCAATTTTCACTGTACTGGTAGCATAAGCTGGACATGGGGTTATTACCACATCATTTTCAGTATCGGTGAGATTAGTTTCCACTACTGACTTGCTGTATTTCTCTATATATTCATATTCATGGGAATCAACTCCTTCAGCATCAAGTGAAATAGCAGTGACTGTGTCTCTAAATAGTGAGTATAAAATTGATCAGATATTTGAGTCAACATTATCTTAATTAAATTGTTAACTTACTTAGCACTTTTACTATTCCGACTTGTTTTGATGGACAATGCTATAATTATGCCAATAATTGCCATGATTATAATAATTACTATAATAACTATGACAACCAATACTATAATATTCACTGGTAGAGCACCATTCTTCTCATCATTTTGACTGCATGGTGATAAACTAGTCGATGATACGATGCAGAAACTCTGTATGGTTAGAAGAGAAAATTGCACAGGAATAGATGTTGTCTCCTGAGACAAGCCTTGAATTATACAAGCAAGTTGGGAGACATTAGCATGTCTTGTGCCATGTAGTTGTGCTTGATAAGTTACAGCATTAGGAGAAGATGGATCACAAAGGAACACTCTGTCTGTGAGTTGAGAGGTAGTGAAGTCACACCCACATTGAAGTGACACTAGATTCACTAATGCCATTACTATATCAGAGTCCTTCAAGCTGAGCTCATTGGTCTATTCAGGAATTGTCATAGCAACAGTAACAAATACTTCAGCTAACAAACTTACCTTCCAAGTATCGCAATTGGAAACACCCTCAAGCAAAATCTGTAAGTATATGCCTGCATATAGTTTAATAATAGTAATTATATAGGCATTAAAATTGTATACTATGAATTTTGTATATTGTGCACATTAACCTTTTTGGAATAGGGTTCTAGACTAATCCAGATGATGGTCATAAAAACAGTGAGGATTGCTAAAATTAGTATAAATTGTGATAGGATATTTTTTATTTGAATAATGGTTTTTGGATATATTATCAACTAGAAGTATACCACTACAGTGACGCTTGATGTAAAACTTCTGAAAATTAAGAATGCTGGTCTAGAATCCATTCTTATAATTATATATTTACCTCACTTACTCTCTTTCTTACTGAGTCATTACAGTTCTTCATAACCTTTCTTCTATTCAGCACTTCTCGAGTAAGTCATGGATTCTCTTCCTTTGTCTATCTCCTGCTATTCTGCAACTCTGAGGTTTTGTCCTTTTCATGATTGTAAACTTAGGCTTTATGAAATAATTGCCTTCTCAGTCCATTTTTTTGCCGGCACATAGCAACAATTTGTCATCGTCAGTTTCTAATCACCTTTGTTTCATTAATTGCTTTCTAACACTTTACCCATTCAATTTGAGATGACACTTTACCAATAAGGGAATCAGGCCATGAATTATTCACAAATACAGACACTGTCATTTTGTCGTTGTCGTTTTTTATGCACAATGTATTATTTTATAGATGTAGTAACTTGTGCGGAATGTTTCTGTTTGGCTTGGTTAAGGCATTTCTTCAAGCAGTATAATCATTAAAAAGGTAACTATCTATATTAAGTAACTTTACAATATTATCATCTTTCATTCTAAAGTGCATCATGAAAATTCTGATTATTTTCTTCTAGTGTTAAACAATGCTGGTTAGGCTCATTTGTCATTTATAGTTATGGTAGTCATTTGCAAATGGGTATAAAAACGTTGTGTACAGTTTATTTAGATGACACTCACTTGGTACGACTATTGTCTTAGAAGCAGAATTCATAATTTTTAATTGACTATTTTCTCTTTCGATCATAACATCCACATTACATTTATAATCTCCTTCATCTCTGCTCTTGTCTAGAGAATTGAATATTACACTGGTATGATATAACATAGGCCCCACTTCTTGTGGTATTGTAATAGTTCTTCTGTTGTCTTGAGTGAGTGCCATGTTATATCTCCTCCATTGTGACATCACTCTGATTTGTTGGATGTTGTCTACGACAGAAACTGAAATATCTATAGCACATGTTAGGTTGAGTTGAAGTCCGGAATAAAAGTTGGAATTGATAGGGTAGCCTCTGATAGTGAGAGAAACTACTGGAACTGGAACTAAATGAGTATAGGCAAGATCACAACAATAAACAACTGATCAGTTAATGTAATTGTCTTACCTTCCAATGTAACATTATAGGTAGCACTAGAACAATGATTGTATATGCCACTTCTTGCTATTTGAAGACAAACAGTGACATTGTACTCCCCTATTGTCTCTCTAGTTAAGGAACATAATCTTAGCGATGCTGATTCTAAATATTGACCACTCTCTGTACAGACTGTGTTGTTTTCTCTGGTCCATGTGTATGATACTGTAGCATTCAAGTCAGTACCTGTTAATAGAGTAGTACTAGCAGATAGAATGAGTCCATCATCTTGTCCACACAATGTTTTCTGTATTTGTGTGGTAATATTGAGTTGAGGATACTCTTCCATGTTAACAAATATAGTTTTGTTAGTAGTGACTGGTAAGATATATGTATTCTGAGAGTTCAGAGAAATAGAGAAGATATAAAGTCCTCCATCTGTTGAGTTATTTCTCAATGTAGAGAATAGTAGTGTGCTGGAGTAAATATTCTGTTGAGTTACAGAGTCAGATACTGAGGTGGCTTCCTCAAATTCTGTACTGCCATCTTGTCTTGTCCATCTCCCAGTGAATTGAATTGGAGTATTCACAACATGTGAGTTTACAGTGGAAGTACCAATAAGACTAGCACTAGTACCTTGTATAACACTTCCTACAGTTTCTATGGTAATTGATGGTGTAGGTGCTATAAAGTATATATATATATATAATATTATATATATATTATAAATTAAAGATGAGCTACCTAAATATTCATTGAAAACATGCACCATCTTTTTTCAGGTTCAGTTAATTGATGTTTCAAATTTTGACATTCTGATAATTCAGGTTGCATTATGTAAGACTAAAATGCAGAGTGTCAATATATTTATATAATATATATAATATATATATATGTAACAATTCTCAAAGTTCTCACTTTCCATTCAAATGCAGTGTTGCAGTAATTTTAAGGTAAATTGTGTCATTAAAAGTGGCATGGTAAAATTGCAGAGAACTAGCATTTTGATAAATCGAAGTAAAGTGTCCTCATGCATTAGCATTCGCAGTTAGTTATATACTTATGAAATAAACAGTATTTAGTGTGCTACATTGAAATCATGCAGATTTCCATGGTACTGCATTCTAATGTTTTTAGTACAGAAAAATATGCTAAAACTGTACTGAACTGAAGTAACTAAGATGTACATGGAATATTGTGACCACTCATATTGCCTTAGTGAACCTTGGTGTGCAGCTCGGGGAATTTGTGAGAAAGAAGGTGAACGAGAATTACTGATGTCATTTTGGTGGTGCAATTTGGTTACGGATATTGTAAATGACTTGATTGCTAGCACTTCTTCATGTAAGGAGAATCCTATAATAGTCATGGTCGAGATCATAGTTTTTACTATATTCTTTCTCCATTGTCATTGTTAATTCTTGTTCACCTTCTACCTTACAAATCCCGCAAGCTGTACGCCACGGTTCACTAAGGCAACATGAGCGGTCAAAATGTTCGGTGTACTCATTAGTTACTTCAATTTCATTTGTAGTACAGTTTTTGCATATTCTTCTTGGACCAATCAAATTGTGGTATCCAGTCCTGTTCTGTTCTAAATATATGAGCACCAGTGCCATTTTCAAGACACCATGCTATGTGTAGTGATTTATGTTACGGCTGTTAATGTCATAAACTAATTGTTCATAAAGTATATTACACAGCTTCATTTTTTTGTTATCCCCTAATATAATATGGTCGTGTGAGTATTACTAGCTCTCTATAAATTTGTTGTCTTGCTTCACTGTGCATGATCACTTACAATAGAAACTTACTTGCAACATATAATGAAGTGGTTATGTTGTTGAACACTACTGGAACATCAGAAATATTAACACTAGCTCTGCATTGATACTGTCCAGCATGTGATGTCAGTAGAGGATTAAAGGAAACATTCAGTGTAGAAACAGTTCTTGAGACTACTGCAGTCATCTCAGTTGAATTTAGATCATTAATTGTCGAGTCACCTACTTTCATCCATTCAATGTGAGGATTAACAATGAGGTTCTCTACTACAGTAACTATACAGGAAAGTGAGACTGACTGCCCAGCCTCAGAAATAGGAGCTGATAGAACTGATATTTCAGGAGGTGGCAATTCTAATATTATATAATGAACAATAAATATAAAACATTATAATAAAGCTGTATTATTATTACCTATTAATTGTAGAAAAAAAGAACTTGATATACTTTTTCTGCTAGGAGAAATAAATTTGGAGTCATTATTAGAAACAATAATTGATATACAAGTATAAGTTCCATTATGGATTGGTAGTAAAGGTCTAAATATAACATATGATTGGTTGGTATTAATGATATTAACTGCGTTGGTGTCTGGTCCAGCGATACTGATGTTGAAGGAGACTGGAGTATCCACTAGTTGAGTGTCATAATTAACTACACATGTTAGAGTGAGTGTAGTGCCCCAATAAAATGGTGGATCTCTACTTTGAGTCAGGACAACAGAAGTAGCTGGTGGAACTGTCAATAATACATTAACATTATAATAATGGTACCATTATATTTATTACATACATTTACTCACGTTGAACATTGAGGGTGACACTCCTAGCGACCTGATGATCTACTACTACTCCAGGAATAGTCATATTCACTACACAAGTGTAAGTCCCTGCCTGGGAAGTTCTGACACGAGTGAAAGTCAGAGAACTTGTTATGACTAGATCAGTTGTGTTGGTTTGATATCCAGCTATGATTATATCTGAAGTTGTAGATATAATCTCATTGCTACCTCTTAACCAAAATATTTCCATTGTAGTGGAAGGTGATAGAGTAATTTGTCTTGAAGCATTACAGAAGAGAATAGAGATTTCTCCTGCAAGAATTTCAATGACTTGTGGCTGTACTTGAATAATTTGTGGAGGAAAAGCTGAAAAAATGCAAATAAATAAATAAAATAAATACATAAAATACAATACTGAAATAGTAATTACAGTTACACACTCATATCACAACATGATCGATTTTAAACAATTCTCAATTAAAGTGATTTCAAGCTAAATAGTTTACTAACTACTTTAAGTAGCTAATTGAATATATGAGTTTTTAAACTTTTTGGCTCAAAATAATCAATGTAAATTCATTGTTAGAAAGCTCTGTATAATTTTTATAGAATTTTATAGTAAATATATAATGCTTTCTAATAATGAACTATAAAGGCCTCCCTATGGTATGACTTACACACACTTACACATTTATTAATGTAGGGACAAAGTACGCCCTCACAATTACTGGTCTCTACATACTCACTAGCCAATTACACATTTTCTATGTGTTGAAATTAAAATAGCTAACTTAGAAAAGTCAAATTCTATTTCCAGAGATTAAAACTTCTGACCATTTGCACACTCCAATGAGAGAATACCTATCTAAGTAGTCGTGCATACCTACCTTCCACAATAACAATTCTTGTCTTGTTTGTATAAACACCAATAATATACATTGTTGATAGCACATTAAATTCTACTGAATAAGATTCTGGAACACTTTGTGTGTCTTGTATATCAACTGTTAAAGTAGTAGAATACGCCATTGGATTAGTGCCACTATGTGTGACTTCAGTGGTGGTCACATTTCTCTGACTTGTCCAGGAACTGAGTATTGTAAGATTAGTGTCTACTGCACTGTTGAAAGTAGCTGTGGCTGTGAATGTGAGAGTGAGCCCAACATGGAAGTCTTCATTCACAGGACTGCCAGTAATAGCTATAGTAGGAGCTGGAACTAAACCAGAATAAAAATTGTTAAACTATATTGTACTACGTATTTACAGCTTTCACCTACCGTCAATTATAATAATTGAAGTGTTATTACTACTAATTTGTAAAATAGCATCAGTGTCCATGACAATAGCTCTGCAAACATAGCTTCCTCCATGACTGGTGTGAAGTGGAGTAAATGATAGAGTCAGTGAAGTAGATGGAGAAGAACTACTCAATAGCATATCATCTAAAGAATTATCATTTAGTACAAGTCCACTTGGCCCCACCCACTCAATAACTGGAGCCTGTCTGAGGTTTTGATTGAGACTAACATCACATGTGACAGCATACAATTCGCCAGCAGTAGTAGAACCAGAACTACTGATCCTAACTTGTGGAGGATCGGGAACTAAAATAAACACAATTTTTTTATCTTAACAGAATGATCCAAACTTAATATTAAATTAATCTAAAATGCAATAATACACTTACATTGTGAATTAACAGAAATTGACATAGTTCCAGCATTACTTCTCTGAAGAGTGTTCTGAGATTCCGAGATAGTGACATTACACCTAATGAAAGTGTCCTCACTACTCAGTGGAGAGAGAGTGAGAGTAGACCAACTGCTGGTAGTAGATGAAGTTATAACAGTTCTACTACCATTTCTCACTTCAGAACCATCCCTATTGATCCAAATAAAAGAATACCTTAATTCTCCAGTATCCACAATATTTTGGTTAATGGTATTCGAGCAGGTAAGAATGACGTCATCTACTCCACCCACCAGCAGCAAGTCGGGTGATATCGTAACAGAAACATTAGGAGCAGGAACTGCCATACAAACATGTTAAACAATGTAATTGCAACAAATTTATAAACCATCTATTTTCTTTTTTTTTATTCGGTGAAATTTTTTGGTTGTAATGTGGCTGTGGTTAATATTCTGGTATTATGACAAGATCTCCCTAAGAAAAGACTTCCTTAAACTTGTGTAAGAGAGGGTTTTAATATTTATTCTCTACTAGTGGCTCATTTTATTATTTCAATAGCCAGCAAGCTCCACTAACAGAATTAACGGAAAGATTTATGGTTCAAGGGTCATGCACGTTTATTGTGATGCAATTCTTAACTGCTTATGCTTATCGTCTAACATTACATGATTTTAAGTGAAGTAAGAGTTCATTAAGTCCTTTATTATTTTAATCTTTACTTTAATAAGTCATTCTGGTATTGAAAACAGAAAGTCATTCTGGACAAAGAAAAAAAAAACAATTACGTAGAGTATTTAAAAAACCAGACAGAAATAAAATACAGCAAAATCTAAAAGCTAATGATTGATTATAGGCACACTTTAAAATCTGCATTTATGCCACACAGATAAAGAAATCACTTAAAAGTTTAAAAACAAAAAAAATGTAAGGTTATACTAGCCACAAATATTACAAACAAGAAATGTATGAAACCCACATAATATGTTACATATAATATACAGAGCAATATTAACAAGATCACAGATATTTTACACATAAGAATATCAGCTTTAGATGGTAACAAAGAACACACAAACCACAAAAAAATCATCCTAGCTAACATGAGATCTTACTAACAACCAATTGCTTTTAACATTATAAAACAAACAAATAATGCTTGCTACATAAATTATGAGAGAAGAATCAAATAAACAATGAGCTATTATGTAGTTCACTGTAATTATCATCTATATAATCTGAAGAATACAGCAAACCCTATGACAGCAATGGAATAGATTGCCATAGTAGATAAGAAAGTAAAAAGTAAACAAAATTGAAATTTATGCCAAATCCTTGTGCTGATACCATAATCTTTTAGATTAGCTAGACAGGCTGATTAGACAGTTTAGAGGACAAGCTATGATAGCTATGGAAAATATATACCAAAATAACATTTGTAGTAGTATTATTTACCTATTTTTTTAACCCATAATTACTTTTTTAAAAAGAAACGTAAACATTGAAAACCACCTCAAGTGCACTAACTTTGCGGTCTTATCATAATTGTTTCCTGGAACATTTGTGTCCTGCTTCCAACTGGAGTAAATATTGATCCTTGGCAAGTGTAAGTCACTGGATGAGATGCTCTCAATGGATTGATATTTAGCACAGCAACTGTCTTATTATTAGTAGTAGTAGTTTCAATAGATCCTGGAATACTTGTAGTAGTAGTCCATGTAGCCATAGGAGATTGAGTTAGTCCAGAGAACAACTCAAATACTGCACATGTCAAGTTCAGTTCTGATCCTATTACTATACTTCCTGAAGTACTCACACTAACACCAATAGCTGGAGATGGAACTACAAAATTATGATAAAATAATTAAAAAATATTGTTAAGTATAATCACTTACAGTATTGACTGCAAAAAAATAGAAAGTTGGAGTTTTTAAGTTTGTGTAAGATGCTGTGTAACTTTTCAGTGTACAAGAAAATAAGAAGTTTTGATTGTTCAATCTCTTATTTCCGATGCAATACAATTTTAACCCTACAGTTGTGGGCCAGGGCTATTTAGGCTTGGGCAAGTGTGATGGTAGCACTAGTAGCTAAAGTTAGGATAGAAACCCTCACAGTTGGTGGCAAAGGGAGCTTTGTTCTGTTTTCAGTTTGACAATTTGGCCATTTTTGACTTCTCACATTATTCAATATAGTCGTGGTACTACTTTGACCTTTGATCTGCGTTAAACTACTGCTATCAAACCAACTCTGATAGACTCTGATTGATTGAAATTACTTGACAACTGTGGTTGACAACCATTCATGTTCAATGAACAGTTGAATTGTTTGTTTACATGTTGCATGCTATGACTATAACTTATATTGTATTGTGTCAGTAGCTCAGTAGAATAGCTTGTGGTATCTTACACAACCACATAACTGAAAGAATCACACAAACGTAAAACTTATTTATGCGTGTCTCTGCAGCCTGCAATCTTCTCACAACAATTTCATCATTTTGTGTTTTGTGATGTGTGCATTTTGCGCGCCTCAGAGTGGTCATGAACTCCGGCATCATCCAGTCATTCACTTCTTATTGTCACAGTATTAAAAAGTACAAAATGGCAGTGAAATACTAAATGAACACCACAGAATTTCAATTGTGTAAATACTGTAAAGTGTCTTGCTCGCTTGCCAGCTAACAAATATCCCTGATTTGCAATTTGCTACCCCAGTATAGTGTCTTGCTTGCTCGCCAATATTATTATATATATAATATATATATGGTCTGGGCATGATCAAGACACAGCAGCCCATATTAAGGAATAATGCAAAACTCTAATTAACACTTCTAGTCTCCTACTGTTGTGTGTTTCATGTCAAAGTCCTGCCAAATTTTTATTGCTCAGAGCATTTTTTTCTGCTCAGGTCTGTGCTGATGTTGTCCTCTCTTAGTCTACACCCTATGCTCAGTGTTCACAGCTTCACCCAGACCTATTATATAAATATGTAAATTATATAGTATTCATAATATTGTACGTTTATAATATTCTATATTTATTTCATGTTAGATATCTTCACAATGCAATTTTTAGGCTCATGACCCTGAGCTATCTCATGGTGTCATGCACCTTTCACTATACAAATTATCCAACAACAAAGCAGCTGCTAGAATATGAGCTGGGCATGTTGAAGAACCCCTTTGAACTAACACAACTAAGTTTACAAGCTGAATTCCCTCCCTAGTACAAACTACTGCAGTAAAGATGTCTAGAATTGAATAAACCATTTATTACACTCAGTTTGTGATATGGCAATATAGTTTACTCTAAGCCTTTATTTTTACTCGCTTTGGCTTGTGAAAATACATTAGCCTGCTTGTGAAATATTTTGCCACATCACGCTTGACTCATGTACTGTCAGTTCAAGCGGAAATAATAGATGTTTGCATGTTTTTTTCTTGTCTACGATCAAAAAGTGATCAGTCACAGACAGAGATTGCAAGACAAGTTACAATTCTTGACACTACTTACCAAATACAGTCAATGAAAGGGTTTGGTTAAACACTCCAGAGTTGGCTCTAGTGACACAGCAGGTGAATCCATTACCATGAAGAGATACACTATCATTAACCAGAGGAATATAATACTCTGACATGGCTACTGATGTAGCTCTAGATAACACAACTCCATCTCTAGTCCTCCATTCTATGAGTGCAGCCACACCAGGAACATTCACACAAGTGAGAGTAGCAGGTTGTCCCACAGTCAATGGAATAGGTGGAGAAAAAATAACTTCAACACCTAAAAATGATAAAAATAAATAAATTTGTTAATTGAATTAGAAAAATGCATTAAAATATTGAATTTCATCAGAGTCCCTAGTGATAATTAAAGTTAATTTGTTACAAGTTATGACTATGATAAGCTTAAGTATAAGCAAAAATAAGGATAATTTTTCAACTACTATGTTTAAGTACATGATAACATAAAAAGTCCAGAAGAAGCGAAACTGGAATGTCAGGAGAATATTCAAAACACCAATACGTAGCAACAAAGTTAAAACTCTATATATTGCTAAGTTTAATACCTCATTTAGGACCTTTACTTGATCTAACCATTATTTACTATGTGATGACCAACTTTGAATCTACAACATAAACGATTTATGAGTCACTGGAAGTTGCCAGTCCCATTGCAGATCACGTATTGTTGGGTGATCATAGCGAGATACTAATGATTCTCAATTGAGATTTTGTTATACATTTATACAGATTAATCATTGAATACCGAAGAATATCATGAGTCTGTTAGCTGGCATGAGAGTAAATTTCACTGACAGACAAGTAATATTTCCACAGTATCCAATGATTAATCAATTTATTGTGTACTGATCATGCACAAATGGGTTAGAAACTGAGTGGCTAATGTATTGGAGCTGACAAGAAGTTTTTCGATTCTTTTTTTTTTTCTCATGGAAGTCATTGATAATCTTTTCTCCAATATTAAGGTGGAGTCTTCATCCTATTTCTTTGTGATTGTTCCTTGCACTAGAGCAGATAAATTACTTGTATTGCAGTTTATATGAATAGTGCTGTCAGTTGCTCCCTGAAATAGTTGGAGTGGCATAGAGGAATTAGAATTTCTGGGGGGGGAAATCAAGTTGGTTTTGTTGAGAAGGCACTTTTTTCAGGCTTCACTTTCTGATTATAAGAACTTAAAATATGAGACCTATCTTGTTGCTGCTGTAAAGATGCTTGCTTATAGGAGTTTAAATTATGTGTACTTTTGTGGCCAGAGAGCTGCATTATTGGAGTATCTGGAATGTTAGAGCTTGCTAGGAATGTTATCATTGTATTTTGAACAGAATAATTGGTTTTCTTCCCTTTCTCCTTCTGAAGCTAAACTTTTCATGAATAGTCCAATTTTGTCTCTTCCCATCCTTTAATTTTTATATCACGTTTATCCAGGACTGGGCATGAATTCACAGCCAAATAAAATGGAGGGTGAAGCTGGCACATCTCTGCTGGTCGTTGTTTTACGTAGACTTCAAATAATTGCAGTGGACGGCGATCTAGTTTTTCTGGCGTACTCCACATTATAGGCTCAAAAAGACGAATGTAGGACCCATTACTAGTGCGAGTCATTGTATCCCGTTTGGTAAATTCGACGTCTTTTATACTGTCTGTAACACTTGACATCTATGTCACCGTAACACAATTTGTAATGTTCATCACGTCCCCTCATTCGCATGTGCAGGCACAGGAGGAACCACACAATATCTTGTAAGGCTTCAAAGCTGCTACTTCCAAAAGCTCCTGAAATCCAAATCTGCCCAATTTCAGTGTTATCTAATGGTTGTGATGCTTTAGACTTATTTCCCTTTCCTTCATTCTTCAGCATCTTCTTACTAGCTATGAGTAGCTGTTGAGATGAGCTAAACTCAGAATCTCTTATGATGCTATAGGTTGTGATGGTCTTACTAGCTACGAGTAGCTGTTGAGATGAGCTAAACTCAGAATCTCTTATGATGTTATAGGTTGTGATGGTCTTACTAGCTACGAGTAGCTGTTGAGATGAGCTAAACTCAGAATCTCTTATGATGCTATAGGTTGTGATGGTCTTACTAGCTATGAGTAGCTGTTGAGATGAGCTAATCTCAGAATCTCTCATGATGCTGTTGGTATGTGACGGTCTTACTAGCTGTGAGTAGCTGTTGAGATGAGCTAAACTCAGAATCTCTGATGATGCTATATGGTTTGTGATGGTCTTACTAGCTATGAGTAGCTGTTGAGATGAGCTAAACTCAGAATCTCTTATGATGCTATATGGTTTGTGATGGTCTTACTAGCTATGAGTAGCTGTTGAGATGAGCTAACTCAGAATCTCTTATGATGCTATATGTTGTGATGGTCTTACTAGCTATGAGTAGCTGTTGAGATGAGCTAAACTCAGAATCTCTTATGATGCTATAGGTTGTGATGGTCTTACTAGCTATGAGTAGCTGTTGAGATGAGCTAAACTCAGAATCTCTTATGATGCTATATGTTGTGATGGTCTTACTAGCTGTGAGTAGCTGTTGAGATGAGCTAAACTCAGAATCTCTTATGATGCTATAGGTTGTGATGGTCTTACTAGCTATGAGTAGCTGTTGAGATGAGCTAAACTCAGAATCTCTTATGATGCTATAGGTTGTGATGGTCTTACTAGCTACGAGTAGCTGTTGAGATGAGCTAAACTCAGAATCTCTCATGATGCTATAGGTTGTGATGGTCTTACTAGCTACGAGTAGCTGTTGAGATGAGCTAATCTCAGAATCTCTCATGATGCTGTTGGTTTGTGACGGTCTTACTAGCTACGAGTAGCTGTTGAGATGAGCTAAACTCAGAATCTCTTATGATGCTATAGGTTGTGATGGTCTTACTAGCTACGAGTAGCTGTTGAGATGAGCTAAACTCAGAATCTCTTATGATGCTATAGGTTGTGATGGTCTTACTAGCTACGAGTAGCTGTTGAGATGAGCTAAACTCAGAATCTCTTATGATGCTATAGGTTGTGATGGTCTTACTAGCTACGAGTAGCTGTTGAGATGAGCTAAACTCAGAATCTCTTATGATGCTATAGGTTGTGATGGTCTTACTAGCTACGAGTAGCTGTTGAGATGAGCTAAACTCAGAATCTCTTATGATGCTATAGGTTGTGATGGTCTTACTAGCTACGAGTAGCTGTTGAGATGAGCTAAACTCAGAATCTCTTATGATGCTATAGGTTGTGATGGTCTTACTAGCTACGAGTAGCTGTTGAGATGAGCTAAACTCAGAATCTCTTATGATGCTATAGGTTGTGATGGTCTTACTAGCTACGAGTAGCTGTTGAGATGAGCTAAACTCAGAATCTCTTATGATGCTATAGGTTGTGATGGTCTTACTAGCTACGAGTAGCTGTTGAGATGAGCTAATCTCAGAATCTCTGATGATGCTATAGGTTGTGATGGTCTTACTAGCTACGAGTAGCTGTTGAGATGAGCTAAACTCAGAATCTCTTATGATGCTATAGGTTGTGATGGTCTTACTAGCTACGAGTAGCTGTTGAGATGAGCTAAACTCAGAATCTCTTATGATGCTATAGGTTGTGATGGTCTTACTAGCTACGAGTAGCTGTTGAGATGAGCTAAACTCAGAATCTCTTATGATGCTGTTGGTTTGTGACGGTCTTACTAGCTACGAGTAGCTGTTGAGATGAGCTAAACTCAGAATCTCTTATGATGCTATAGGTTGTGATGGTCTTACTAGCTACGAGTAGCTGTTGAGATGAGCTAAACTCAGAATCTCTTATGATGCTATAGGTTGTGATGGTCTTACTAGCTACGAGTAGCTGTTGAGATGAGCTAAACTCAGAATCTCTTATGATGCTATAGGTTGTGATGGTCTTACTAGCTACGAGTAGCTGTTGAGATGAGCTAAACTCAGAATCTCTTATGATGCTATAGGTTGTGATGGTCTTACTAGCTACGAGTAGCTGTTGAGATGAGCTAAACTCAGAATCTCTTATGATGCTATAGTCTTACTAGCTACGAGTAGCTGTTGAGATGAGCTAAACTCAGAATCTCTTATGATGCTATAGGTTGTGATGGTCTTACTAGCTACGAGTAGCTGTTGAGATGAGCTAAACTCAGAATCTCTTATGATGTTATAGGTTGTGATGGTCTTACTAGCTACGAGTAGCTGTTGAGATGAGCTAAACTCAGAATCTCTTATGATGCTATAGGTTGTGATGGTCTTACTAGCTACGAGTAGCTGTTGAGATGAGCTAAACTCAGAATCTCTTATGATGCTATAGGTTGTGATGGTCTTACTAGCTATGAGTAGCTGTTGAGATGAGCTAAACTCAGAATCTCTTATGATGCTATAGGTTGTGATGGTCTTACTAGCTGTGAGTAGCTGTTGAGATGAGCTAAACTCAGAATCTCTGATGATGCTATATGGTTTGTGATGGTCTTACTAGCTATGAGTAGCTGTTGAGATGAGCTAAACTCAGAATCTCTTATGATGCTATATGGTTTGTGATGGTCTTACTAGCTATGAGTAGCTGTTGAGATGAGCTAACTCAGAATCTCTTATGATGCTATATGTTGTGATGGTCTTACTAGCTATGAGTAGCTGTTGAGATGAGCTAAACTCAGAATCTCTTATGATGCTATAGGTTGTGATGGTCTTACTAGCTATGAGTAGCTGTTGAGATGAGCTAAACTCAGAATCTCTTATGATGCTATATGTTGTGATGGTCTTACTAGCTGTGAGTAGCTGTTGAGATGAGCTAAACTCAGAATCTCTTATGATGCTATAGGTTGTGATGGTCTTACTAGCTATGAGTAGCTGTTGAGATGAGCTAAACTCAGAATCTCTTATGATGCTATAGGTTGTGATGGTCTTACTAGCTACGAGTAGCTGTTGAGATGAGCTAAACTCAGAATCTCTTATGATGCTATAGGTTGTGATGGTCTTACTAGCTGTGAGTAGCTGTTGAGATGAGCTAATCTCAGAATCTCTTATGATGCTATAGGTTGTGATGGTCTTACTAGCTGTGAGTAGCTGTTGAGATGAGCTAATCTCAGAATCTCTTATGATGCTATAGGTTGTGATAGTCTTACTAGCTGTGAGTAGCTGTTGAGATGAGCTAAACTCAGAATCTCTTATGATGCTGTTGGTTTGTGACGGTCTCTTGTTAGATGTCTATCCAAATTTATTTGAATGGAAGTAAGAGTGCTGTTGATACAGACTACTGTTTGCACTCCACACCTTACAATAGAAATGATTCAGAAGTCTGTCTAATTCTTCGGGTGGAATATTCTTAATTTTTCACTTTATATTGATCTCTTTGCACCAACGGTACCACGTTCTCAAGTCGGATAATGTTCTCTTTTGAGTATTACTGTTTTTTATTGCTCTTCTAAAAACTTCCATAATTGCTCATCGTCAAGACTAACTGTTTGTTCACTGTCAGTGCTAGATGGAGGTCCTTCTTGCCTTTCACATTCCCTTTCTACTCCACCTTGAATATTGGAGAAAATATTATCAATGACTTCATCAGAAAAAAAAGAATCAAAAAACTTCTTGTCAGCTCCAATACATTAGCCACTCAGTTTCTACCCCATTCGCGCATGATCAGTACACAGTAAATTGATTAATCATTGGATACTGTGGAAGTCAGTGAAATTTACACTCCTGCCAGCCAACAGACTCGTGATATTCTTTGGTATTCAATCATTAATCTATATAAATATACCAAAATCTCAATTGAGACTCGTTAGTGAGAGTCTCGCTATGATCACCCAAAAATACATTAAACATGTGAGGTGTGTTGAAACATCGCAGGTGACCTATCACAGTTTAGTCGCAGTACTATTCACTGTACCTTCACAGTGATCTGGTTAAAACAATGCCAATACACAGCATAAGACTACGCACTGGGACTGGCAACTTCCAGTGACTCATAAAATTGTAGGTTCAGAGTTTGTCTTCACACATTAAATATGGTTAGATCAAGTAAAGGTCCTAAATGAGGTATTTAGCTTAGCAATATAATAGAGTTTTAACTTTGTTGCTACATACTGGTGTTTTGAACATTCTCCAGACATTCCAGTTTCGCTTCTTCTGTACTTTTTATGTTATCATGTACTTAAACATATTAGATCAGGTTGCTATATTGTTACTAGGTGTACTAACTTGGTAAATGTGCACTATTTTTTGCCTTTAGGTATATGAACTGTGCATACTAACCACCCTTGGGGTATTGCTATTTTTGAGTTTTAGTTTAATAGAATAGGCTGCTGGTTATGTAGGTTATGTGAGGCCAGATATGCGAGCCTCTCATATCCTACAGGACCAGCCCTAGTTGGATAACTATCCTGCTGACCTCATACCACAGGAATTTACCATAGCTAGCTGCTTAAGTGCTTACCAGAGCAGCCCAAAGTAGAGTTAGATCTGGAGATAACAGCTGGCAGCTACAATGCTAAAGTAAACTAGCCATGTGCTTCAATTGAATTTTAATTGAATTTTAATTTTGGGCCAGAAACACAGAATAATTCACTTGACACCGAAAATGCTGATAAACAAAGTTGCTAGTGGAAACTAACTAGGGCATGGGTAAACGGGATCTAAAATAGTTGGCGAGCGAGCGTAGCGAGCGAGACACTTACAGGGGTAACACAATCGAAAATCGGGGATGTTTGTTTATTTATTTATTTATTTATATATATGGACGTACGTATGTCATTTTGTACTTTGACCCTCCGTATTTTTGTGTTCGCTCCGTGTTCGACCCCGTCCCACACTTCACTAAACAGAATCCTCCGGTTTAGCGACCATTACCCGTGTCACCTTAGAAATTGAATTGTTTACCGCTTTGAATTGTTTTGCGGGTGCAGTTAAAATTCAAAATCTTATGGGAGCTCCATTTCTATTCGAGTTAGTGGCGGTAGTAAGTTAATGCGCTATTTGTCACAATTATAATCCCTACTCAACAGTATTTACTTAAAAATGCATTGTCCACTAGACAAACCACGAAGGTAAATCTTGCCTAGTTATGTACAGTTGTGTGAAAGTATTGTGCGTTTCAACTACTATTAAGAATATCACAATGAAAATTTTAAATAACGTGATTTGATTTTGTTGCTTCTTTTTCAATTCAAACTGTTGCGGGAGCGGTTACTATGACATTGAAACCCCTTTACCTCATACGTAATTTAAAAACTCGACTTTATTTTAGTAGCTTGAGTGTTAGTTGTTAAAATCAAATTTAACAATAGTGTAGTTTAAGGCTCGCTCGCCATTTGTGCTCAAGCACACCACTAGTTCGAAAAATTATCCTTATTTTTGCTTATACTTAAGCATATCATAGTCATAACTTGTAACAAGTTAACTTAATTATCACTAGGGACTCTGATGAAATTCAATATTTTAATGCATTTTTCTAATTCAATTAACAAATTTATTCATTTTTTATCATTTTTAGGTGTTGAAGTTAGTGTTTCTCCTCCTATTCCATTGACTGTGGGAAAACCTGCTACTCTCACTTGTGTGAATGTCCCTGGTGTGGCTGAACTCATAGAATGGAGGACTAGAGATGGAGTTGTGTTATCTACAGCCACATCAGTAGCCATGTCAGAGTATTATATCCCTCTTGTTAATGATAGTGTCTCACTACATGATAATGAATTTACTTGCTATGTCACTAGAGCCAACTCTGGAGTGTTTAACCAAACTCTTTCATTGACTCTATTTGGTAAGTAGCGAGTGTCATGAATTGTAACTTGTCTTGCAATCTCTGTCTGTGACTGATCACTTTTTGATCGTAGACAAGAAAAAAACATGCAAACATCTATTATTTCCGCTTGAACTGACAGTACATGAGTCAAGCATGATGTGACTAAATATTTCACAAGCAGGCTAATGTATTTTCACAAGCCAAAGGCGAGTAAAAATAAAGTCTGAGAGTAAAATATCTTGCCATATCAGAAACGGAGTGTAATAAGTGGTTTATTCAATTCTAGATATCTTCACTGCAGTAGTTTGTACTAGGGTGAGAATTCAGCTTGTAAACTTGGCTGTGTTAGTTCAAAGGGGTTCTTCAACATGCCCAGCTGATATTCTAACAGCTGCTTAATTTGTATAGAGAAGGGTGCATGACACCATGAGTAATCTCTGGGTCATTAGCCTAAAAATTGCATTGTGAAGATATCTAACATGAAATAAATATAGAATATTATAAACGTACAATATGAATACTATATAATTTACATATTTATATAATAGGTCTGGGTGAAGCTCTGAACACTGAGCATAGGGTGTAGACTAAGAGAGGACTACATCAGCACAGACCTGAGCAGAAAAAAATTGCTCTGAGCAATAAACATTTAGCAAGACTTTGACATGAAACACACAACAGTGGGAGACTAGAAAGTGTTAATTAGAGTTTTGCATTACTCCTTAATATGGGCTGCTGTGTCTTGCTCATACCCAGACCATATATATATTATATTGGCGAGCGAGCAAGACACTATACAGGGGTAGCAAATTGCAAATCAGGGATACTTGTTAGCTGGCAAGCGAGCAAGACACTTTACAGGGTTTACACAATTGAAATTCTGTGGTGTTCATTTAGTATTTCACTGCCATTTTGTACTTTTTAATACTGTGACAATAAGAAGTGAATGACTGGATGATGCCAAAGTCACTCTGAGGCGCGCAAAATGCACACATCACAAAACACAGAATGATGAAATAGTTGTGAGAAGATTACAGGCTGCATAGACACACATAAATAAGTCTTTCGTTTGTGTGGTTCTTCCAGTTATGTGGTTGTGGAAGATACCACAAGCTATTCTAACCTCAGCTAGACTGAGCTACTGACACAATATTATAAGTTATAGTCATAGCATGCAACGTGTAAACAAACAATTCAACTGTTCATTGAACATGAATGGTTGTCAACCACAGTTGCCAAGTAATTTCAATCAATCAGAGTCTATCAGAGTTGGTTTGATAGCAGTAGTTTAACGCAGATCAAAGGTCAGAGTAGTACCACGACTATATTGAATAATGTGAGAAGTCAAAAATGGCCAAATTGAAAACAGAACAATCCCTTTGCCACCAACTGTGATGGTTTCTATCCTAACTTTAGCTACTAGTGCTACCGTCACACTTGCCCAAGCCTAAATAGCCCTGGCTCACAACTGTATGGTTAAAATTTTATTGTATTGGAAATAAGAGATTGAACAATCAAAACTTCTTCTTATTTTCTTGTACTAAAAAGTTATACAGCATCTTACACAAACTTAAACTCTTACTTTCTGTTTTGTTGCAGTCAATATTGTTAGTTGTTGTATTTGCAATGTTACGTTATTGTATTATTATTCTGTAGTTCCATCTCCATCTATTGGAGCCAATCTGACTACTTCAGGAAGTATTATAACAGGATCAGAACTGAACTTGACATGTGTAGTATTTGAGTTGATCCCTGGACTAACTCAATCTCCTATGGCTACATAGACTACTACTACAAGTATTTCAGGATCTATTGAAACTACTGCTGCTACTACTGATAGAACAGTTGCTGTGTTAAATATTAATCCGTTGAGGGCATCACATCCAGTAACTTATACTTGCCTAGGATCAATATTTACTCCAGTAAGAAGCAGGACACAAATGATTCAGGAGACAATTATGATTAGACCTCAAAGTTAGTGCAGTTGAGATGGATGTATTTGTTAACTTTTCTTTCTTTATTAAATAATTCTGAGTTTTAGAAAATTGAGTAAATCAAAGTGTTATTACGGTTATGAGTTTCTTTAATTAATATTGTCCATAGCTCTCAGAGAATGTCCTCTTTACTGTCAAATCAGACTCTCATATATAACTAGTTTAAAGAAAAACTGGCACAAGGATTTGGTATACTAAAGTGTATAATTCAATAGTTTTCATTATCTTTTTTGTTTCCCATAGACATCAAATAAGTCTCACTGTATTCTTGAGATGATAAATAATGGTGAACCATGAGTACCTCCATATTAAGTTGATTCTTCACTCAATATGAAACAAGATTTTTGTGTTGATTTATATTTTACTCTAACCAATAGGTTGCTGGTAAGATCTCATGTATTAGCTTAGGAAATTCATAATTAGTGGTTTGTACATTCATTGTTACCACGACAGATATTCTAATTTGTAAAATGTCTGAATAGTGTTGCTATTGTTATATTATATAATATATAAAAAAATTTTTTATTCCACCCTAGATATCTTCACAATGTTATCTTATGGTACATGATCCTTGAGATAACTCATGTTATCACATAGTGTTATGTAATGGCTATAATGTGTAAGCTCATAACCAGAGTGGTTATAGCAACCGAACCTGACCTGGCGTACCAGTTTTCAGGATTTTTAGAGCTACTTTTACCCTAGTGGAGCCTACCTAGCCAGGTTAGAGCAGCTGCTATAATATAAGCACTGGTTGTGGGGAGCCCCTAGTGAGTTCTACATCCAACTTTACACCAAGGGTTACAACAAAAAAAAAAGAGTGAAGATATCTAGTGTGGAATAAACCATTTATTACACTCGTCAGAGTGATATTGGCTAGATAATTCACCATATCACACTCTGACTCATGTAATAAGTACTATATATGTATTCCACCCTGGATATTCTCACAATGATATCATTAGGTACATGACCCGTGCTGTGAATTATCAGTCCTAGTCATAACTGCAGAAGTGAAGATATCTAGTGTGAAACAAACCACTTATTATACTTGTCACAGTGATATGGCTAGATGTTTCACTCTCAGGCCATATTTTCACTCACCTCTCGCTCGTGAAAATAAATTATCCTACTGCTTATGAAATGTTTCACCATATCACACTCTGACTCATGTAACAAGTATGGGTTTCTTACATCACTTATTACGTAATATAATTACTATAGACCCTATTGTTCAGTTTCTTAAAATTTTCAAGTGAATTCTTCATCTTAGTGCCATCAATGAAGATTTTTAAGTATTGCTCATGTCATTAGCATTTTGATTTAGTTGTATTTTATTTGTCTGATTTTTAAAACACTCCGCATTCTCTTTTATACCAGCACCAGAATGACTTAATAAACAAAAAATAAATACTAAGGAACTTGATCAACTCATAAAATTTTCTTCACTTAAAGTCATTTAATATTATGATGAACTTATATCAATAAAATAAAGTATTGCATCATAAATATGTGTGCATGGCACATGACGCATATTGTTTTGTTTCTGAAGTTTTCTGACCATCAGTGAACTGTTGTGTAGAACATATTTATTAGACTATTAACCACAGCCACATTGTACAAAATTATTTTCACTTTACAAAAGCAGATTTTTTTTAGCAATTATATTTGTTAAACATGTTTGTGTGGTAGTTCCTGCTCCTGATGTTTCTGTTACTATATCACCTGACTTGCTGCTAGTGGGTGGAGTAGATAACATCACTCTTACCTGTTCAGCCAGCATCAACCGAGATATTGTGGATACTGGAGAGCTAAGATATTCTTTTATATGGATTGATAGAGATTGCTCTGAAGTGAGAAATGGTGGTAGAAGTATTATAACTTCATCTACTACAAGTAATTTGTCTACTCTCACTCTCTCTCCACTGAGCAGTGTGGACACTTTCTTTAGGTGTAATGTCACTATCTCAGAATCTCAAAACACTCTTAAGAGAAGTAATACTGGAACTAAATCAATTTTCATTAATTCACAATGTAAGTGCATTGAGCTCATTTGAATATATTTAAGTTAGGATCATTCTATTAAAGATTCTGAATGTTATTTCTGTTTAATTCAGTTCCAGATCCTCCGCAAGTTAGGATCAGTAGTTCTGGTTCTACTACTGCTGGTGAAATATATGCTGTCACATGCAATGCTAGTCTCAATCAACACCTCAGACAGGCTCCAGTTATTGAGTGGGTGGGGCCAAGTGGACTTGTACTAAATGATAGTTCTTTAGAAGATATGCTATTGAGTAGTTCTTCTCCATCTACTTCACTGACTCTATCATTTACTCCACTTCACACCAGTCATGGAGGAAGCTATGTTTGCAGAGCTATTGTCATGGACACTGATGCTAATTTACGAATTAGTAGTAATAACACTTCAATTATTATAATTGGAGGTAGGTGAAATCTGTAATACGTAGTACAATAATAGTTTAACAATTTTTATTCTGATTTAGTTCCAGCTCCTACTATAGCTATTACTGGCAGTCCTGTGAATGAAGGCTTCCATGTTGGTCTCACTCTCACATTCACAGCCACAGCTACTTTCAACAGTGCAGTTGACACTAATCTTACAATACTCAGTTCCTGGACAAGTCAGAGAAATGTGACCACCACTGAAGTCACACATAGTGGCACTAATCCAATGGCGTATTCTACTACTTTAACAGTTTATCTGCAAGACACACAAAGTGTTCCAGAATCTTATTCAGTAGAATTTAATGTGCTATCAACAATGTATACTATTGGAGTTTATACAAACAAGACAAGAATTATTATTGTAGAAGGTAGGTGTGCACGACTTCTTAGATAGGTATTCTATCATTGGAGTGTGCAAATGGTCAGAAGTTTTGATCTCTGGAAATAGAATTCGACTTTTTTAAGTTAGCTATTTTAATTTAAACACATAGAAAATGTGTAATTGGCTGTGAGTATGTAGAAACCAGTAAATGTGAGGGGCGTACTTTGTCCCTACATTAACAAATGTGTAAGTGTGTGTGAGTCATACCACCATAGGTAGGCCTTTATAATTCATTTTTAGAGAGCACTATATATTTTCTATAAAATTCTATAAAAATTAAACAGAGCTTTCTAACAATGAATTTACATTGATTATTTTGAGCCAAAAAGTTTTAAAAACTCATCAATTCAATTAGCTACTTAAAGTAGTTAGTAAACTATTTTGCTTGAAATCACTTTAATTGAGAATTGTTTAAAATCGATCATTTTGTTGTGATATGAGTGTGTAACTGTAATTACTAATTCAGTATTGTATTTTATTTATTTATTTTATTTATGTATTTGCATTTTTTCAGCTTTTCCTCCACAAATTATTCAAGTACAGTCACAAGTCATTGAAGTTCTTACAGGAGAAACCTCTATTCTCTTCTGTAATGCTTCAAGACAAAGTACTTTATCACCTTCCACTACAATAGAAATATTTTGGTTTAGAGATAGCAATGAGATTATATCTACAACTTCAGATATAATCATAGCTGGATATCAAACTAGCACAATTAATCTAGTCATAACAAGATCTCTGACATTTACTCGTGTCAGAACTTCCCAAGCAGGGACTTACACTTGTGTAGTGAATATGACTATTCCTGGAGTAGTAGTAGATCATCAGGTCTCTAGGAGTGTCACCCTCAATGTTCAATGTGAGTAAATGTATGTCATAAATATAATGGTACCATTATTATAATGTTAATGTTATTGTATGATAGTACCACCAGCTACTGCTGTTGTCCTGACTCAAAGTAGAGATCCACCATTTTATTTGGGCACTGCACTCACTCTAGCATGTGCAGTTAATTATGACACTCAACTAGTGGATACTCCAGTCTCCTTCAACATCAGTATCACTGGACCAGACACCAACGCAGTTAATATAATAAATACCAACCAATCATATGTCTTATTTAGACCTTTGCTACAAATCTATAATGGAACATATACCTGTATATCAATTATTGTATCTAATAGAGACTCTGCATTTTTTTCTCCTAGCAGAAAAAGTATATCGAGTTCCTTTTTTCTACGGTTAACAGGTAACATTAGTACAGCTTTATAGTATTGTTACAAAGTTATTATGTTATGTGTTAGAATTACCATCTCCTGAAATATCAGTTATATCAGCTCCTATTTCTGAGGCTGGGAGGTCAGTCTCGCTTTCCTGTATAGTAACTGTAGTAGAGAACCTCACTGTTAATCCTCACATTGAATGGATGAAAGTAGGTAGCTCGACAATTAATGATCAAAATTCTACTGAGATGAATACAGTAGTGTCAGGAACTGTTTCTACACTGAATGTTTCCTTTAATCCTCTACTGACATCACATGCTGGACAGTATCAATGCAGAAGTAGTGTTAACATTTCTGATGTTCCAGTAGTGTTCAATAACATAACTACTTCATTATATGTTGCAAGTAAGTTTCTATTGTAAGTGATCATGTACAGTGAAGCAAGACAGTATATTACACAAATTTATAGAGAGCTAGTAATATTCACACGACCATATTATATTAGGGGATATCAAAAAAATTAAACTGTGTAATAAACTTCATGAACAATTAGTGTATATGACATTAACAGCTGTAACTTAAATAACTACACATAGCGTGGTGTCTTGAAAATGGAACTGGTGCTCATATATTTAGAACAGAACAGGACTGGATACCTCAATTTGATTGGTCCATTACTTGAAATATGTAAACTGAATAAATATACAATAGTTCGAGTGTGGTAGTTTGAAATCTGCGGGATTTAAGTACACAGCATGAGGATTATTAAATTCCGCATATTTCTATAGTATACACTAACTTTTTTAGAAGAGAAGAATATGCAAAAACTGTACTACAAATGAAATTGAAGTAACTAATGAGTACACCGAACATTTTGACCGCTCATGTTGCCTTAGTGAACCTTGGTGAACAAGAATTAACAATGACAATGGAGAAAGAATATAGTAAAAACTATGATCTCGACCATGACTATTATAGGAAGAAGTGCTAGCAATCAAGTCATTTACAATATCTGTAACCAAATTGCACCACCAAAATGACATCAGTAATTCTTGTTCATTTTCTTTCTCACAAATTCCCCAAGCTGCACACCAAGGTTCACTAAAGCAAGAGGAGTGGTCACAATATTCCATGTACATCTTAGTTACTTCAGTTCCATCACTGTAGTACAGTTTTAGCATATTCTTCTGTTCTAAAAACATTAGAATGCAGTACCATGGAAATCTGCATGATTTCAAGGTAGCACTCTAAATACTTTTACTTCATAACTACATAACTAACTGCGAATGCTAATGCATGAGGACACTTTACTTAGATTTATCAAAATGCTAGTTCTCTGCAATTTTACCATGCCACTTTTAATGACACAATTTTACCTTAAAATTACTGCAACACTGCATTTGAATGGAAAGTGAGAACTTTGAGAATTGTTACATATATATATATATATAATATATTGAAACTCTCTTTAAGTGCATTTTAGTCTTACATTATACAACCTCAATTATCAGAATGTCAAAATTTGTAACATCAATTAACTGAACCTGAAAAAAGATGGTGCATGTTTTCAATGAATATTTAGGTAACTCATCTTTAATTTATAATAATATATATATGTATATATATAATATATATACTTTATAGCACCTACACCATCAATTACCATAGAAACTGTAGGAAGTGTTATACAAGGCACTAGTGCTAGTCTTATCGGTACTTCTACTGCAAACTCACATGTTGTGAATACTCCAATTCAATTCACTGGGAGATGGACAAGACAAGATGGCAGTACTGAATTTGAGGAAGTCACCTCAGTATCTGACTCTATAACTCAACAGAATATTTACTCTAGCACTCTACTATTCTCTACATTGAGAAATAACTATTCAGATGGAGGACTTTATATATTCTCTATTTCTCTGAACTCTCAGAATACATATATCTTACCAGTCGCTGCTAACAAAACTATAATTGTTAACGTGGAAGAGTATCCTCAACTCAATATTACAACACAAACACAGAAAACATTGTGTGGACAAGATGATGGACTCATTCTATCTGCTAGTACTACTCTATTAACTGGTACTGACTTGAATGCTACAGTATCATACACATGGACCAGAGAAAACAACACAGTCAGTACAAATAGTGGTCAATATTTAGAATCAGCATCGCTAAGATTATGTTCCTTAACTAGAGAGACAATAGGGGAGTACAATGTCACTGTTTGTCTTCAAATAGCAAGAAGTGGCATATACAATCATTGTTCAAGTGCTAACTATAGTATTACATTGGAAGGTAAGACAATTACATCAAATAATCATTAATTTTGTTAATTATTGTGTTCTTGCCTATACTCATTTAGTTCCAGTTCCAGTAGTTTCTGTCACTATCAGAGGCTACCCTATCAATTCCAACTTTTATTCTGGACTTCAACTCAACCTAACATGTGCTATAGATATTTCAGTTTCTGTCTTAGACAACATCCAACAAATCAGAGTGATATCACAATGGAGGAGATATAACACAGCACTCACTCAAGACAACAGAAGAACTATTACAATGCCACGAGAAGTGGTGCCTATGTTATATCATACCAGTATAATATTCCATTCTCTAGACAAGAGCAGAGATGAAGGAGAATATGAATGCATTGTGGATGTTATGATCGAAAGAAAAAACAGTCAATTAAGAATTATGAATTCTGCTTCTAAGACAATAGTCGTACCAAGTGAGTGTCATCTAAATAAACTGTACACAACGTTTTTATACCCATTTGCAACTTACTACCATCACTATAAATAACAAATGAGCCTAACCAGCAATGTTTAACACTAGAAGAAAATAATCAGAATTTTCATGATGCACTTTGGAATGAAAGATGATATTGTAAAGTTACTTAGTATAGATAGTTACCTTTTTAATGATTATATTGCTTGAAGAAATGCCTTAACCAAGACAAACAGAAACATTCCGCGCAAGTAACAACATCTATAAAATAATAGATTGTGCTTCAAAAACGACAACGACAAATGACAGTGTCTGTATTTGTGAATAATTCATGCCTGATTTTCTTATTGGTAATAACTATCTATACTAAGTAACTTTACAATATCATCTTTCATTCCAAAGTGCATCATGAAAATTCTGATTATTTTCTTCTAGTGTTAAACAATGCTGGTTAGGCTCATTTGTCATTTATAGTGATGGTAGTCATTTGCAAATGTGTTTAAAACGCTGTATAGTATAGATAGTTACTTTTTAATGATTATATTGCTTGACCAAGACAAACAGAAACATTCCGCACAAGTAACAACATCTATAAAATAATACATTGTGCATCAAAAACGACAATGACAAATGACAGTGTCTGTATTTGTGAATAATTCATGGCCTGATTCCCTTATTGGTAAAGTGTCATCTCAAATTGAATGGGTGAAGTGTTAGAAAGCAATTAATGAAACAAAGGTGATTAGAAACTGATGACGACCAATTGTTGCTATATGCCGGCAAAAAATGAACTGAGAAGGCAATAATTTCATAAAGCCTAAGTTTACAATCATGAAAAGGACAAAACCTCAGAGTTGCAGAATAGCAGGAGATAGACAAAGGAAGAGAATCCATGACTTACTCGAGAAGTGCTGAATAGATGAAAGGTTATGAAGAGCTGTAATGACTCAGTAAGAAAGAGAGTAGGTGAGGTAAACTGCTGTAACTATATGAAGCAGTACATAATTATAAAAATGGATCCAAGACCAGAATTCTTAATTTTCAGAAGTTTTACATCAAGCGTCACTGTAGTAGTATACTTCTAGTTTATAATATATCCATAAACAATTATTCAATTAATAATATCCTATCACAATTTATACTAATTTTAGCAATCCTCACTGTTTATATAATGACCATCATCTGGTTTAGTCTAGAACCCTATTCCAAAAAGGTTAATGTGCACAATATACAAAATTCATAGTAGTATACAATTTTAATGCCTGCATAATTACTATTGTGGGGGAACTGGGAAACAACCAAGATAGGCTGCCACCAGAATGCAACAACTAGACAGTTTATCAAGCTGTTTAAATGCTTTTCCACAGCCCAAACACAGAGGTTCAAATCTATGCTTAAGTAGTTTACCGAAATTAAGGTTCACTGAATAGCAAGAAGTTACACTGAAGGTTGCTTGCACTGCCAAGTCATTATATATGTCTGAGCAGCACAAGCTAAGTGAGTGATGACATGGCACAAAAGTAATGGTGTTAATTGGATGTGTGGGAATATATTAAGTGATGAATGCAATGTCAGTAATAGCTAATTATAGAACATAATGTTTAGTGTTCTTGTAGAGAGTGTGGTGGTTATACCACAACTATTATTAAACTTTATAATGACCATCATCTGGTTTAGTCTAGAACCCTATTCCAAAAAGGTTAATGTGCACAATATACAAATTCATATATACAATTTTTATGCCTATATAATTACTATTATTAAACTATTATGCAGGCATATACTTACAGATTTTGCTTGAGGGTGTTTCCAATTGCGATACTTGGAAGGTAAGTTTGTTAGCTGAAGTATTTGTTACTGTTGCTATGACAATTCCTGAATAGAACAATGAGCTCAGCTTGAAGGACTCGGATATAGTAATGGCATTAGTGAATCTAGTGTCACCTCCATGTGGGTGTGACTTCACTACCTCTCAACTCACAGACAGAGTGTTCCTTTGTGATCCATCTTCTCCTAATGCTGTAACTTATCAAGTACAACTACATGGCACAAGACATGCTAATGTCTCCCAACTTGCTAGTATAATTCAAGGCTTGTCTCAGGAGACAACATCTATTCCTGTGCAATTTTCTCTTCTAACCATTCAAAGTTTCTGCATCGTATCATCAACTAGTTTATCACCATGCAGTCAAAATGATGAGAAGAATGGTGCTCTACCAGTGAATATTATAGTATTGGTTGTCATAGTTATTATAATAATTATTATAATCATGGTAATTATTGGCATAATTATCGCATTTTCCATCAAAACAAGTCGGAATAGTAAAAGTGCTAAGTAAGTTAACAATTTAATAAAGATAATGTTGACTCTAATATCTGAACAATTTACTCACTACTGTCTTAGAGACACAGTCACTGCTATTTCACTTGATGCTGAAGGAGTTGATTCCCATGAATATGAATATATAGAGAAGTACAGCAAGACAGTAGTGGAAACTAATCTCACCGATACTGAAAATGATGTGGTAATAACCCCATGCCCAGCTTATGCTACCAGTACAGTGAAAATTGAGGAGAACAACACTGACGCAGAATATGAAACAATAAATCAGTTTTAGTTACATTTCGTGTTATTATTGTAGTAGTTTTCTCTTTGTTATGCATAAATTATCACCTATTTCTTGTTGTTTATAAACACAAAATTTACTGAAAACCAACACCTAGAGATGTATATGGAACATGCCATACGGTACGGCCTGGGACCTAGTTAAGCTATAATTGACTACATTCAAGTTCTTCATGCAGCTTAGTCCATTATTCAAAAGCATCTAGAATAAGGAGAAAAAATTTAAAAATTACAGCAATTATGTTGATCTCTACCTGTAAGTTAAAAAAGGCAATAGCCACATAAATATTAGTGGAAAAAGTTCAATATTTTCAGCTTATAATGTTTGTTTGAGTAAAATATTACCAGTAAATCGTTTTTTTTTATTTGAGATCATTAAAAAATTTATCATAATAAGACATGTAGAGATCATTACTAGTGACATACAGTATGTGGTTTCAAATTTTTCACACAATATCATGTACTTATTTAAGGTCTGTTATGACCATACTTAATTCATAAAAGACCAAAATTTAGAATGGAGGACTTTGCTTGTGGAGGAACTTCATATATTTTGCTCAATAGAAGAATCCACTGAAACATCAATTGAATGATAGATAGAAAAGGAAAAGGGGACTCCATGACTCAAGAACAAGAACTGAAGAAAGGACAGATGGGGTATAAGAAAAGCTCAGATTTTTTAGAAAAAAGAGCAAGTGAAGAAAACTTATTAGCCAATAGTAGAATGATATCTGAGCAAGATAACTTGTGCTACTGCATTCTTACTTTGCAATACATCAAGCGCCACTCGGCTGAGTACATGCTAGTTTTTGGTTGCAATTCTATTGCAAAAGTGGCTACCTTCAGATTTTTGTGCAGATAAAATGGCTGAAAGGTCTCAAAAGTATCTAAATTGATGATAACTTCAAAAGATGTGATAGGAAGTCCATCATCTTTGATATCCAGAAATACAAAGTAAATTTCACAACTTTGGCTTCCAAAATGGATAGCACTTATAATAATTTAATAAATATAGCTCCTTGAACTTTTTTCATTGAATTGAATTAAATTATTATACAAACAATTTGATCTTGCAAACAGTCCAATACCCAATTAGTTTGGACAATTGACTAATCAATCTAAAAAAACTAGAACTCTAAAACATGCATCATTTACAACCTCAACATGAATTGTGATTGATGTCTAAGAATATGACCATATATAATTAGGATGTTCTTCTTAGTTCAATACCGTATAGTCGGGTATGCACTAATGTTGCTGAAGCACATGCCAGTTCAAATGTACTTCAGGAAGGTGGCACCATGCCACCTCCCCAGGGTTTTCATTCCTGTCTGTACTCTCGAAGTTGGGGCACCAATTACGAAACTGTGTCCACCATATTAGTCCGTCTGGATCGAATACTCCGCAAAATGACCTTGAGCTGCTGAACAAATAGTACTTTGGACACAGTTGGACCCTTTTGGTAACTCAAAAACAGACCCTAGGAAAGGCCCCTGATCCTTAAATAGTATATTGTCTCCACTGGACAGACAGTTGTGTCAGTTTATCCCAAAATCACGCTGCACTGCTAGCTTCTTTGTCAACTTTTTGACTTTATCAGATGAATTAGGACCATTGTTCGTGCCTTTAATTTGTCCACCACAAAACCTTCCCATGCTGAATTAATTGCACCTTCATAAGTTGATGCTGATTTTGGAAGGAGTTCTCCAAGTCTGAAAAACACCACACAAGCAGCTATAGCTGCTGCATGGCTTCAGCATGCATCAAGAAGTACCTCCAGTGTCCAGTGCCCAAATAATGATAGGTACAATTACTGTAGGTGTCGATTGTTGCAGAATCCAGCTAATCTCTTCTTGAACCCTTTCACTAGCTCAAGGGAGGACTACACACCCAGTTCTGGGAGATCTGGGCATCCTTAACTCTGCCATACAACCTTACACATTCCGCATCATTGACAGATCGAGCTAGGTAACACATAAAGTAACACAAGAGGATGTATGTACTGGAATATATTCCTGCCTGAGTAAGCTTTACAAAAGTGTACAAAATGTTTCACAGCCACTGTATATGCTCAGTTTGTCTGGTCAGCTGCAAGATAGTACTCTCCAATTTGGACTGCTCCAATCTGCCTTCTAGTCGAGTAGGAAGTTCAGCAACCGAGGTGAGACTGATGAGTGTGTGGATGTGCTGATTGCACCTGTGATGAAGTAGACAGCTTTATTGTGTGATGCTATCAGCTGAGTGATTAGCTCTAGCGTCAATGTAAGACAGAGCTAGGGATGTCAACGTTAGGCAATCAATTTTACTTAGTGAACTTTTTAGCATTGCTCAAATTATGCTAATGCAATAGTATTATATGAATCACAGTAACTAATAGTACAAAGAAATGTAGATAACTAGTAGTTGATAAAATAGTGTTACTGTCATTCAATTCAATTGTTATATAGCAGTACTTATGTTGAGGCAACCACAGTAGTTGCTGTCTTAACTGTCTTCCAAAAATTAAATTAAATTGACATGCTTTCATTGGATTATGCTAGAAAATGAACCTTGTATTCGTAATTAAGGCTTATGCTCTAGTCCACCCATTATGCCACTAATTATGCTGGCATAATGTGGGGATCCCCTAGACAGAGCAAGAGAGCTATCCAACTAAGTCTCTGGAAACTCTATTGTACAGAATAAGTGCACTTGCCCTTAGTGTCGGCATGAACAAGACGTCAGGTCTGTCACTGTCCGAGTGGCAGATGACATGCACATGCTTCCACTGCTCTCCCATGCCTGATGTTAACTCCTTCTCTGCAATCAAGTGTCTCTGCCTGTGTTTCATTTATCATGGATCCAGGAGCAGTCCTATTAAGCAAAACATCCTCAGAAGCTTGACATATCCATATACAGGTGGACCTTGTGAATGAAAGATGGAGGAAAAAGACACCAGGCCAGTGTCCAAGGGATAAATCATTATCTACATGATTCCATTCTGATGGCCATCATGTAAGAACTGCACAAGGTAGGAAAAGTTGTGAGACAAGGTCAGTCATTTCTAAGGAGAACAATACTTTTGTTAGATTGAAACTTCTCACCTAAAGGAGGTCTGAAGGAAACCAAAGGAAAAATGTGAAAAAAAACTTAGTTGTTGCTGGGGATTCGAACCCAGGGCCACTGGCTTTAACCACCAGTGTTCCAATCACTGAGCTACAACAACCCTCGACTTCCAAGACCTTCACATTTTTCCTTTATACTGTTGAGTAGTATACCGCTTGCTGCAGTTTTGTACTCAACAGACCACCAATTATGTGTTGTCGAACACCTTTCGGTGTTGACTGGAAACACCTCCCCCTTCGGAGAGGAGTCATTATTTGTGGATTGAAAAGTTATCAAGTTCTGACCCTTCATAAAAAGTAGACTGAAACTTTCTCACCTAAGGGGTCTGCCTTTTCAATCCACAAATTATGGCTCCTGTCCGGAGGTGGAGGTATTTCCTGTCGACACTGAAAGGTGTTCTGATGGCACATAATAATTAAAGCAACTGATGGACAATTGGGAGGGCTATAATAGGAATTAAGGAAGTTGTGACAAGTGACTGTTACTTGACTATGTACAGTTGACATAATATACTCACTCAGTTATAATTGCTTATGTTCACTTCATGGCACACGCAAATATTCATTAAAAAACTCTGTAGGAAATACTGAATGTTTACATGCTTGAAAATGTGGAATATTGATATTGTAGTTAACCTGATAGTTTCTGATGAAGTTGCATTTCACTAACAGGTTCCAAGTATACTTTGGGATGGTAGTAAGTATCTACATCCACATGTCTGTACAGGTCAAGTAATTTGTATTTCACTTAGATGCCTAACATACAAGAAGTACAATAACTTCATCACAGATCACTGATACTGATCATTTCTCGTATTAAGTTTCCATTCAAAATTCTTCCAACATTATTTTACGAAAGATTCCCATGTGTTTCTGTGTAGTAAGCAATACATCAGGTAAAAATGATTATAATGGAAGAATCAATAAATATACCTGCACAAACTGGATTGACTTATCCATGGAGCTGTAGAACATGTACTAATGCAGTATAATATAAATAAAATATATGCAGAATAATTATTAGAAAATACTAGGTGCTAACCTGACAGACAAAGACTCTGCAGTCAATTCCACTCTTTTGTCTGGGAATTCTCTTTATACAAAGTTAATAGATTACTGAAATTGTTAAAGTATTTATATAACTTGCTACTCACCTTTCTATGATAGTACTGCCATTCTCTATGTTCAATTGGACACACTGGCATTTCATGCAAGATCTAAAGATAACAATTTTATGAAACATTATACAAAAACAACATCAATCCAGTACATTACATTATGGTAGTACAATAAGTCATAGTACTTGCCAACTTGGGTATTGACATCTAAAATCTATGGACGTACATGTACTCACATTATTAGTTTATACATAATTTATACATTGATTTCATACCTTGTCAAGTGATTTCCACCATCATTTATAGGAAACAGTATCAGATCTTGACTGGCTACAATGACCTGTGTGCAATTCTAGAAATCACCCATACAGCATTTGTGAAAAAGAATTTTTCATCACCTTTCTATGCCACTTTTCAACACCTGTGTAGCCACACTGAATAAACATGGGAAGAAAGTGAGAGCTGTATGTCAAGATTTTTTCCATCATGCTATATAATAAATAATGCATGACAAAATTAGAGAATTTTCTTTAAGATTCTTTGGTCACTAGTTGAGCATACTGATAGAGAATCTAATACATGTATATATAATTAAAAATAATATTTTTTTAACAATTAATAAGGATTCATTAACCACATTCGGTCAGGTAAGCATGTTCATTCAGCAATAACTACACAATTTAGAAATACAAATAAGTGATCATATTAGGACATTAACTTTCATAATGGAATCACACCACACACTACTGTAATACCAGAAATTATCATATTGGAACAGCAATAAGGTATCAATTGTTTGGTTACCTTTCAAAAGCTCGTCAAAATATATAATTGATAAGGTTGTTGCTGGAGAACTATAGCCATGCTAACTGATGGGTAAAAACATACATAATGTTATCCTTTACTGTACATTAACATAATAAGTTTGGTGGGTGGTTCAGAACAGTATCCCTCTTTCTTCATTCTTGTTGCATCTAGAGTTATAACATTTGGTTTCCTAAAAATCATTAGAGGGCATTATTCAATAATACATACCTAGTGATAAACTACATTCCTGCTCAGCCTTGTTGGGCCACAAGAAGGACTTTCCCTTATCCTCATAGTCCAACTAGTAGTGCCTCCACCAGGGATAATGTTTGTTGAAATGATGTAGGTGTATAAATTGTTATTTAAAAACACAGATACACACTGTACACTATTATTATAACAAAATCCAATGACTTGACAACGCTGGCTCCTTTTTATAGATAGCCAGCACTGCCGTCGGCAAATATTTAACAACCAATGAAAATAAAGATATTAATGATACATAATTTAAAGTTCGTTAGTTTATGTTCGATACTGAAGTTTGTCGTGAAATAGTACTTTGCGCATGCCTGTAAATATGAGTATGTGGGCCCAACATCTCCCCCTTTCTAGTTAATATTTGAGGAAAGTTGTGTATAGTTTATTTAAATAACACTCAGTTGGTATGGTTATTGTTTTAGAAGCAGAATTCATAATTATTGATTGACTGTTTTCTCTTTCGATAATAACATCCACATTACATTCAAAATCTCCTTCATCTCCGCTCTTATCTAGAGAATTGAATATTTTACTGGTATATAACATAGGACCCACTTTCGATTGACCTTAATGCAGTAAAGGATACAGAAATTGAATTTTTTCTGTGAGAATTTGGATTATAATATTAAGTTTTTTGTAAATACTATGGACTATATTGTAAGTCAGTCACTATTTTTATCTGTGTTTTTTTTTGTTTCAATGTATTATTTGATTATAATGATTATAATTTATTATGGATTAAGCTGCATGAAAATCTTGGATACAGTCAATTATAACCTTTACTAGCTCCCAGGCAGTAATGTTCCATAGAGCTACATCATTAGGTGTTGGTTTTGTGTAAAATTTGTATTTATAAACAACAAGTTATAGGTGAGTTTATGCATATAACAAAGGGAAAACTACTATACTACAACAACACAAAAAGTAACTAAAACTGATTTATTGTTTCGTAGTCAGCATCACTGTTTTTCTCTTCAATTTTCACTGTACTGGGAGCATAAGCTGGACATGGAGTTGTTGCCACATAATTTTCAGCTGCGAGATTAGTTTCCACTACTGACTTGCTGTATTTCTCTATATATTCATATTCATGGGAATCAACTCCTTTAGCATCCAGTGATATAGCAGTGACCGTTTCTCTAAATAGTGAGTAAATTGATCACATAACTGAGTCAGCATTATCTTAATTAAATTGTTAACTTACTTAGCACTCTTACTCTTCTGGCAATATCTGATAGAGACTGCCATAATTATGCCAATGATGACAAAGATTATTATTATTACTGTAATAACTATGACAACCACTACTATAAAATTCACTGGTAGAGCACCATTCTTCTCTTCATTTTGACTGCATGGTGATAAACTAGTCGATGATACGGTGCAGAAACTTTGTATGGTTAGAAGAGAAAATTGCACAGGAATAGATGTTGTCTCCTCAGACAAGCCTTGAATTATACTAGCAAGTTGGGAGACATTAGCATGTCTTGTGCCATGTAGTTGTGCTTGATAAGTTACAGCATTAGGAGAAGATGGATCACAAAGGAACACTCTGTCTGTGAGTTGAGAGGTAGTGAAGTCACACCCACATTGAGGTGACACTAGATTCACTAATGCCATTACAATATCAGAGTCCTTCAATCTGAGCTCATTATTCTATTCAGGAATAGTCATAGCAAAAGTAACAAACACTTCAGTTAATTAACTTACCTTCCAAGTATCACAATTGGAAACACCCTCAAGCAAAATCTGTAAGTATATGCCTGCATAGTTTAATAATTATATAGGTGTTAAAATTGCTAACTGTGAATTTGTATACTGTGCACGTTAACCTTTTTGGAATAGGGGTTCTAGACTACTAAATCTGATGATGGTCATTAAAAAGACAACAACTTTTAGTGAAGATTGCTAAAATTTAGATAAGTTAATTTAATTATGTTAATGAGATTAATTATTATCTTCTAGTGTTAAACAATGATGCTTAGGCTCATTTGTCATTTATAGTGATGGTAGTCATTTGCAAGAGAGTATAAAAAGTTGTATACAGTTTTAGATCACACTCACTTTGTAAAGCTATTATCTTAGAAGCAGCATTCATGATTCTTAATTGACCGTTTTCTCTTTCGATCAAAACATTTACATTACATTCATAATCTCCTTCATCTCTGCTCTTGTCTAGAGAATTGAATATTATACTGGTATGATATAACATAGGACCCACTTCATGTGGCGTTGTAATAGTTCTTCTATTGTCTTGAGTGAGTGCTGTGTTATATCTACTCCATTGTGACGTCACTCTGATTTGTTGGATGTTGTCTAAGGCAGAAACTGAAATATCTATAGCACATGTTAGGTTGAGTTGAAGTCCAGAATAAAAGTTGGAATTGATAGGGAAGCCTCTGATAGTGACGGAAACTACTGGAACTGGAACTAAATGAGTATAGGCAAGATCACAATATATAACCGATCATTTAATGTAATTGTCTTACCTTCCAATGTAATACTATAGTTAGCACTAGAACAATGATTGTATATGCCACTTCTTGCTATTTGAAGACAAACAGTGACATTGTACTCCCCTATTGTCTCTCTAGTTAAGGAACATAATCTTAACGATGCTGATTCTAAATATTGACCAATCTCTGTACTGAATGTGTTGTTTTCTCTGGTCCATGTGTATGATACTGTAGCATTCAAGTCAGTACCTGTTAATAGAGTAGTACTAGCAGATAGAATGAGTCCATCATCTTGTCCACACAATGATTTTTGTGTATGTGTTGTAATATTGAGTTGAGGATACTCTTCCACATTAACAATTATAGTTTTGTTAGTAGTGACTGGTAAGATATATGTATTCTGAGAGTTCAGAGAAACAGAGAATATATAGAGTCCTCCATCTGAATAGTTATTTCTCAATGTAGAGAATAGTAGAGTGCTAGAGTAAATATTCTGTTGAGTTATAGAGTCAGATACTGAGGTGGCTTCCTCAAATTCTATACTGCCATTTTGTCTTGTCCATCTCCCAGTGAATTGAATTGGAGTATTCACAAAATGTGAGTTTACAGTAGAAGTACCGATAAGACTAGCACTAGTGCCTTGTATAACACTTCCTACAGTTTCTATGGTAATTGATGGTGTAGGAACTATAAAAGTATAAAAATATTAATTAAAGATGTGCTACGTAAATATTTATTGATGCATTGAGGTATTCAGTCCTGCTTTGTTCTAAATATGTGAGAACCAGTTCCATTTTCAAGACACCAATGCTATGTGTAGTGATTTAGCTTATGGCTATTAATGTCCTGTAAACTATTTTGTTCATAAAGTATTTTATGCAGCTTCATTTTTTGTTATCCCCTAATATAATATGGTCGTGCGAATACTACTAGCTCTCTATAAATTTGTGTAATATACTGTCTTGCTTCACTGTGCATGATCACTTACAATAGAAACTTACTTGCAACATATAATGAAGTAGTTATGTTATTGAACACTACTGGAACATCAGAAATATTAACACTAGCTCTGCATTGATACTGTCCAGCATGTGATGTCAGTAGAGGATCAAAGGAAACATTCAGTGTAGAAATAGTTCCTGTGACTACTGCAGTCATCTCAGTAGAATTTAGATCATTGGTGGTAGAGCTATCTACTTTCATCCATTCAATGTGAGGATTAACAATCAGGTTCTCTACTACAGTAACTATACAGGAAAGTGAGACTGACTTCCCAGCTTCATAAATAGGAGCTGGTAGAACTGATATTACAGGAGGTGGCAATTCTAATATTGTATAATGAACAATAAATATGAAACATTATTATAAAGCTGTATTATTATTACCTGTTAACTGCAGAAAAAAGGAACTTGATATACTTTTTCTGCTAGGAGAAATAAATGTGGAGTCACTATTAGAAACAATAATTGATATACAGTTATATGTTCCATTATGAATTGGTAGCAAAGGTCTAAATATGACATATGATTGGTTGGTATTTGTGACATTAACTGCATTGGTGTCTGGTCCAGTGATACTGATATTGAAGGAGACTGGAGTATCCACTAGTTGAGTGTCATAATTAACTACACATGTTAGAGTGAGTGTAGTGCCCCAATAAAATGGTGGATCTCTACTATGAGTCAGGACAACAGCAGTAGCTGGTGGTACTATAAAATATAATATAATGACAACATTAAACTTTAATGCATGATAACTCACATTGAACAGTGAGAGTGACACTCCTAGAGACCTGATGATCTACTACTACTCCAGGAATAGTCATATTCACTACACAAGTGTAAGTCCCTGCTTGGGAAGTTCTGACACGAGTAAATGTCAGAGAACTTGTTATGACTAGATCAGTTGTGCTAGTTTGATATCCAGCTATGATTATATCTGAAGTTGTAGATATAATCTCATTGCTACCTCTTAACCACAAGATTTCCATTGTAGTGGAAGGTGATAAAGTACTTTGTCTAGAAGCATTACAAAAGAGAATAGAGGTTTCTCCTGCAAGAACTTCAATGACTTGTGGCTGTACTTGAATAATTTGTGGAGGAAAAGCTGACCAAAAAATAATAAAAATAAATAAAAATAAAATAAACACATTGATAACATTTAAAAGCACACTTATATCTCAACTAAATGTTTGATTTAAAACTTAATTAACTTGTGGATGTGATTTTAAACAAAATTAATTACTAGCTACTTTAAGTCAGTATTTACATTTCTTTTCTAGAAATATATGTTCTGCCTTTGTATGAATTTGCACAGTCTATGGACTGTGCTGCACATTTTATAAATTCGAAGATTGGGCAACTATCTATGGATAGGCACACAGTCTATAGATTGTGAAACTAATCTATATATTGCACTGTATATACAATCTATAGATTAGCACCCATATATCTATGAATCTATACTACAATTTTGATACCTATAAATTTTCATCACAGCATCTTTTCTTTTGAAAGTTTGATCCGATTGGTTGGTATTCTGCACATACTATTAACATTATTCTCATGATTAGTTCTTAATCAATGTGTGGAATGGACAACTATTATAGCTATATTTCACTCTTCTTTAAAAAAAGAGCCCAAGTAAAAAAAATCCTAGATCCTTCCGTGCTGTTGAAGTATTTTTTTTGACACACCTGTTTAAACATAAAATGTTAAGAAATTACAGCTAAAAATTGCAAGAAAAGCAGAATAGACATTTTTGTTTTCTAATTATTGTGGTTTCTATTACTTTTTTTAGTTTTTATTATTGTTGGTATGTTGTTGCTTCGTATGTCCAAATACCTATTGTTGATATGTAAAATAGACACTCCGCATAATATTGTTATAATTTAACATATTATTTATTTGGCGTGAACCTACTGATTGTTTATAAAATCATTTGCATTGTAACATAAAGTTCCAAAGATGCATACCCTCAGCACTACTATACTCTAGCTAGCTATTACAAAATTATTTCTCATGACGTATCAATATGTTGATATGTAGCTCTCACACAATGAAAACAGTACACGTAAATGCTGTCTTCATAATAAGCCTTTTTGTAAAGAATATTCAGAGGAAAATGCTGCTGTTGTTGTTGGGATTCAAGCCTATATTATCTTTTCATTATTTTAGTGAATGAGTGAGTCTGATTAATTGGGTGTGGTTATAATGGCCACACCAACTTCCTACTTCTCTAGCAAATTAGCAATACTGCTGTGCACATAAACTTTAACTTAATTGAAAAGTTGATGAATGTGTTGAAGTTTCTAACTATTATGAATTGCTATGAAAACCAGGAATAGAAAGTTGATTTTGAAGATGTGTGGACATTGCATTTGTTAAAAGTAATACTTGGATGGGAGTCACATAACTATGCAGATAATTAAAGGCACATAATGCAGTTATTCTAAGAATTTACAGTGACGCTTAAATTGAACATCTAATGGTTTGCTTCGGTGCACGGACAGCGAACAAAGCAGCTTAGCTACATTAAAAGATTTATCAATGTAGCAGGTGATAAATGAAAATTGTAGTTATTATGAGCTACAGTTTTTATTAGCTATATAGTTTCTCATCTCGTCTAGCTACTAAATTTACAGTTTATGAAAGCACATTAGAATATTATAACATCCTGTTAATGGCATATAACATTCTATAGTGTTGTATTCTTTGGTATGTTGTTAATTAACAATTAAATAAAAGTTCAAGGATCGTCAGCCCAAGGCTAACCTGCTTTGCACAACCCATGTCGTCCTTATAACCTGAGCTACCAATTATAATATGACTCACACATATTTACACATTTATTAATGTAGTGGCAAATAACACCTCATATAGTCTGGTTTTAATTACACTCACTTGCCAATTACACATGAAATTAAAAATATCATACTTCAAAAGTCTGCTTCTTTTTCCACAGAGATCAAGATTTCTGACCATTTACATACCCAAAACGAGAGAATAGCTACCTATTTTTTCATATAGTCGTGCCAGCATACGTACCTTCAACAGTAATAGTTCTTGTCTTATTTGTATAAACTCCAATAGTATACATTGTAGATAGCACATTAAAATCTACTGAATAAGATTCTGGAACACTTTGTGTGTCTTGCAGATCAACTGTTAAAGTAGTAGAATACGCCATTGGATTAGTGCCACTATTTGTGACTTCAGTGGTGTTGACATTTCTCTGACTTGTCCAGGAACTGAGTATTGTAAGATTAGTGTCTACTGAACTATTGAAAGTAGCTGTGGCTGTGAATGTGAGAGTGAGACCAACATGGAAGCCTTCATTCACAGGACTACCAGTAATAGCTATAGTAGGAGCTGGAACTAAATTAGAATGTAATAAGTAATAGTTATGCCATGGCCAACGAGGGGTTATGGAATATAACCGCCCGATCCCGAGGGCGAAGCCCGAGGGATAAGGGCGTGATATTCCATAACCCTGATGTTGCCATGGCATAACTGTTTTATACCATAGTTGCTGCTACTACTACTCTCTCATATCCACCTATATGGGACCAGCCCTACCACATATAACTCTCCTGCCGCTCTCATACCACAGGAATTTACCACAGCTAGCTGCTTTACTGCTTACTGCTGAGCAGCCCAGGTAGAGTTAGATCTGGAGATAACAGCTGGCAGCTACAATGCTAAAGTAAACTTGCTAAAGTAAACTTGCTAAAGTAAACTTTCTGGCGTGCTTCAATTGAATTTTAATTGAATTTTAATTTTGGGCTGGAAACAGGAAGAATTCGCTTGACACCGCACCGGGAAAATATCATAGCCCCAAGCCCACCAAAATATCATAGCCCCAAGAAAAATCACCGGGAAAATATCACTTTTAATCCATGGGTGTTACCGCAGCAACCATGGTATAAGTAATATTATAGCCTGCTGTATACAATGTAATACTTACCTTCAACCACTAAGTTTAGTGTAATATTATTAATAATAAATATATCTGCATCTTGAACGGAAAATAAATGATTTAAACGTTGAATTTAAAAGTTAAGAAGTTCAGCAAATACTACTTGTCTATTAATTCAATGGGTTACCCAAAGTTCGTAAAGTTGATATCCCATAAAGTAATAGTTTCTTGTAATAATTCCCAACCAACCATTTATCAAAACATCTTGTACACATTAAATTTTTAGCAACGCTAATTGGAAAGAACTTTCACACGTCAAATATTCTACAGATTTCCATCATTCAAGTTAAAGAAAATAATTGGAATTGGATCAATTCCAAAATAATTGGAATTGATGAATTTTGATTTGTTTTGGTATCGTATTTCTGTGTACTTCGATTCCAGTAAACAAAGCAGTAGCAATTGCTAGTAAGGAATTATATTAAGATCAAATTCTTTATGCTTAACTATAGCTAGATGACATTTGCAAGTTATTAGAGTTCTGCTTGAGTGCCACTTTTGTAGTTGTAAGGGGATATATTATTAGTAGAGCTCACTGTCATGTGATCCCCTGTTTCATGTTGTATTGCTAACCTAGTGATGGAAGACATTGAGGAAAGAGCCTTATCAAGTTTACAGATCTACCGAGGTTTTGGAAAAGATGGTGATGATGTAATTTGCACTGTTTTGAAAAAACAACAACAACAACAACAGCAAATACAACTCTTTGCCAATCATTTAAAGTCACTTTCAAATGGAGTCAAACAACTAGTTGGCTCTTCTTTTCGTAATCCAAGAGGAAGAATCACAACCAAGGTGTTCAGGAAATCTACACACACTGCCAACGTTTATTTTTTGCCCCAAGACATTTGCTTTTGCATCTACCCTCTAACACACAGTGTTTTTTTTTTGCATTCCCAAGGCATTTTTATTTATTTGTACTATTCTCACGTCTGTATTTTTTTCATTGGTATATGCTAGTGATAAAGAAATAGTTGTGGTCATGTAATATGTCCGGCATATTTTCTCTATCAGCTCAAGCAGAAATACTCATTGTTTTGCATGTTTTTATTTCCTTGTCTACTATGAAAAGGAGGTCAGCCTGACACAAGACAAGTAACAATTTTGGACTGGTCATCTTTTACTTTATGTCCTATATGCTGCACTGCATCAAACCACGTGCATCACGTACACTCACGTGATGTGGACAAACTAAGTGAATGCAAAGATTGACAGAATGTGCCAGGATAACCTTAGTGACTGCAGCTTAGAGACTTGGTTTAGAACTGTACAAATAGTGAGGAGACTGGTTGAATTCAATTGGTGCATTGAAAAACAGTGCTGGTTGTAAAAAATGTGGTAATATTATTTGTAACTTCTCTAAGAAAGAATCTTATTTCTGGAGATACCCAAAATATGGATGAAAATCTGCAGTATCTACAAGAGTATGGATTTTTTTTAGGTCAATGAAATTGTGGAAATATCATACTGGGAACACTTGAAGCCTCAGTTTCTATGGCTATCCTGGCAGACTGGACATTCCCCAAAGATTATAGCAGGTTTGTGCATTTTTCACCAATTTATAGACACACCCAATGGTTTTAAGGTAATCCTATTCAGTTTGGAGGAGCTGGAAGTATAGACAGGAAAGATACAACTGACATAGATACAGACAATGCTATTGAGTTTTTATAGGTGTAGAAAGGAGGAACCAACATCCATTTTATGATAGAAGTACCCAATAGGTCAGCAACTTAATTACATTAACTACTAATTATTCAGCGGATCCTTTTGCCTAACACTACAGTTACAGTAGATGAGTGAAGGTTATGCTCATCAATTCTTGTGTAGGAATTTGCCGTCAGACATTAAATTGCTTCATCGACTTCGTGGATTCAACCACTGGTCCCTAGTAAAATTATTCATGAAAAGGGGATTCCGATCGTAAACAATTAAAGGCATAAAAACTAACAATAATATGGACTTTCTATCATTTCATCATGAACAATACGCAATTTAAATTGTTATTAATTAAAAGTTATTATCTTATTATGAACAATACTATGCACTTAACTCTATCACTAACTATTTATACTGAGATGCACATATATAGTGTGTAGTGTCTGCGTGGTAGCCTGCGTGGCAATGCACATGCAGCACGGCATACAGGCCTAAAGGACTCTTACTTACCAAATACAGTCAATGAAAGGGTTTGATTGAACACTCCAGAGTTGGCTCTAGTGACATAGCAAGTGAATTCATTATCATGAAGTGAGACACTATCATTTATCAGAGGGATATAATACTCTGACATGGCTACTGATGTGGCTCTAGATAATACAACTCCATCTCTAGTCCTCCATTCTATGAGTTCAGCCACACCAGGAACATTCACACAAGTGAGAGTAGCAGGTTGTCCCACAGTCAGTGAAATAGGAGAAACACTAACATCAACACCTACAAATAATGACAAATTAATTAATTGGTTAATTTAATTCAAAACTGCATGAAAATATTGCAATTCCTAATAACCCATCATGATATGTGATGTAAAATTATTACAAGTCATGACTATGAAATTCTAAAATGAATGGAAAAAATTAAGGATAATGTTAAATTAAGGAAGAGGCCAAGGAATGTCTAGAGTATTCAAAATGCCAATATGTTACAGCAAAGCTAAAACTCTTTAGTAAATTCTATTGCTCCACTGACTCCAATGGGAACCATTTTCTATTAATATCTAAGCTCAGTGTAATTGATTATTGCCTTAAAGTTTCATTATTCCCTGAGTATAACAAATTTGTCATCAAATGATAGCGACTGAAAAGAAACAGGTGTGAGAAAAAAGTCTTCCAGTGTAAACCAAAAAGATTAATGACATATTCATGTATTGTACTACTTGTGGTGTGCTTTAGCACTAAATGGCGAGCAAGCCTCTCTAGCAGAGTTGGGGTCAAATACTCTGAATAGTATTTAAATACAAAAACTAATAATACTTTGACAAACTCAAATACAAATGCAAATACAAATACTTTCCCACAAACAAATGCTTTTGAATTGCATCACCATTAGCTAGCTACAAGTGTGGAATCGATTGAAATTAATGTTTATATTTACATGAAAATGAAAGGTTTGATTGAAAATGAACTTTATTGCTTAAGTTATAGAAATATATAAATATACTGAAACTAGTTTTGCTTTTTTTCATTGACTTTGCAAAGAGCAAAAAGTTTTTCTTTTTGTGAGAGCTATGGAGTTTGAAGGTATCCATCGATATTTTCATCAATGAAGCATCAGAGATGTGAACTACTATACACTAGCAAGCTATTACAATATCATTCTCAGACAAAAAAAATGTAAAATTTGTTGGCATATGAAGAAATGCTGTCTTCACAATAGAAGTAGAACATGTCAGGGACACTCGCCGGTAGGCTCTATGCGGCACTTCAATTTCAGCACTTGGTAAATTACTTGGCAAAAGTGAAACTACTGCGATCAGGAAGTAATTATATGGTCACGTGGTAATGATGTAACAATAGGAGGCATTTCTCACATTAGCCTATGATTGTACAGCCAAAAAATGACAAGATTTTTCTGAAAAACTAAGTCGAAACAAAAATATTCTGGCACATTAAAGGCTTGGTACAGTCTTGCTAGGTTGTAAAAATAATTAACCTTTATTGCACATGTGTGAGACAGTTAGTAAGCCCTTAGTCAGTTGGTCAGTCTGTCACTCAACAACGTGTCTCATAGATGGTGACCGACCAAACATTGAAAGAGGCATCAAAATTGTTGTACTAGACAAACATTAATACTGTAAGAACTAAAGAATACAGAAAGAATCTGCTCAGTAAATATTTCTTTTAGGTGATCACTTTCTTTCTACTAATATGAGAGCTTGATAATTATTTCAAAAAAAGTATTAGAAATACAAATACAAATACTTCACATTTTAATTCTGAAGATACAAACATACTCTAAAAATAGTATGTAAAATGTAAATACATGTAAACACAAATACTCATGTAATTGACCCAACCCTGCTCCCTAGTTCTACTGTAAAGCTATAGTGTTGTTATTATTATGATTAATTTTAGCTCCTAATATTCCTGCCACAAAATGGTTGAGTTTTAAATTACGTATTCGGTAGAGATTTTTCAAAACCATAGTATTATAGTAGCTATTCCTTAGCTAAGCAATAGCTTCAACTACAACACTTTCAGGAACACATTTTCACTGGACATACCAACACAAGACTTACCTTCATGGCTAGACTATCAGGCAATGGATTTTCATGTAAGGTACAACACTTTTGCATAAGAATCATAAATATGACGAACAGAATTACCACCTCTTCCTTGACAAACAGAATTACCACCGACACTCACTGAATAGAAAATGAACTGCGATAAGTCTTAACTGCACACCCAAAAGAGAATTCAAAGTGGTAAACAACTCGATTAAATTAGATGATATAGGTTATGATTAACAAACCAGAGGTTTTTGTTTATGAAATTTAAGTCAGGGTCGACCAGCAACTTAACACTGATAGGGTCAAAGTACAAATGTCATATACTCGTCCTCACATTGTATATACAAACAAACAAAATGATGTCACTGATTTTCAATTGTATTACACCTGATAGTGTCTCGCTCACTTTGCTCGCTTGCCAGTTATTGTGTCCAGTGCATTATAAAGAACATTCTGTCATGCTCGCAATTGTAGGTTAAAATATTAATATAATATGGCATATACTATTATTAGAGGTTAGTCTAATCTTACTTTGTGAACATAATATGAATTACATCCTCACTTGTAATAATAAAGAAATGAAAATAGTGTGGACTCAATGTTCACTATCACACTAGTTCAGTTTCATGACAAAAACACTGGTTGTTTCAACAAACTGCAGAAAAAGAAGACTCTCCAGTCAAAATGTCCTATACAATTATATATTTTATGCTCTGTTCATTGCTTTTGACTAAACTTCATACTAGATACCAATTTCATAGTTTACATGAAGAAAATGCTAACTAGTTTCTTACCATTAATTAGAAGTGGTCCACTATTAGAAGTTCTTCCATTGCCATCAGTAACTGAACATTCAAATGTTCCCACAAAGTTAGAGATATTACTACCAGAGAGAACATATGTTGTAGAAACTGTCAATCTATTGATGACAGGATCTGCTTCTATAAAAGTAGTGCCAGTAATTATTGGTACATCATTATTAGTCCACTGAACTGATGTTACTAATCCTCCACGAACGATGCATGTTAACTGCAGTGACTGACGAGAATAGTTAAGATTAGCTGTTAAATCTACATATTACATAGAATTAGTAATGCAATAATGTACATTTAATTTAGTAATTATCAAGTTCTGACCCTTCGTTAAAACTAGATTGAATCTTTCTCACCTAAAGGGGTCTGGAAAAAAGCAAACGAAAAATGTGAAAAAATCTTAGTTGTCGCCGGGGATTCGAACCCAGAGCCACGTGCTGGTTAAAGCACTGGTGGCTAAAGCCAGTGGCTCTGGGTTCGAATCCCCGACGACAACTAAGACATTTTCACATTTTTTCTTCGCTTTTTCCAGACCCCTTTAGGTGAGAAATTTCAATCAAATTAATTTACTGCATACAAAATCAGCTTAGAATTTAGAAAATCCAAATAAGATAGGGGAAAGCGTAGTCTAAAAAATTGGCACAGAATACATTTTATATGAATAAAAATTTTAATAAATTTTACTTATAAAATATGCACATATAGTGAGCACATTTTATCACAAGGTTAACAATTTTACCTACGAAAATGAAATTAGTGCATTAATCATGAACAGTTCATTATGTCCAAAGCTTATTTATACATTCTATAGGCCCTATCCAGTCTAAATATAACACAGTTGCCAAAGTGTAGAGCTTCAAATTATCGTAGTGTGTTAATTTTTATATTCATCACTTCCAGGCCTTTTTTGCTTCTTATCATTGGAATTAATGCTTCACAGAAAATAGTTTTTGCTTAATTTATGAACACAACCAAACTTCATTATTGTTTATGTCACTGCTAAGTGTCACAGCATAGGCTTAATCTAGAGTAATTAAAATTCATAGGACGAAATGCAAATAACTTAAATAATAATAAATAGTAATAATAATAATAATAATAATGAAGCAATAAAAGAAATCCAATATGATTTAATTACACATCTTAGAAAAACGAAACAATATTTTATAATTTCAACTAATAATATTAATACCTAAGCTAATGAAATATACATTCTAAGTAGAAATATTATTGTGACTATATTGAAGTTGCAAGAGTGGATATTTGAACCGACATAGATAAACGACAATATGAAAAAAAATATCAAACTAGTACACAATCTGTTCTTCATAATGGCCTTACAGTATTATGTATTATCATTGTGCATTTCCTACTCATAATCAATTGAATAAAAGTGTATTATTGGGAAATGTGAAATACAAAGTGAGTGCAGTACATGGACGCTGCAGATAAAGTCATAATATAGTAATAATGTAATCAGAATGTAAACTGCAAAAGTTAAACTCTAAAATTATTTATGTACCCTAACCTAATGTAAAAGACTACTTAGAATAAAATATAACAGTTTAGAAATTAACTTGAGATCAAAAGTACTATAGAAAATAATAAGAAAAAAAATGGAGAGGAAAGTATGCTCTGATTTTAGTTGCAACGCTAACAATTTTATCATTATCAATATCGTTTGTGTTTTTCTGCTGAAGTTAATACTAATATACCAAATTAATAAAAATGCAATGGTTTAAAATTCACTTATTTCAGTAGCTGTCACTAATGAACCGACCTGGTAATTGTCCCACATATAAGTAGACATCCAGTTGTTTTATAGTTCCATTGGCATTAGGTATTTCACATGTATATACTCCAGTAGGAGACATAGCATTGTTAGTATGATGAAGAATAACTGAACTAGGTCCTCTACTCCTGGATATACTGTCACCATCACTTCTACTTGGAACAAAACTTCTATCTGGATATCTCCAGCTACCAATAGAACTAGTACCTGTATCACTACTCCTACAGCATAATGTAAGAGGAGTGAGACACCTCAGAACATTTCTATCTTCTCCTATACTAGCGAGATCAATAGCCGAATTAGTAGAATACAAGGAGCCAGCTAAGAGAAAGCCAAGTCCTAAAAAAATGGGACCAAAATGATTATCTAATCAACAACACACAAAGTGCACTAACCTTGAGGTGCAGTAGTTTCTACAGAAATAGGTGTTGAGAGAGACCCCGCAAATATGGTAAATGTACTATCTTCTGAATCAGCTCTAATACTAATATTATATGAAGTTCTTGGAATAAGTTGTGTGAAATTATATATCCTGTTAGTACCAACATTAGCAATAGATGTGCCAACACAATCAGAACCAGTAACCTGACAAATAGACACAATATATCTTGCTATCACTCCATTTCTCTGGAGACAAGGAATCTCATCCCATGTTATGGTAATGGATATTGGAGAAGAAGATTGGGTAATTAAAGAAGGTGCAGTAGTAGGTGAAGCTAGACAATATGAGAAAATATATTAGAAAAGAATAAATGGTTTTAAAAAGTTTAAGGTTAAAAAGCAGGTTCTATTTACTGATTGTCTCTTGTTGGACTCACACATCAATGAAGCTACAATTCTATTTTAATGTTCAGACCAAAATAATAATTGTGTCTATTTGTCAGTAACCTGACAAATAGACACAATATATCTTAATATTACTCAATTTCTCTGAAGACACGTAATATAAATAATTAATTACAAAGTGAGTAAAGAAAATCAAGTAATTAAATAAAGAAATAAATAAAAAATGTCAACTAAGATATAAATGAAATAAATAATTAAAAAAAATAAATTAAAAAAACATAAATATAATGATTAAATTTTTTTTTTAATAAATGACAATATAAAATGATGTGGAGAGCTGTAAAAGAAGTAGAAAATGGTAGCATGACCCCGTATGCAATTCATTTGGTGTGGATTCTCAGCACTGGTATCCAACATCCAGGTAGCAGAGGTATGGATCCTAGGGACAATTGTTATTTGTTTTTGTTCTTTCAATGAAAGGCAACAATAATCTTGTTGCAGGTATAATGTCACTCTTTTCATCTTATGAATAAGTGAACACCATGAATAAAACAATAAGTATACTGTAGTTTAGTTTTGTAAATACATAGGCCTTTTTCTTGCTGTATGCCATCCTTTAGTTCATAAAGGTAAGGCTCCCATTCCCCACCAGAGTTAATTATTTCTACTGATTTAGACACAAGAGCTGTTTCAGCTACCAATTTCACTATCACAGAGACACCACACTAAATGAATTTCATACAGGGTCATGCTACCGTTTTCTACTTCTTATACAACTCTCCACATCATTTTATTTTGTCATTTATTTAAAAAAAATTATTAGAAAAGAATATATGGCCATAGCATATCATGAACTACCTAAAGTGGTTATGGTTTCTTTAGCAAGTCTACTACTGACTGACTAGACTAGTAGCTGATCTTAACATGACCTCACACAAACCACACCAAATTCAGGAAAAAAGTTTTCAGGAAGCAGGAACAAATAAATAGGGCTAACTTTAAATGTAGAGGTTGCATTTATAATTCAATGCTATTCTCAGTACACGAAATCTGTGGCCTCGTTTACAACAATCTGAACTCCTTCCGGATGTCCGGGTATAAAAGGAAGTATTCCAGCATGCTCTTTGACATCTAGCTTCTTCTATTAAAAAAAAAAAATACTGCGCAAAGAGAACCCTCAATTATAGCTCACTATCCATTCAAGTCAATCCACACCACATTTACAATGATTGACTCACTAAAAAAAAACAGCTATATGTTTATTTTTGTTGTGAGTTATAGCATAGATTACTCAAGTCCATCTCCTATCAATGCCATGTGGATGTACCAAATATTTCTTGATTGAAAATGAACCCTCAGGATATTATCTTGCAGAACTCTGATGGCATGCTGTATAACTTTCGCAGTTGAATTTAGCTGCGTCAATGGCAAACAGTACTTTTCTTCTTTCTCTGTTTAGAGCCTGTCATTTGTTGTTTTTTCTTGCTTGTTTGTGTAATGTTTTGTTTTCTGTTAAGATGATTATGACTTATTTGTGACATTGTTTCCCAGCTTTTGTGCGCTAAGTTGCTGAAATACGTACTAACATAGTCTCTGGGAAGTTGGTGACAAAAACTGTCAGCTGCCATTTTCCACTTGTCATAAAATTTGTCCCCGGCTATGCTGTTTTATACACAACCTTCTCATTTAAGTCTTTGGACAATAAAAACAAAACAAAAAACAAATTTAAACCATCGCAGTCTCCCTTTAAGTTGTGGACATAGACTATGTTTTTCGGCCTGTAGCAATGAGAAGTTCATGCCATAATATTCGGTAACAATATAGAAATCTGTTCATAAAGAAAAAAAGGTCACTCTTCTCTTTGAGAATACTTATTAGCAATCACAATTCATTGGCCAGCACCAAAGATAAGAAAATTACACGAGGAAAGCAACTATATTGTATGTAAAAAAAAAAAACCTGTGAAATGGCAGAGAAATAAATTGTGAAAGAGTCATAATAATAATAATGATAATAATATAATTGGCGAGCGAGCGAAGCCAGCGAGACACTCTCAGGGGTAACGCAATCTAGATTTCGCTAAATTTATTTATTTA